>Ga0105240_10014440_pt1 | contig 10784 bp, 13 predicted proteins | sample KBSC54metaG_FD_80426 | JGI IMG/M metagenome (GOLD analysis project Ga0105240, IMG submission 80426) | Corn rhizosphere microbial communities from Kellogg Biological Station, Michigan, USA - KBS C5-4 metaG | ecosystem: Host-associated > Plants > Roots > Rhizosphere > Soil | place: Michigan, USA...
GGCCGCCGAGGCCGTCGTATTCGTAGCTTCGGTTGAAGCGGTCCTGTTGATTGGGAGAACGCGCCTTCAGCACGCCCGGGTTGATGAAGATACCGATCGTCACCGGGATGGCCTTCTGCTGGATCAGATTGTCGAACACCACCGGGATGCGCCATTCGCCTTCGTCTTTGATGTAGCCGCCGCCATCCTGAAAAATCATCACGCACGCCGGTTTCGACGCGTCATATTGTGCCGGAACATAGACCCAGTAGTCCCGGACAGTACCCGGGAAGATCTTGCTGGTCCACGTATAGGCGGTCACCGTGCCGCGTGGAACGCCCGGGTGACGTTCCGAGTCGGGACCTAATGGATAGTCGGCCGCGGCTAAACACCCCGCCGCCAGCAACAACAGGCAAATGGATCGGTTGACCATAGTACGATGTGATCCATCATAAGATGGAACCTGGACAATCAATGACGAAAATGGAAACTCGCTAAATGGCGCGCGCGCTTTTTGGAACCGATGGCATCCGCGGCGAGGCGGGCAAGTACCCGCTGGACCCCCCGACCATCAGCGTAACCGGCGCCGTGCTGGGCGAGTGGGTCGCCAGCTCCGGCCGGGACCAGGCTGTGGTGATTGGCATGGACACCCGCGAGTCGGGTCCATGGATCGCCGCCGAACTGGCGGCCGGTCTCGCCAGCCGCTCCGTGCAGGTGCAGTTCGCCGGAGTCACCACCACCCCCGGCGTAGCCTATCTGGCAAAGACCGGACCGTTTGCGGCGGGCGTGATGATCTCCGCGTCGCATAACCCCTATCACGACAACGGCATCAAAATCATCGGCCATTCCGGTTACAAACTGCCGGATGAGACGGAAGAATTGCTCGAGAGTAAAATTCTCGCCCGGCTTCCGGGCACCCTGTCCGCCAAGCCACCCCAGCTTTCGAGCGACGGCACTCTGGATCGCCAGTACTCCGATTTCCTGGCCTCCATCCTGCCGTCACCGAAGCCGTTTGCCGGGCTCAGGATTGTAATGGATTGCGCCAATGGAGGCGCTTCCACGCTGGCCCCGGAACTCTTCGAGCATCTGGGGGCCTCGGTGGACCGCATCGGGGCGGCGCCGGACGGCCGCAACATCAATCTCAACTGCGGCTCCCTGCACCTGGCTCATCTGCGGGATCAGGTGCTTGCCCGCGGCGCGGCGCTGGGCGTGGCCTTTGATGGCGACGCGGACCGCGCCCTGTTCGTATCGGGCTCGGGCCGAATGATTGACGGTGACGCCGTCCTGTTGATCATGGGCCGCGCCATGCATGCGGCGGGACGGCTGACCAGCAGGACCGGCGAGCCGGTGGTGGTGGCCACCGTGATGTCCAACCTCGGTCTGGAACTGGCCCTCAAGGCTTCGGGCATCCGGATGCTGCGCACTCCGGTGGGTGACCGCTATGTGCTCGAAGAGATGCTTCGCACCGGCGCGATCCTGGGCGGCGAGCAGTCGGGCCATGTGATTTTTCTCGATCATGCGACTACCGGCGACGGACTTCTCACGGCTCTGCTGCTGCTCGATGTGGTGCAGCGGAGCGGACAGTCCCTGGACGATCTTGCCGTCGGCTTGAAGGTCTTCCCGCAGCTGCTGGTGAACATACGCGTGCGGAATAAACGGCCGCTGGACGAATTGCCGGCCGTGTGCGCGGAGATTCGCGCGGCGGAGGAGTCCTTCGGCGGCAGTGGGCGGGTGCTGGTGCGTTTCTCGGGAACCGAGCCACTGGCCCGCGTGATGGTGGAGGGCCCGGACATGGAGCCCGTGGAGCGCTTCGCCGGCCGCATCGCCGCCGCCATTCAGTCCGAGCTGGGTTCGGAGTAATTTCTTATGAAAAAAGCCTACCTTGGTGTCTTTGCTCTTTGCTGTATGAGCGTATTTGCGCAGTCAGACGGACCGGTTATGTATCCGAAATCCGATTGGGCTCCGCTCTTCAACGGCCATGATCTCTCCGGCTGGGTGAATGTCGGCGTCGAAAAATGGGAAGCCGATGGCGGGACAATTCACGGGTCCGCCGTATCGAAAGAATACGGCTATCTTCGAACCGCGAAGGACTACAAGGACTTCGACCTCTCAATGCGCTTCAAATGCGACACGCTGGGCAACAGCGGCGTATTCTTTCACGCGCGCTTCAAACCCGGCACCACCGAGATCGTCCAGGGTCCGCAGTTCGAAATTGACTGCCACATCGGCGCCCACACCGGCGGCGTTTACGACGTGGGACGCCAGTGGATCGTGTGGCCCAGCGCCGAGAAAGAGGTGGTGGTCCGCCAGCACGATTGGAACGACTATCTTCTCCAGGTGCATGGAAACCACTTCGTGTCGTATCTCAACGGCGTGCTGATGGTGGACTTCACGGACCCGAAGGAGGAGGATGAAAACGGCAGCATCGCGCTGCAGTTGCACGCGGGCGGCGGCGCCGAAATGCGGTTCAAAGACGTCCTGATCCGGGACGCTTCGAAACCGTAGGCGCCCTTCAGACGCCGAGCTGTTCCAGATGATGTTCGCAGTGCGCGACGTAGCCGGTGATCACGAGTTCCAGGGGCGCCGGCTCGTCGCCGCCGACCCACACTAAGCGCCCCAGTTTCTCCGCGGGGATGCAACTGGCGACATGCACAAGATGCCGGTTGTACGAGACCCAGAACTCAACCAGTTGGTTCCAGCTCACTCGCTGATATTGCTGGGTCTCCACCCAGCTTTCCTGTGCGTAGCCGGGTGAGACGAGCGCGTCTTCCATCTGCGCGCGCACGAAGCGCTGGTGGTTGTTGGCGGCGGAGTCAATCAGGTGGCCGAGAAGCTGCTTGCGCGACCAGCCGCCTTCGCGCAGAGGCTGCGACGCAGATTCGTCCGTAAAGGAAAGCAGCTTTCGCTTGGCCGTTGCGATCCTGCTGGAGAAGTCCCCGAGGATTTCAACGAGAGCGGGAGCAGCCTTACTCACATCCGGCCAGGATGCCAGGAGGACGCACCGGATTTTGTATACCTCCGCTCCCTCCTCCTTCAGGATTCCCATCAACAGGTGGCCGGGCCCAATGGTCGCGCTTCCCATTTGCTTCGATTCTTCGGCGGCGTAGGCGAGGGCGCGCTGGCTGGCGGGACTGAGGGGCAGGTCCAGGGAGGACGGAAGCGGCGAGCCTTCTTTGGGCGGCGCCTGGTACGGGAGGGCGAAACGCTCAAACATCTCCGGAGCTTCGTGGAACAATCCCGCGCGCAGATGGCGCGTCTCGATGCTGGCCGATCCACACGCGCCGGCCTCCCGCCGCGCGAAAAATATCACCCGCCGCGCTTTTTCCGTGTACCGGTCGAACATGCTTCCCCCCGCGGCCGCCGGGCAACGCCGGCCGCCTTCTGAGGATTAGATTACCAATCCGCGCCTGGTAGATCGACTCTGATGGGGGAAACCTGCGGGATCGGTGACCAAACTGGAAGGCGGGAACTTGCGCAAGCGGAAGCTAAGGTTCCCCGTGTTGATCAGCTTTCCCTCACGACTAGCGGTAAGCCTCTTTGCGGTCGAGCACACGCTCGATCTGGAAGTAGTCGCCGTGCTCGCGGAAGAAGATGCGGTGGTCCTGGGCGCGCAGGCGGATCATGGGCGGGATGACGCCTTTGAGTTGCCTGGTGGCGCCCTCGCCGGTAAGGACAAAACGGCCAAGGGTCTTCAGAATCTGGATGGCTATGGGCTGTTCGATCGACCGGATGTCCGCCTTTGCCTGTTCGGTCCAGACGATGCGCTTGGCCATCGGTCAGGGCTCGCGGCTCATCTTCTCCCACTCGGCGGTGGAGAGTCCGAACTCAGCGAGGACCTGTTCATGCGGGATGGGGGCGTTACTCTTCGACCATTCGTCGGCCTCGGCGATGGCCTTGGCTTCGGCGGGACTGAGCGTGTCGCGTTCGTCGATGTCCTCATCGTGGACCATGACCTCGAGCAGATGCACGACAGCGGCGAGTTTGCCGGCATTGAGTTGGCCGATCAGTTCGTGGGCCTTGGATTCGAGCTTGTCAGCGGCCATTGTGTTCCCCTGGGCGGCATGGCGGCGCGGAGACGGCGGCTAAGGGCTTCAACCGGGTCACGCCGCGTTGATCTTTCGCCGGCAACTGCGGGACCCCTGGAACCGCGTCCAGAGGCGACTGGTTTCCCGCTACGGCACACCTATTTTCAATACTCTCATGGACGGTATATTCCGGGCAACAGGCATACGGACCGAGTGCATTGCCCGAAGCAAACACTCACTCCACCGCTAAATTGCGCGTGCGGCGGCTTCCATACAGGAAGTAGATCAACAGTCCTATCAGCAGCCAGACGAAAAAGCGGATCCAGGTGAGCAAAGGCAAACCCATCATCAGCAGCACGCAGCAGAAGATGGAGAGCAGCGGCACCAGGGGCACCAGGGGCACGCGGAATGAGCGTGGCCGGTCCGGCTGTTTCTTGCGCAGTACAATCACTCCCGCCGCCACCACCACGAAGGCGAACAGCGTGCCGATATTCGACAACTCGGCAAAGGTGTCGATGTCCCACAGTCCGGCAGGCAATCCGACAACGAAACCCGCAATCCACGTGCTGATGTGCGGGGTTTGGAATCTCGGATGGACCGCGGAGAACATGTTCGGCAGCAGGCGGTCGCGCGACATCGCAAACCACACACGCGCCTGTCCATACTGATAAACCAGCAGGGAGGACAGCATCCCCATGAGCGCGCCGAAAGTTACAATCAACCGCAGCCGGTTGTACCCCAGCGCCTTCAGTGCGTCGGCCACCGGTGAATCCGTGTTGAGCGATTGATAGTGCGCGATGCCGGTGAGCACCAGCGAAACCGATCCATACAGGATGGTGCAGATCACCAGCGTGGCGATGATGCCAAAGGGGAGGTCGCGCTGCGGCTTGCGGCATTCCTCCGCCGCGGTGGACACGGAGTCAAACCCGATGTACGTGAAGAAGACGATGGAGGCGCCGGTCAACACCCCGGAGAAGCCGTTCGGAGCAAACGGGTGCCAGTTCTCCGGATGAATGGCGCGCGCCGCACCCAGACAAAAGACAACGATGGCGGTGAGCTTGATCGCCACCATCACCGTGTTGGTTTCCGCGCTCTCTTTTACTCCGCGCACCAGGATCCAGGTGACCAGCATGGTGATGATCAGCGCCGGAATATTGTAGATGCCATGCGGCTGGCCGGGCGAGTTGAAAAACGGAAACGCCAACGCCGGCGGCAGATGCACTCCGAACAGATTATCGCCCAGGTCCTGGAGATAGGCGGAAAACCCAACGGCCACGGACATGTTCGAGACCGCATACTCCAGAATCAGGTCCCAGCCGATGATCCAGGCAAAGATCTCGCCCAGAATCGCGTAGGCATAAGTGTACGCGCTGCCGGCGATGGGAATCATCGACGCCAGTTCGGCGTAGCACAAGGCGGCGAAGAAACAGGCGACCGCCACCAGGAGAAAAGAAAGAGTGATTGCCGGGCCCGCGCCCGGCCGCCCCAACATGGAGACCGCGTGAGGCCCATGCAGCACGAGATCCAGCAGCGTGGCGTGGAAGATCGATTCGATCTTCTCCACTTTCCCCGCCGCCGCGGTGCCGGTGAGCGTAAAGATCCCCGACCCGATTACCGCGCCAATGCCTAAAGCAGTGATGCTCCAGGGACCCAGGCTCTTGCGAAGCTGGTGCGCCGGGTCTTCGGAAGCTTCAATCAGCGCGTCTATGCTCTTGGTGCGGAGTAGTTGGGAGCCCACGTTACGAGAGGCGCGTGAGGCGGACAGACCGGTTCCATCCGTCCGCCGGCTGAGCGGATCCTGCTAGCGCTTCCTCTGTCCTTTCACCAGCTTCCTGATCTTTTTCTTTTGGGAACCGCGCGCCACTCCCGAGGCTCTTTTCGCCTTCGGCGCCGCCTTTTTGCGCGCCGCGCGCTTGAGCTTCTTGTGTTCTTCTGTTTCTGTTACGTTCTTCGTGTTCATTCGTCTACCTTGATCCCAGCAAATTTCTCGATTAACTTTTTAAGACCGTATTTGGGAAAGCTTACCGTAAGTTTAGCGTCATCGCCATCGCCTTCGCGCTTCATCACGGTGCCACGGCCATATTTCGGATGTAGAATCGTCGAGCCTGAGCCAAACGGCTTCTTCGCCGCCGGACGCCTGGCGTCAATGGGCACTACAGGAGCTCTCGGCGCCGGCGCCGGAGCGCTCTGGGGCCGCGGAGGGACACCTTGGGCGCCCGATCCCTGAACCGGCGTTCCCGCAGGCTTGGCCTGCTGTTGTCCCGGTTGAGGCCCAAGCTGCGGCGCAAGTCCGCGCGGGACGGGCATCTGCCGGTCCGCGAAAAACTGCGCGATGTTCTCTACGGAATTGAAGGTTTTCCCGGTGTACAGATTGCGCCGCGCCGTCTCACGTACTTCATGGCGCTCGCTGAAAAGATCCACATGGGTCGCCGCGGCGTCCTCCCGCAGGTTCTCGGTGAGTTCACGAGGCACTTCCTTTAGGAAACGCGAAGGCATCACGGCTTCCGGCTGCCCGCCTCCAAAACGGCGGCGGTAGCGCGCCCAGGTGAGAAAAAGGCGCTGCTCGGCGCGGGTCATCCCCACGTAACAGAGGCGGCGCTCCTCTTCCATGGCGGGCTCCGAGTTCAGCGAGCGCGAGTGCGGGAAGAGGCCTTCTTCCATTCCGGCGAGAAACACCACCGGGAACTCCAGACCCTTGGCGTTGTGGATGGTAAGCAGAGAGATCGCCGAGCGTTCGTCCACCGAATCCGCATCGGCCACCAGCGCGGCGTGATCCAGGAAATCCTTGATGCTTTCGCCTCTCTCGGCGCCCTCCGCGGCGGCGCTCAAGAGTTCTTCCAGGTTGTTGAGCCGCGAATCGGACTCCGGGCCCGGTTCGTCCTCCAGCATTTTTCGATACCCGGTTCGCAGCAGGACCTCACGGAGAGTTTCCTCCACGTTGTGGCCGGCGGCGTACTCGGAAAGCTCCTCAATCAGCCGCCGGAACAGAGAAAGCGCTGACTCGGCGCGCCCTGGGAAGGAGTGTTCGTCGAGCATTCGCTCCATGGCCGCCCACGGACCAATGCGGTTTTCCGCGGCGTAGCGGTCAATCTGCTCCGTGGTCGTCTTTCCGATACCGCGAGCGGGCGTGTTCACCACGCGCGCAAATGCCATGGAGTCCTCCCGGCTGCTCAGCAGCCGCAGGTAGCCCAACACATCCTTGATCTCCGCGCGCTGGTAGAAGCTCAAGCCTCCGACCACCGTGTATTTCCGGCCGTAGCGCCGCAGTGCTTCTTCAATCTGCCGCGATTGGGAGTTGGTCCGGTACAGTACCGCGACGCGGCGCTTTCCATCCTCCCGCAGCAGGCGGTCGATGGTGTCCGCAATAAACAGCGCTTCGTTCTCGCCGTCCTGCCCCTGGTAAAGACCGATCTTCGGCCCTGCGCCGGCTTCGGTCCAGAGCCATTTGCCTTTCCGCTCCGTATTATTCGCGACCACCGCGCTGGCGCCTTCGAGAATGTTCTTCGTCGAGCGATAGTTCTGTTCCAGCCGGATCACCGCGGCGCCCGGATAATCGCGCTCAAAATCGAGGATGTTGCGGATGTCGGCGCCGCGCCAGCCGTAGATGGACTGATCCTCGTCGCCCACCACGCAGACATTGCGGTGCTCGGCGGACAGCAGGCGCATCAGCTCGTATTGGGAGTGGTTGGTGTCCTGATACTCGTCGATCATCAGGAACTCGTGCCGGCGGTTCAACCTCAGGCGCAGATCTGTGTCGTGCGCGAGGAGCCGGACCGCTTCGTGCAACAAATCGTCGAAATCGAGGGCATTGGACCGCCGCAGCCCTTCCTCATAGCGCTCAAAGATCGCGGCCAGGCGCGAGGTTCGCTGATCCGTGGCGGCCGCGTAGGCATCCTGAGGGGACTGTTTCTTGCTTTTTTGTCCGCTGATCCACGACAGCGCCGCGCGGTACTGGACTGCTTCGTCGGTGATCCCCAGTTGCCGGTAGATGCTTCGCAGAAGCGACATCTGGTCGTCGTCGTCGTAAATGGTGAAGGAAGGCGTAAAGCCCTGCCTCAACTCCGCCAGCGACTTGCCATCCCGCCGCAGCAGGCGAACGCAAAAGGAATGGAACGTGGAGACCAGCGGGCTTTCCGAGGCGGGGGGATCGTTGAGCAGGTTACGAACTCGCTGCCGCATCTCCGCGGCGGCCTTGTTGGTGAAGGTGACGGCGAGCACACAAGGGCCCGGCACGCCATGCGCCCGCACCAGGTGGGCAATACGGTGAGTGATTACGCGTGTTTTTCCGCTGCCGGCTCCCGCCAACAACAGGAGCGGACCGTTTACGTGTGCTACAGCGGCCTGCTGCTGGGGATTGAGCGAATCTAGAAAATCCATGAAAACAGGGGCATTAAAAGTTTACCATAGCTACCGCTACCCCCAAATGGGGGCATTGAACCCTACGGTGGGTACTGGTACTACTAGATGTATGACTAACCTCCCCTCTACAGCCGCGAAAGGCGGCGAGTCCCTCCGGGATCTGCGCCGGCAGCACAGCGCCATCGAAAACCTGATTCGGGCGTTAAACCGCTACGAGCGTACCCATCCCGATAAGCCACAGGCGGCCATGGCGGCGAGGAAATCCAAGGGCGGCCGGAAATACGCGGGCGCCGCCGCATCGTGAACACGGGACGCCGCTCGCATCGCCCCCTCGTTTGCCCGCACGGCTCAAACCCTTGTAACCTGTTGTTTTGCCGGTACGCCTTAATATCGGGATGTTAAAGGCAGCATTTCGCCGGCTGCGTTGGGCGAATGCTGATTGACTTTGCACTGATTCAGCGGGCTCAGGCTGGCGACGACGCAGCCTTTAACGAGATTGTGCTCGCCTACAGGAAGAGGATCCTGGGGACGATCGGACGGCTGATCGGCCGCCCGGAGGACGTGGAGGATGTTGCGCAAGAGGCGTTCGTCCGGCTCTATTTTTCGCTCGACCAGCTCCGTACGCCAGATGTGTTTGAACCCTGGCTTTACCGTCTTACGGTTAACGCATCCTACGATTATCTGCGCAAGCAGCGCAGACGCAAGGAGTCCCGGATGGCAGACCTCTCGGAGCAGCAGGTTATTCTCGCGGACGCCTCCGCGGGTGGCCAGGAAAATCGCGAAGAGACTCGCCGGTCCCAGGCGCGGGAGTTCGCTGAGACTCTGCTCTCGGCCGTATCGGAGGAGGACCGGATCCTGCTGACACTGAAAGAAGTGGAGGGGCTGTCGTTGAGAGAGCTCCACGATATTTATAAAATTGGAGAGAATGCGCTGAAGGTCCGTTTATTCCGGGCGCGGCAGCGGGTTCTCAAGGCGTATGAGCAGTCGCGGCCAGCCAAGCCGGTCGCCCTTCAGGAGTAGACCAGCAGTACAGGAGCATTTCGGGGATGGGTGACGTAAAGAAAGACAGTCTGAATCAGGAACTGGACGACTTGTTCCTTCGCTACCGGGACGCGTGCCCGGGCGTGGCGCCGTCGGCCTCTTTCATGCCCGGCGTTTGGGAGCGCATAGAGCGCCGGCGCCAGTCGCGGTTTCGGCTCATGCATGTCAGTCGCATCTTTCTGAGCGGCGCTACCGCCTTATGGCTGCTGCTGGCGGGCTTCCTGCTCCTGCCGCCTTCGGCGCCGCCTCCCGTGCATCACCAGAGCTATGTGGACGCGCTCGCGGCCGGACATGACAGCGAAACATTCGGGCTCACCGAGCTGGCGCACCAGGAGACGGGAGAACTCGAGCTCCGATGACCCGCAAGTCGAGCTTTTCTGTCGGCTTTTACCTGACTCTTGTGTTTATCAGCGGGCTGCTGGCCGGGGCGTTGGGCATGCGGCTGTACATCGTCAACTCCGTGAGCGCGCGCGCGGCAATTCCCCGCCCCACGGCGGAGGAAGTGCGCCGTAGTTATATGGATGAGATGGATCGCCACCTGCACCTGCGCGCGGATCAGATCACGAGCATCAACCAGGTGCTGGACAACACGCGCGCCCGCTTTAAGGAAATCCACCAGAAGATCGCGCCGGAGATGAAGGCGCTCAAGGAGCAGCAAAACCAACAGATCCGGTCCCTGCTGACACAACAGCAGCAGCCGGCTTATGATCGCTGGCGCTCAGAACGCGACAGCCCGACTCACTAGCCAGGCTGTTCGCGCAATAAGAATACTGGCTGGGGCTACTTCGAAACGCCCGCGGTGACCTTGCGGGTGGCCTTCTGTTGCTGCAGTTCCTTGGAACGCGCAACTTTCTTCTGGAAGCGGTCCACGCGTCCTTCCGTGTCAATCAGCTTTTGACGCCCGGTGAAAAACGGGTGGCAACTGGAGCAGATTTCGACGTGGAGGTCGCCTTTGTGGGTGGAGCGGGTCTGAAATGTGTTCCCGCACGCGCAAATCACTTTCACTTCTTCGTATGCGGGATGAATGCCGGCCTTCATTAGATTTCTCCTGGAAACAACATCATACCAAAAAGATAATCCCCGCACCGGCCTCAACCGCACCGGGCGGGGATTACCTGCTTACTGTTTCGCGCGTTGAGGGGCCGTTCCACAGGAGCAGCGGCCTCGTCCACTGAACGAAACCTGAACGTTAGGAGCGGTCGAACTAAGAGTCGGCCACCTCACGCGTGGAATCTATAAAACATCTACTACCAATGCTCATTTAGACTGGACCACCTCCTTCCTCAGTGATGCCCCCAATATATGCCCAAACCACAAATTGTGTCAAACCGGTGTCCACTCCCGGACGTTAGCGATACACTAGGTGGCCGGAAGCGCGCC
>Ga0105240_10014443_pt1 | contig 10783 bp, 8 predicted proteins | sample KBSC54metaG_FD_80426 | JGI IMG/M metagenome (GOLD analysis project Ga0105240, IMG submission 80426) | Corn rhizosphere microbial communities from Kellogg Biological Station, Michigan, USA - KBS C5-4 metaG | ecosystem: Host-associated > Plants > Roots > Rhizosphere > Soil | place: Michigan, USA...
AGGAGCTTGGATTGAGGCTGGAGCCAAACAAACAGCTCGGCGATGTAGTGGTAATCGACAGCATTGAAATGCCTACGGAAAACTGATTTTGCTTACGCTGTCTGCTAATGGCAGGTGGATTGTCCGGAGTTTCAACGGATCGCGTAACCGCCATCCACTCGGATCGTAGTTCCGGTGACAAAGTCCGAAGCGCTCGAGGCCAGGTAAACAGCTGTCCCGGCGACTTCCTCCGCTCGGCCCCACCTGCCGGCTGGAGTCCGCGCAAGTATCTCGTCGTTCATAGGCTTCATGGCCTCAGTCCGCACCGGAGCCGTCATTTCCGTTTCAATCCAACCCGGCGCGATCGCATTGACTTGAATGTTATGCGGGGCAAACTCAATTGCCATCGACTTGGTCAGCTGGATGATGGCGCCTTTCGCCGCGCTGTAAGAGGGGATGAGGCCGGACCCGAAGTACGAGTACATGCTGCCAATGTTGATGATCTTTCCGCGCTTACTGCGAATCATTGATCCCGCCGTGAGCTTCGAAAGAAGAAAAACTGAATTGAGTTGCGTCTCGATCACGCTGTCCCAGTCCTCAGTCTTTTCGTTCATCACACCGCCGCTCAACGATACATTTCCGGCATTGTTGACAAGAATCCCAACGCTGCCCAATTCGCCCTCAACCTTTTTCAACGCAGGCTCCAATCCGGCACGATCGGTCATATCAACTGTCACCGCCATGGCAGGAACCCCAATTTCTTTCAGTTCCGCAAGCACTCGCCGATTCTTTTCATCGTTGCGTCCGAACACTGCGACAGCGGCCCCCGCTTCTGCCAGTCCGAGCGCGATGCCGCGACCAATTCCACCATTGCCGCCGGTCACGATCGCCACACGGTCGGACAGATCAAATGATTTAGGTGTCTTCATCGTGCGCTCCTTACCCTAAAGAGTCCCTAGACCCCGTACTCGTGTTCTTGGAGTTGGTCAGAAGTGTATCCCACCAAGGCACAATGCGTTGCTACCCAAACATCGTTGTCAGCTCCGAGATGTACATCGCCTCGTCGGCGAAGGTGAAAGTGCCATCGTCGATCACCTCGCGCGCCGCGTGCAGAAATGCCGTCAACGCTGCCCGGCTGAAACCCGAACCGAGGCTGATCCGCCGCACACCCAGTTCGCCCAGTTCCGCCACTGTGAGCCGGTTTGCCCCTTTCAGCCCCATCAGCACGTTTACCGGCTTGGTGACCGAGGAACAGACGGTCCGGATCTCCTCGGCCGTCGTAAGTCCTGGCGCATACAGCACCTCGGCGCCGGCCTTTTCGAATGCCTGCAGACGCCGGACCGTGTCTTCAAGATCGGGGCGCCCGTGCAGGTAGTTCTCCGCTCGCGCGACGAACATGAACGGGAAGGGAAGTGCCCGCGCCGCCTCAGCCGCCGCCCCTACGCGCTCAACCGCGTGATTGAAGTCGTAAATCGGATTGGCCTCGTTCCCTGTGGCATCCTCGATCGATCCACCGACAAGCCCTGCAGCTGCCGCCTGCCGGATCGTCTCTGCAGCATCCTCCGGTGCGTGCCCGTACCCGTTCTCAAGGTCGGCCGCCACAGGCAGTTCCGTCGCTTCCACAATCGACTTCGCATTTGCCAAAGCGTCGGCTCGGCTCACAGAGGCCGTTCCGTCTCTTCGGCCCAGCGAGAATGCCAGGCCTGCACTGGTGGTCGAAAGCGCCTCGTATTTCAAGCTGGTGAGGATGCGTGCCGAGCCGGCATCCCAGGGGTTGCCGATCACAAAGGGCTTCTTGCGCTCGTGAAGTGCTCGAAACAGCACAGCCTTTTCAGCCTGAGTTAACATCTGTACTCCTTGGGAAACTGAGATGGATTGAGATGGACCGGGAAACGGACATCAAGATGATAGCCGACCTTGTGGCCGGGCCTGTCCGTAACGGACCCTCCCAAAACCGCCCCGCATCTTTCCCGGGAAAGCTGTTGCTGAATAGGCATACAATGGCAGGCCAGGCACGATCCGGAACGATTCGCGCGTCCTGCGCCCAAACCCCAGCCGGGCCGGCTTGGTTTTTCAGGGAACATCTGCAGTCTTTTGCTTCAGGAGGCACAGCATGATCCGCACCGGCGTGTTGGTCGCACTCGCTCTTTCGCTTACAGCTCCGGCCCTTGCAGCCGAACGCGTAGGAGTGGCGCAACTCGAAGAGATTCTGGCGAACGCAAAGGCTGAGCAAGACAATGCGCTGGCCATGCGCCTTTCCAGCCTCGAATTGACTGAGCGCTTCAGCTCAACGCGGCTCGAGCATTGGAAATCCAGTCTTCCCGGACTGCACTCACAGCGGGCGCTTGCAGGACTTGCCGACCGATCCGCGTTCCTCATCCCGCCGGCGCAGGAACTGCCCAGCACCCCTACGCCTGACGTCGCCGAGCAACGGCGGATCATGAATCTGGCTGCCGTCTACGTCAGCAAAGCAATTCCGCAGTTGCCGCGGTTCCTTGCTTCTCGAACGGTCACCCACTTCGAAGACGATCCACAGGCGCTTCGTACCGGTTCCTGGGCCGACACTGATTCGCTTCGCGCCACCCGGATCTCCCGGACAGCAGTGTTGTACCGCGACGGTCAGGAAGTCGTCGAGCCCGGCCTCTTCAAGGTCCAGGATTCTCATCCTCAACAGGAGGGATCGCGCTCAGCCGACACGGGGCTCACCACATGGGGCACATTTGGGCCAATCCTGGGGCTCGTCCTGGTCGATGCGGCAGAGAACAAACTGGAATGGGCGCGCTGGGAAAAGAACGCCTCTGGGAATCTGGCCGTCTTCCGCTACGCCGTACCAAAGGCCCGATCTCATTACGAGGTCCGCTATTGCTGCGTAGCCTCGTCTTTTGGAATGGAGAGCAAGCAGTTCGCGCAGATGACCGCCTATCGCGGTGAGATTGCAGTCGATCCAGTAAATGGCGTCATTCAGCGCCTGAGCATTGAGGCGGAACTTGAGGCCGGCGATCCCATTTCCCGCGCAGCTCTTGTGGTGGAGTACGCACCAGTCGAACTGGGTGGTGCGTCGTATATCTGCCCCACCCGCAGTGTTTCCATCTCTCTGGCCCAGACACTGCGCAAGACGCAGGACTCAACCGGACGTTCCTGGACCGTAATGGGCCCCCAGCAACTCCTGCTGAATGACGTCAGTTTCTCCAACTATCACCTGTTCCGCTCAGACTCCCGCGTACTGACCGCCGACGAAGAGCGCGCCCAGGGGCTTGCGCCTGACGCCACACTCCCCAGGACTGAGCCTGCTGAAATGCTTCCGGCGGAAGAGAATCTTGCCGATAGTGCTGCCCCAAAGCCGACCGATGCCGCGGCCGCTGCCACCACTCAGACCGCCCAGGCACAAGAAAACGACGGCCAAGGCCAGGAGATTACGACGACCAAGGCCAGTGGTCTGCCCGACATTCCTGAGCAAGCTTCCGACGAGCCCGCCAGCGGACTCCAGCCTGCCGAGGCGACCCTGCGTGTGAATTCCAAACTCGTTGACGTCAATGTCGTTGCTCTCGACAAAAAAGGCAACCCGATCACGAATCTCAAGCCCCAGGATTTTGAAGTCTATGACAACGGGGTGAAGCAGAACATCAGTTCCTTCATGCAGACCAGTGCGGAGAGCGCTCATCCCGAAGTTGCTCCTGCGGGTCAGACTGCCGCATCGACTGAATTTTCAAACCACTCGCCACAGGAGGCACACACGGCGCGGGCTGAGGAGAACACCATCGTTCTCCTTATCGATTCCAGCAATTTGAATTTCGGCGACTTCACTGACGCGCGGCAGCAGATGCTGCGCTTTCTCCGCACGGTGGCTTCCAACGAGCGCGTCGCGCTTTACATGATGAAGTATCACACCTACCAGGTACTTCATGAAGGGAGCACCGATCACGAGACTCTGGCAACGCAACTGGCGCGTTGGAAGCCGGACGGACAAGACGTGGCCAATGCGCAGAGTGAAGAGATGCGCAACCGGCAGCAGATCGAGACCGTCCGCAGTCCGGAAGACCATTTGAGCGTGAACGGAAACTACACCATGGATTCGAGCACGCAGCAGGAGGCGCTCGACGCAAAGCTGCGTGAACTGGGCAGCAGCCCCGGCCCGAATGCGCTTGGAATTCTGGTCGAAGTGGCTCATCATCTCTCGGCCGTGCCCGGTCACAAGAATCTAATCTGGATCACAAGCGACAACGCACTAGCCGACTGGAACAAGCTCTCCTACAACATCGATAAGGGCAGCAAATACATCGAACCGATCGCACTCCGCGCGCAGGAAGCCCTGAATAATGCGCACGTCACGATTTATCCGCTCGACGCTTCGCGCCTGGAGGCAAACGTCGTAACCGCCGATATCGGCCGCCGCAATGTCGAGCTGACACCCACGTATCAAAGGCCTGCGGCGGTTGAGCATGAACTGGAGGGCGCCGAGGCCACCGCCGGACAGGACACGAATCCGCTTATCCAGAACCGAAACTTCGGCAGTGGCGGCCGTCTGGTTGCGGCAATGCAGCAGGATAGCCATTCCATCCAGGGAGTCTTTCGCGAAGTTGCCGACGCGACCGGCGGCCGGACGTTTCGGCGTTCCGGCAACATCATCGGCGAATTGAATGCAGTGGTTGCCGACGGACATGCGACCTATCTGGTCGGCTTCTCACCCAGCCAGCCCGCCGATGGAAAATACCATCTGCTGACGGTGAAAATGGTGGGCCACCACGATGCCACCCTTCGCTTCCGCTCCGGCTATCAATACGACAAGGAGGCAGCCACGCTGAAGGAACGCTTCGCGAAAACAGTATGGCAGCCACTCGATGCCAGTGAAATCGGCGTTACCGCCAAACTCGTTTCCGACGCGGCGGGAAATGCTCTGCGGGTGACCGTCGCCGGATCGGACCTGATGTTGAAACAGAAGAACTCCGTCTGGGCCGGCAAACTCGACATCTTCCTCGTTCAAAGAGATCAGGAAGCACTTCGCGCCAAGGTCTCCGGGCTGACGGTTGGACTTCGTTTGAAGCCTGCAACGTATAAGCACGCAATGACGCAGGGCCTCACCTTCGACCAGCGGATCGAGTCAAAACAACTGGATGGCTCCCTGCGGGTCGTGGTTGTGGACGTAGCCTCGGGTCGCATCGGCTCCGTCACGGTGCCTTCTGCTGCTCTGGTCGCAACGCGCTGACCACTGTGGCCGCGGGGCGCTGAAAAGATCGATAATGGATCGAGGAGCCATGCTCCGTTATTGCTGTGGAACTGGATAAACTACTCCCCTCCGGAACGAAACTCCGCGCCGCGATGGCCCTTGCGGTTATCGCCGATCTCGCGCAGATGGTCGTGTTCCCGCTTTTCATTGAAGGAGCCGCGTCGCCCGCCGATGACGTGCTCGACCTGGCCATGGCCGGTGTGCTGAGTTATTTGCTTGGCTGGCACTGGGAGTTCGCGCCTTCATTTTTGGGCAAACTCGTTCCCGGAGTAGACTTGGTTCCGCTCTGGACCCTGGCGGTCGCAAACGTCTACCGCAAGACCAGGCAGATTGAGAAAGCCCCGGATCACCCGCCCGCCGTCATTGAGGGCGAACCAGTTCGCAAGAAATAGCCAGGTGAAGTTCCCCTATCAGTGCTGGTGATAGAAGGGCATCACGATTAAGAACGCCACAGCAATAGCTGCAACAATCGCAAGCGCTATCAGACTGTAGATCAGCTTGAGATTCACGCCCTGCATGGGTTCTTCTGGGTCGTTGCTGGCTCCGGGTTTGCTTTTATTTTCATCACTCATACTTCAGTGACTCCACGGGATCCATCTGCGCGGCACGCGTCGCGGGTACAGTTCCGAACACAACTCCAACGACGGTGGCTGCTGCTAGAGCAATCACCACCGACCAAAGCGAAATCGGCAGCGGGTAATCTGAGAAGACTCGGATCGAGAGAGGAACTGCCAGTCCAACAAAACACCCGACAAGCCCACCCGCAAGGGAGATGATGATCGCCTCCGCAAGAAACTGCAGCTTGATCTCCCGATAAGTGGCCCCCAGTGCCTTGCGTATACCAATCTCGCGAATACGCGAGCGCACGTTGGCCAGCATGATGTTCATGATCCCAACGCCGCCCACTGCCAGCGTGACCGCCGCAACCATGACCAGCACTGCGATGAGTGCGATGGAGATGCGGTTGGCCATCGCAAGCAATTCCCGCAGGTCGAAAGTTTTGTAGACCGAATTCGGCCTGTGGCGTGCCTGAACAATGCGTTGTATTTCCCGGGTTGCATCCGGAACTTCGTCCATGCTGCGAATGCTGAAGTAGATTTGCTTTACATTGTCACTGCCGGTGAAATAGCGAGCCACTGAGAACGGAATCAAAACAGTCTGATCCGCAATCTCCGTCTGGCCGAACGTGTCGACGCTTTCCTTGAAAGTGCCGACAACCGTGAACGGAATTCCCTGGATCGAAAACTGCTTTCCGATCGCCTCTTCGGCGCTGCCGAACATCTCGCGTGCAAATGGGACGGTAACGTCGGCACACATGACGTGCGCATTTTCATCCTGCTCGTCGAAAAAGCGTCCCGAAAGTACCACAAGATTGCGAACATCCCTGTACTGCGGGCTCACCCCCAGCACCAGCGTGTCTTTGATTACACCGCCGCCGAAACTGATGCGATCGTGCGACTCGAGCACAGGCGAAGACGCCACGATGCCCGGCACCTGCGCCAGTACCGCCTTCTCATCGTCGCGCGTAAGGAAGTCGTTATAAACCACCTTCTCCGCGCCCACAGCGCCACCGCCGGAGTACTCAACTTCAATCTGGTTCGTGCCGATCTTCTGAATCTCGTTGAGGATGAACTGCCGCCCGGTGAGTCCGATGGTCACAACCAGGATCACCGACGCCGTGCCAATCACCATACCCAGCGCCGTTAGCGCAAAACGAAGCTTGCTCGCGCTGAAGCTGTCGATGGCGAGTTTCAGAATCTCGCTCAACAGCATGGTGCGCCGGGCGCTCATGAGCGTCTGCTGGAATGCGTGATGGCGAGCTTGATCGGCTACGGGATTCATTGTTTCCTATAGGATAGGATGCGCTATTGGCGCGGTCGGCTTCAGCACAATAATCAGACGCACGAGGTGGCAAAGCTGATGCCCATCTGTGCGATGCGCTTTGTTCTCTGCAATTCGCTTCACGCCCTCGAAGCCCCTACTGCTTATCGTACTTCTCCAGCCACTTCAATTCCTCGCGCACTTTGATATAGCCATGCCACGGATTCTTGTCCAGGCTGTGCCCTTCGCCCGGAAAGACCAGGAATGTGTGCGCAATCGCCAGCGACTGCAAAGCGCGCTCCATCGTCTCGCCTTCCAGGTAGCTGACGCGAACATCGGCTCCGCCCTGCACCAGGTGCGTCGGCGTCCTGACCTTGTCGAACTGGAACAGCGCCGCCTCTGACTGATACAGCTGCGGATTCTCCCACGGCCGGCCGCCAAGATACCACGCGTCATCCCAGGTCATGTCATCGTTACCCCAGTTGGCCGCATGCTCCACCGCTCCTGCGCCGGTCACTGCCGATTTGAACCGCGTGGTCTGCGTGATAAGCCAGTTCGTCATGTAGCCGCCGTAGCTGTATCCCCCGATCGCAAGATGGTCGGGATCAGCGTAGCCATCCTTCACCAGCGCATCGACACCGGTCAAAATGTCTCGCCCTGGCTTCGAAACTAGATGAGGCTCAATGCCCTGCATGAACGCATCGCCGTAGCCGGTCGATCCCCTGTAATTGGGGCGAAACACCAGCCATCCATTGTCGGCAGCGAACGTCGCCCAGTCATACCAGTCAGCTCCGAAACGGTTGCCGTCGGCATCGGCAGGCCCCCCATGGATAAGCGTGAACATCCGCAGATGCTTCGCGTCCTTTTTCCCCGGTGGAAAGATCAACACTCCTTCCACGGTCTGCCCGTCATCCGACTTCCAGGTGTACGGCTGCCACTCTGGCTGCGCGCGCTCCGCAAATATCGGATTGAAGTTCGTCAGCTTCTTCAGCTTGTCCGGCTGTGTCGGATCGGTCATCAAATACACCTGCTGCGGATCGTTCACCGTTGAGAAGCGAACGAGCAACGCGTTCGCGGTATGCGCCGGTTCGAGTCCCGCATACGTACCCGCCATCCCCGGCAGCTTTGTTGCCTTTTCTCCATCAATCAGGTAGATCTGCGCTTCAGTGCCTTTCAGGCCCAGAGCCAATTCGCGGCCGTCCGCAAGAAGCGTGTATTGATCGAGCGATCCCTCGAAGGCCGCGCCCAGCCGTTCAATTTTCCCTGACGTTGGATCGAGCCGGAAAAGCCGCCCCTGCATGTCGCGATATTTTCCGTCGATTGAGCCGTTAGCCGCGTTCACAGAGAAGTGAAGCCAGCGTCCATCGCGCGACCAGCGAAGATTCGACTCCATGGCCGCATTGTGAGTGACTGGTTTTGGCGCACCGCCATCTTCCGACGCGATAAGAATCTCGTAGTCGGCCGGATTCTCGATTCGTTTGTGAATCGGCTCCGTTAGGAATGCCACCTGCTTGCCATCCGGCGCAGGGGAGATCTCCGCAATGGCCAGATCGCTTTTCGCAATCGTCATTGCCCCCTCCGGCAATTTTGAAGAAGGCTCCGCCTCACTCGCAGCCTTGCCCGGTGCGTCCTTAGCCGGGGGGACGGCGACGGCGCGCGCCAGGGCAGGAGCGATCGCTATCTTCAGCAACAAGTCGCCGCGAGACTGCTCACGCCAGCGCACCACATCCTTCCACTCGTCTGTCCGCTGATCTTCCTGCTCGCGCGTCAGTGGAGCTTTGGCAGAGATGTAAATAGCGGAACCATCCGGCGCCCACGCAAAGGCATGTACGTCGAGCTTCTCTCTGTAGAGCGGCAGAGCCTCCCCGCCAAAGGGAGAGATGAGCCACACGCGGTTCGGCTTATCTGCATCCGCATCCCCCGCATCCGCTGATCCCGCGGGTGAGCGGTCTGAAGCAAACGCGATCCACTTGCCGTCTGGACTCCACTGCGGACGCTCATCCGTCCCCGAGCGCGTCAGCGGCTTCAGTCCATCCCGCGCCGTCCAGAGCCACAGATCGTGGCGATACTCGTTGGCCTTCCAATCGGGAGCTTCCGTTGCAATCACTGCAGCGGATGCATCCGGCGCCAGACTCATGCCGGAGATCTCGATGGTGTTCAGGTACTCATCCAGAGTGATGGTGGGTTTGGGAGTTTGTGCCAAACATACGGCAGATAGAAGGCTGGCAGAGATGCCAGGGAGAGCCCAAAGGCGGTTGGAACCCATATCTGCACTATAAATGTGCGAAGCGCGTCGAACCAGAAATGAGATCGGCCGGCTAATGCACCTGGAACTGCATAATCCTCGCCGGGGTGAGCTTCGAGCCCGCCTTCAGGTCGCCGTGATCGTCAAGCTCGCTCCATCCGGAGTTGGCGATGTAGTAGAAATGGTTGCGAACAAACACTCCATGGGTCGGATCGCCCAAGGTCGGTGTGGCTCGTTCGATGATCTCGTTGGAGACGACCTGCCTCAGTGTTGGATCAAGTCCGAGCCGCGCCACGCGCTCCGGGGCCGTTCCGTTCTGAATGAGAAACAACGACGTCCCGTGCGCATAGAGACCATCGACTCCGTTCAGAGCGGTTCGCCCCGACCCTTCGTCCGTAATCCATCTCACCGCTCCGGTATCCAGGTCGAGAATCCCGATCCCACGCAGGTAATCCGGTACAAAAACGTGTTTGCCATCCGGCAGCATCGCTGCAGTCTGCGGCGAGATGAACTCCGTCCCATTCAGCAGCTGCAACGTTCCATCCCGTAGCCGATACACGCCGCCCTTCGCCCCATCGCTGACGATCGGATCGCCCTTCGCATCCAGAACCATATCGCCAAGCGCGGCGCCCGCTGGTCCCTCGACTCTGCCCAGCAGCTTGCCCGTCGCGAGGGCGAAGCACAAAACAGCCGACTTCCCCCAATCCGTCTTCGGAGCCGCTGTAAACCCGTCCAGCGCAACCTCGGTTGCCCATACCAGCTTCCGGGTGCCGTCCACCTTGATCGCCAGCATCGGCCATCCACTCGGCGACTGAGCGAACTCCGTCGCAACACCGGCCCCAGTCACCCGGATAATCTTCTTCTCCAGAACACTCGTAATCAGGAACGACTTCGATGCCGAATCGTAATCGATGTCCTCTGCCACCAGCCCCGGATCTGAAAGGCTGAAGGCAGTCTCCGCAATCGACACCGGCGTCTTGTTCTTCGCGAACTTCTCGAGAATCGCCTTGTATCGAGGCGAACCGGCAAGCGGCGCGAATATCTTGTTGCTCCCGTCGAGCATGCCATCGTCCATCTGCCCCAGGTCGGCGAACTCCATCAGCGCATCCAGCGCCTTCGCGTTATCACCCGTCTCCATATACCCGCGCGCAACAGAGAGGATCGCACTGGGATAGTGGTTGAGCAGCGACCGGACCTTCAGCGCCTCCCGCAGATAGCCGGCGTGATCTCCTGCCTCACGCTCCGCATGCGCCTGCTGCCGAAGAGCGGCCAGCTCATCCCGCGCATTTGTGGGCAACCGGGCAGCCAACAGCAGCACCCCGATGGTCGCAATCATCCGGATCATGCGACCGCATTCTACCCGCCCCGGCGCAGGGGTTTACTCTTTTCTGTGACGAACCGGCACTTCCGCCGGGCAATCCTGCAAGGACGATCGATAACATGCGCCTCGACGCACATCAGCACTTCTGGAAGTACAGCCCTGCCGACTACGGCTGGATCAACGACAAGATGGC
>Ga0105240_10014445_pt1 | contig 10782 bp, 5 predicted proteins | sample KBSC54metaG_FD_80426 | JGI IMG/M metagenome (GOLD analysis project Ga0105240, IMG submission 80426) | Corn rhizosphere microbial communities from Kellogg Biological Station, Michigan, USA - KBS C5-4 metaG | ecosystem: Host-associated > Plants > Roots > Rhizosphere > Soil | place: Michigan, USA...
AAAGGCGGCACATCCTGCACCACCTTGGAACAACCGCCGATGATCGCCATCCTGCCCACGCGACAAAACTGGTGTACGGCCGCCAGTCCGCCCACCACGGCATGATCTTCCACCGTCACGTGTCCCGCGAGCGTCGCCACGTTCGACATGATTATCCGGTTCCCCAGCGTCACGTTGTGCGCGATGTGACAATAAGCCAGCACATGATTGTTCGAGCCCACTTTCGTCACCTCGCCGTCACCCGTTGCGCTGTGAATCGTCACGTATTCGCGAAACGTGTTTTCGTCGCCGATTTCGGTGCGCGTGACGCCGCCTTTCCACTTCAGGTCCTGGGTTTTGAGGCCGATGCTCGCGAAAGGAAAAATTTCGTTGCGCGCTCCGAGCTTCGTGTGGCCGTCAATCACCACGTGCGAATGCAATTTGCAACCGGCTCCCAGTTCCACGTGCTCGCCGATGACGCAATATGGCCCGATCTCGCAGCCGTCGCCCACGCGCGCCTGGGGATGAATCACTGCCGAGGGATGGATCATGGGATGGTTGGCGATTGGCGGTTGGCGATTGGCGATCGAGTGAACACTGCGGAATCCAGCTCTCCGCGGAGGATGATTTGGCCTGGTGCCACTTCTCTTTGCCAGGGAGTGGACAGAGGGTGGTGCTTGGGATTCAGGGGCAGGTATTCCATCTAAAATTAAAAGCTAAAATTGAAATCAATTCATTCCGGCCGGAGCATGAAAGTCACTTCCGCCTCGCTCACCACTTCGCCGCGGACCTTGCAGACGCCTTTGGCTTTGCCGATTTTCCCGCGCGATTTCGTCAACTCAACTTCGATGACCAGGGTATCGCCAGGGACTACGGGTTTGCGCCATTTCACGTCTTCAGCCGACATAAAATACGCGATCTGGCCGGCGTTTTCCGCCTGTTTCATCATCAGGATGCCGGCCGCCTGCGCAATCGCCTCAAGCTGCAACACGCCGGGCATGATCGGATGCCCGGGAAAGTGCCCCTGAAAAAACTGCTCGTTCATCGTCACGTTCTTTACCGCAAAAACCCGGTTACCTTCGATCTTGGTGACCCGGTCCACCATGAGGAACGGATACCGGTGCGGCAGGACTTGCATGACTTGCATCGTGTCCATGGAGCCGTCGCCATTCACCGGCTCAATAAAGGGGCCGTTCGGCTTTTTGACCTCGGCGGGCGCTTCCGCCACGGCGCGCGCGGCCGGCGCTGCGGGCGGTGGCGGGCCGAAAGTTTGCGCCGCCCGGATTGGTTTTTGCATTTGTGCTCCTATCAGACGCGCCATCTCGCAATTCGCCGCATGGCTGGGTTTTACCGCAATCAAATGGCCCTGCAAGGGCCGCCCCAGCAGTGATAGATCCCCGATGATATCCAAAATTTTGTGCCGGACGAATTCCTCCGGGTACCGCAGCGGCTCGGTGGTCAATACCGCGTCATCGCGAATCACGACCGCGTTTTCGAGGCTCCCGCCGCGAATCAGCCCATTCTTGATCAAATACTCGATCTCCTCGAAGAAACAGAATGTGCGCGCGCTGGAAAGCTCCTTCTCCCACGATTTCGGCGTCACCTCGAGGCTGAAGAATTGCGTGAACCGCCCGTGCTTGTCCGAGCTTGTGCAGGTGATCTTGAAGCCGTCATCCGGGAACAGCGCCATTTCCGTCTCGCCCATCAGGAGCTCCACCGGTTGCGCCGGCTTGTAAGGCTCGCGCCGTTCGCTTTGCGGCACGATGCCGGCTTCCTGGATCATTTTGCAAAACGCGCTCGAACTCCCGTCCGCGATCGGTGGCTCATTGGAATCCAATTCCACGATGGCATTATCAATCCCGTAACCGGCGAAAGCCGCGAGCACGTGCTCGATCGTTTGCACCTTCACGTTGCCCTTGGCAATGGTCGTCGAGCGATTGTTCTCCGCCACATTCTCCACGCGCGCCTCGATTTCCGGTTTGTCCGCGAGGTCCACGCGACGAAACCGGATCCCGGAATTCGCCGGCGCCGGCAGGAACGTCATCGTGACGCGGTTCCCGCTATGCAGGCCGATGCCGGAGAAACTGGCTGGATGACCGATGGTTTGTTGATGCTGCACGGGCTGATTAAACAAACGGTTGCGCTCCTTGGCAAGACAACAGACTTTGAACAAAAAATGTCTGGCGACGGTCACCTACTCGGATAGCATGGAATCATCTTCATGAAGACCAGGATATTATTGACGCTGCGCCAATCTCTGTTCGTTTCCTTAACGCTGGCGGCGCTGCCGGTTTGGGCAGGTGACACGAATTTTACCGGCGCGAAGTGGAACCCCGTGGACTTGCAAAAAGTCCAGGCTGCCGCCGCCGAAATCACGCCGCAAAAATATCCGGATGACGATTCGGCCACCGTCGAGCGAAAGAGCGTGCGCGATTACAGCGCCGACGGCACCGGCGAATGCCAGGACGAATCATTCACCAAGGTGCTCACCGAGAAGGGCAAGCGCGAGAACCGGGAGATTTCTTTGGCGTTCATGCTGCCATATTGGACCGTGGAAGTCTCGAAACTGGAAGTCATGAAGCCCGACGGCAAGATTGTGCCGGTGGATATTGCGGCCAATTCCAAGGAATCCATCGATGACAGCCAGATGGCCATGAACATCTATGACCCGAACGAGCGTGTCCTGCGCGTCAACATTCCTCAATTGGAAATCGGGGACATGGTTCATGTCGTCGCGCGGCAGATTATTCACCGCTCGATCATGCCGGATGAATACGACGAGGGAAACGTATTCGAGGGCACGAGTTATATCCGGCATTTGTCTTATGAGGTCCACGCACCCGCCAGCCTGCCGCTGCGGCGGATTGGTTTGCGGGATGAAGTGCGCGGGACGGTTTCCTCCACTACTCAAACGAACGGCGATGCGGTGGTTTATGACTGGGAAATCAGCAACGTGCCCCGGATGTTCGACGAACCGGACATGCCGCCCTACGACCAGGTGTTGCAACGGCTGTTTGTCAGCACCGCGCCCTCCTGGCAGGACGTTTCCAAGTGGTATTGGGAATTGAGCAAGCCCCACCTCGACATGACCACGCCGGAAATGAAGCAAACCGTCGTGGGGTTGACGGCCAATGCAACGACCGATTTGGAGAAGGTGAAGGCGCTTTTTTATTATGTCTCCAAAAAAATCCGTTACATGGGTTTGACGCCGGAAAAGGACCGGCCCGGTTTCGAGCCGCATGACGTGTGCATCACCTTTGACAAGCGATACGGCGTTTGCCGCGACAAGGCGGGATTGCTCGTGGAGATGCTGCGATTGGCGGGCTTTGACTCGTACCCGGTCCTGATCAACATCGGCGCGAAACGCGACATGGAAGTGCCGCAGCCGGCTTTTAATCATGCCATCGTCTCCGTGGAGTTGAAGAAAGGCGACTACACACTGATGGACCCGACGGATGAAAACACCCGCGATTTGCTGCCCTCCTACGATTGCGACCGCAGCTACCTGGTGTGCAAGCCGGAAGGCGAAACGCTGCGCGTAAGCCCCGTGCAACCGCCGGAAGAACACATGCTTGTGGTGAAAACGACCGGTACGCTCGGCGCGGACGGCGCGCTCGAGGCCACGTCGGAAATGTCGTTTACCGGCGTGAACGACGACGCCTATCGCAACCGTTTCGCGCACCTGAAACCGGACGATCAGAAGCGTTTCTTCGAGGAGCGGCTCAAAGAATCCATCCCGGGCGTCAAACTAACCTCGCTCAAATTGACACCGGAAAACATGCTCGACACTTCGGTGCCGCTGCACGCGGAACTGAAATTCACCGCCAGCGGTTTGACGGCCAATGGCGGCGAGAAATCGATCGTCAGCCTGCCGTGGCTGAGCAAAAACCTGGGCATTGCCAATCGCATCATCGTCGGCTCGGCGGGTTTGGAAAAAAGGAAATACGCGCTCGACACGGAAGTGGCGTGTGGCGTGCGTGAGGACATTGCGCTCCAGTTGACCGGCGGATTTGCCGCGCCGTTGTCCACGCCCGAGTTTGCCTCGATCCATGGCGCCGATCTCGATTACAGCGTGCGCGCCGAGTGCAGCGAGAATTCGCTGGCCTGCTCGCGCGAGTTGAAGCTAAAGACGGTTGAGTTTTCGCCCGCGGAATACCTGAAGTTGAGGAAAACACTGAAGGATATGGCCTATGATTCCCGCAAGAACCTCATCCTCGGCCTTAAATCCAAAGCGATCGCGGAAGCTCCCGCGGATGTGACTCGTTCCACGGAGCCGGTGGATTCCGACGCGCGGATTCTCCAAAGCGACAAGACCCTGGAGGTGAAACACGCGCACACAGCGGTTTACCACGCGAAATATGCCAAGCGCATCCTTACTTACGCGGGCAAGATCCGCGAAGCCGAAGTGAAGATTCCTTTTAACCCGGCTTGCGAGGATGTGAAGATCGTTCACGCGGTCGTGACTTCCAAGTCGGGCGCGCGGCAGGAAATTTCTCCGGGCGAAATCAACGTTATGGATCAGGGCTGGAACGCCGGGGCCAAACGTTACACGGGAGGGAAAATCCTCGTCGCCAGCCTGCCCGGCGTGGACATCGGCTCGACGATTGAAGTGGAGTACAAAATTTCGAGCCACGATACGCCGTCTTTGTCAGGCTTTGAATCGTTCCAGTTTCCCGATGCGTTGGAGGAAAAATCGTTTCGGCTGACCGCTCCGGCGGACGTGCAAATCCACCAATTCGTCAGCGGCCCGGCGGGCACGGTCGAGGAGAACCACAAGACGGCCGAGGGCGTTCAAACCCTGGACTGGCAGGCCAGGGACATCAAGGCGCTGCCCTCCGAACCGCAATTGCCGCCGGCCTGGATTTATGATCCGGGCGTGGATTATTTCGTTGGGAACGTGGCGGATTACTGGAAGTCCGTGAACGATGCCATGCTCGCGCACTCCCAAAACTCCGGGAAAGCTGCCGCGCTGGCGCGGCAATTGACGCAATCCGCCAAAACAAAACTGGACGCCGCCGCGGCGATCCGGGATTTCATCGCGGCGAACATCCGCCGGGCCGGCCCGTCGTTCACCACACTGCCGTTGCGCGAGCTCTCGGATGCGGACACGACTTTGGCGGACGGTTACGGCCATTCCGCCGATCGCGCGATTTTATTTTACGCGATGCTCTCGGCGGCTGGGATGCAGCCGGAATTCGTGATGGCTTCAGGTCTGCCGCCGATTGCCGGCATCAGGAAAGTGACGCGCAGCTTTGCGTTGCCGGACGATTTTCAGATGCCGCTGGTCAAAGTTACCGTGGACGGAAAAGATTATTACCTGAACGACACGGACCAGTACGCCCGGATGGGCACCACCCAGGCCGACGGAAAACTGGGCCTGCTCCTGGCCGGACAAAACATCAAGACGATCGAAGCCGTCAAGGATTGCGGCAACAAGACCGAGACCGATTACGCCATCGCGCTTTCCGGCGACGGCCGGGCGCGGATAAAAATCTCGCGGCATGTCTACGGCGACGATTACAACGGGTGGCACCGGTTTTTTGCCGAGTTGCCGCCGGAAGAACGGCAGCATTATTTTCAGGAAGCAGTTTCCGGGGTGGCGCAGGGCGCCCGCCCGGTCGGCGATTTGACGACCCAATTCGATACCTATCCGGGGCTTGAGGAGTTTACGGTGGACGTGGACGATTACGGAGTTTCGAGCGGAAAATATTATTATTTCAATTTGCCATTCACGCCTCCGTTTTTTGCGGCGGCGGGCGACCAGCGGTCATTGCCGCTGTTTATTTCGAACAAGAGGGAAAGAACAATTCGGGCGGAGATCGAATTGCCGGCCGGTTTTCGCCAGACGGACATCGCGCCCAAAGGCGAGACCTTTACCGCTCCCGGCGGCTCGCGGGTGCACATCGCGAAAAATAGTGCGGAAGGCAAATGCGTCATCACCGAGCAATTCGAAACGGTTCCGGCCATCATTGAGCCGGCGGATTATTCGAAGGTGGTGAACATCCAATCCTCGCTGGGACAAAAATCCGCGACCACGTTTCTGCTGGAGCGGGAATGATCCGGAGCGAGTCTCGAGTTTCGGAGCGCGGAGCATAGCTCCGCGCGAACGACTCGTAATCCGGCGGAACGATGCTTCGCGAAGGACTCTTATTCTTGCGGAGCGATGCTCCGCCCTCCGGGAGCGGCGCTCCGTTCGCTACTGGACTTGCGCGCGGATGCGGAAGTATTGCTGGGCATTTGACGGCGGAACGGTGTAAGGACTGGTCGCGCCGGAAACGTCGGTGTAAGGGCCGTTGATGTTGGACGCGGATTGCAGTTGGCCGGTTGTCCAGGTCAGCACGATCTGGCCGCTGCCATCCACCTGCGAATGCAGGTTCATGGCTCCGGGCACGATTGATCCATAGGTCGCGAAGGCGTTGTTGGCCACTGTGGCCCAACTCGCATAAACCCAGGCCGGCGAGCGCACACTGTTTTCGATGCGCGTCTCGTCCATCGAACCGTCGAAGTACTGGTTGCCGCTCATGCCGGGCGCACCGGTCAGGAGCGATCCGCAACGCGCGTAATTCGTCGATTGAAAAGCGGTATCCACGCCGGTATCGATCGTCCGATCCAGTCCATCTACATAAACGTGGACCGCGCCATTGACCCCATCCATGGTGCCCGTGAGCAGATGCCATTGACCGAAGCTGACCGCCTGAGACGTGGTTCGCGGGGAAACATCGCCGCCGACACCATCGGCACTATCGAAATAAATCACGCCGTCCGTGGTCTGGTAGCTGTTGACGTAAAAATCAAAGCCGGCGACGTTCCAGCCGCCTTGCTTATTGCACCAGATGGTTTGTTCGCTGGTGGCGGTCTGCGCGATATTGACCCAGGCCGATACGGTGAAGGTTTTGCCAACGTTCACGGGGCCCGCATCGAGGAACTGCGAGGTGCCATTGAACGCTCGGGCGTTCGCCACGACGCCCGTGGTCGAGGTCGGCGCCACGCCGGAGTTCGCGGGATGTTGCAGCGTGCTGTCGGCAACGGGGAGGCCGCTTTGTCCCAGGTGATAGACCAGCGTGAAATCATTCGAACCACTCAAAGTCGTCCAGACCGCGCCATTGGTGTTGCTCGGCGGCATCACGGCGTCGGCTGGGTTGCCCCAGTAGGCGGTGATATAATCGTTGGTGGTGGTGAGCGAAGGCACTTGCACCCAAACCAGCGATTGCCCGGACGGATTCCATTGATCGATCTGGAAAGGTAATTCCCGGCCGCTGGCGCTGGTGAAACGGAGGTCGGCGCCGTCGTTTGGCGAGGCAAATTGCGCGTAAGAAAACCCGGGAAGGTTCGTGCCCAACCGGACCAGCACCGGGAAATCCAACAAAGTCTCGCCGTTCGTGTAACCGCTAAAAGTGATCCGCATTCCGTTGTGATTGGCCGGATTCAAGAAGGTGGCTGCCACAGCCGCGACCTTGCCGGTGCTGGAATTCACGCCGCCCAAGCTGTTGCTGACGGTCACTTCGTAGTAGTTCGTTCCCGTGAGCGCAGCGAATGAGTAGGAGGAATTGGTTGCGCCGGCAATGTTCTGGCCGTTGACGGTCCACTGATAAATAAACGGCGGGGTGCCTTCGGCTTCGACGGTGAATGAGACGGGATCGCTTTGCCAGACGATTTGCGAGGGCGGTTGGATGTCAGCCAACAGAGCGGGGTCGCCGGCTGAAACGGCGTAGGGCACCGGCGGACTGAGATGGTCGCGAACGCAGGCTTTGCCGACGGCGTCCACGTAGAGCTGATAATTTCCCGCGGGCAGCGGCGCGGAGCTGAGGTTGGTTTGATAAATTCCCGTGCGTACCGACCCGAGAAAAGCTGCGTTCACTCCATTCGTCGAAGCGTAAATTTCGTAGTGATCAACGGTTCGCTCGTCGCCGGCGGCAATGGTCCACGAGAGCACATGAGAGGAATTGACCTGGCCGGTGAGCGCGAAATTATTTTCGATCCCGGTCTCGACTTGCGTTCCTTCCTCCCAATCGCTCCAGGTGGTCCACTGCATGCGGGTCATGTTGGCAGGGATGATCGAATTGATCCGGACAGCCCGTTCCACCATGCACAGGCCGTTACTGGACGGGAGGTATTTGCCCAGCGACCAGTTCACGGATTTGGTGAGGGTGCCGTTAAAATTTCCGCACATCGCTCCAAAGGCCTTTTTGCTGGAGCCAGCGATCGTCGGATAATCCCGTGCCACCCCGATCAGATTGAAGGGATCGCTGGTATTGACTCCGCTATTGAATTGCTGCGTCCATTCGAAGCACTCGTTTTCCCAGGATTCGGAAAGATAGCTGGTCCCTTGCTCCACCCAGACCATGTTGCCGCCGGTTTCGGCTTTGAGGTCGGCCATGGCGGCTGACCCGAGGGCGGAGCGGACGCCGAAAAACATCAGGATTGGAATCCCGTTCGTCAAGGGTTCGTGTTCGTAGTTCGGATCGCTGAAATATTGATTTTGGCAGTATTGAATTTGCGTCACGAGATTGTTCGTGGTCATCCCACCCGCCACGCCTTTATCCACCATGATGATGTAATGAAACGTGTTGCCGGGAATTCCCGCCAGGTAGGATTTAATCTTTTGTGTCACGCCGTCAGTGCCGTTGCCCTGGCCGTACCAATCGATGACGACCCCGTTAAAACCGCGATTTTTCATATCGGTGATCATGGCGGCGACGTAACCGGTGGTATTGTTGTTCAATCCGATATTGATGTGCGAAGCGCCGCCGAACCAGGGAGTGGCGTGGGCGAACCAGCGCAAATCCGGGCGGCTCGGAATGAGGGTATGCACGTCCATCTTTGAAACGTGTCCGGGCGTGATCGGGTTCAAGGATTCGTCCATCTTTGCGGGATCAACGGCCATGGTCGTGCCGTTCTGGTTGACCCAGGTGGTGGTGCCGAAATTCGCCGCGAAATTCGCCTGATTGTAGGCGGCGTTCGCGGAAGTGTTATGGTTGGTCAGGGAAGCCAGCGTCAGGTTGAAGTTTATTCCGAAAACGTTCGCTGCCTGTAGCATAAGAAACAGGAGGATCCATCGGAGCGGGCCCGATGCGGTTCTTTTACTGCGATGGTCGCGGATCCCGAGCATGGACGAAATTCGGTTGTTCATTCTTTCGCCATGCTTCCGTAAGGCCCCGAGCGCGGCCAAATCGCAGACTGGCTATCTATAATAATAGCATCTCTTTTCCCTGGTGATATCGCCATCGTATGTTTATACGGGTTTGGCCGACAACGAGTCGTATGGTGGCCCGGGCGTTGACATGAAATGGCTCTGGTTGACAGGCCGGGTGCAAGGAAGAAAATTTTTATTCCGTTGCCAAACGAGGGTATGTTTGGCAGAGAGAGCAATCTCATGTTAAAACTTGGCGTAAATATCGATCACGTGGCTACTCTGCGCGAAGCTCGGTATCGCGGGCGCGGACATGGCGAGCCGGACCCCGTCGCGGCGGCGCTCGTGTGCGAAGCCGCCGGCGCGCAGGGCATTACCGCGCATTTGCGCGAAGACCGGCGGCACATGCAGGATCTCGATATTTGGAAGCTGCGCGAAGTTGTCAAAACGCGGCTAAACCTCGAAATGGCGAACTCGCCGGAGATTGTGGCCATCGCCTTGAAACTCAAGCCGGACATCATTTGCCTGGTGCCGGAGCGACGGGCGGAAGTGACCACCGAGGGCGGGTTGGATGCAGTTGCCGGCGAAAAAGCGCTGACGGAAACGCGCAGGAAAATGACCGATGCGGGCATTGAGGTGAGCCTGTTCATTGCGCCGGCCAGCGAGCAAATCGAGGCGGCCGCGCGCATCGGGGCGGAATTCATCGAGCTGCATACCGGGGCGTTCGCGGAAAGTTTTTTCGAACGGTTCAGCGAAACTCCCTCCACCTGCGACCTGAAAGGAACGTCGCAGAAAAAATCAACTGCTCCCGAATGCCGGCCGGGGGATCTTCCCGAGCTGGACCGTTTGAGCGCCGCCGCCAAACATGCGCATGGTCTCGGGCTCAAGGTCAACGCCGGGCACGGGTTGAATTACGAGAACCTTTTGCTGCTGCATCAAGTGCCGCATTTGGTGGAACTCAACATCGGCCACAGCATCGTGAGCCGCGCGCTGACGGTTGGGTTGGCCGAGGCGGTGAGGGAAATGTCACGGTTGATGGAGAACTATCGGGGATGATTGATTTGGATTATGCGAGCGATGGGTCGCTGCTTTTCCTGGTCGGATAAACTTGTTGAGAAATGATTCTCGGCGTTGGCATTGATATTATTGAGGTGTCGCGAATTGCGGCGTCTTACGAAAAGTTTGGCGAGCGATTTCTGCATCGCATTCTGCACGCGGGGGAGATCAGCTACTGTCTGACGCACAAAACGCCGGCCCCATTTCTGGCCGCGCGCTTCGCGGCGAAAGAGGCGATTTCCAAGGCGTTCGGGACCGGCATCGGCGCGCAACTTGGCTGGCAGGACATGGAAATAGGCCGCAAGGAAAGTGGTGAACCCTTCGTGATTCTGCATGGCAACGGCCAAAGGCTCCTGAAAGAGCGGAACGCGCGCGTGGTATTGATCAGCTTGAGCCACACACAGGCGCATGCGACGGCGGTCGCGATTCTGGAGAGACTTGAAGACGAATGAAGAATGAAGAATGAAGAATGGACGGCCTGATATCAAATCAGCCATCTGCATTTAGGACTGTTCTTTAGACTTTGGACTTTGATCATGCTTTTGTTTCGCGAAAAAATTCCGGCGGGGTGGTTGCCGAAAGTGCTCGCAAATGTTCCCGCATTGCTCGTGGATCAC
>Ga0105240_10014446_pt1 | contig 10782 bp, 12 predicted proteins | sample KBSC54metaG_FD_80426 | JGI IMG/M metagenome (GOLD analysis project Ga0105240, IMG submission 80426) | Corn rhizosphere microbial communities from Kellogg Biological Station, Michigan, USA - KBS C5-4 metaG | ecosystem: Host-associated > Plants > Roots > Rhizosphere > Soil | place: Michigan, USA...
CCCCCGCCACAATATTGAGAATTAACCACTACCCATTGAATGCGAACTGAATTTCCCGCGGTAAATCAGCACTTCGCGGGATGCCTCGGATTGGGCTAGACCCATTAACATGTCAATAAGAAGACTGCCCTCTCAACTCATCGACAGAATCGCCGCCGGAGAGGTGGTCGAGCGGCCGGCAAGCGCGCTCAAGGAACTGGTCGAAAATGCGCTCGACGCCGGCGCGTCCAATGTCACGATTCGGCTTTCGGGCGGCGGGATCGGCCTCATCGAAGTGACCGACGACGGTTGTGGGATGAGACCGGGCGATATGCGGCTGGCGCTGGAACGGCACGCAACCTCGAAGCTTCCGCATGACTCCATCGACCAGGTGACTAGTTTCGGCTTCCGCGGCGAGGCGCTGCCTTCGATCGCCAGCGTCTCTCGGCTGACGCTGGAAAGCCGTGAACGCCCTTCGACAGGCTCAGGACAGGCTGCCGATGGCTGGCGGATCGAGGTCGATCATGGAGTGCGGGTGGGGGAGGGGCCGGCGGCGCTTCCGCCCGGCACTCGCGTGCGGGTTGAAGACCTGTTCGGAAAGGTGCCCGCACGGCGTAAGTTCCTGCGTAGCGCGCGCGGCGAATATGCAGCTTGTCTGGACGCAGTGAAGCGGCTCGCGATGGCGCGGAGCGATGTCGCCTTCTCGCTTGAGCATGACGGGCGGCGGGTGCTCTCGCTGCAGCCGTCCACCCCGCCCCAACGCGTCGCCGCCTTGCTTGCCGCAGAACTGGAGAGGCACGGGGTTGGAATCGACTGCGTTCGAGAGGGATTACGGCTGACGGGCGTCGTCAGCTTGCCGACCTTCAACCGTGGAATGGCGGATCAGCAGTATCTGTTCGTGAACTCGCGGCCGGTAAAGGACCGGCTGCTGGTTGGCGCACTTCGCGGAGCTTATCGCGACCTCATTGCCCGCGACCGTCACCCGATTGCCGCGCTCTTCCTCGAAGTGCCGCTGGAGGACGTCGTTGTGAACGTTCATCCCGCGAAGACCGAGGTCCGCTTCCGCGATCCGGCGGCGGTGCGCGGACTCATTGTGGGCGGGATCAGGGCCGCACTCGATGCCGAATCCCATCGCAGCGCCGCTCGCGAGCAGGCTGCAGCGCCGGTGGCGTGGATCACGAGCGAGAATGCACGTCATCCCGGCGTAGGCCGGGATCTCAGCGAGATACAGCCGCCGCATCAGAATTTCGCTGAGATCCCGGCCTACGCCGGAGCGACGAACCACACTGTTCGCGAGCAGCGCCCGCTGTTCAACGGAGTCCGCGTCGAACCTGCCGCCCGCGCCGAACCTGCCGTCGAGCCGGTCCCGAGCTTCCCGCTAGGCGTTGCGCGCGGGCAGGTCGCCGCCACCTATATCGTCGCGGAGGCCGAAGACGGGCTGGTGATCGTCGATCAGCATGCCGCGCATGAGCGGCTGGTGCTCGAACGGCTCCGCGCCGGCCGCTCGGATGGGTCGGTGCCCAGGCAAAACCTGCTCATCCCGGAAGTTGTGGAACTGGACGAGCCCGATTGCGACCGGCTCGAGGGGGCCACGACGGACCTTTCCGGTCTTGGGCTGGAGGTCGAACGGTTCGGCCCGACATCGATCCTCGTGCGTTCGGTCCCCGCCGCGCTCGGCAGTCCCGACCTCCGCAAGCTGCTCAGCGATCTTGCAGCCGAAATCGCCGAGCTTGGCTCGGCACTCTCGCTTCAGGAGCGGCTCGACCATGTCGAAGCGACCATCGCCTGCCACGGCTCGGTGAGGGCAGGGCGGGTGCTCTCGGTCGCGGAAATGAACGCACTCCTTCGCGAGATGGAGGTGACGCCGCGCTCGGGCCAGTGCAATCACGGCCGCCCGACGTGGGTGAAACTCGCGCACGGCGATATCGAAAAGCTGTTCGGCAGGCGCTGAAACTGACTTCAGGAGAATTGGGGATGACGCAGGCTTCAGGCGAGCCGAACGCTGGGCAACAGAGCGAGCGCTATAAAAGGGGCTGGGCCAAACTCGCCCAAGTCGACGGCGAAGCAGCCGAAGCAGTTCTCGAGAGTCTTGCCGGTATCGCTCCGGATCTCGGCCGATACATCGTCGAGTTCGGTTTCGGCGACATCTACAGCCGTCCCGGTCTCGACCTGAAGAGTCGTGAAATCGCGACCGTCGCCGCGCTGACCGCGATGGGCAATGCCGCGCCGCAACTCAAGGTGCATATCAATGCGGCGCTCAATGTCGGTGTGAGCAAGGGTGAGATTGTTGAAATCCTCATCCAGATGGTCGCCTATGCGGGTTTTCCGGCTGCGCTGAACGCGATGGCGCTCGCGAAGGAAGTGTTCGCCACGCGAGAATCCCGCGAGAGCGCCTGAGTTTGGCGACCATTGCTCTCAAACGCCTCGCTGCTATTGAAGCGCCGGGAATGGGGTCTCCCGTATAACCGCCGCAAGGGCTGATGACTCCTACGTCGCTGGTTCAGGTGCTGTAGGAGGAATATGGGCTATCTCGTTGTTTTTTTGGGCGCTGGGGTCGGAGGGGTGCTTCGGCACGGGACCAATCTCGCCGCCGCTCGACTGTTCGGCACGGGTGTTCCCGCAGGCACGTTCATCGTCAACGTTCTCGGCTCTTTCATCATGGGTCTGTTCGCCGGCTATTTCGCGTTCAGAACCGGAGTGAACCAGCACCTTCGCCTGTTCCTCACAACCGGGATCCTCGGAGGCTTCACCACCTTTTCGACCTTCTCGCTCGATACCGCGCTGCTGGTGGAGCGCCACGCTTATGCGGCCGCCGCGGGTTACGTAATCGGATCAGTGGGGCTAGGGCTCGTCGGCCTGTTCTTCGGCCTCGGTCTGTTCCGCACCCACCCGCACCTGCCCTGAATTAGGAGCTGCAATGAATTTGGATTTGATCTCGGTCGGGGATTCGCCGCCCGACAACATCAACGTCGTGATCGAAGTCCCGGTCGGCGGTGAACCGGTGAAATATGAGTTCGACAAGAAATCGGGCGCGTTGTTCGTCGACCGAATCCTGCACACGCCGATGCGTTACCCGGCCAATTACGGCTTCGTTCCTCACACCTTGTCGCCCGACGGCGATCCGCTCGATGCGATGGTCATCGCCCGCTCGTCGTTCATCCCGGGATGCGTTGTCCGGGCGCGTCCGATCGGTGTTCTGAAGCTCGAGGACGAGCATGGCGGTGATGAGAAACTGATCTGTGTGCCTGTCGACACGACATTTCCGTATTATTCCGACGTCGGCGAGCGGCACGACCTGCCATCGATCATTTTCCAGCAGATCGAGCATTTCTTCAAACATTACAAAGACCTCGAATCCGAAAAGTGGGTTCGGATCGGGGAATGGGGCGACGCTGCAGAGGCAAAGCGCATCGTTCTCGAGGCGATCGAACGGGGCAAAACGAACCTCTGAGCCGACGATTCGCACTCCAGCGGACGACTTTCGCGGATCGTTGTGCTATCGTTCGGTCAGCGAGGAGCTGGGTTATGGACGAGTATGACGGCAAGGATCGGGCATATTATGCCCAGCGCGCGGCCGAAGAGCTGGAACTCGCGCAGAGCGCTTCAGATGAAGAGGCCGCCGCGGCTCATCGGAAGCTCCAGAAAGCGTATCTGGAGCGCGCATCCATCGGAAATCGTGAAACTCCCCCGCCCGCGGAGGTGATCGGCTAGTCCTTCAGGTCGTCCAAGCTCCGACAGGCCTCTTCGATCGGCTGAGTTGCCGCGTCCGCTCGAGCCTCGTTCAGAAGTGGATAGCCGCTCCGTTGTTCCTCGCGAAGCGCAGCCGCGAACTCGCCCGATCTGACTGATTGGAGCACCTGCTTCATCCGCTCGCGAACGTCGCTGCCGATGATTTTCGGTCCTCCGAGGGCAGCGCCGAGTTCAGCGGTGTTGGAGATTGCCTCGCGCATCCCGGCGATCCCGCGCACTTCGATCAGATCGGCCAGCAGCTTCAACTCGCCGACGCATTCCAGATAGGCGACCTCGGGCGAGATTCCGGCTTCCACCAGGGTTTCGAACCCGGCGCGCAGCAGTTCGGGGACGCCGCCCCACACGACCGCATTCTCATTGAACAGATCGGCGACGGCTTCCTCGTCGAAGCTGGAGGAGATGAGCCCGGCTCGAGCGCAGCCTATGGCGCGGCCATAGGCGAGCGCGATGTTGCGCGCATATCCGGTTGCGTCCTGCGCCACGGCCCACAGCGCGACCATGCCTTTGCCCGCTTGATAGAGCGAGCGAAGTGCTGTCCCCGGCCCCTTTGGCGCCACCAGGAAGACATCGAGATCCTCGCGTGGGCTGATGAAGCCGAAATGGATCGCCAATCCATGGCTGAAGCCCACTGCCGCTCCGGGCTTCAACGACGGCTCGATTTGCGAGTAGAGGTCGCCGAGGATTTCGTCTGGCGCGAGCAGCATGACGACATCTGCCGAGGCGGTCGCATGCTCCAGGAGATCGACCTCCAGTCCCGCGGCTTCAGCTTCGACCCTGCTTGCCGATCCATCGCGCAGGCCGACTACGACATCCACGCCACTGCCTTTAAGATTGAGCGCCTGCGCTCGCCCCTGATTGCCGTGGCCGACGATCGCCACGCGTTTGTCCGCAAGCGGTGCAGGATCGATTTCGCTTTCCCGGATCAGGTCCACAATTGTCGCCTAGAGCAGGGCCAGAGCCTCGTCCATTGCATGTCCTTGAACCGGCTCAGTGAAGCGCGGCCACTCGTGAGGAGGCTGGTGAGCGAACCACGTATACTGGCGCTTGGCGTAGTTGCGCGTCGTCTGCTGGCCGGCGGCGATTGCCTGTTCACGAGTGATGTCGCCCGACAGATAACTCGCGATTTCCCGCACGCCGATGGCGCGCATTGCCGGAAGCGACGGATCCAGCCCGCGTGCGAGCAGCGCCTTCACCTCGTCGACTGCGCCGTCTTCGAACATCCGCTCGAACCGTTGATCGCAACGCGCGTAGAGCCATTCGCGCGGCGGCAGCAGGATCAGCGACTTCAAAGCAATCTCGCTCCTGATCCCTCCTTCGCGATGCCGCTGCCATTGCCCAAGCGTTAGCCCGGTCGAAAGGACCACCTCCAGTGCCCGCGCGATCCGCGTCTTGTCAGTCGATCTTAGGCGCGATGCTGCTTCGGGATCTGCACTCTCCAGCTCCGTGCGGTTTTGCTCGACCGATTGCGACCGCACCCGTTCGCGAATAGTTGCATCGATCGGCGGCACCGGCGCTATCCCGTCCAGCAGCGTTCGGATGTACAGCCCCGTTCCGCCGACCAGGATCGGTGGCCGCCCCTCAGAATGGACCTCGGCGATCTCCTTACGCGCCATCTCCGCCCATTCCGCGGCGGAGCAGGGCTCTGCCGGATCGCGCACCCCATAGAGCCTATGCTCTACCTCCGACCGTTCCTTCGCCGTCGGTGCGGCGCTCAGGATTGGCAGGCCGTGGTAGATTTGCGCGCTATCGGCATTGACGATCACCCCTCCGCTGCGCTTTGCGAATTCGAGCGCGAGCGCCGACTTGCCGCTTGCGGTCGGCCCGGCAATGAGAGCGACAGGAGGTTTGCGGGTTCGACCTATGGCCATTGTGACGTTGATAGCAGCGGGACGGCTCGATGACAGGCTGATCGATCGCGCACTTGGGCTTCTGCGCGAAGTCGATTCCCAGGCTTCGTTCCTGCAATGGATCGACGAAGGCGACGCCGCCGACCTCACATTCTCGGGCGACCTCGCCAGCGCGCGCTGGGCGCTAAGCGCGCTCGAAGATGCAGACGTCGTCGTTCAGGAGGAAGAGCCGCGGTTTCGAAAGCTACTCGTCGCCGACATGGATTCGACGATGATCGGGCAGGAATGCATCGACGAGCTCGCCGATTTCGTAGGCCTGAAGCGCGAAGTGGCGGAGATCACCGAGCGCGCGATGCAGGGCAAGCTAGATTTCAAGGCCGCGCTTCGCGAGCGCGTGGCTCTGCTCTCAGGGCTCGAAGAGGACGCCATCGCCCGCTGCCTGGCGGAGCGTGTCGTGCCGAATCCCGGCTCGGCGACGCTCGTCCGCACGATGAGGGTGGGCGGCGCACAGACTTTGCTGATCTCCGGCGGCTTCCTTTCCTTCGCTGAGCCGGTGGGCAAGATGATCGGCTTCGATCGCGTGAAGGCAAACCGGCTGCTGTTCGACGGCACTCAGCTGAACGGGAAAGTCGGCGACCCGATCGTCGATGCCGAAACCAAGCGCGCCTCGTTGATTGAAGCGCGCGAGCAACTTGGGCTTCGGAGCGATCAGGTCATGGCGATCGGCGACGGCGCCAACGACAAGCTGATGGTCCAGGAGGCTGGACTCGGTATCGCCTACCGCGCCAAGCCTGCTCTCGCTGAGGTCGCCGACGCCCGGCTCGATCATCACGGGCTCGATGCATTGCTGTGGGTGCAGGGAATCCGCAAAAAAGAGTGGGTTTGAGGCGCGCAGCCATGCCGGGGGCATGGCGAGCATTGAAAAGTTACTTGGCCGCGACCGGGAAGCACGCCTGTCCGTGAAGCGAAGCGCAGGCGGCCGAAGCTGCCTCACGGCTCGGGTAGGGACCGACCTGCAATCGCGTGATCTTGCCGACCGGAATATAATAGGCCTGATGCCCGCCCAGGCTCCGGCCCAGCTTTCGGTACAGCGCTTCGGCGGACCCGCGCTGGGAAAAGGCGCCGAGCTGGATTCGCCAGCCGCCGGACGCTGCGACAGCGGCAGGTTTCGGCGTTGGCGCGGTCTGTGGAACGGTCCGCTTCGGTGGTGGAGCTATTACCGCAGTTTCGACCGAGGCTGGTTTTGCTTGTGCCGGTTGCAGCTTGGGTTGCGCATTGGTCCGCGCAGGTTTGACCACTGAAGCACTCGACGGCGCCGGGGCCGCCTTCGCCTGGTTCATCGCCATCGTGAGCGCCTTCTGCCGCACGTCGACCGGGAGCACCTGATCCATGTCCGCAAGCGTTGCCTTCGCGGGTTCCAACCCCTGCGCCGCCGCCCGGCTGACGTAGGCGTAAGCAGCAAGCGGATCCTTCGGCACACCGTCGCCGTTGAACAGCGCGGTGCCGTAGACCAGCATCGCCCGCGGCTCGCCACGTTCGGCGGCTTTTTTCAGCCACCGCATCGCGCCGGAGCGGTTGCCGCTGTCGAACAATAGCAGCCCTAGCGTCGTCTGCGCGTCGAGATGACCGGCGTCGGCAGCCTTCTCAAGCCAGAGTTGGGCTAGCGCCAGGTCGACCGGAACTCCGCGGCCGAGGCGGTAGGCCTGGCCGAGATCGAACTCGGCATCGGCATCGCCTTTCTCCGCAAGCGGCCGCCAGATCGCGACGGCCGAAGCGTAGTCGCCGTGCTGCCAGGCATCGATTCCACTCTTCACGCTTTGCTGCGCGAACGCCGGATTTGCAGCTCCGATCAGAACGGCGGCCGCAGCCAAGCCTTTGAGAGCCTTCACGACGATTCCCTCCGAACGCCACTCCATGGCTTCAGCCTAGCCGAGTCGAGCCGCGGGGCAACAGAGTCCTCGCCACATTAACCAGATTTTAGAGCCTTGAGTGCCACTCCACCCTCGATCGATCGAATTCACTCAAGGGGACAAGCATGCGCGTTCTGGCTATGGCATCGCAGAAAGGCGGTTCGGGGAAGACGACCCTCTCCGGGCATCTTGCGGTGCAGGCTCAGCTGGCGGGAGCGGGCCCCGTTTGCCTGATCGACATCGACCCTCAGGGCAGCCTTGCCGATTGGTGGAACGAACGCGAGGCGGAAATGCCCGCCTTTGCGCAGACCACTGTCGCCCGGCTTGCTTCCGACCTTGAAGTGCTTCGCCAGCAGGGCTTCCGCCTTGCAGTCATCGATACGCCACCGGCTATCACGATGGCGATCCAGAGCGTCATCGCAGTCGCCGAGCTGATCGTGATCCCGACGAGGCCGAGCCCGCATGACCTTCGCGCCGTCGGCGCTACCGTCGATCTTTGCGATCGCGCCGGAAAGCCGCTGATCTTCGTCGTCAACGCCGCGACGCCGAAAGCCAAGATCACCTACGAAGCCGCGGTCGCTCTATCGCAACACGGCACTGTGGCTCCTGTCACCATCCACCACCGCACGGATTTCGCGGCCTCGATGATCGACGGCCGAACTGTGATGGAAGTCGATCCGCAGGGTCGCTCTGCCCGCGAGGTTATCGAGCTTTGGGATTATATCTCGGATCGGCTCGAAAAGAATTTCCGCCGCACAGTGTTCGCGGCTCCGAGTGCTTCGCCGGGGATAAGCAGCCCGGCTAGTCCGCGTCCCGTCGGCGGTTTCGGCCGCCGAGTCGTGGGTCAGTAAGGGAGACCCGCGGTGGCTGAACCCAAACCTTTCGCTTCTCTCTCCTCCGGTCTCCTGGCGCGCAAGGGCGCGGCCCGTCCGGCGATGCGTCCGCAGGGCTTCGGCCAGATGGGCGCTGGCCTTGATGACCTCGGCTGGAACGACATGGGCTTCGAACCGCCCAAGCCGACGCTTACACGTGCCCCCGATGCCGAGCACGACGCCTTCGGTGAAGTGGTGCCTGCGCACCCGCACAATCTCGGTGGTCTGACCCCGGTCGAGTCGCCAGTGCACAAGCAACAGGCCGAACTCACCGGCCGTCTGTCGTCCTACTCGCCGGAAGATGCCGGTGAGGAGGAAGAGGAATTCGACGAGACGGCAGAGCTGTACGACGCCTCTGAAGCCGACGAAGTCAGCCCGGCCTTCGAAGGCGCAGAAGCCCACGAAGCCGAACAGCCCGAAGCCGACGAAATCGAACCGGAAGTGCTGGAACTTCGCACCGTTGCCGAGCCTGTGGCTTTCGTTGCGCCGCCCGCACCGGTGGAGACGGTCCGTGCTCCGGCGCCACGCCTTTCGCGCACGCCAAGGGCGGCTCCTGGCAGCAAGGACAAGGCCGCATTCACTCTCCGGCTTGATGCCGAGCGGCATCTCAAGCTTCGCCTCGCCTGTGCAATCGACGGACGCTCCGCCCAGATGCTGGTGACCGAGGCGCTCGACCAGCTGCTGGCCTCTATGCCCGAACTCGAGGCGGTGGCCGAGAAGGCAAAACGCAAGGGATAAGCCCATGATCAAGTCGCTCCGAATCGTCACGACCGTTTCCGCTCTGGCAGTCGCCGCGACCATGACAGGGTGCGCCATTGGGCCGCATAACCGTCAGATGCTCGGTACCGCTTCGGGCCACGTCGGCCTCGCGACTGCGGCCCAGGCCGCGCTAGAGGCAAAGCAATATGCGACTGCTGTCTCGCTTGCAGAGCAAGCCGTCCAGTACACGCCCGACGATGCCGGCTTCCGGATGTTGCTCGGCAATTGCTATTTCGCTGCAGGCCGCTTCGCTTCGGCGGAAACCGCCTACCAGGATTCGCTGAGCCTTCTGCCCAACCAGCCGGAGGTCGTCCTGAAGCTGGCGCTGGTTCAGATTGCCCAAGGGAAGAATGCAGAGGCGCTTGGCTACCTCAACCTTGCCCGCGATTCGCTCGATCCAGCCGATTATGGGCTGGCCGTGGCGCTCGCCGGGCGACCGGTCGACGCCATCCAGGTGCTTGAGGCCGCCGCCCGCACTCCGGGTGCGGACAGCCGCGTGCGGCAAAATCTGGCAATGGCTTACGGGCTGGCCGGTCAGTGGACCGAAGCGCGGACCATCGCCGCGCAGGACCTCGCCCCGCAACAGCTGGAGCCCCGGATCCAGCAGTGGATGCTGATCGCGAAGCCGGCCCGGCCGTCCGATCAGGTTGCTGCAGTGACCGGAATTCAACCCGCCGTCGATCCCGGCGAGCCGCAGCGTTTGGCGCTAAAGGGCGTCCAGAACCCGCTTGAGCGTCTGGCTCAGGCCGCTACCCAGCAGGCCGAGCAGACCACTTCGGTCCTGCTTCCCGATCCAGCACCAGCTGCCCCGCAGCCCCAGCCCGTAGCGACACCTCAGCCGGCTCCGCAGACTGCGGCCGCTGCGCCGGAGCCTCAGGCGGCCCCTGAACCGATTGCCGCCCCGGAAGTCGCAGAGGCCGCGAAGCGACTGGTCCAGCCCACTACGGCTCCCGCCGCGCCGCCGCTGCCAACCAAATTCGACGCTCCGCCGCCGAGCTATGTCGCGATCACCGACCGCGTCCGCAAAGCTGCAGCCAAGGCTCGTTCGGAAGGCAGTTCCAACGCGGTGGTCCAGCTAGGCGCTTACAGCTCTCCCAAAGCCGTCGAGACCGCCTGGAATATGATCGCGCATCGCTATTCCGCTCTCGGCGGATATGAGCCGGTCAGTGCCAGGTTTCAGAGCTCAAGAGGGACCGTTTACCGCCTCTCCGTGAAGGGTTTCGCCAGTGCGGGCCAGGCACAGCATCTTTGCTCGACGCTCCGCGAAAAGGGTGCGAACTGCTTCGTTCGCGGCGTCGCCGGAGACTCGCCCGTCCAGTTCGCCTCGCGCTAATCGCGAAGCGCAAGCTCCAGGCAGGCCATTCGCACGGCTACGCCATACTCGACCTGAAGCTCAATCAGAGACCGTTCCGCACTGTCGGCGATCTGGCCCTCGATTTCGACGCCCCGGTTCATCGGTCCGGGATGCATTACCACGGCATTCGGCTTGGCCAGCGCCAGCCGCTCGCAAGTGAGGCCGTAGCGCTGCAGATATTCGCCGGGACGATCCTCCAGATCGCGCTCTAAGCGCTCGCGCTGAATCCGGAGCATCATCACCACATCGGCACCCTGGACAGCCTCTTCGATCGATAGCCTTGCGTGGCCGTTGGGCATGAGCTCCGGCGG
>Ga0105240_10014447_pt1 | contig 10781 bp, 9 predicted proteins | sample KBSC54metaG_FD_80426 | JGI IMG/M metagenome (GOLD analysis project Ga0105240, IMG submission 80426) | Corn rhizosphere microbial communities from Kellogg Biological Station, Michigan, USA - KBS C5-4 metaG | ecosystem: Host-associated > Plants > Roots > Rhizosphere > Soil | place: Michigan, USA...
CCGTGATCATCACCTTCGCCGCTCGCATCAGCAACGTGGTGCCAAAGATGATGATATTGTAGCCCATCTCATGAAGATCGCTCGGCTTCAGAATAGGCGTCTTCCCGCCCTCCAGCATGCTGGTCATGTTCGCTTCGCCCTTAAAATGTCGACCGATCAGGGCCAGCTCCTCCACTGTCTCCGGCGCCTCGATGTATATCGCGTCCGCGCCCGCGCGCAGGTAGCGCTCCCCGCGCCGTAGCGCTTCGTCCATGCCGAGCACGGCGCCAGCATCGGTCCGCGCCACAATGTAGGGTCCGGCAGCATCGCGTTCGCCAACAGCAGCTCGCAGCTTGGCCTCCATCACTTCGGCGGAGACAACCGATTTTCCAGCGAGATGCCCGCATCGCTTCGGCGATTGCTGATCCTCCATAAAGATCGCCTGAATGCCCATCCGGGCATAGGTCTGCACCGTGTGGACCACATTCTTCACGTCACCGTAGCCGTCGTCAGCATCGACCATCATCGGCAGGTTGGTTGACTTGCGGATGTCGCGAATAACCGCCGAGATTTCCGCGAGACCCATCAAGCCGACATCCGGCACCGCGTGACGCGCGCCAAGAGACGCGAACCCACCGACGAATAGGCCCTCGAATCCCGCCCGCTCGATGAGTCGGGCGCTCAGGGCATCAAAGGCCCCCGGCAGAACTAAGGGAGATTCTTTGCGAACGAGTTTGCTGAAGCTGGTTGCCATTTCACACCTTCGTGTATGACGGACTTTGGTTCGCGGAAAATCTCATAAACCGCCCTTCCTGGAGTTATTGGCTTCGTGGCCGAGTGGCCCGCTTTCCCCGCGAAAAGAACCGCGGGACACCGGTCGGTACACGCGCGATCAGTCCCTGTGGTCTAAACAAGACGACCACTGTGATGATCAATCCGAGCAACACGGCACGATACGCCGTCGTGAACCGCATGAGCTCTGGCAGAATAGTCAAGACAGTCGCACCGAGCATCGCGCCCCAAAGCACGTACATCCCTCCGAAGAGCAGAAAGATGATGAAGTTCAGCGAGGCGAAGAAGCCTAGTTCCTGCGGACTCACGATGAGCATGTAGTGCGCTTGCAGTGCGCCGGCCGCGCCGCAGATTGCCGCTCCGAGCGCAAATGTAACCACGCGCACGCGAAGCACTGAAATTCCGGCGGCCGCTGCGGCGACAACGTCATCCCGGACCGCACGTGCTGCAAACCCCTGTCGGGATCCATCGAACCGCCATGCAAGATACGTGGCAATCCCTACCGCTATCAGGCAGCTCCAGAAGCTCGTGTAGGCCGGAATGCCCGTAAAGCTGTTCGCCCCTCCGATGTAATCGATATTAAACGCGACGACCGCGATCATCTCGCCGAACGCAAGCGTCGTGAGCTTTAGAACAAAATCCCGCATGCGCAGCGTGACCGCAGCAATGAGCGCACCCACGCAACCGCCGACGACGGCGCCCGCCAGGACAGCGGGAACGAATGGCCATCCGAAATTTCTGGTCAGGATCGCCGCGGCATATCCACCCAGGCCCGCAATTGCGGCGGTGGCCAGCGAGAGCTGCCCGGACATGGCCGTCACGTACACGCCCACGGTCAGCATCACATTAAGGAGAGTAAATATTACCAGAGATTCCCACTGACCAAACATCGCCTGCCCTCAAGCCGTATATGAACCGAACAAGCCGTTAGGGCGTACATACAGCACCGCTATGAGCAGCAGGAACGCGATCGCATCTCGATAGGTCGAAGAAAGATAGCCGGTTATCAGTGCTTCCAGGATGCCGAGGGCAAGCGCAACGAGAATTACGCCTTCGAAATACCGATTTCCGGCAACCAAGATACATATGAAGCCTTTGATGCCGTACGCCAGCCCGATGAACGCCCAGGCATTCCCATAAAGAAGGCCTACCGAAAGGGCGGCGCAGCCCGCCAACATGGATGCGAGAACGACGGCCACTTGCGACACGCGATCCACATTCACCCCAAAGGCAGCGGCCACATCCGGCCGCTCTGCCACCGCGCGCGTGGCGCGCCCGTACGCCGTGAGGCGGACGTAGTAGCTCACAATCGCGAGTGATCCCAACGAGACCAGGAGATTGACCATCTGCGGCCTGGAAATGCTGACAGCTCCTAGATCTATCGGCTGGCGAGAAATCACGGCGGGAAACGCAACGACGTCGGGGCTGATGAGCGCCGCAACGCCGTTCTCCAGCATAATGCCAACACCAAGTGTAGCGATCAGCGTCATCAGCGTGTCTCTTCCTCGCAGCGGCCGCAACACCGCGCGCTCGAGTGCGAGCCCGACGAATCCCGCGGACAGTGCGCTCGCGATCGCGACGACAAGGAAATTGCTGGTCACATAAGTCGCGCACAAGAGCCCGCCAAACATGCCAACCATGAATATGTCGGGATGGGCGAAATTGATGACGCGAAGGACCGTGAACACCAACGCGAAACCGATAGCGATGACCGCGTACGTGCTTCCGATAATCACGCCGTTGAGAAGCTGTTGCAAAAATAGATTCACATTTGACCCTTAGGAAGGAGAGCGTTCATGAATGACCCCCGAGGAAGATATCCTGCACGGAGCGCTTGGTCGCGAGTTCGGCTGCAAGGCCGCTTTCCACGACGCAACCAACTTCGAGGAGATAGGCTCGTGTGGCGATTCTCAGGGCTTGGCGCGCGTTTTGCTCGACGAGCAGGACACTGACTCCCAAGGCGTTCACTTTCTTCACAAGCTGGAACACCTCTGCGACGACCAAAGGCGCTAGCCCGAGGGAGAGCTCGTCCATGAGAACGAGCTTGGGCCGGGCAATAAGCGCGCGAGCGAGTGCGACCATCTGCTGCTCGCCGCCAGACAAAGAGCCAGCCAATTGATGCTGGCGTTCCCGCAGGCGTGGAAACCAATCCATCATTTCCTCAATGCGTTGAACTGTCTCCGCAGGGTCGGCCGCAAATCCTCCCATTCGCAAGTTATCCATGACAGTCATCGTGCCCCATAGCTGGCGTCCCTCGGGAACCCAGGTAACGCCGAGCCGATGTATTTCGTGCGTCTTGAGCTTTCGCAAATCGTGCGAGCTTCCATTCATGCGCAGCGATATGCCCCCACGCTGAATATCAGTCAGTCCCACGATCGATTTTATGATCGTTGTTTTCCCGGCTCCGTTTGCTCCCAGGATGACCAGGATCTCGCCCTCAAAGAGCTCGATGCTGACGCCCGAGAGCGCCGGCACGGCCTTGTAGGCGACGTGAATGTCGGAGACAGAAAGAAGCGGAGTCATGTCTCCGCTCCGAGATACGCCTCGATCACGGCGGGATTGGTCCGCACCGCCGCTGGACTACCCTCGGCGATCTTCGAGCCAAAATTGAGAACGACGATATTATCGGAGACGGCCATGACCACGTTCATGTTGTGCTCGATGAGCATCAGGGTCATGTTCGCATCGGTAAGCTTTCCCATCAGCTCGACGATCTGATGAGCCTCGTGCGCAACCATACCCGCCGTTGGCTCGTCCAGAATGAGAAGCTTGGGATCGGTCGCAAGCGCGCGCGCGATCTCGACGCGACGCTGATCGCCATACGAAAGCTCGTTGGGCATGCGCAAGCGGCCTTCATACGCGCCAACCCATTGCAGCAGTTGCTCGGCACGTTCGCGCGCATCGCGCCGCTCGCTGCGGTCGCGGTCAAGGAATAGCGCCGCGTCGAGCAAGCCGGACCGACCACGGACCGTCCGGCCGACCATGACATTCTCGAGTGCATTCAACGTGCCGAACAGCCGAACGTTCTGAAATGTCCGTGCGACCCCCCTGCTCGCGAGCTGGTGGGAGGGGACACCTGTAACGTCCTCTCCGCCGAACCGGATCGTACCACTGTCCGGCGCGTGCAGACCCGCGATGCAATTGAACGCAGTGGTCTTGCCAGCTCCGTTCGGGCCGACGACCGACACAACCTTGCCGCGCGCCACCTCGAAGCTCAGATCGTTCACCGCGACGAGTCCACCGAATCTCTTGGTGATGTTCCTGACTTCCAACAACGCGATCGAGGAAAGCTCCGTTGCACTATTCATCGGCGCCGTCCGCAAGCAGTGAGAGCCATAGAGGACAAGCGCATCGCCACGCGTGTCGTTCCCCGCCGCCTGGCGGTTTGACTTGAGCCGCGGCTCTTCAGATGAAAGACGATCCGACCGCGATCACTTCACGACCTCATACTTGCCGGGCCCTGTCGCGCGAACGATCAGAACCGTCGGCTTTCTGTTGTCGCCATCCGGCGGGTTTTGGAAATCGACGTTGGTCCCAAGAGGGCTGGTGTATTTGAAGCTCGCGAGGACGTCTCGGATCTTTGCCCGATCGGTCGAATTGGTTCGCTTCACGCACTCGACGACCGCGTAGACCGAGTCATATCCGAAGACGGATTCGGACTGTGCCGCCATCGGGAAGGCCTTGTTGTAGCTGTCGAGCCAGTCCTTGAGCTTGCCTTCTGCCGCGTCGACATCGACGCTGATCCATGTATATCCGCCCTTGATGCCGCCGTTGGAAGACTCCCAGACGGACTTGTAGGTCATCGCGCCGAAGCCGCAGAGAACCGGCACCTCGATGCCGGCGCCCCTCACCTGCGCGACCACCGAGCCGACCTGACCTTGCTGGGCTGCCACAAAGAGCGCGTCAGGTTTGTTCTGCTTTATCGTGGCGATTTGAGCCGAAAAATCCTGATCGTTCGCGCGGAATGCTTCGAAGGCCACCAGCGTATACCCAAGCGGACCCTGCTGCTCACGGCAGATATCGGCGTCGGCCTTCTGCAGATCGTGAGTGGACTCGAACAAAACCGCCAGGCGTTTCACCTTCTCGGCTGCGACAAGCGTCTTGAGCATGATGGGCGTCGCAGTGCGTGCGACAGGATTGATACGGTACGACCAGTTGTTCCATTCGCGGATCGGAGCGCCCGAGCCGTTGCTGATGAGTGGAAGCCCCAACTGCTGTGCGACCGGGACCAGCGGCACAAATCCCAAGGACGTGGTCGGCCCAACGGATGCGACAACGGCGGAGTCGGCCGCGTATTGCCTGAACATCAAGATAGCCTGGCGAGGATCGCTCACCATGTCGTTGCTGATCAGCTCGATGGAATATGCGTTACCCGCGCTATCCTTGAAGCCTCCCGCCTTGGTGATTTCCTGCACAGCGAGCACCGTGCCGTTGCGTGCACTAATGCCGGGAGGGGCGCTCGGACCGGTCAACGACTGGATGCTTCCGATTTTGATGACCGTCGCTGCTCGCGCCGACCGAACGAGTGCTGGACTTGCAAGAAGTCCGGTAGCGGCGAGCCCTGCAAGCTTCAGTAGCGAGCGACGAGTCACATCTTGCGTGCGACCGGTTTTCGGCTCTTTCGCAAGGCTTCGTTTGCCAGCCATCGACTTCCTCCCTGATCGGTACTCAAAGGCCGACGCTTGCAATCTTTGCGCTTGCCGATGTGCCCGCTCTTTCGACGAACGCTAGAGATCGTCAACCCGCGCGTCAACTGTGGGGAAAAAATGTTTCCTGGCAGGAACGTGCGCACAGCGCGATCAGTGATTCCTTGCAGTGAGGGCCGCGATGGACTCGCAGTGCGGCCAGCAATCGAGCTCGTCGGACCGCGGCGGGAGAATGTGGAGCGGTTCGCGCAACACGATGTCGCCGGACGCAACCCTTGCAGCGCGGTCGAGGCGATCTATCAAGGCGGACGTCCGCTGCTTGAGCTTTTTCCATTGGCGGCAAGCGAAGTGCGCGTTCGCGCCCGGCTGCAGACCGCCAACCGGGTTAATTGGGAGATGTACCTCAAGGCGGATGAAACCTCGCGGTGCGCTGACTTGTGCAGTCCGTGTTGATCTACGCCAATGGAGGCGTGCCTTAGCGCTTAAGCTCCACGAGTTTGCCCGCCCTCATCGACAGTCTGGCAGTTGGCAGATGCTCCGATGCACAATAGGCGAGGAGGCTCGCACAACGGCACGTTCTGGAATACCGGCAGCACTTTGCGACGACAACGCTCAATTTCCTTAGCTGCTGCAGCGCGGTCGCCTTACCACGTCAGAGTCGTCCGCTGTGCAGTTCTGATCAATTCAATGTCACAACGTTGGAGGCCACAGGGCGCCGACGTACGGCCTCGCGATGGAAGGTGTACAAACCGCACGCCACGATCAGCGCTGCGCCGATGATGCTCCACCGGTCGGGAACGTCTCCGAACACGAGATAGCCGGCCAGCCCACCCCATAGGAGCAAGGTGTATCGAAACGACGCCACGACCGACAGCGGCACGATTCGACACGCTTGAACCATGAGAAGAGTGCCGATCAGCCAACTCACGGCCTGCACGATAACCAGGAAGTGCAGAGGCTGCGTCGGCGGCACCCAGGACTGACCAATCCCCAACATCAGAGCGCCGGCGGCCGTGAGGACCGCGGAATAGAACGTCACCTCAATCGCCGGTGTCCTCTGATCGATGGTGCGCGTGACCGTTTCACGCGCGGCGGCGGCAGCAGATGCCAGCAAGCCAACCAGCGCCCACTTGTCCAGAGCGAACGGGTCCGGCTTGATAATCAGGAGCACCCCGCAGAAGCCGCCGATGATCGCGAGCCAGCGTCGATAGCCGACCGGCTCACCGAGAAAAACGGTCGCGATGATCGTCATCATAAACGGCGACATCAGGAGAATGGCATAGATTTCAGCAAGCTGCATATGAACGACGGCGGCCGTGAACCCGAAGATGTTGATGCAGTCGAACACAGTGCGCGCGAGCAACGAAGGAGCGAACGCAGTGCGAAGTCTTGGCGGTTTTCGCATCACGACCATCGCCAGTGCGATCGCGACCGCGATGACTGTGCTCCGGATGAAGATCAGCTCAATCGGCGGAAAATGGCGACCCAGGGCCTTCAGGATGGCGTCTCCGACCGCAAAGGAAAACATGCTGGCGTTGATCGACAAAACGCCACGGAGGGAAGATTCGGATCGGTGCTCGGGGACGGCCATCGTGTAAGTCAGTTGAGGTATCGCAGAGTCAAAATCTGCATCGTGAATGAGGCTTGATGGACGGCGGCCGTAGGCAGCCTTCTATCCGGCCGACAGCCACACATCGCTCGGGCAATGCCCCTCGGCCAACGGGTCGCCGGGATCGATGTAGACCTGGCTTTGGCTCGTGATCCACGCTCTCCCCGATATCTCGGGCACGACCGCCTGGTACGCACCGACCTGCTGCGTGCCCGCGATCTTCGCGCTGAAGGTGGTGCCAAAAATCGATCTGTGAACCATCGACGCGCCTTGGCTGATCGCGCCTTCGGCGAGCAGCAACGCCATGCGCGCGGCGACGCCTGTGCCGCATGGCGAGCGGTCCAGCCGCCCGTTGCCGATAACGGTTGCGCTTATGGTTTCCTTGATCCCGAACGACGCGTTGGTGGTGACAGGTCCCGTCAGGATGACGTTGGCAACACCGCGGATCTTTGGGTTTTCCGGGTGAATGGCGGAGAACTGCTGATTGACCGCATCGCGTATTGCGATTCCCGCCATGACAATCTCTCTCGCCGAGATCGCGGCCAGCGTAATGCCGAGAACGGCGGCCGGCACGATCGCGTAGAATATTCCGCCGTAGCAGATGTCGACGCGGACAGCGCCAAGCCCAGGGACTTCGATCGCTAGATCCCGCTGAAGGACGAAAGAGGGAAGCATGGACAGCGTCACGCTTAGAACTTTGCCGTCGCGGCAGACACATCGCGCCTCGACAAGGCCTCCAGGGGCCTCGAGGACGAGCCGTGTCTCCGGCTCGCGCATTTCACGGATGCCGGTTTCCAGCACGACGGTTGCAACGCACATCGTGTTGGAGCCCGACATTGCCGGGTACTTCGTGGCCTCCATGATGACGAAGGCAAGATCAGCGTCGGGGTTCGAGGTTGGCAAAAGCACATTCACCGCGTGGCAGACAGAACCCCGCGGCTCGAACAACAAGGCGCGGCGCAGCGAGTCTTGCTTGTCACGAAAGAACTCCATCTTTTCGAATGCAGTCGTCCCCGGAACGTCAGCGATGCCGTCAACGAGGACGTTTCCGACCTCGCCCTCGGCGTGGGTGCCGATCACGGTCACGGACTTCCTGATCCTCATCCTTCGTTCCATTCCCGGCGCGATCAATGCTTACGAAGGCGCCGCACGCCAACCATCGAAGTCGCGACGCGCGATTGACCTGAAGCACCGCATCGCAAAGGCTCCCCGATCGCGGCGGATCGACGCTTCCTCGTTTCTTGACAGAATTGTATTCAATATGAAAGACTTGGATACGATGCAAACTGCAGCGCATTGACGCTGGCGCGTCCGCTTGGCGCCGAAGCGACCATTCATTCTGCTCGGCACCGGCGCGGGAGGAGATGAAGGCAGACCAGGCGCCGCACCTCTCGACAGACTTCGGCGATGCGATCGTTGCCCGTTCGAGACAGGATGCCTCGATTGCAGCCAGTCCTGATTGCAGTCAATCTTGCCTATCCGGAAAACTTGCCTATCCAGAAAAAAGGGGAGTTGGAATGAGGACAACAATCAGGTTCGCGGCCGCCGTCTGCATGGCCGTGGGAGTTCTATCGGGGATCTCCTCGAGCGGCGCCAACGCTGCCGACTTCCCCGCAGGCTCGAAGATGGCCGAGCTTGCCAAACTCGGGAAGATCAAGGTCGGTACGCAGACCCAATATCCCCTCATCGGCATGAAGACGCTCTCCGGCTATGAGGGCTTCGACGTCGAGGTTGCCAAGTTGATCGCCAAGAAGCTGGGCATCTCCGAGAGCAATATCGAGTTCGTCCCGGTCACGACGCCGACCCGCGAACCGTTCCTGCAACAGAACAAGGTCGACATGGTCATCGCGGCCTACACCATTACGCCGTCGCGTTGGAAGGTGATCGACTTTGCGGGACCGTATCTGCCGTCTCCAAGCGGAATCATGGTGCAGACTGGCAATCCTCTGAAGGTCAAGGCATTCCCCGACATGGAAGGGAAGCGGCTCTGCGCCCCCAGTGGCAGCTCCCAAGAGGCTTACCTGAGCAAAAATTTTCCGAAGGTTCGGGAGACCGCCGTACTTTTCGACTCGAGTGCAAAGTGTGCTCAGGCCGTGATCAACGGCCAGGCCGACGCGTCAACGACAGACATTCCGATCCTTGCCGCCCTGGCCAAGCAGAACGACGGGAAATTGGAGGTGATCGACTTCCAGTATGATTTGGCGACCTGGGGCATCGGTCTTCCAAAGACCGACGACAAGTCATTCTGCCAGTGGATCAACAAGGCGCTGAGCGAGTCATACAGCGATGGATCCTGGGCAGATGCTTACAAGAAGACAATCGGCACAGTCGTACCTGGAGCGGTTCCAGCACCACCGAAGAGCAGCAACTGTTCTGAGAACGGTTAGAAGCGCATTGATCGAGCGTGCCGCTGGAGCGGCGCCTGATCAATGACGAGAGCGGCGAGTGGTTGGATTTGACTGCTCGCCGCCGATACTCGGCAGAGCTTGACGCCAGCACGAGCATATTGCTTTGAACGAGATTATCGAGGTTCTACCGACACTCCTGCGGAGCTTCGGCACGACGCTCGAACTCGCATTGCTGTCGACCATCGCATCGCTGCTCGTCGGGACCGTCGTGGCGATCATGCGCGTTGCGCCCATCCCTCCGCTCAGGTGGGCCGGTACGGCTTATGTGCACTTCGTGCGCAACACGCCGATCACCATCATCTTCTTCATCATCGTATTCGGCCTTCCCCAAGTCGGCGTCATCTTTTCGTTCTTCTGGTTCGCCGTGCTGGTTTTGACGCTCTATACGGGCACATTTGTCGCGGAAACGGTACGCGCGGGCATCCAGGCGATCCCTGCTGGCCAGATCGAAGCTGCACGATCCATCGGGTTGTCTTTCACGCAGGTGATCCGCTACGTCGTTCTGCCGCAGGCGCTGCGCAGCGTCGTGCCGCCGCTGGCAACAGTGTTGATCGCGCTCCTGAAAAACACCTCCGTCGCAAGCGCCTTCGGTGTGGCGGAAGCCATCAACTCGATGACGAATCTGGTCAATGTGCACAGCACCGTGGTGCTGGGAATCATGGGCGCAACTGGCTTCGCTTACATCAGCCTGGCGCTGCTCCTCGGGCGAGCCTTTGCGTGGCTCGAGCGAACGGTGGCGATCGTTCGATGACGACCGCCAATCTCTTCGACCAGCCCGGACCGAAAGCGGCGCGACGCATTACGCTGTTCACCATTGGCGCTGTCGTGTTGATCGCCATTGTTGTGGCCTATGCGGTGATGGAGCTTGCCGCGAGGGGGCAGTTCGATGCGGCGCGGTGGTCGCCGCTGACGAACCCGAAGCTTATTCTCTTCCTGCTGCAAGGCCTCCTGAACACATTAGGAGCGGCCGCCGTATCCCTTGTCCTTGCGCTCGTGATGGGGATTGGACTGGCGATCGGACGCCTGTCCGACGTGCGATTTGTTCGCGGGCCTTGCGTCGTCATCGTGGAATTGGCACGCGCCGCACCGGTGCTGCTGAGTATGCTGTTTCTCTTCCTGGCGTTCCCACTCGCGTTCCATATCGATCTGTCGGCGTTCTGGACGGTCGTTCTCGCTCTCACGCTCTACAACGGAGCTGCCATCGCCGAAATTGTGAGGGCGGGTGTTCTCACCTTGCCGTCCGGCCAGCAGGAGGCCGCCTATGCGATCGGTCTTCGCTGGTGGCCGACGATGCGATTGGTTCTTCTCCCGCAGGCCTTGAGGGTGATGCTCCCGGGGCTGATCGGC
>Ga0105240_10014450_pt1 | contig 10780 bp, 6 predicted proteins | sample KBSC54metaG_FD_80426 | JGI IMG/M metagenome (GOLD analysis project Ga0105240, IMG submission 80426) | Corn rhizosphere microbial communities from Kellogg Biological Station, Michigan, USA - KBS C5-4 metaG | ecosystem: Host-associated > Plants > Roots > Rhizosphere > Soil | place: Michigan, USA...
CATGCGGGTGATCACGAGTGTAATCATGCCAATCGCAAGGCCCGATGCGGCCGTCATCGCGCTCCATACCCCCAGCGCCACGGCGATCAACATCGTGCGATTGCCGCGATCAGCCAGACGCGCGACCGGCAAGCCCATCGCGGTATACAGAAAAGCGAATGCCAGTCCGGTGAGCGCCCCGAGTTGGGTGTCGCTCAAACCCAGCTCCCGCTTGATGGGAATCTGCAGAATGGCGAGGCTCTGCCGATCGATATAGTTGAAAAGCCCGATCAGGATCAACACGCCCAGCACGTACCATTTTCGCCATCGTGATGCCGGGGTCGGCCCTGGCGACTCGACGGATATTGCAGTCCTGTCCGCGCCGCTGTTGACGGTTCCGGTTTTTGGCGCGGCAGCGGAGCGGCTCATCGGCGGGGGATCCTCATCGGTGCGCGTTTGCCGGGGCGCGCCCACGCGCGTGCCGGCCAGGCGCGCAATCCTATCTGTAACCGACCGGTCGGTCGATATGCTAATCGCCCCCCGGCGACGATTCAAGCGGCCCGTCCGCCGCTTTGGCGCCGGCGATTGCAGAGCCACGATCCCGGCAAGCCCGCCGGCGCACGGCGACTGGGCCCATGAAGTTGACGACCGACCAGACGGTCGAGTAATGTCGGCGGATCGAGCGAACACAACTACGGGAGGGGGCAATCGTCGTGGTTTGTAAGTCGAGAAGTGTGACGCTGCTGCTGCTGTCTCCGGTCGCCATCGCCGTGCCGCTGATGCCGGCAACTGCTGCGGCCCAGACTGTTGGCGCGCCGCAGGCCACCGCCACCGACGCGGCGCCCGCTGAAAGCGGCTTGCAGGAGGTCGTCGTTACCGCACGTCTGCGCAAGGAGCGCTGGATCGATGTGCCAGTCGCCGTGACCGGCGTCGCGCCGGAGCAGATCCGGCAATACGATCTGACCTCGATGGGCAACATCAAGCTCGTCGCACCACAAATTACGCTCGATCGGGGCTTTACCGGCTCGGGTACATCGATTTCGATGCGGGGAGTCAGCTCCTCCAGCCTGGATGCCGGCCTGGAGCAGTCCATCCTCCTGGTGTTCGACGGCATGGAATTGAGTCGCGGCCGTATTCTCAACGACGCCATGTTCGATGTGGCGAGTATCGAGGTCATGAAGGGACCGCAGGCGCTGTTCTTCGGCAAGAACTCGCCCGGGGGCGTTGTCGCGGTCAAATCGCAAGACCCGACCCGGGAGTTCTCCGGGTATGCCCGGGCGGGCTACGAGCTCACGACCAACCATACACGCTCATTCGAAGGCGCGCTGTCCGGCCCTCTCGCGCAGGACTGGGCATACCGCGTGGCCGCCTACGCCAGCAAGAGCCAAGGTTATATTCAAAATGAGGACAGCGGTGTGCCGGACCTGATTCGCACGGCCGCCTCGGGCAGCACCTTCGTTCCGGCGGCGCAGCCGAGCCTGGGCGCCGAAGAGAAGGAGGCGGTGCGCCTGACGTTGAGGTACGCCCCGGATACCAACCTCGATGCCGATCTCAAGGTTCTGGTCAGCCGCTATCGGGGCCAGAGCCTGCAAAGCTTCGATGAGGTCATGGCGTGTCCCCCGGGCCGCAGCCAGCCGGTGACGACCGGCGGGATCGTCGATCCAAACGGCGATTGCACGCTCAATGACAGATCCTCACAGGGCTGGTTGTCGCCGACGATCGTCAGCTCCTGGCCGAGGGTCAGGGAGTATGACAATGGTCGTCCTTTCTCGAAGGACGACTCCGTTCTGCCGACCCTGACGCTGAACTACCATCTCGATCACGCGACTCTGACTTCGATCACCGGCTACTACAGCTACGACTATGTGAGTCAGGGTAACGCGGACGGCACGTCCTACTCCTACTTCTGGTCGTACAGCGACGAGAGAAACAGCAGCTTCTACCAGGAGCTGCGCGCCGTGACGGCACTCGACGGCTGGATCAATTTCGCCGCCGGGGGCCATCTGGAGTACAACGACCGCACTCTCTACGTGGGCGGCGCTAACGGGGCGAACCTGCAGGATCCGGCTACCGGTCGCTACGAGCTCTATGACAACGAGCAGCACAACAAGAGTCATGCGCAGTCGGGCTTCGCCCAGGCGATAGTGAACCTTCCAGGCCACGTGGAGCTGACCGGAGGTGCTCGTTACACCCACGAGACCAGGTCCCTGCGTTCGTTTGAGAGCTACTTGAATCCGCGGGGCGTCGGGGCCGCGACCCTGCTGCCGCAGGGCGGGGTGATCGCGGGCTCCCGGGCCGAGCACAATGTCTCGCCCGAGGCGACCTTGGCATGGCATCCCACCGGGCAGGTCATGCTGTATGGGGCTTACAAGACCGGCTACCTGTCCGGCGGCTTTTCCAATCCGGGCACGCTGTCGGCCATCTCGACACTGCATACTTTGACTTTCGACGCCGAGACGGCCAAAGGTTTCGAAGGGGGTGTGAAGGCAACCCTCCTCGATAACACGCTGACCGGCTCGCTGACGGCGTTCCGCTACAAGTATGAAGGTCTGCCACTGACCTCGTTGATTGCCCTGAGCTCCACGGCCGTGACGTTCGTGACACAAAACGCGGCCAGCACGATTACCCGCGGCGTCGAATTCGAAGGCAGCTGGCGTCCGGTGACAGGGTTCACCTTGCGCGGCTCAGCCAGTTACGACCAGGCCTACTTCGAGCAATTCGAGGCCGCGCAGTGCTACACGGGCCAGACGGCCGCGCAAGGTTGTCTGGCCGCTCCGATCACCGGTGCGAAGACACAGAATCTTTCCGGCCGTCCTCTGTATCGCGCCCCTAAGTGGTTGCTGACCGCGGGCGCGGGGTATGACTTCAACCTCTCGAGCCACTTTCGCTTGGGTCTCACCGGCGATCTGCGCCACAGCTCGGGGTACTACACCGGCCTCAATCTCAATCCCCTGTCGTATCAGAATGGGTTCACGACGGAGAATGCCAGTATTCGCCTGAGCGCCGACAAGTGGTCGATCGCCCTCATAGGCCGGAACTTGAGCAACCGTCGGTACGGCACGCTGGGCGTCGATAAGCCTGGCGGCGCCGGCGAAGTCTACACGGTAGCCGGCGAGCCACGGGTCATTCTCGTGCAGGGTGAGGCACAGTTCTGATGATGCGCCGTCCGCTCGGTCGTAAGTCGGAGTAATATCTGATGCATGCCGAGTGTCCACGTACTTTGTTGGAAGGAGTGTCTCGAGGTCGAGCGACTCAGTAACCAGGTCGTCATCGTTCTGGACATTCTGTTCGCTACCTCGACTATCGTGCACGCCTGCCACGAGGGAGTGGATAGCGTCTGGCCGGCGGTCGATCGGGCGGAAGCGTTGGTCTTTGCCTCGGGCGTGAGCCGTTCTGTCCTGGCGGGAGAGTATCTCGCCGATTCACTGCCGGGCTTTGCGCCCGCGACTCCCCTTGCATTGGCCAACCAGGCGTTGCGAGGTAACACTCTGATCTACTGCACGACCAACGGCACGGTGGCTCTCCGCCGGGCCGGGAGCGCGGCGGCGGTGTATGCCGGAGCACTGCTGAATGGCGCGGCTCTGATTCGGCACGTCGTCCGGGAGCATCCAGCAGCGCCTGTGCTGATCGTCTGCTCCGGCTCGGTGGGGCGATTCAATCTGGAAGACTTCTACGGCGCCGGTCACCTCGTAGCGCACTTCATGAGTTACGCCGCATACGACTGCAATGACGCCGCTACGGCTGCGATGCTGTTGTATCGTGGCTGCGATGCGCGTACCGCGCTGTTGACATCGCGAGTTGGAGGAATGATGCAGCAGCGCTCCTTACAACATGAAGTCGAATATGCCGCGCAGCTCGACGTCTTGGACGTGGTTCCTCGTCTGGAAGGCAATCGCTTGCGTTGCTCTGTATGCCCCAGATGAGGATCAAAGCAGCATCGCTGCTCATGTGTCGTAAGCCTTCACGCCTGCCCGCCCACGAAACACCGAATTGAGCATGTTGGGTGAGGCTCAATCCACTTGATGATCGCCGACTCCATGGACACTACGCTGGCCTTGACGTCGGTGACGTCTGCCTTCGTGGCAAGATGAGGCATCATCGCAGCCCCACGTGATTGGCGCCGACTCCCAGGGATCAAGGGGGCCGAGTGTAGCCATCCCGTCGACCCCACCCGTAACTCTTTGTTTTCCATGGTCCACGAGGAGTAGCGGCGGCTCGCCATTTGTCCGCAGCTCAAGCGGCGGTCTGAGATAGCGCGGTAAACCGCGCCAGATGATGGTCTTCGTCCCCGAGTTGATGGCCGATCAGGGTCAGCCGCTTCGCAAAGTGAGTCAGCGGCAGTTCCCACGTCATCCCGATGCCGCCGTGCATCTGAATCGCCTCCTCAGCCACGAGTGTCCCGACACGCCCGATCGTGTACTTTGCGGCAGAGACGGCCCGTTCACGGACCTTGCGCGCAGCATCGAGCGCCGCGGCGGCGTTGATCGCGGCGGAGCGGGCCTGTTCGATCTCCAGAGCGACCGTGGCCATGCGGTGTTGCAAAGCCTGAAACTTGCCGATCGGCACCCCGAACTGCTTGCGCGTACGCAGGTATTCGAGCGTCGCCTGTTTGAGCACGTCCATGACGCCTGCCGCTTCCCAACTCAGCGCGACGATCCCGGCCGCAACCACACTCTCAATGATGGGGAATCCTGCTTCTGCGATCAGTGTTGCATGGACGTTGTTCAGCGTGATTTCGCCGCCGCGACCGCCGTCGATCATCGGATAGCCGCGCACCTCGAGACCCGCCGCGCCCTTTTCGACCCGGAACAGCGCGATACCGGTCTCCTCACCAGGTGACCCGGACACTCTTGCCGATAGAACGATGTGGTCGGCCGCCTCGATCTGAGGTACGACGGCCTTGGAACCGCTCACTGCCCAGCCGCTGCCGGCGCGTTTGGCGGATGTGCCGACCGCCGCGAGCTGATAATGACTGTGCGGCTCTTCGTGCGCGAACGCGAGGACGATCGTACCCGTGATCGCCTCAGCGAGCAGCGCCTCCGATCCTCCAGCCGTGGCAAGCACGCGGCCCGCCATCAGCAGTCCAAGGAAGGGCTCCACTACGAGGGCCCTACCGAGCTGCTCAAACACCGCACCGATATCGAACCCGGTACCACCGAATCCTCCCGCGGCTTGCGGAAGCAACATTCCGGGAATACCCAACTCGGCGAGCGCCCGCCAATGCTCGGCGGACCAGCCCGCCGCTGAGCGGCTGATAGCCTGCCGGGTCTCGATCGGATAGCGCTGTGCGAAATAGCGCCCCAGGGTGTCGATGAGGATCTGTCGGTCTTCGCCAGTGTTGAAGTCCATGGTCACAACCCCAGAATCTCTTTGGTGATGATCTCCCGCTGCACCTCGTTCGAGCCGCCGAAGATCGAGAGCTTGCGGTGGTTGAAGTAGTTTGCGCAGACCGGGGCGGCATACTCCGGCCCGACCGGCTCGCCGTCGAAGCCGGCATCGAGCGCCTCCGAGATATAAGGTTGGGCATAAGGCCCTAGCGCGCGCCGCATCAGACTGTCGATTTCCTGCTGGATTTCCGTGCCCCGAATCTTGAGCATCGAGCTCTCGGCGACCGGCGCCGCGCCCTGTCCCGCCGCGGCCAGCACGCGCAGGTTGGTGGTCTTCATGTTCTCGAGATCGATCTCGAGCTTCGCCAGGCGGGCTGCGAAGAGAGGATCCACGGCGAGCGGCCGGCCGCTCTTGCGCTGCATTCGCGCCACCTGTTGCAGCGACTCGAAAGCTGCCATGGAGGCGCCGACTGCGGCGATGCTGGTTCTTTCGTAGGTCAGAAGGTACTTGGCATAAGTCCAACCCTTATTCTCTTCCCCGACCAGGTTCTCGACAGGGACACGGACGTTAGTGAAGAACACCTCGTTCACCTCATGCTCGCCGTCGAGCAGAATGGTGGGACGGACCTCCACGCCCGGGGTCTTCATGTCAATCAAGACAAAGGAGATCCCTTCCTGCCGCTTACCCTCGTTGGAAGTGCGTACGAGGCAGAACATCATGTTGGCGTGATGCCCTTGTGTGGTCCAACTCTTCTGCCCGTTCACGACATAGTGATTTCCGTCGCGAACCGCGGAGGTCTTCAAGCTGGCGAGATCGGACCCGGCGCCCGGCTCGGAATAACCCTGGCACCACCAGTCGCTGCCATCGAGGATGCGAGGCAGCCAATACCGCTTCTGTTCATTCGAGCCGTACTTGATCAGCACGGGTCCCAGCATCGAGACGCCGAACGGGACGATGCGCGGGGCGTGTGCAAGCGCGCTTTCGATGTCGAAAATATAGCGTTGCACCACGCTCCAGCCGGTACCGCCGAACTCGACCGGCCAATGGTTGGCAAGCCAACCGCGCTCGTTCAGGATCGCGTGCCACTGCTCCATGTCCTGCTTGGACAGGCGTTTGCGGGTCTTCACTTTGGCGGCGAGGGCAGGTGGAAGCTTCTCCTGGAGGAAGGTGCGCACCTGCGTGCGGAAGAGCTCCTCCTCGGGCGTGAAATCAAGATTCATCGGGCGATCCTCGTCGGTAGGGGGCAGGCTGGCGGTGAAAAAGGGGATTCGCTGGGGCAGGTTATGTTGCACGTTGGGTTGTGGGGTCCGCGCCCGGGACGGAGCCGTACTCGGCGCGCATCCGCTTCTTGTCAATCTTACCCACGCTCGTTCGCGGCAACTCCTCGACAATCACGAACCGGTCGAGTTTTGCGAAGCGGGTGATCTCGCTTGCCGCGATCGCGCGCTCGATCGGCGCATTCAGGGTCTGGAGGGTCGGCTTCGCATTTCCCCGGCAGACCACCACCGCCAGCGGCCTTTCGCCCCAACGGGGATCGGATACCGCGATGACCGCGGCTTGCGCGACACCTTCGGCAGTTGCTACCAACTCCTCGAGCTGAATGGAGTCGATCCACTCGCCGCCGCTTTTGATCACATCCTTTAATCGATCGCGGATCTGGATGTTTCCCCGGGTATCGATCGTGGCAATGTCCTGGGTGTGCAACCAGCCGCCGCGCCACAGGGCCTGCGTCGCTTTGGCGTCGCCGACATAACAGGACGTCAGCCAAGGGGCTCGCAATACCAGCTCGCCGCGCGAGGCGCCATCGTGGGGAACGTCATTCATCTCGTCATCGACGATCCGTGCCGATACCAGCGGGACGGGCAACCCAGAGGCAGTCAGCGAAGCCACCACAGCCGCCTCAGTATCGTCATCCGCTCGCCTGCGCGCGATCGCGATCGTCGGGCAGGTCTCCGACATTCCGTAGCCCGAGACAATGTCGATGCCGCGCTGGCGGGCTTGGGCGCAAAGCCCCTTGGTCAATGCCGAGCCGCCAATGATGAACTTCCACCCCGACAGGTCCGTTCGGTGTGCCTCGGCATGTTGAAGTACCATTTGGAGAATGGTCGGCACACAATGCGAGAAAGTCACCTTGTGTTCGGCGCGCAGCCGGCAAATGAGATCCGGTTCGTACCGGCCTGGATAGACCTGCTTCACACCCAACATGGTGGCAATGTAAGGGACGCCCCACGCATGGACGTGGAACATCGGCGTCAACGGCATGTAGACATCGTCGATGCCGAGACTCGGATGGTTCGCCGCATTACCGAAAGGGCCGCTAGCCGCCAGGGTGTGAATCACCAGCTGGCGATGTGTGAAGCAGACCCCCTTGGGGTCGCCAGTCGTTCCAGTCGTATAGAAAAGAGTCGCTACCGCGTTCTCGTCGAAGTCCTCGAACGCGTAGTCGGGTGATGCAGCCGCGCTGAGTGCCTCGTATTCTCCTACGGCGTACCGGGGCACCTCGCCAGCCGCTCCATCCAGGATTGCCACTATCGCCTTCACAGCGGAAAGGGCCGGCAGCAGCGGCTCGAGCAGCGGAAAGAAGTCTCGATGAACGAGCAACACTTGCGCCCCCGCATGGCGCAACGTGTAGGCAATCTGCGCTGGCGGCAGACGGACGTTCACCGTCTGCAGCACTGCTCCCATCATCGGCACGGCGAAATAGGCCTCGAGATACCGATGACTGTCCCAGTCCATGACAGCAACCGTTGTACCGGCCTCCACGCCCAGGGAGGCGAGCATGGACGCGAGGCGTCCGATCCGCTCGCGAAGAGTCGCGTAGGTGAGTCGCACCTGGTCGCGATAGATGATCGACTGCTCGGCGGCAGTCATCATCGCGCTGTCGAGCAGGTGGCGGACGGTCAGCGGAAAACGGTAGCTTTCCGCTGCAGGCTCGGCGAATCGTAACGGCATCGGATCACTCCTCGCAGGTGGACCTTTGATGTTGGGTCAGTCGCGATCCAGGGCGGCGCCGGAAGCCGCCCGTTGTACGAGCAGGGCCGACAGCCTGAAATCCGGACCGAGCCGGTCCCTGAAGCGCTCGAGCCCGGCGACGATGTGCCCCAGGCCGATCTGGTTCGCCCAGAACATCGGCCCGCCCTTGTGGCGTGGCCACCCATACCCGTAAACCCACACGACATCGATATCCGAAGCCCGTTGCGCGATCCCCTCCTCGAGAATCTTCGCGCCCTCGTTCACCATGGTGTAGAGCGTGCGTACGACGATCTCCTCGTCGGTAATTTCGTGGGGCGTGATGCCCTCACGCTTGCGGAAGTCCTCGATGATGGCAGCCACGATCGGGGCAGGAGTTGGTTTGCGTTGCTCGTCATAGTCATAGAACCCGGCCCGCGTCTTCTGGCCCCAGCGCCCTTGCGCGCACAGAGCGTCCCGTAAGGTCTCGATGCGATTGGGATTGCGGTGCCAGCCGATATCGTTACCCGCCAGATCAAACATCTGAAACGGTCCCATGGGCATGCCGAAGCGGGTATGGACCCGGTCGATCTGCTCAGGCGTGGCGCCCTCCAGGAGCAGCGCTTCCGCGTTTCCCTGACGGGGAATCAACATGCGGTTGCCAATGAAGCCATAACAAACGCCGGCGACGACCGGAACCTTTCCAAGCCGCCGTGCGAGATCCATCCCGGTCGCGAGCACATCGGCAGCGGTGACGGCACCGCGAACCACTTCCACCAACTTCATGACATTCGCGGGGGAGAAGAAGTGAAGCCCGAGCACGTCCTGCGGTCGGGACGTGACAGATGCAATCTCATCGATGCTCAGATAAGACGTGTTGGAGGCCAGCATCGTGCCCGGCCGGGTGATCCGATCCAGACGCGCGAAGATCTCCTTCTTGACGCTCATGTCCTCGTAAGCCGCCTCGATCACGAGGTCGCACTCGGACAGCATCGCGAAATCCAGGGTAGGGCAGAGCAGGCCCATCGCCCGTTCCACCTGCTCCGATGTGATCCGGCGTTTGGCGGCGCTCGCCTCGTAATTCTTCCGCATCACCGCGATGCCGCGTTCCAGGGCATCTTGTTTCATTTCGATCAAGGTGACCGGAATGCCGTTCGAGAGGAAGTTCATCGAAATACCCCCTCCCATGGTGCCGGCACCGATGATACCGACACGCCGCACGGGACGCAGCGTCAGGTCGGCCGGTATTCCCTCGAGACGGGCCGCGGCGCGCTCCGCCCAAAACAGGTGGCGCAGCGCCCGGGACTGCTCGCCTTGGAGCAGCTTGCGGAACAGCTCGGATTCAAATGTCAGTCCTTCGGCAAAGGGGCGCTGCGCCGCGGCCCGCACCGCTTCGATGCAGGCCTTGGGTGCCTCCAGAGCGCCGATGAGTCTGGCGTTCTCCGCCGCGAAACGATCAAACACTCCTGCATCGACCTCCAGCTTGCGTTCGCTCGCGCGGCGCACGGTAGAGAGTGTACGAGCATAGTTCACTGCCTCCACAGCGAGCTCGTCCTCGCCCGCGAGCCGATCGACGAGCTTCAATTCCAGCGCGCGCGAGGAGGAGACCGGTTCGCCCGAGACGATCATCGAGAGTGCCGCATCGACACCCACGAGACGGGGCAACCGCTGTGTTCCGCCAGCACCAGGTAGGAGACCGAGCTTGACCTCCGGGAGGCCCAACCGGGAAGAGGGTGTTGCGATGCGATAATGGCAGGCGAGCGCGAGCTCCAGGCCTCCTCCCAATGCCATGCCGTGAATGGCAGCGACGACGGGTTTGGAACACGCTTCAATCGTGTTGAGAAGCGTGGGCAAGCCGGGCTCAACCAAGGGCTTACCAAACTCGGTGATGTCTGCGCCCGCACTGAAGAGTTTGCCGCTGCCCCGGATCACAATGGCGCTGACTGCCTCGTCCCCAAGAGCCGCAGCCAAGGCATCTGACAGAGCTTGCCTCAGTGCCCCGCCGAGGGCATTCACGGGCGGGTGGGCCAGGATGATTTCCAGAATCCCGGCGTGGTGGTGTGTTTCAATCACAGTGACCTCTCAAAATCTGGACTCCCCCAAAGCGGGCGGACGGGCAAACGGGTGCGAGCTCGACAGCCCGGCATCGACCACCAGCGCATGCCCATTGACATAGAGGTGACGAGCACACTGCGGTTGGTAAAACGCGCGCTCACAGGCTACTCCGGATCGTCGAACCGCCATCGATGACGATCGACTGTCCAGTCATATAGGAGCTTGCATTGGAGGCCAGGAAGACCGCGGCTCCGGCTATCTCCTGCGGCTCGCCGATCCGTCCGAGCGGTGTTGCGCGACGCAAAGCCGCCTCGGCCTGTGGATCTTCCCACAGCGCCTTGGCGAAGTCGGTGCGAATGACGCCGGGGGCAATCGCGTTGATACGCACGTTGTGCGGCCCAAACTCGATCGCGAGGTTGCGCACGAGTTGGAAATCGGCCGCCTTCGAGACGTTATAGGCACCGATCAC
>Ga0105240_10014452_pt1 | contig 10779 bp, 9 predicted proteins | sample KBSC54metaG_FD_80426 | JGI IMG/M metagenome (GOLD analysis project Ga0105240, IMG submission 80426) | Corn rhizosphere microbial communities from Kellogg Biological Station, Michigan, USA - KBS C5-4 metaG | ecosystem: Host-associated > Plants > Roots > Rhizosphere > Soil | place: Michigan, USA...
CGAAGTCATCGCCTCGAACAATTCAGGCTTTGCCAAGGGCGATATCGTGCTGTCGCGCGCCGGCTGGCAGACCCATGCGCTGTCTGACGGCAAGGGACTGGCAAAAATCGATCCGAAACTCGGGCCGGTTTCGGCGGCGGTGGGCGTGCTCGGCATGCCCGGCATGACCGCCTATACCGGGCTGCTGGATATCGGCAAGCCGCAGGCCGGCGAAACCGTCGTGGTTGCCGCAGCCTCCGGTGCGGTCGGCTCCGCGGTCGGACAGATCGCAAAGATCAAGGGTGCCCGCGCCGTCGGCATCGCCGGCGGCAAGGACAAATGCGACTACGTCAAAAAAGAACTCGGCTTCGATGACTGCCTCGACCACCGCGATCCCGGTCTGGCGGCCAGGTTGAAAGAGGCTTGCCCGAAGGGCATCGACGTTTATTTCGAAAATGTCGGCGGCGCGGTGTTCGAGGCGGTGTTTCCGCTGCTCAACGCCTTCGCGCGCGTGCCGGTGTGCGGCCTGATCGCGCATTACAACGATACGGAAGCGGTCGCGCCGAAATGGGCGTCATCGATGATGCGCGCGGTATTGACCAAGCGCCTGACCATCCGCGGTTTTATTGTCAGCGATTTCGCCGCGCGCCACGGCGATTTCCTGCGCGAGATGTCGGGCTGGGTGCGCGAGGGCAAGGTCAAGCACCGGGAATTCGTCACCGAGGGCCTCGAGAGCGCGCCGGCCGCGTTCATGGGGCTTTTGAAGGGCGCCAATTTCGGCAAGCAGTTGGTGCGGGTCGGGCCGGACAAGGCGTGATCTGCCGGACTTGAGCGTTTGGCCGCAGCGCGGCCCATCAACGTCAACGGGGGAAACCAATGGATTTGGGTTTGCAAGCAAGAAATGCCGTTGTGCTCGGCGGCACCCGCGGCATTGGGCAGGCCATTGCCGCAACGCTTGCCGGCGAGGGCGCCAACGTGGCGGTCTGCGCCCGCAACGCCGATCAGGTGAAAAGCGCCGTTGCCGGGCTGCAAGCCCGGGGCGTACGGGCAACAGGGGCGCCCGTCGATATCACCGATGGTGCCGCGCTGAAGTCATGGATCGCGAAGGTCGCCGGGGAGTTGGGCGGCATCGATCTGTTGTTTTCCAACGCCGGCGCGATGGCGCAGGGTGGCGACCCCGCGTCATGGGAGCAGAACTTTCGGCTTGATGTGCTGGGCGCCGTCAACGCGTTCGAGGCCGCCCGTCCGTTCCTCGAAGCCAGCGGGGAGAAGAACGGCGACGCCGCCTTTGTCATCATTTCATCGGTTTCGGCGGCGCAGGCCGACAGCGCCGGCTCCTACGGTCCGATCAAGGCGGCGCTGGTGCACATGGCCAAGGGACTTGCGCGCCAATACGCCTCGAAGAAAATCCGCGTCAATGTGGTGTCGCCGGGCACGGTCTACTTCAAGGGCGGTGTCTGGAACATGGTCGAGCAGAACACGCCCAAGCGCTATCAGGATACGCTTGCGCGCAATCCAACCGGCCGCATGGCCACGCCGCAGGAGATCGCAAACGCCGCCGTGTTCCTGGCGAGCCCGGCGTCTTCGTTTACCACCGGTTCAAATCTGATCGTCGATGGCGCCATTTCGAACCGCGTGAATTTTTGAACGCCGTCCGATGGGGCGCGATCAGGGCGGACATCGTCAGTCCACCTCGGCATGTCCGTTTCGTGCCCACAAGCAGACACGGCCGATGCGACACCCATGAAAAAAGCCGCCCTAAGGCGGCTTCTCCATTCAGACCCGATGATCTCAGATCAGGCGGCCAGCACGGCCGGCTTGGACCTGCGACGATAAAGGTCAGATGGCTTCGTAGGCTTCTGTCGGAAGCCATCGCGATTCCAGCATCGTCGCTTGCGGGGACAACGTTTCGAGAGCGGCGTGACGGGAAACGTCAGCCGAAGGACGGCTCGCAAAAGCGCCCAACGCGCAGATGAGAGCAACAAACATCAGGACATTTTTCATGCTGATCTACCCGTTTCTAATTGCCCAACTTTAAGCGAGGCAGTGTAGAGCGAGGCGGTTTAACGGGCGGTTCAGGCCTTCCTGTTGATAGGATCAATCCGGCGACGGGGTAAATTGAGGGTGAATCAGCGCGGCGGACGGTTTTGCTGGTTTGATTAAGATTTTGTTTATTCCCAATTTTTCCCGGAGGTGCGCCTGTGAGGCGGCCTCAAACCTGCTGCGCTGGTCTGAAAAAGTGCAGGAATCGGAAACCCTAACGCAAAATCTTCTCGAGCAGGGGGTTCTCATCGATCAACAATCTTGGGCGTCCCTCGGAACTTATGTTCACTTTGTAACTTATGGGATGGGTTATGCATGGGGGGGAGAGCATTGAACCAAAACGTACAGGTCGTCCTTTTGATAGAGGATGACGAGCCCATCCAAACAATGGTCGAAGATGCCCTCGCTGAGGCCGGTTTCGAACCGGCCGTTGTTCCATCCGGCGAAGAGGCGGTGACGCTTCTCAAGGGAATGCCGGGCGAATATCATGCGATCGTGACAGACATCAGTCTGCGCGGTAAAATCGACGGCTGGGAGGTGGCCCGACGCGCCAGAGAAGCCAGCCCAAATTTTCCCGTCGTCTATATCAGCGGAGCGAGCGCAGGAGACTGGCGGTCAAAAGGCGTGCCCAACAGCGTCATGTTGGAAAAGCCCTTCGTACCGGCGCAACTCGTCACCGCCGTTGCCAACCTTCTCAACAGGCAAGCCGACGCCATAAGCCCGGATGAGGGCCTTTCGTCAGCCACGTCTGAGTTGGGTCAAAAGCTGACCTGACGCAGCGAAGATCAACTTCCGCATTGCCCCCCAAAAGATGGACATCGTCAGTTAGACCGGCCATGTTCGAAAAGTGCCAAAGCGGCAAAAAATGGAGACCCTAATGGGTTTGTGCGAGCAGATCGCTGCACAGCTTGCGACGCGGCGCGTCGAGCTCCAGGAATACGTGCCTCGACTTCTCAAGAAAGCAGAAAACCTGTCTCAGTATCTCGCAACAACGGGGGCATTGCCCCAACCGAATTTGTAATTGATGCCAATCCGGGCGATATCGTCAGTTATCCGGCTGTGGATTGATCCTATTCCCGCGGAAGTCACCGTACAGCCCGGCGAATTTAGTGCGGCAAAACAGGTCGCGTTTGTCGGGAATGTTGTTGTAGCTCGGCCCAAGTCTACGTGGAGGTACTCAACTTTCCAACTCCAGCCCGTGGCAGCGATAGCGTATTCGAAGCCAGCGCCAATGGTCCAACCTGCCCTGGTAACATGATTACTCCAAGCAGCAAGCGCGCAACCTGACACAAAACCACCGGGTGGACAATTTGGAGGAAAGCCGTTGATATTGATATTCCCGCCGGAGGTAGTGACCGAACCATCCGTCGAGACCTCGCCGTATGCAAGACCTCCGGTCGCGTAGACGAGCAAGTTATTAACGGTCACGCCTGCTCGGCCGCGCAGCGTACCAAACCACAGCAGTTTTTCTGTATACTGTGCTGTTGCGCTCGACCTGTCGAAAGGAGCGAAGATCGGAAGGGGAAAAGTGGCATTGAATATTTGCGACCCCTTCTGGCCGGATGCCTGGATATCCGTTTCGATTCCGAAAACGAAGTTTGCGGTCTGCCAATTGTAACCGGCTTGAACGCCGCCAATCACACCCTTGAGTGTGTTCGAATCAGTTCCCGCGCATACACCGATGCTCGCAACGGGGCCACAATTAAGCGGCCCGCCTGGGAAAAAAAGTGGATTAAGCACCGACCAATCATTGCCTGAGTTTCCCCAGCTATATCCAACGTTGCCGCCAACATAGAACCCGGTCCAGCTGAAGGCAGTCACGGCAGGAGGCAACGTCTTCACAGGCAGGTCCGCCGCGGAACCCGGGCCAATCCCGAGAATCGCGCTGAATGCAATAGCGGCGGGAAGGATCAGCTTTTGACTTTTCATGGAAGCCCAATGGAGAGACAATTTCATGATAAACCTCGGTCGGACTTTACTCATCGGGGAGATTCCCGTCGCAGCTATTTTCGGCCCCCCTAATCGAATTTGCCAAGGTGTTGCAAGAAAAACGCAAGGCACGCGACCTCAGAAATGGATCAGATCCGTGCCGGGGGTCGGACATAGTGCGACCACTGCGGCATGTCGGTTTCGTGCCATGAGCGAAAGGCCCCATGGAGAAGAGCGCGGCAGGCTATTAATGACCACACGGGCAAGAGGAGAAGCCGTCATGTCGAGACTGGTAATCGCGTTTGTCTTGGCACTGGCCGCGACTGCGGCCAACGCGCAAGATACCAAGTCTGAAAAATCGCAAACGCCGGCCGTCGCCGGCGTGAATGAAACACGGCCGTTCCTGTTTGATGCACGAATGTCGGGTGATGGCGTCAGGCGGGGAGCGCTCCCCGAGGATCCTCATCCCAATGCTGGCGCCATCGTCGTGCCACCGAAAGCAAGCCAGCCTGGGCGCGAACGATAAGTCCGCGCACCCGCTCGCTGAATTATTCATCGGCTCCGTGCCCGCGGTGGCCACCTAAAGTGACCTTCTATTCGATGACGACATCTGCGCGGGCGAGCAAAGTAGACGGCACGGTGATGCCGAGGGCTCGCGCGGTTTTAAGGTTGATGACCAGTTCAAACTTTATAGGGGCTTGCACTGGCAGCTCGGAAACCCGTGCTCCTCTGAGAATACGATCGATATAGCCCGCGGCTCGGCGAAACTCGTCAGTCGAATCCGTTCCATACGTGGCCAGACCGCCGAAATTGGCATAAATCGGAGTCCAATAGACCGCAGGCATCCGTAACCGGTCCATTGCGTCAACGATCTTGCTCTTGATCGCACCGGGAGGAGCGATCAGGCCGAAATTTGTTTTACCCTGCAGCGTCACCACGGCGCGGTCGAACTCGGCGTCATTTTCAAACCGAACAACAAGGGACTGAAGCGATCGTTGTTTGGCCGCAACCTCGATCGAGGGAATATAATATTCCGTCTGCGGATTCTCTTTTGTATTTGCGATCACGGCAATTCCTGCGAGGTTGGGTGAAAGCTCAAGCAGTAACTCCACCCATTTCCCGGCCATCGCACTTTCGAAGTTCATGAACCCCGTTATGTTTCCGGCGGGGTTGGCCAGGCTTGCAACAAAGCCTTGACCGACAGGATCGGTGACTTGAACAAATACAATCGGAATGGTCGATGTCGCAGGCCGTAATGCCGTCAGCGTAGGCGTGCTGCTCGCGATGAGCACATCGGGATTTCCCGCGACCAATTCCCTGGCGCTTTGGCGCAGCTGCTCAAACGCGGCGTACCTGATATCAAGCAGGAGGTTCTGTCCCTCCGACCATCCGAGTTGCTCCAGACCCTGCCGTAAAGCTGCCGTCCACCGGTCTTGCGTTGGACGGTCGGTTCCCGTGTACCATAACATCCCCACATGCCGTTGCACTGGGCCGCGCTGCTGCGCCCGTGCCAGCAGCGGCCACGCCGCAGATAGTCCGGCAAACCCTCTGACTAAATCGCGCCGTCGCATTGTGCCCCCAAAGAAGCCGCCATCGTACCGGTTTAGACGGTGCTGTGGAGGCCCAATGTTCGCCAACTTCCCCGGCTTCCACATCTCCATCACGCGCCATCACGCGCCATCACCATCCCCACCGCCCGCATTTCGCGCGTGGTGCGGTTTCCCGGTCGCGAGGTGGCCGCATCGGCGCTTTTGTCGGCGGATTGAGGTGCTCGATTCACGATCTTCAGCTTCGAGACCATGTCACTATTTTCTTCACGAAGGACCGTTGCCACGGTCTCCTCAATCGCATCGCATGTCGCCCGCAAGAAATGGGCGCTGTTCGCATCAAGATCGAAGCTGACCTCGACGACCAGCGTTTTCTTGCGGTTATGTCCTTCAATTTCCAACTCGAACCAGGTCCGAGTCACTCCTTCGATGCGCTCGGCGAGCTCTCTGACCAATGCTTTATCTTGACTCATGAAAGCCTCCACTCTGTGCGTTGAACATTTCTTTGCCGAGTTGGAACTGCCCAACGGGAGTTGAGGCGGCTGCCGAGGATATTCGGTGGCTTTTTCTTTGGCCATCGAAGGTGGTCTTGGTTTCAACGTCTGCCGCTTTTGCGTCTCGTTGCCTTCGCCGAAAAGTTGAAACTGGCTTATATAATATGACAATAACCCGGCCTGTCACGCCGGAGTCGCGGGTTCGAGCCCCGTCTCTCGCGTCATCTTTTCAAAAACTTAGCGGGATCAGCCGCCGAAGTTTCAGCTTTTTCAGCGGCCGGGCTGCAACGTTTGGCTTCGATTTGTTCGGCGCGATGCCGCTTCGGACGATCCTGCGGTGCCTATCGCCGAGAGGCATTCTCATTCACTATGCCGATGGCTCGGCATCGGGCGGCAGCGGAGCAACGCCAGGCGGTAAATGCTTCTGCCTGATAGCCCTGATCCTCCGGCCGGTCGAGGCGACCAGCACGCGCGAAACGATCTGCGGTGTGAACAGCGATGACATCGGTTGCAAGAACTGGGTCACCTGGCCGAGCCGAGCGCTCACCTCGGGATCGGGGCAGGTCACCAACTGCGGCCGATACCAGTTGAACAGCCGCATCGACAATGAGCGGTGGCCCTCACTCATCGGCAGCCGCAAATCGTCGGCCGCCGCGAACAGCCACGGCGTTTGCTGAAAATGCGCCTGTGCGGCGAAGAAAGCGCGCGGCAGGCGCGAGTCCGCGACACCATACCTGACCAGGCACTGCTGCAGGAGCCGAGCAGAGACGGTGGCAGCGCTCATGCCCTGGCCAAATCGTGGATTGAACGAGCAGGCCGCGTCGGCGAGCGCGATAAACCTGCCGAGCGGTGTCCGCCAGCGCTCATAATGCCGCCATCGATTCCGCGTCGCACGGCCGGAATACACCGGTGAAATCGGTGCCATGCGCCGCACCATCTGGGCCACGGCCGGGATCCCAAGCAGCTCCAGCGCGCTGATGAAATCCGCTTCACCCCGCGGCGGGTATGACTTGTTCACGCCAATATAGCTCAGGAGCCAGCGCCGGTTCTCGATCGGAAAGAAGCCAATGAAATACGGCCGCTCGGGCGTAGCGATCCGGACAAAGAGCACTTTCCACCACCACTCGGACGGCCACGACTGATCGGCTGCCATGGTAAACCATTGTGAGCTGTAACCGGTATACCCCTCTACTACCTCATCCTCCGGCGCGCCGATGTCCAACTGCTGCAACCACTCCTTGCCCTTTGAATGAGCGCCGCTGGCATCGACCACGAGGTCGGCCTCGAGCGTGCGGGTCTGCCGGTCGTCGCGCGAGCGGACCTCCACGCCGGTGCAGTAGCGCTGCGTTCCGCTGCTGGCGCGTAGCGCGCTCACCTCGGTACGCTCGAGAAAGGTCACGTTCCGCAGACCTCGACACAACTCCAGGACCGTACCCTCGATGAGTGGCCGGCTGGCGTAGAGCTGCATTAGCCCGCTGTGTGTGCGCTTGGCCCAGCCGTGCGGCCACAGCGTTGCCGTGTCCCAGCCGCTTTCCACCGATACCGCTCCGCGCTCACGCATCCGGCCTTCGAACCCGGGAAAAAAGCTCTCGAACTCGCGCAGTCCCCGGGCGAGCAGATTGTGGACATGGCGGGCTTGCGGAACGCCCGATCGAAATTCGGGCGCCGAAGGATAGGCATCGCGCTCGATGACCGTGACCTTGTCAACGAAGTCGCTCAACACGCGGGCGGCGCACATCCCTGCCAAACTGCCGCCAATCACCAGAGCGCTAGTGGCGGTCATGCACCGATACCTCGACATGTGCACAAAAGCGCCGCGCGTTGGTCATCGTCAGCATGTCATCCCCCCATGACAGGGACGCACTTGGATCGGCTCGGCGGCAGGTAACTCGCGGTGCGTCGCTCGCGAACCACTCTATTCCAGAACGCGGCCGTCGTCTCGCCAGCCGATGTCCGCTCCGGGTCAGAGGGCGAAATACCCGCGCCGAGCAGATGTCTTCCGCTTGGCTCCTGATAGCGGATTCAAGCCGGACATCGCTGGAGGTCCGTTTCGTGCCAAAACCCGAGATTCCCCGAGTTCGCAAAGGGCGGCATGCTCTTGCACATGCGGCGGGGGTCATTCTCGCGAAATCAACCCGCGGCTACCACTTCGAACAGCCGGACTTTGTCATCGAGACCCTTAAAAGTGCGGCTGCCGTGATCCTGAAATTTTATGTTCGACCCAGCCACCAGATCCTTTACTGTACTGGAGACGAGGACCTGGTTGGGTGCCGCTGTGGCAACCACTCGGGCGGCGACGTGGACGGCGATACCGTTCACATCATTTGCGGTTGCTTCTACCTCGCCGACATGGAGTCCGGCGCGTACGCTGATACCGATCTGAGGAATGGTTTCGACGATCGCTGATGCGCAACGCACCGCCCGAGCCGGGCCATCGAAAGTTGCGAGAAATCCATCGCCGAGCGTCTTGATCTCACGGCCGCTGTAGCGTCCGATCTCAGCTCTAACGATTTGATCGTGTCTGGCCAAAAGCTCGTGCCAAGCGTAATCGCCCAGTTCACGGGCGCGCTGCGTTGATTCAACAATATCTGTAAACATAACGGTCGCCAGCACGCGATCGCTTGGCTCGATGGGCCGCGACCCGGTCAGGAACTCCTCGATCTCGTCGAACAAACGCTTGGTGTCTCCTACCGGGGCGTGATCGTCTCCCGGCAGCTCGATGTACCTCGCATTCGGCAGATGCTTTGCGAGGTTACGACTGACCTCCACGTTGCAGGCGCGATCGCCGGTCCGGTGCAACAGCAGACACGGTGTTTTCACCGATCCGAGGATTGGGCCAACATCGAGTTCGCTGTTCATTCTCACGAGCGCCTTGATGGCTGAGGGGGAGGCGCCGGATCGCTCGTATCGGGCCCAAAGTTCGCGGAAGCTCGGATTTTCGGCGAGACTGGGCGCGAAACGGGCGACGCTTGCGCCCGTCCCCCAAAACTTGTCGATTAACTCCTCTAGATTGTCGGGAGGAGGCGGATCAACCCAGCCAGGACATTTGCATTGTGCGCCATAAAGCACGAGGCTCCGCGTACGGCCCGGATAGGTGGCGGCAAACATAAGGGCCATAGCGCTGCCCTCTGAGAAGCCAAAAATCGAAGCCGTCTCGGAACCTGCTGCAGCCATAACCGCTCGGACATCGTCGATCCGTTCTTCAAGAGAAGGGATGCCGCAATTTCGGTCGGATAATCCGGTGCCGCGCTTGTCGAAGATAATCAACCGTGCGAAGGACGCAATTCGGCGATAGAGGTGGGCCACCGGCATCTCCCAACCGGTGTCGACATTCGAATTAAATCCGGGCACGAACACCACATCGAAAGGCCCTTCGCCCACGACCTGGTAGGCTATGCTGAGCTCTCCGCTCTTGGCGTAACATGTCTTGGGTACTATCATGTGCAACCCTCAGCGCGTCAGCAGTGTGGCCTACGCTCGCCGCGATGTGCAAGGCCGGGCGTGGGCCGGCCCACCTCATTATTGCGCGAAAATTTATACCGAGATCGCAGTGTGAGAGATTTAAGGCGCAGGGAGGCCGTAGGCGCTGGCATCTGACTATCCTGGTCTGAAAAAACCAACAGAGTTGTCGGAAAACCTTCACGAAATTTTCAAAAGCGGCGTGCGTTGGTCATCGTCAGCATGTCATCCCCCCATGACAGGGACGCACTTGGACAGACGGCGGGTAACTCGCGGTGCGTCGCTCGCAAACCACTCTATTCCAGAACGCGGCTGTCGTCTCGCCAGCCGATGTCTGCTTGAGGTCAAAAGGCGAAATACTCGCGCCGAGCAGATGTCTCCCGCTTGGCTCCTGATAGCGGATTCAAGTCGGACATCACGCCCTTGGCCCCTTCCACGTCCTCACAAGGCCGGTGTAGTCTGTTCGCGCGCGGCTTGCGGTTGGATTGCGTGTCGGCCACGCAGCGCAGACTGTGGAGGGAGCATCCGTGAAATTTCCCCGCCGCACATTCTTGCATCTGGCCGTGGGGGCCGCCGCGTTGCCGGCCGTGCCGCGCATTGCACGGGCGGAAGCCTATCCGTCACGGCTCGTGCGCATCATCGTCGGCTTTCCTGCCGGCGGGGCCACCGACATCCAGGCGCGCCTGATGGGCCAATGGCTGTCGGACCGCCTCGGCCAGCAATTTATTGTCGAGAACCGCGCCGGCGCCAGCGGCAACATCGGAACCGAGGCGGTCGCCAAAGCACCCGGGGATGGCTACACCCTGCTGCAAGTCGCGACCCCGAACGTGATCAACGCAGTGCTCTACTCCCATCTCAATTTCGACTTCGTCCGCGACATCGCGCCGGTGATCTGCGTCGCGCGGCTGGCATACGTCGTCGTGGTGCATCCGTCGCTCCCGATCACGACGATCCCCGAGCTCATCGCCTATGCCAAGGCCAACCCGGGCAAGATGAACTACGGGTCCGCCGGCCACGGCACCCCGCAAAACATTTCCTGTGAACTCTTCAAGATGATGGCCGGGGTGAATCTGGTGCACGTCCCGTATCGCGGCGGCGCCCCTGCAACCACCGATCTGGTCGGCGGCCACCTGCAGGTGATCTTCAGTCCGGTGTCGGAGTCGATCCAGCACATCAAGGCGGGTAAGCTGCGCGCGCTCGCGGTAACGACCGCGACCCGATTGGACGTGTTGCCGGACGTTCCAACAGTCGCAGACTTCGTCCCTGGTTATGAGGCCAGCGGTTTTGCGGGCATTGGCGCACCCAGCAGCACCCCGGTCGACATCATC
>Ga0105240_10014454_pt1 | contig 10778 bp, 9 predicted proteins | sample KBSC54metaG_FD_80426 | JGI IMG/M metagenome (GOLD analysis project Ga0105240, IMG submission 80426) | Corn rhizosphere microbial communities from Kellogg Biological Station, Michigan, USA - KBS C5-4 metaG | ecosystem: Host-associated > Plants > Roots > Rhizosphere > Soil | place: Michigan, USA...
GCTGTATTCCGACATCGGGCTCGGCACCACGATCTGGTCGCCGCTCGCATCGGGACTGTTGACCGGCAAGTACAACGACGGCGTGCCCGCAGGATCGCGGATGGCGACGCCTGGCTACGAATGGCTGGCGCGGCGCATGGCGACACCGGAGGGCGCGGCGCGGATCGAACGCGCGCGCCGTTTCACCGCGCTCGCGAAGGAACTTGGCGAGAAACCCGCGCAGTTGGCGATCGCGTGGTGCCTGCACAACAAGAATGTGTCCAGCGTGATCCTCGGCGCCAGCCAGCCGGAACAGTTGCGCGAGAACCTTGGCGCGCTGGCGGTGTTCGATAAGCTCGATGCCGATGCATTCAAGCGGATCGAAGCAGCGACGGCATAACGGCGACCTCACGGCCTTCCTTATATACTGCGTTCCATCTACGTCGGGGGAAACGCATGCAAATCCTGATCCTTGTACTGTTCGTCCTGGCCATCATCGGCGTCGCCAAGGCGGTGCGCATGGTGCCGCAGGGTTACGAGTGGACCGTCGAGCGCTTCGGCAAGTACACCGCGACGCTCGATCCCGGCCTGCACTTCCTGTTTCCGGTCATGCAAAGCATCGGCCGCAAGATCAACATGATGGAGCAGGTGCTCGACGTGCCTTCGCAGGACGTGATCACCAAGGACAACGCGGTCGTGAAGGTCGACGGCGTGGTGTTCTTCCAGGTGCTCGACGCCGCCAAGGCCGCGTACGAAGTCGCGACGCTGGAGATCGCGATCCTCAACCTGGTGATGACCAACATCCGTACCGCGATCGGTTCGCTCGACCTCGACGAGTCGCTGTCCAAGCGCGACGAGATCAATGCCAAGGTGCTGGTCGCGGTTGACGCCGCGACGCACCCGTGGGGCCTGAAGGTCAACCGCATCGAGTTGAAGGACATCCAGCCGCCGCGCGACCTCGTCGATTCGATGGCGCGGCAGATGAAGGCCGAGCGCGAGAAGCGCGCGAACATCCTCGAAGCCGAAGGTTTCCGCCAGGCCGCGATCCTGAAAGCCGAGGGCGAGAAGCAATCGGTGATCCTCGAAGCCGAAGGCCAGCGCGAAGCCGCGTTCCGCGCCGCCGAAGCGCGCGAACGTTCGGCCGAGGCCGAAGCAAAGGCGACCGAACTGGTCAGCAACGCGATCTCGCAGGGCAACGTGCAGGCGATCAATTACTTCGTAGCGCAGAAATACATCGAGGCGTTCAAGGCGCTGGCGGAGTCGCCGAACCAGAAGTTCGTGCTGCTGCCGATGGAATCGTCGGGGATTCTCGGATCGCTAGCGGGAATCTCCGAACTGGCGAAGGAAAGCCTGTCGAAGCAGCAGGCCGTGATCGCCCGGCCGTTGCCGCCATCGCAGGGAAGCTGATCGATGCGCACCGAACTGATCGTCTGGGCCTGCGTCTCGCTGCTCTTGATGGCGGCGGAGATGCTCGCGCCCGGCGCTTTCATGTTGTGGCTGGGCTTCGCGGCGGCGGGAGTGTTCGCGCTGCTGCTGGTGGTGTCGCTGACGCCGGTCTGGCAGGCGGCGGTCTTCGTACTGCTGTCGGTCGTGTCGGTCACCTTGTACTGGCGGATTTTTCGCAAGGCTGCGCCCGTGAGCGACCAGCCGCTGCTCAATCGCCGCGCCGAGCAACTGGTCGGGCAGACCTATCCGCTCGACACCGCGATCGTCGACGGTCGCGGACGGCTTAAGATCGGCGATGCGTTCTGGGCCGTCGAAGGCCCGGACCTGCCGGTGCGCGCGAGCGTGCGCGTTGTCGCCGTGCATGGCATGTCGTTGCGGGTGCAGGCCGCTGATTAACCGCTTCGATGGTCGCGTTCGGCGGCGTGGTGTCGCGTCTGCGATAATCGCGTCCTTTCCCGCGAGACCGAATCGATGACCCAGCAGACCATCCTCAACGCGACCCACCGCGCGCTCGGCGCGAAGATGGTGGACTTCGGCGGCTGGGACATGCCGATCCATTACGGATCGCAGCTCGACGAGCACCATCTCGTACGCCGCGATGCCGGCATGTTCGACGTCTCGCACATGACCGTGGTCGACCTGCACGGCGCGCGCGTGCGCGATTTCCTGCGGCATCTGGTCGCCAATTCGGTCGACAAGCTCAAGGTGTCGGGCAAGGCGCTCTACACCGCCATGCTCAATCCGCGTGGCGGGGTCATCGACGATCTCATCATTTATTACCGCGACGAGAGCTTCTTCCGGCTGGTGGTGAACGCGGCGACGCGCGACAAGGACCTGGCCTGGATCAGCGAGCGGGCGAAAGCCTTCGACGTGTCGGTCACCGAAAGACCGGACTTCGCGATGATCGCGGTGCAGGGTCCGAATGCGCGCGACAAGACGCTGGGCCTGCTCTCGGACGCAGGTCGCGCAGTCGCCGCGAAACTCGGCAAGTTCGCCGCCGCTGAAGTCGACGGCCCTGATGCAACGAAATTCTTCGTCGCGCGCACCGGCTACACCGGCGAGGACGGTTTCGAGATCATGCTGCCGGAGTCGCAAGCCGTCGCGTTCTGGAATCGGTTGCTCGATGCAGGCGTGAAACCAGCCGGGCTCGGCGCGCGCGATACCTTGCGCCTCGAAGCCGGCATGAATCTATACGGCCAGGACATGGACGACGACGTATCGCCGTACGAGGCCGCGCTTGCGTGGACGGTCGCGCTAGACGCGGGCCGCGATTTCATTGGCCGTGCCGTGCTCGAACAGCAGAAAGCCAACGGCGCGCCGCGGCAGATGATCGGCCTCGTCATGGACGAGAAGGGCGTGCTGCGCCATGGCCAGAAAGTGCTGACCGCGAACGGCGATGGCGAGATTCTTTCCGGCACGTTCTCGCCGACGCTCGGCAAGGCGATCGCGTTCGCGCGCGTGCCGGCTGGCGATCCCGGTTCGGTGCGCGTGGATATCCGCGGCAAGGAAGTTCCGGTGCGCGTTGTGAAGTTTCCTTTTGTGAGAGATGGCCAGCCACAAGCCGGCGTTTGATCTGCTGAAACCCGTACAACTCACCGTTACAATGACGTCGCCCGCCTGGCGTGCGATTCCAACCGAACATTTTTCCCGGAGCTGACATGAACGAGATTCCCGGCGACCTGAAGTTCCTCAAATCCCACGAATGGGCGCGGATGGAAGACAGCGGTCGCATCACCATCGGCATTTCCGAACACGCGCAGGGCCTGCTCGGCGATCTCGTGTATGTCGAACTGCCCAGCGTCGGCGACACCGTGAAGCAGGGCAACGCCTGCGCGGTCGTCGAATCGGTGAAGGCCGCGTCCGACGTGTACAGCCCGGTGTCGGGAACGGTCGTCGCGGTCAACGACGCACTGTCCGACAAGCCCGAGACGATCAACGAGGATGCCTACGGCGAAGGCTGGATCTTCGCGGTGAAACCCGACGACGCGGCCGAGCTCGACGAGATGATGGATCCGGACGATTACGCCACGATGATCGAGGACGAGGATCACTGATGCCGTTCATCCCGCACACCGAAGCCGACGTCGCGTCGATGCTTGCCGCGATCGGCGTCAACAGCATCGAAGACCTGTTCGACGAAATCCCCGAAAGCCTGAAGATCCACGCGCTCGCCGGCGTGCCGGCGGGGCTGTCGGAAATGGACACCAACCGGCTGCTGCGCGAACGCGCGGCGCAGGACGCGATCGAACTCAACTTCGCGGGTGCGGGCGCGTACGAGCACCACATCCCGGCGGCGGTCTGGCAGATCGTCGGGCGCGGCGAATTCTATTCGGCCTACACGCCGTACCAGGCCGAGGCGAGCCAGGGCACGCTGCAATTGATCTACGAATACCAGACGATGATGACCCGGCTGACCGGCATGGACGTCAGCAACGCGTCGATGTACGACGGCGCGACCGCGCTCGCCGAGGCCGTGCTGATGGCCGAGCGCAGCCGCAAGAAGAGCGCGCAACGCGTGCTGATTCCGACCTCGGTGCATCCGGCCTACCGCAAGACCGTGCATACGATCGTCGCGTCGCAGGACATCGAAATCGTCGAGCTGGATTGCCCGGACGGATTCCTCGATCCGGCCACGCTCGACAAGATTTATCGTGAAAGCGGTGAAGGCGAATTTTCCGCGCTGGTGATTCCGCAGCCGAACTTCTTCGGCGCGCTCGAGGAAGTCGATGCGCTGACCGACTGGGCGCATGCGCGCGGCGCGCTCGCGATCGCGGTGGTCAATCCGGTGTCGCTCGCCGTGTTGAAGGCGCCGGGCGCGTGGGGCAGCACCGGTCGCGGCGCGGACATCGTCTGCGGCGACGGCCAGCCACTCGGCGTGCCGCTGGCGTCGGGCGGTCCGTATTTCGGATTCCTGTGCTGCAAGAAAGATCTCGTCCGCAACATGCCCGGACGCATCGTCGGCCGTACCACCGACCTCGATGGCCGCATGGGTTACGCGTTGACGTTGCAGGCGCGCGAGCAGCACATCCGCCGCGCGAAGGCGACCTCGAACATCTGCACCAACCAGGGTTTGCTGGTCACCGCCGCGACGATCCACATGGCGCTGCTCGGCCCGGAAGGGTTGCGCCGCGTCGCCGCCGCCAGTGTCGCGAATACGCAAGCCCTAACCGAACGGCTGCTGCGGATTCCCGGCGTGCGCGCTGCGTTTCCGGGCCGCACGCATTTCCACGAGCAGGCGTTCGTGCTGCCGAAGCCGGCGACCGAGGTCATCGAGAAACTCGCCGGGCAGCGCATGCTCGCCGGTTTCGCGCTCGGCGAGGACTACGCGTCCCTCGACGGCGATGCGTTGCTGGTGTGCGCGACCGAAACCAAATCCGCCGCCGACATCGAGCGTTTCGCCGCCGCCATTTCCGCCGCGGTCGCCTGAAAATTTCCGAATAAAATTGCGCTGGCTTGCGATCGCGTCGTCGCAAGTCCGCGCAGTTTTGCTTGTGCGACGCGCAAAACTCCGTTTCGGGCGCGCCCCGACAAAAAATATTTTCGCCTCCGATCGCTGCCTTCGCGGCTTCGATCGCGCGTGCGCGATCACGCGATGATCGCATCGCAAAAATGTGCATCACGCATGCAAGCCGCACCGTTGCTTGCTTTCGCGATGCATCGCGCGATGCGTTCGTGTTCGTGCATGCGCGCGCAGCGATCTTCGCGACTGCGCGCGCGCCGCTTCGAGGTGAACCGCCCGAAAATTTTTTTCGCAAACATGTTGACACTCTGCTGACACGTGATTACGTTTCGCGCAGCAGACACGAACTGCGGAAGAGAGTGAGAACAATAGAACTGCCAGTGATCCGAACGAACACAGTCTCCGCCCAGATTTTCTTTCTGGTGGACACAGGGCATCTATCCCTCAAAAAAACGCTCGCCTCTTCACCCCGAATGCCGTCATCGAACGCCCGCATCGCCTCTGATGCGGGCGTTTTCGCAAGCGAGACAACGCACGCCGCCCGACGTTCCAAGACGTCGTTCGCGTGCACAACGAATCCGTCCGTCATCGCCCCTGGCGTGGCGGCGGTCGGTCGCGGAGCTGCATCCCGCGCCGTTGCGTTGAAACTGGGCAACACCCACAGCCAACAGACGAGGAGTCAATCATGGCTATGAAGAAAGCTGCTGCGAAGAAGAAACCCGCCGCCAAGAAAGCGACGAAGAAAGTCGCCAAGAAAGCCGCCAAGAAGCCGGCAGCCAAGAAGGCCGCCAAGAAGAAGGTCGCCAAGAAGCCGGCCAAGAAAGCCGCCAAGAAAGTAGCCAAGAAGGCTGCGAAGAAACCAGCCAAGAAGGCCGCCAAGAAAGTAGCGAAGAAAAAGCCAGCCAAGAAGGCCGCCAAGAAAGCTGCCAAGAAGCCGGCCGCCAAGAAGGCCAAGAAGGCCGCCAAGAAGCCTGCAAAGAAGAAGGCCGCGGCAGCTCCGGCAATGCCGGCGTCTCCAGTGGCACCGATGTAAGACAGCCCCGACTGTCGTAGTCAGCAAGTCAGCAATACGCGTCGCTCTCTCCCTGTACTGCCCAGGCAGGGAGAGAGACTTTCCGGATCGGCCATCTGATCCGCACCCGCTGCACCCCCGTGTCGTTTCGGTCATTCGCGTGGCGGCGTAGCGCGGAGCGCTTGCCTGGCGCTTCCCATGCCTCGCGCAGCACTGTCGCACCGCATCCTTCGCGCTGTAGGATTGAGGCGTCGATTGGGGAATCGTCCTTGATGCGCCTGCGCAAGCCAACACGAGCAACGGTCTCCGCGCGCTGGTCTCCTCCTCCGCGCCACGGGCCCGCGCGCCATGCGTCGTCGCCGCTTCTTTTCGGATAACCGCGCATGCCGCAGGCCAACACCATCGAAGAAAACTGGTCGCAGGCGATCCTTGGCGCGATCGGCGACGGCGTGATCAGCCTCGATGCCGCGGGCGTCGTCGATTACCTCAATCCATCCGCCGAGCGCATCACCGGCTGGACGCGCGCTACCGCGATCGGCGCGCACGTGGTGGCGGTGCTGCCGTTGATCGGTTTGCGCGAGCCGCCCACCCACCCCGATGTGACGGCGCTGTCGGCGTGGTTCCACAGCGCCGGCGAAGCGAGCACGACCTTGCGCGTGCGCGATGGCAGCGAGCGCGAGATCCAGTTGTCAGTGTCGGTGCTCATGGACGTACATGGCGCCCCGCAGGGGCTCGTGCTCACGTTCCGCGACATCTCGCAGACCGCGAACCTGATCCGCGAACTCGCGCATCGCGTCAGCCACGATCCGCTGACCGGACTCTACAATCGCGACGAATTCGAGCGTCGCCTCAAGCGCCTGCTCGGCGATGCGCAATCCGCCGGCGGCCCGCACGCGTTGTGCTTCATCGACTTGGATCAATTCAAACTGGTCAACGAGACTTGCGGCAGCGCCGCCGGCAATGCCTTGCTCAAGCAAGTCGCCGCCGCACTGCAGGCGCTGGTGGGCGAGAACGACCTGCTCGCCAGGCTTGGCGACGATGCGTTCGGCCTGCTGTTGCCGCAAATGAGCGCCAACCACGCGATGCAGGTCGCGCAGCAAATAGTCGACACGCTCGAACACATGCGTTTTGGCTGGGGCGACCGGCAGTTCGCGATTGCATGCTCGATCGGAGTCGCGGCGATCGCCCCGGATGCGCAAAACATCGACGACCTGCTGATCGCGGCGGGCGCGGCTTGCCAGGTCGCCAAGGAACAGGGCCGCAATCGCGTCCATCTGTTCGAAGCGACCGATACCGAGGTCACGCGCCGGCAAGGCGAGATGCGCTGGGTGCCGCGTTTGCAGGCCGCGCTCGAAGTCGGCGATTTCCAGTTGATGTTCCAGGACATCGTGCCGACCGCGGATGGACGCGCGAGCGGACGCCACCTTGAAGTGCTGATCTGCCTGCCCGATGCGAGCGGACGCTTCGTCGCGCCCGGCAAATTCCTGCCCGCCGCGCGCCGCTACGGACTGATGGGACGCATCGATCGCTGGGTCACCACGCAGGTCGGCGAATGGCTGCACTGGCGCGCAGGCAGCGGGCGTTCGCTGCCGGAATTGGTAACCATCAACCTGTCGGGCTCGTCGCTCAGCGATCCGGACTTCCGCGATTTCGCCGAGGAACAAGCGCGCGTGCTTCCGGCGGGCGGTTCGTTCTGTTTCGAGATCACCGAGGGCGAGGCGATAGCCAACCTCGACGATGCGAGCGGCTTCATCCGCCGCATGAAGAGCCATGGCTGCAAGTTCGCGCTCGACGATTTCGGCAGCGGGTTGTCGTCGTTCGCCTATCTCAAGCGGCTGCCGGTGGATTTCATCAAGATCGACGGCCAGTTCGTGCGCGATATCGCGACCGATCCGGTCAATCGCGCGATGGTCGAATCGATCCACAAGATCGGCAAGATCATGGGCCTGCAGACGATCGCGGAATTCGTCGACACCGAGGCGGCATTCGACTGCATCCGCGCGATCGGCGTGGATTTCTGCCAGGGCTACCGTTTCGGCGAATTGAAACCGCTGCTCAGCCTGCCCTGAACGCGCCCATGGTGTCGCGGGCGTTCGTTCAACGCTTGTGGCGCTTGCCGCTCTTGTGCGCCGCAGGCTTGTACTTGCCGGCGCGCATGCCTGGTTTGTAGCCGCCGCGTGACGCACCGCGATGACGCGGCGCAGCCGCTTGCTTGCCAAGCTCATCGATTTCGATCCAGTCCTGCGCCGGTAATCCCAGCGCGCGGTCGAGAATGGTCGGCATCAATCCGCTTGGCACCGCGCTTTCCGAATTCCACAGCAATACCGCGCCAATGTCGCGGTCGGGCAGGAACGCGATCTCGCTGCGATAGCCCTGCACCGCGCCGCCGTGGAAGACGAGCGTGTGCCCGCCGTAATTGAAGATCCGCCAGCCAGTCGCGTAGAACGCATCCGACAGGCGTTCGCGCCGCCACGGCGCGCCGTGCATCTGGTCGGGCGTCGGCACTTGCGGGGTATGGATGTCGGCGAGCACTTCGGGCGAGAGCACATCCGGGCGATGGCCCATCTGCGCGATCAACCACTGCGCCATGTCGTGGATGCTGGTGTTGACGCCGGCTGCGGGCGGAATCCGGTAATACGCCTCGCGCGTGCGCACCGGCATCCAGCCGCCGCCGCCGCGCACGTGCGGTCGCGCCCAACTCGAGCTGGCTTCCAGGGCATCGCGACCGTAACTGGAGTTGTACATGCCAAGCGGCTGGAAGATCCGCGATTCGACCAGGTGCGAATAAAAATCGCCGGTCAGGACAAACACGATGTCGCCGATCAGGCTGAAGGAAACGTTCTGGTAGGCGTAGCACTCGCCCGGCGCGCAAGCCATCGGCGCCTGCGCAAGTTTCTGCACCAGCAATTCGTAGGGCACGTCCGATTCGAGGTCGCGATCGTAGGTGTTGTGGGTGAGCCCGGCGCGCTGGCTGAGGATGTCGCGCACGGTGAGGTTCTGGGTGTCCTGCGAACTGGCGAGGTTGAACGCCGGCAACTCGTCGGCGACGCGCATGTCCCAGCGCAAGGTGCCGTCCTGCACCAGCAGCGCGGCGAGCGTGGCGGCGAATCCCTTCGACAGCGAAGCGAGCCGGAACACGGTGTCGGTGGTGACCGGTTCGGTGCCGCCTGCCTCGGTAGTGCCATAGCCCTTCAGCACGAGGATCTTGCCGTCCTGCACGATCGCCATCGCAAGACCGGGGATGTGCGACCTGTCGACGACATCCTGCGCCATCGCATCCACCGCGCGTGCGTCGCCGATGAAACTCGGCTCCTGCATCTGCGACGGCATGGGCGCCACAGGCATGGCGGTGGTCGTCGGCTGCGCATTCGCGGCCGCAGTCAGGCAGAGCAGCGCGCAAAATCCGGCGCGCTGGAGGAGTGGCGTCACTTTCGTTGCTGGCATGGGATGCGTATGCTGCGGGCGAGGCTGCATTCTAGCGCGCAGCGGCTGCGGCGATTGACACGCCGCCCGCGCGATGCACGCACGTTCATTTACAGTGTTGGTTCTGACAGCGGAGAAATTCACATGGTCACGGTATTGGTGGTGTTGCTTCTGGGTCTGCTTGGTATCGCCGTGGTGCTGGTCCTGTGGGGCGTCGGCATCTACAACGGCCTGGTCACCTCGCGCAACGCCTACAAGAACGCGTTCGCGCAAATCGACGTGCAGCTCACCCGGCGCTACGACCTGATCCCGAACCTGGTCGAAACCGCGAAGGGTTACATGAAGCACGAGAGCGAGACCCTCGAAGCCGTGACCGCCGCGCGCGGCGCCGCGATGTCGGGCTTGTCCGCGGCGAAAGCCAATCCCGGCGATGCCTCCGCGATGCAGCAGCTCGGCTCGGCCGAAGGCCAGCTTTCCGGCGCGCTCGGCCGGTTGATGATGGTGTCCGAGTCGTACCCGGACCTGAAGGCCAACCAGAACATGATGCAGCTCTCCGAGGAACTGACCTCGACCGAGAACAAGATCGCGTTCGCGCGGCAGGCATACAACGACTCGGTGATGAGCTACAACAACCGTCGCGAAGTGTTCCCGTCGAGCATCATCGCCGGCAGCACCGGCTTCCAGCCCGCGGCCCTGCTGGAAATCACCGAGCCGGCGAAGCGCGAGGCAGTCAAGGTCTCGTTTACGTAATTGTCATGCAAATGATTGGACATCCTGTCCAACATTTGCTCGCCGCGTCCGGCGCATGTGCGGACGCGGCTCCGTCGCAGCGACGATCAAGCCGCTGCGACGCGTGCCCCATCCATGGGCCACGATCGTCCCTGCTAGTTAGCTGATCCGAGGGCGCTGTCATGGCGATGAATTTCTTCGAGCACCAGGAAGCCGCGCGGCGTACGTCCAAGCGGCTGATCGTGCTGTTCGCGATGGCCGTCATCGGCATCGTTTGCGCGGTCGATTTCGGCGTGCTGGTCGGCCTCGGTGCGAGCGGGCATGGTGGCAATGCCGCGGGCATCCTCTTCCTGACGACGATCGGCACGATCGCGGTGATCGGCATTTCCTCGCTGGTGCGCACCGCGGGATTGCGCGGCGGCGGCGGCAAGGTCGCGGTCGAACTTGGCGCCACCCAGGTCGCCGAAGACACCACCGATTTCCAGTACCGCCGCCTGCGCAACGTTATCGAGGAAATCGCGATCGCCTCCGGCGTGCCGGTGCCGGAAATCTACGTGCTCGAACAGGAAGCCGGCATCAACGCGTTCGCCTCCGGCTGGGCGCCGACCGATGCAGCGGTCACGGTCACGCGCGGCGCGCTCGACCACCTCAACCGCGACGAATTGCAGGGCGTGATCGCGCACGAATTCAGCCACGTGTTGAACGGCGACATGCGCCTGAACATCCGCC
>Ga0105240_10014455_pt1 | contig 10778 bp, 6 predicted proteins | sample KBSC54metaG_FD_80426 | JGI IMG/M metagenome (GOLD analysis project Ga0105240, IMG submission 80426) | Corn rhizosphere microbial communities from Kellogg Biological Station, Michigan, USA - KBS C5-4 metaG | ecosystem: Host-associated > Plants > Roots > Rhizosphere > Soil | place: Michigan, USA...
AGCGCCCAAGCCGCAACGCAGTTACACCTCGGGCAAGCTCAATCACTCACTCCGTTTGATCTCCCCGCGCAAGCGCTGTCGGAATCACTACATGCCGTCGGCAAACTGACGGATATCAACATTCTTGTCGACCTCAAAATGGTGGGCGACTTGCAGGCCCCTGCAGTCAAAGCGGATCTCACCGCAGATCAGGCGATTACGCGTCTTCTCAACGGCACCGGTATCAAGCACCGCTTCATAGATGCCCACACTGTCGTATTGTCGAAGGATAATGGGACTGAGAAGGCGGCTGCGGCGGCGGATGGCAGCGCTGCCAACACCCGCGCTGCGGACGGGAATACCGCGAGCCTCGTACTCTCGAGGTCCGGCGAAGGTGAAAACTCGCAAACCAGTGATGACGCCCGGAACCGATTTCGCTTGGCTCAGGCCACTCAAGGGGGTTTTGCAGAAACGACTTCCGTAGAAGGGAATGAACAGACTTCCCAAAAGCGGGCTGTTGCGTTAGAGGAGGTCGTCGTGACAGCTGAGAAGCGCGAGGAGCGCCTCAGCGATACGCCAATACCGGTTACCGTCATCGACACCGAGCAGCTGGCGGAACGCAGTCAGGTGTTGCTCCGTGATTATTACGCGAGTGTACCCGGGCTGACCCTCTCCCCCGGCACGATAGGAAGCCAGACGCTGGCCATCCGGGGTATCACGACCGGGAGATTTACGATTCCCACCGTCGGCGTGTTGATTGATGACTCATCCTCCATGAGCGCAATACAAGGTCCGAACCAGGTGCCGGATATCGACCCGGGTGATCTCGCTCGCATCGAGGTGTTGCGTGGACCGCAGGGCACGCTTTATGGCGCAAATGCCATGGGAGGGCTGCTCAAATTCGTAACGAAGGACCCGTCTCCCGACGAATACAGCGGCCGCATCGAAGCGGGTACGAGCAGCGTCTTCAATGGCGCGCAGCCCGGCTATAACTTCCGAGGATCGGCGAACATCCCACTCAGTCCAACCGCTGCGCTTCGGGTAAGCGCCTTCACGCGCCAGGACCCCGGCTACGTCGACGATCCGGCCCACAACATCGTGGGTCTCAATGAAGCGGAAGCTTACGGCGGAAGGCTCTCCTTCCTGTGGAAACCGACCAGTGACTTTTCCGCCAAACTCAGCGCGCTGTATCAGCACTACAAGGCAGGCGGTACTTCGGAAGTTTACCAACTTCCCGGCCTGGGCGACCTTCAGCAAACCACTGTGCCCGGAAGCGGAGCCTACAAACGGGAAGTCGAGCTCTACAGCGCAACGCTCAACTACAAGCACGCAGGTGCAGATTTCACATCGGTTACGTCGTACTTGATCAATAAATCCGATACCGGCACCGACTACTCCGCGTTTTACTCAGATGTCGCGCAGCAGTATTTCGGCGTCTCTGGATTTGAGACCTTTGCACATTACAAGCTTCACAAGGTTTCACAGGAGTTGAGGGTGACGCTGCCGCTTGGGTCGAAATTCGATTGGCTGTTAGGCGGATTCTTTACTCACGAGAGCGTTCCAGGAGACATCACGGACCAGGCGGCCAACGCGGACACCGGCCAGGTCGTCGGCGTCGGAGACCAGTATAAGGCGCCGGGCACCTATCGGGAGTTATCCGCCTTTACCGATCTGACATTCCACCTTACGGACCGGCTGGATCTGCAGGTCGGAGGACGCGAGAGCAGCTTCACTAGAACGGCCTCGAACACCACCACCGGTCCTACTACGCTCGCGGTGTACGGTGGTCCTCCGCCACTGGTAAATATCTACCCGGATATCAAAGCCAACTCTGTTACTTATTTGCTGACCCCGAGCTTCAAGATCTCGCCGGATGTCCTGCTGTATGCACGACTTGCCTCCGGATTTCGGCCCGGCGGCCCGAATTTCCCCTCACCGGGTGTGCCGACCGAATTCAATTCGGACAAAACCCGAAATTATGAGATTGGCTTAAAGGGCGACTTCCTCAACCGGACACTCTCCATTGATACATCGCTCTATCACATCGCCTGGAATAACATCCAGATCAATCTGGTCACTCCAGACGGACTGTCGTATACCTCCAACGGAGGCGATGCCAAAAGTGATGGTGTGGAGGTATCCGTTATATCGCGACCCCTCACGGGTTTGACGATCGGTGGATGGTTCGACTACGACGATGCGGTTCTTACACAGGCTTTCCCGGCGAGCAGTACCTCGTATGGGCACTCTGGAGATCCGCTCCCATTGAGTAGTCGTTACTCCGGCAACCTCTCGCTGGACCAGAGAGTTTCCCTTTCGACTCGCGTGACCGGATTCTTTGGCGCGACAGCAAGTTATGTCGGTGACCGCACAGGTGTGTTTACCAGAACTGCGCTTAGGCAGGCGTATCCAGCCTATACCAAGACAGATTTGCGCGCTGGGGTGGAGTGCGACTCCTGGACGGTCAACTTTTACGTCAACAATGTTACGGATACACGAGGCGAGCTCAACGGTGGCAGAGGCTACTACCTGCCTTACGCGTTTATCTACATTACGCCGCGAACGGTGGGCGTCTCAATAGCGAAATCGTTTAAGTAGCGCTCCAAGGTCGACCGGAGTTATGTGTGGTTCGCTTATGGGGCCTAAATCCTTTTCGGCTCTGTTGAGGCTAGTAACCTTAATAGGTCTCTGTGTTATCCAGTTAGGTTTTTCGTCTCCAGGTCACGCTCAGGGCGCAGCACATTCTCCAGCATCGACATTTCAGGAATGCGCGCAATGTCCTAGAATGGTGGTGGTTCCCCCGGGGCGTTTTGCCATGCGCTGGGTTGTTGGTCCGAATGGCCGGCTGGACTTCCGACCCGATCCCAATGTTCCACCCGCGCAGAAGGAAGTGAGGTTTCCCACGGCTTTCGCTGCTGGCGTTTATGATGTCACTCGAGGCGAATATGCGGCGTTCGTACGGGACACTCACCGCCCAACGAACGCAGGATGCTCCATCCATGTCGAGCAACACTATGACGCGTTCGACGACACTGCCAAGAATTGGCTCAATCCAGGATTCAGGCAAACTGAGCACGATCCGGTCGTCTGTGTCAGCTGGAATGATGCTCAGGCCTACGTTCATTGGTTGAACAGACGTGTTAGCGAGGCGCCCACCTCAGGTAACACCCGTGTCAATGGACCCTATCGGCTACCGACGTGGGAGGAAGCTGAATACGTCGCCAGCGCAGGAGCGAGTACCGCTTATCCTTGGGGGGACGATGTCAGGCGTGACGAGGCAAATTATGGGTCGGACAAGTGTTTGCCCTGCACGCCCACCGCGATCGGAGGGGACCGGTGGCGCTTCACTTCGCCGGTAGAGTCATTCGCTCCAAACGGATTTGGATTGCATGACGCGGTGGGTAACGTATGGCAGTGGACGAATACCTGCATCAGTGACGACCCATCCTGTCGCTGGATGTATGTGTTTGGAGGTTCATGGCATAGCGACCCCGAATACATCAAGCTGTCTCAATACACCATCAACGATCCCATCAATCGCGACAATACTATGGGGTTCCGCGTCGTCAGATCGTTGGACTCGCAAGAATTTCCGCTGGTAGTCGCTGGCGAGCGCGACCGCCCGGTTCCAGCCGGCAGCAACTCGGGTCCGAAGCCGGGGGAAGTCATCCAGGATTGCGCTCATTGTCCATCAATGGTCGTCCTCCCGCCAGGAAGCATTGATCTCATTCCGGATGGGACATTGAACTTATCGCCGCGGGTTTCGGCGCAGATCAAACCCGATGCGGCCTCGTCGTTTCCGGCGGGCGCTGACGATACCCGTGTGCATTTAAAGGTTGATCATCTTTTTGCCATCGGAATGTACGACGTCACACGCGCCGAGTATGCAGAGTTTGTTCGCGAAACTGGCTGGCACGCTGGCGCCGGGTGTCAAAGGCTCGATGCCCAAGGCACGTGGCTCATGGATATGCAGTTGGATTGGCGCAATCCCGGTTATACGCAAACGGGCCGTGACCCCGTTGTCTGTGTCAATGTTGAAGATATTCGAGCTTATCTCGAGTGGCTGAATGGACAGCTTCAGGGCCAGCGATCCGCTGGGGACTCGTCCCAGGGACAAGGCTCTTATCGGCTCTTAAGCCGCGTGGAGTGGCTGTACGCGGCGCGTGGTGGCGTCATGAGTCCGACGGCATTCTATTGGGGCCATGTGCCGAGCCATGACCACGCCAAATATGGTCTCGACATGTGCCCACCTTGCGGTCTTGCGAAGAGCGGCCGTGACCACTGGGACTATACGGCGCCGGCCGGCTCGTTCCCCCCAAATGACTTTGGCCTGTACGACGTTGTGGGCAACGTTTGGCAGATCTTGAACGATTGTCCTCCCGACAGGGGAAGCGTCTGCAAAAAATGGAGCCTTGCGGGTGGTTCTTTCGATGATGAACCCTATACGGAGCGATTAGACAAACTCCCCACCGCGAACGATGAATTTTCGCCCGTGCGCAACTATACGTGGGGATTTCGTGTGGCCCGTTCTCTCGAATAGAACGCCATGGAACAACGTGGTCTGCGTCGATTTCTGCAGGCGCTCCTGTATCTTTTGATGGCCCTGGCCAGGGAGGCAGTCCCAGCACAAACCGCCGCGGCCGCTCGGTTTGAGATTTCCTTCCCCGCGTCTGTGCGGTCGCAACCGAGGCTGTAGCTTGGTTTCAGAAGAAACGATTACCAGCACCTGGTGCCATCGGAATTTTTTGCGCGTCCACACATGGTTTTGAAAAGGGTGATTCAGATAGGGTAACTGCTAGCGATCAGAATGCGGAGGACGGCCGCAGTGAGTGGGGTGCGTGGACAGATACGAACTCCTGCGATACGCCATCGTAACCCCTTGATGTATAGGAACAGATAGGGCGCTTGGCGGTTAATATTCCCTTTCCGGAACGCTCTTTATTTATAGGGAGTCGGGAATCACAGAGGACCGCTGTTTTGCAGGCCGACAAGCGTCGCCATTTCGTAGCCGCATTGGAGAAAGCCCATAGCCGGCAGCTGCGGCGCTTCTTATCCGTGCGCCTCCGACCGGATGGGCACGTCGATATCCCCGATCTGATACAGGAAATATATCTGCGTCTTCTGCGGCTAAAGGACCATGGAGGAATCCGCAATCCGCAGGCCTATATCTTTACCATTGCCAGCCATGTGCTGCATCAGTACACACTGCAACGAGCAAACCAGCCCTCCAGCATGGACCCGCTGGAAGTCGTCAAGGCGTTGCAATCCGTCGCGGTACCCGATTCCTCTGACGAACTTGACATAGAACAGCAGGTCCAGATTCTCGGCGAGAAACTCAAGACTCACTCCCCACGCGCCTACGCCGTGTTGATCATGTATCGCTGCGAGGGGCTTACATTTCGGGAGATCGGCAAGCGCCTGGGGATCTCTTCCGTGATGGCACACAAGTATCTCGCGCGTGCCATCTTATTTTGTAACCAGGCGCTGGATGCGCCACGGAGGTCCGACTCATGACGAGTCTCGAGATCAAGCCACCTCACGAGCACACTCGCCGGGAAGCCACTGCCTGGTTGATCGCCTTCTCGGAAGGCGAGGTGAAGGCTATCGAGTGTGCGCGATTCGAAACCTGGCTCAAGGCGTCGCCAGAGAACGTGCGCGCGTATCTCGAGGTCTCCTCCTTCTGGGAGGCCGCTAGCGTATTGAAACCTGCGGAGGAGGACTACATGGACGACCTCCTGAGGCTCGCGGCGGCCGAGTCGAATATCATTGCGCTGGAGGGCATGGGTAGCACGTCCCCACGGGCGCATGAGGTTCCACGGCGGCTCCGCACGCCGTTTGTGATTGCGGCGACATTTTTTATGATCATGGCCGCCGGGTTGCTGTTGTGGTGGCAGCGGGCACGCCCGCCTATCTACACAACTATGGTTGGTGAGCAGCGTAGAATCGAGCTTGCCGATGGCTCTACTATCGAGCTTAACGCGCGCTCACGTGTTGTTGTCCGATTCACCGAATTGCAACGGCGCATCGATCTGTTAGAAGGCCAAGCGCTTTTCCATGTCGCAAGAGAGGCCGCCCGAGCTTTCATCGTGCATACGGGCGCCGTGCAAATGCGGGCGGTTGGCACAGAGTTTGATGTCGATCGCAAGGCGAGCGGGACAGTGGTTACCGTGGTGGAGGGCAGGGTAGCCATCTCTGGTAGCGATATAGCACCCGCCGCATCCCTGCCTCCGTCCACCTCTACAGATTCAAACGCCTACACGGTGCTTCTGAACGCTGGCGATCAAGTAACGGTCAAAGCGAAAGCTATCACACCTGCGCTGCATACCGATCCAGCGGCGGCAACGTCCTGGACTCAAGGGAAACTCGTCTTTGATTCCGTGACTCTGGAGGACCTTATCCAAGTCTTCAATCGCTATCACTCTAAACCGCTTGCGGTCGATGATCCGAAGCTGCTCGCCTTGCATGTTAGTGGAACCTTCTCCACCGGCGATCCGGAGCAGATCGTGCGTTTTCTGGCGCAGCGTTTTGGTCTCTCAATACATGAGACTTCGGATTCGATCCAACTCTCTCACCAATGAGAAGCATCCGCGCCGTCTGGATGCGTCTTTTTTCAACGCAGGTTAATTTCGACCACCCGCTGAGACTCTTATTTAGCATGCAGCTGTTGAAATTTCAGTCGACGGCCATGTTAATCATTCGGAGAGTGCTCATGCGGCTAGTAGCGGCGACGGTAGGACTGGTAGTGGCGGGGCTCTGTGTTGCAAACCCGGCCACGGCGAGTATCAACAAGAAGAAGCTCAACGTACCGCCGGAAGCGCTGCGCATCGCACTGCAGGAGTTCTCGAGTGCGAGTGGATTGCAGGTACTCTTCATCTTGGAGGATGTCGGCACCCGGCATACGGATGGTGTAGTGGGTGAATTTACACCGGACGAAGCGCTGCATCAATTGTTGAAAGGTACGGGACTAACCTTCAGCTATCTGGATCACAAGACCGTCACGATCATGCCGGCGGGGACGGTGTCAGATCCACCGGCCTCATCCGCAGACCATACCTCTACAACATTGTCAGGAGTGAGCGGCGAGGGCAGTTCGGACCGAGCGGCTGATTCGTCTCCTTGGAAGAACTTCAGGCTCGCCGAAGCTGACACGACCTCATCGGTTGAATCGAAGGGTTCCGAGAGCGGTACGGCAGCGCTGCAAGAGGTCATCGTTACGGCTGAAAAGCGCGCAGAGCGGCTGCAGGACGTGCCTGTCGCGATGACGGTTCTCGATCCGCAGACGCTCGCTGAGAACGGCAAAAACCGATTGCTGGATTATTTCGGCACGGTTCCAGGCTTAAGTGTTGCGGGGCAAGGATATATCCCCGGCACTACGTATATAACAATCCGCGGCCTCAGCACAGGCCAAGGAACGAACTCGACGACAGCAGTCGTTGTAGATGATGTGCCTACAGGATCTGGCAGCCAGTTGGTCTACGGCGGGCAGACCGCTCCGGACCTCGATCCGAGCGATCTGGTCCGTATCGAGGTGCTGAAGGGACCCCAAGGTACGCTGTATGGCGCGGACAGCCTGGGCGGTCTCGTCAAATATGTGACCGTTGATCCTTCGACGTCAGGTTACAGTGGGCGCGTCGAAGTAGCCGGAGCCGGTGTTCTGGACGGCGGCTTGGGTTATGCCGTACGCGGTGCCGTGAATGTCCCGGTTACCGACAATTTCGCAGTTAGAGTGAGTGGATTTGATCGACGCGACCCCGGCTACACCAAAGATATCTTTACTGGACAAACGAACGTCAATACAGCGGATGTGTATGGTGGCCACATGACTGCATTGTGGAACATATCCGAAGCCGTCTCGCTCAAGGTAGGTGCGCTGATCCAACAGAGCGATGTCCACGGGCTATCGCGTTTTAACGCGCAGCTCGCTCCGTATGGGACGGTGCAGGCCTCGCAAGGCTACTTGAACTATACAAGCGAACCGTTTGGAAACTCCAGCACGACCCAGGAGCAACTCTATTCGGCGACATTAAAGGCCAAGATGGACGGCATGGAGCTGGTTTCTGCCTCCGGATACAGCCTCAACAAGCTTTATGCGGTAAGGGATCAAGGAAATAATTTGGATTCCTTCTACGAAAACGCGACAAACCCTATCGTGACCGGGATCGCACAGCGGGAAAGCTTTCAAACTAACACATTCTCGCAGGAACTTCGGTTGTCGTCCTCCGCAGGTCATTGGCTCGACTGGCTCGTGGGCGGCTTCTACATGCACCAGAGCTCGCCCGGATCTCATAATTATCAAGACAACGAAAATTATGATCCCGTCACAGGTGTGATAGAGCCCGATCTGGACTTCGTCATGGAAGGTCCGTTCACGCTCAACGAATACGCGACTTTCGCCGACGCCACCACTCACTTTACAGATCGCTTCGACCTACAAGTAGGCGGTCGCCAAAGCTGGAATGATCAACAGCTCTATGAGCGACACTTTGGCCCCTCGGTGACCAACTTCGGCGTGCCTAACCCCTACATACCGACGATTCCACGCGCCACAGGGAATGCGTTCACGTACCTCGTGACCCCCCCAATACAAGTTGGCGCGTGATGTCATGGTTTACGGCCGCATCGCTTCGGGATACCGGATCGGCGGCCCTAATGCTAACGGTGGACTCAATGGCATTCCGGAGGGTTATAAGCCAGACAAGACCACCAATTTCGAGCTTGGCGTGAAGGGCGAGTTTCTGGAGCATCGCCTCAACATTGATGCGTCGGTCTATCACATTAGCTGGCATGATTTCCAGGTGGCGGTCCTTACGCCGCAGTTTAACTACTTTCTGACCAATGCGGGCGATGCCGAGAGCAATGGCGTGGAGTTATCAGTCCAAGCGAGACCTGGGATGGGCCTTACGATTTCGGCCCAAGCCTCTTACAACGACGCGAAGTTGACGCAGGATATGCCCGCAGATGCGGTCAGAGCCGGAAGTTTTGGATTGAATGGAGACAAGTTGCCGTACAGTATTCCTTGGTCCGGGGGCTTCGCTGTCAACCAAGACATCCCAGTGACCGGCGGATGGACGGGTTTCGTGGGTGGCGCGGTGACGTACGTCGGGAGGCGTCGAGGAGAGTTTGCGTCAGATGCGGCGTCGCTACGACCTCAGATGTCCGCGTACACAATGCTCGATCTGCGAGCGGGGGTGAGGTTCAACTCCTGGCTCCTCAACTTATATCTCAACAACGTTGCCAATGAGCGTGGCGTTGTCGGCGTCTGGCCGACAACAGTGACCGGCGTGACAGGTGGCTATTACGGGACGATTATCCAACCACGCACGCTGGGGTTGAGCGTGTCTAGAAACTTTCAAAGGTACGGCTCCGCTCGTTTGACTGTATATGCTTAGGGCGACACGCACGGAGCGGACGGAGGCAACGTCCCAGATCATCGAACGGGCTTACCGAGGCGGCGTTGTCTTAACGGGTGGTCTCGGTCTCGCGCTCACCGCGCCGTTGCCCAGCGTGCCTGCGACCCCGAGGACAAACTCTCCGACCTTATATAGCCGCCAAAACTCTTTTCGAGGCCGCCGCCCTGGTTGCCCCAGGCGCTGGCGCAGCCAGCACCGCTGGCTCGTTGTCGTTACCGATGGTGCGGTCCCGATAGCCGACCAGGTAAGGCGTTCGGTGAAACGGCGGCGTCGATCCTTTGGCTGGGCAAGCTGCTTAATTCTCTAAGCGTGTGGCAGCGCTTCCCAGGGCGGCCATTCCTCTACTCCGCGGCCGGCGCTTGAGGCCTGCGCCGCCGCGCGTTCATGGATGTCATCGAGCGCACGCGACGACCGAGGGCGGGGCACAGCAATGGGCCGTAAGAGCCCGCAAAAACTGGTGGCTATTGTCCCAGCATTGCCAGTCTTCTATATAAGAAGGTAAAGCAGATTGGCTCGTCGAAGGCCGCAATGACCAAAATCGAGCAGGCTGGCAGGCTCGCCGCTCGGCTCTTTGAGGCCAAGAGCACCGAGCTGCTGCGCTATTTGCGCCAGCGGTTACACAGTGACGCAGATGCACGCGATATCGCTCAAGAGGCTTATTTGCGGTTCATTCGGCTGGCGGACCCCGATCGCATGGAAAAGCCCGATGCCTATCTATTCAGGATCGCGACCAATCTGCTCTGGGAGCATAGGCTTCGTGAGCGAGGGCTCTCGGGGCAGACGCCCTTGGACGAGAGCCCTACGGTGGAGCATTCCCCGGTCGATCTTACCCTGTCCGGCCAAGTCGCCCAGCGCGTCCGCCTCGCCTTGGATGGCCTATCACCGCAACAGCGCGCGGTTCTCATTCTCCATCTGCGCGATGGCTTGACGCATGCGCAAGTGGCAGACCAGATTGGAATATCGGTATCCATGGTCAAGAAACACCTGAACGCCGCTTTGGCGTTCTGCCGGCGCCGTCTGCGGGACGTCGCGGGTTGATCTGCAGGATGCGCATATGAGAACCGAGCAAGACCCACACGATGCGCGAATTGAGCAAGAAGCAAGTGAGTGGTTTCAGCGTGTTCGGCTCCAGACGCTCTCGGTTACCGAGCGAGCGCAGTTTGTTGCTTGGCTTGCGGAATCTCCTGTTCACGTGCGCGAATACCTCGGGGTCGCTGCGGTTTGGGGCGCTCTGAATACGTTGGATTCTTGGCCGACGGAGTCGCCGCAAGAGTTGATCGCTGCGGCAAAGGCTGCAGACGCCAACAATGTGATTACACTCGACAATCAGAGTACCCGGACGGATGCAGGGAGCCTAAGTTCACAAACACCATCGCCGAATTTGGTACC
>Ga0105240_10014456_pt1 | contig 10778 bp, 10 predicted proteins | sample KBSC54metaG_FD_80426 | JGI IMG/M metagenome (GOLD analysis project Ga0105240, IMG submission 80426) | Corn rhizosphere microbial communities from Kellogg Biological Station, Michigan, USA - KBS C5-4 metaG | ecosystem: Host-associated > Plants > Roots > Rhizosphere > Soil | place: Michigan, USA...
GTCGGACTCGTCGTTTTCCTGTCGTCATTCATGTGATCTTCGATCTCACGAGAGACATTGTCCTTAGCGTCTTTGAATTCACGGATGCCGCGACCGAGACCACGCATCAGCTCGGGGATCTTCTTACCACCGAACAACAGCAACACTACAAGTACTATCAGAATGATATGCGGACCACTGAATAAATCTCCCATAACTACATTTTAGGTACATCACAAAGGTATACACAAAATTCGGTAACAAAAATAGATTTCGGCCTATTTGCCGGCCCCTTCGCCGGTAACAGCCTGCCTCTTTTCCTTGATGCGGGCGCTCTTACCGCTGCGCGAGCGCTGGAAGTACAGCTTTGCACGACGAACCCGGCCTACCTTATTCATTTCCACCGACTCGATATTCGGCGAAAACAGGGGGAAAGTCCTTTCGACGCCTACGCCATCGGAGATTTTACGTACGGTGAAAGTCGCCGTATGCCCCGTACCCTGGCGTTTGATCACGTCGCCTTTGAAGCTCTGGATACGCTCCTTGTTCCCTTCGATGATCTTATAGTTGACGGTGATATTGTCCCCGGCCTTGAATTCCGGAAACGACCTTTTTCCCGTCAATTGCTCGTGTACAAAAGCTACAGCAGCGTTCATAATCAAAAATTTTAAGGATGGCAAAGGTAGTTACAATCAGGCAAAAAACAAAGTTTTTTGCCTCGTGACATTTAGCGGGCCACATTCACCGCGCGTTTCTCCCGGATAACGGTCACTTTGATCTGTCCGGGATAGGTCATTTCGGTTTGTATCTTCTGTGCGATCTCGAAGCTGAGCTTGTCGCTGTCGATATCGGTGACCTTGTCGGCCTCCACGATGACCCTCAGCTCACGGCCGGCCTGGATCGCATAGGCCTTTTCCACTCCCGGGTATGCAAGTGCCAGATTTTCAAGATCTTTTATCCGCTGCAGGTATTGCTGCATGATCTCGCGTCTCGCACCGGGCCGCGCGCCGCTGATGGCATCGCAAGCCTGGATGATGGGCGCTATGACGTATTGCATTTCCACCTCGTCATGGTGCGCGCCGATGGCATTGATCACGGCCGGGTTCTCCCCATATTTTTCGGCCAGCTTCATTCCCAGCAGGGCATGGCTTAGTTCGGTTTCCTCATCGGGAACCTTGCCGATATCGTGCAACAATCCTGCCCTTTTGGCCAGCTTGGGATTCATGCCCAGCTCGGCTGCCATGATCCCGCAAAGATTGGCAACTTCGCGACTGTGCATCAGCAGGTTCTGACCATAGGACGACCGGAACCGCATCTTTCCGACGATCCGGACCAGCTCCTTATGCAAACCATGGATTCCCAGCTCGATAACGGTGCGTTCTCCGATCTCCATCACCTGCTCCTCTATTTGCTTCCGCGTCTTCTCCACGATCTCCTCGATACGGGCCGGATGGATCCGCCCGTCGGCCACGAGCCGCTGTAGCGACAACCGCGCAATTTCCCTGCGCAGCGGGTCGAAAGAGGACAATACGATAGCTTCGGGCGTGTCGTCCACGATCAGATCGACCCCCGTCGCCGCTTCGATGGCCCGGATATTACGACCCTCCCGGCCGATGATCTGCCCCTTGATCTCATCGCTTTCAAGATTGAAAACGGTGATCGAGTTTTCGATAGCCTGTTCCGCGGCGGTTCGCTGAATGCTTTGGATGATGATCTTCCGGGCCTCCTTATTTGCCTTCTGCTTGGCATCGTCGATGATCTCCTGCTGAAGCGCCAGCGCCCGGGTCTGCGCCTCCTGTTTCAGACTTTCCACCAGCTGCGTCCTGGCTTCCTCGGCCGTGAGGGCAGCGATCTTTTCCAGGCGGCGGATATGTTCTTCCTGGTGTTTTTCCAGCTCGGTCCGCTTGAGATTGACCACCTCGATCTGGCGGTTCAGGTTCTCCTTGATCGCATCATTGTCCTTGGCCTGTTTATCAAGATTTTCCAGCTTCTGGTTGATACTCTGCTCTTTCTGTTTTATACGGGCCTCCGCGTCGTTGACTTTCCGGTTCTTTTCCAACACCTCTTTATCGTGTTCCGCCTTCAGCTGTACAAATTTCTCTTTGGCTTCCAGTTGTTTTTCCCTTTTCAGGCTTTCTGCGGCCGTTTGAGCATCGGCGACGATCTTCCTGGCCTGTCGCTCCGCATCCTCTATCTGTTGGCGTGTATTTTTGGCGAAGAGTAGCTTACCGGCGACAATCCCCACCACCAGGGCTATAACTGCCGCTATAACAGTATATAACATTTATATTAAATTTAAATATGATGACATAACCAAACGTATGGTCCGTTTTTTGTATCAATGGGCGAAGATACGTAATAACGACTATAAAACCTTGTCCAACTGCTGTTCCATGCGGGCAAGGGCATCCAGGACAGCGGGATTCATAGCCGGGCCGCCCCCCTCAGAGGCCGGCAGGGTGGCGTACCACAGGACGACCATGGCAATATAGTCCTGCATGTCCCGGCCGGCAAATTGCGTCTTGAACTCGACGACCTTGTCATTAATCTGTTTGAGGGTCTTCCGGACGACCTCTTCGTCCCGGGGTTCGATCTTGATCCGGTAGGTCCGATCGCCTATAACAACATTTATTGGGATTAACTCTTGCATTGTTGAAATACTTGTTTTATATTTATTCACACTTTATTAACAGCCAGTATCCGAACACATTAGAACGATTCTTATAAAACAACGAGCCATTTGACACCAATACCCTATTTAAAACCTACAAAAGCCATGTTCTTAAAAGTTAAAAGCCCCGTATTTATCGACCATCTGACCTTTCAGGTCGACCATCCACAGAAATGCTTATTAAAGGCCGTCCTCAAAGATGACACCGGCCTGGTCTGCAGCGCCCTCGAGACAGAGGTAGGAATTGATCAGCAGGAGTTGGCCTGGAACGGTCTGAACGACCTGCCGTATGGCGTGTATACCCTGGAAATTTCGCGTGGACAGGACGAGATGAAAATGCGCCTCGTCAAACGCGTCTGAGGGTTGTCACTCGCCCAGCATCGCAATACACCGGTCGATTTCCCGGATGTACTGGCCCAGTCTTTTCTCCAACGCCCGTTTTTCGTCTTCGCTCATCGCCGCTTGTGTAGCCTTCAAGATCTCCACCTGTTGTTGTAACAATTCCAGTTTTGTCGTCCGATCCAATAGGTCCTCCTGCAGCGACCGGATGTCCTCCCTTAGTCTTCCGTTCTCTTTTTGCAACAGATCGCGCTGCCTCAGCAACTGCTGCAGCTTGTCCTGGATCCGCCGGACGCGGAGCTCGGCATCTCCCGTAGGAGGAAAGGATCTTCCCGCACTATTGGTATCGTCGCTCATTTCGTTTTCTATTCCCCGGCACGCACTATTTCCGGATCTCCGCCTGCACCTCTTTTTCCAGCGCACTCATGATCTGATTGACCATTCCGTCGATCTCCTTATCCGTTAACGTTTTCTCTTCATCCAGGAAAGTGAAGCTGACGGCCAGCGATTTTTTGCCGCGACCGAGCTTCTCTTCGTTTTCAAATATATCGAAAAGCTGCACTTCCCGCAATTTATCCAGGCGGATGTCCCGCACCGTCTGCTCCACGCGCCCGAATGGCAGCGATTTGTCTATGATCATCGCCAGATCGCGTTGTACCGGCAATTGCCTGGGCAGCTCGCGGAATTCGATGGTCCGTTTGCCCGCCAGCTCCATCAGGAGGTCCCACTGTACATCGACAAAGAACAATTCCTGTTTGATATCGAATCGTTTCAGCGGCCCGGTTCTTACAGGCGCCGCTTCCATCACGGCTTTCCCTTTTGCCCCGATGGCCAGACCTTGCTGCAGCTTGGGATGATCTTCCAGTATCCGCCAGTGATCCGGTGCCAGGCCTACCAGCCGGAACAGCGATTCACAAAGCCCCTTCACGTAAAAAATGTCGAGATCCCGCGCTTTCCCCTTCCAGGACTCTTCCTGTAGTGGTCCGGTGAGGTACAGGCCCAGATGGTTCGCCTCGGTATATTTCCCCACTCCGTCCGACCGATAGGTCTTGCCGAATTCGAAGAAACGCAACCGGGCCGTCTTCCGGTTGAGGTTATAGGCTACCGACTCCAGGCCGGTCTCGAGCATTGAAGGACGAAGGACATCCAGCCCGGCGCTCAGGTTATTGATCATTTTCACCGTCGTTGCCAGTTCGCTTTCGCTGAAGTATGCGCTGTTCGTGATCGAATTCGTGAGTATTTCGTTAAATCCCTGCCCGACCAGGTAATGCGCTACCGACGTTTTATACGCGGCGCGCGAGGCATCCTTCTCTACGGCCGGCGAGATCGCGATGGTCCCCGGTATGGTGATGTTGTCCAGTCCATCGATCCGCATGATCTCTTCCACCAGGTCGGCCGGCAGACTGACGTCGGGTTTGTGCCAGGGTACGGCAACCCGGATGGCATCGGCTGCTTCGCTTACCCTTATCGTTTCGAACCCAAGTGCCCGAAGGATCCTCAATGCTTCAGTAAGCACATATCCCTTGCCGCTTAATTTTCTCAGATAATCGAGCTTCAACATCACTTCCGTTTTCTTTCCCGGTTCCGGATAAACGTCCACGATCTCCGGGGCCGGCGTTCCGCCCGCCAGTTCCAGGATGAGCAGTGCCGCACGTTTCAGCGCATTTACCGTGCCGGAAATATCCATTCCTTTCTCGAAATGTACGGCGGCATCGGTACGCAGACCGTGGCGGAAAGATGTCTTGCGGATATCGGTGGGGTCGAACCAGGCGCTCTCCAGAAAGATGTCGGTTGTATCGGCCTTGATCCCGCTGTGCAGTCCCCCGAAAACACCTGCAATACCCATTGGCTCCTCCGCATTGCAGATCATCAGGTCCTCCGCCGAAAGCCGACGTTCCTTCTCGTCCAGCGTAACAAAGGCCGTGCCCTCGGGCAGGTGTTTGACGATGATTTGTCCTCCCTTGATATCGTTCAGATCGTAGGCATGCAGGGGCTGTCCCATTTCATGCAGTACATAATTGGTGATGTCGACAATATTATTGATGCTTCGGATGCCGATCGCCTTCAGCCTGTCCTGCATCCAGCGCGGAGATTCGCGGACCGTGACGCCCCTGATGGTAAGACCCGAAAATCGCGCGCATCCGCGGCGGTCCTGGATACTGACCGATACCGGGGCGCCGTTGCCGGCCGTTTTGAACGCTGTCACTGAAGGTTGCCTGGGTATATACTCCTTCTGCTCATGATGCGATAGCCAGGCGCAGACATCCCTCGCCACTCCCCAATGACTCATGGCATCCATATGATTTGGGGTGAGCCCGATCGTTATCAGGCGGTCCGTATAGGGATGGAACCATTCTTCCGCCGCCATTCCGACGGTTGCCTCATCCGGCAGGACCAGGATGCCGTCATGGCTTTCGCCCAGCCCGATCTCGTCCTCGGCGCAGATCATTCCGTGACTTTCCGTGCCCCTGATCTTCGCTACTTTCAACGTAAAAGGGGCTCCCTTGACAGGATAAATGGTTACCCCGGGTAAGGCGACGACTACCTTCTGCCCCGCAGCTACGTTAGATGCCCCGCAAACGATCGATAAAGGCTCCTTCCCGCCGACATCCACCCTGGTAAGCCGAAGCTTGTCCGCATTGGGATGCGGGCTGCATTCCACCACTTTCCCGATGACCAGGCCCTTCAAACCACCCCTGACCGATTCGAACAGTTCCAGACTTTCTACTTCTAAACCGATGGAAGTCAGTATCTTAGATAGTTGATCGGGTCCTATGGTGATCGGTAGATAATCGCAAAGCCAGTTGTAACTGATGGTCATTGATCTGCTTTTGGCCCAAAGGTAATTTTTTTGATCAAGCCCGCTTCCGGACGCCGGGGAAATAATCGCCCGGCAAATACGTTAGGGTTATGTTAATACCTTTGTTTTGAATTTACCAGGTACCTGTTTTGGAGTCCTATATATAACTAAAAGCTGATGTATGAAAAATCGCCTTCTATTCCTGGGTATAGCAACAGCTATCGCCCTGACCGCTTGCGGACCCGTTTATGTGGTCCAGCGCCCTGCTCCGCCGCCTGCTGCCGCACCCGCGGAACCCCCACCCGCTGACCCCGAGGACGTATCGTATCAAACCTTTTACGACCAGCTGAGCCCTTATGGCCAGTGGATCGAGGATCCTGAGTACGGATATGTCTGGATGCCCGATGCGGGCAGCGATTTCAAGCCTTACTCCTCTAATGGTTACTGGGCCTATACCGACGAAGGATGGACCTGGGATTCCGGCTATCCCTGGGGATGGGCCGCTTTCCACTATGGCCGTTGGTTCTTCAGGGACGGTTACGGATGGATGTGGGTTCCCGGTAATGAATGGGCGCCCGCCTGGGTCGCCTGGCGCAACAGCGACAGCTACTACGGATGGGCGCCGCTTGGACCTTCCGCCAGCCTGACGATCGCCGGCGGTTATAACCCTCCCTCGCACTACTGGTGTTTCGTGCCGCATCAATATATTTCGAGCCCGCATGTCAGCAACTATTATGTGCGGGAAACAAGCAATATCACCATCATCAACCGAACGACGATCATCAATAATACCACGGTGATCAACCGTCCGCGCAATCAGCATTACGGGTATGGACCTGATCCCAATGAGGTGGTGCGTTATACCGGCTCCCCCTTGCATCCGATACCCATCCGCGAAAGCCGCACGCCCGGCGGACAGACCACGGCAGGGTCTTTTGCAGTTTACCGTCCGCACGTTAATTCCGTGCCTTCAGGCAACCCGAACGGCGGTAATTATGGCCGCCCGGCTTATGCACCGTCGCGCTATCAGAATATAAACAACGTTCGGCCGATCAACAGGACGTACTACGGGAACCCAGGAGGAGGAAATTCCGATGCCGACTTCAATCGGAACAATGGGAATAACGGCAATCACAATGGTTGGAACAATAACAACGACCGCGGTAACAACGGAAACAACGGCAATGGGAACGGCTATGGCAACGATCGCGGCAATGGCAATAACGGTAATCACAACGGCTGGAACAATAACCAACAGAACCAGCAGCAAGGCGCCGGAAATGTAAACAATGGCAACGGGAACGGTAACAACGGTAATGGTAACAGCTACGGCAACGATCGCGGTAACAACGGAAACAACGGCAATGGGAACGATCGCGGTAACGGCAACAACGGCAACCACAATGGCTGGAACAACCGTCCGGTCACCCCTGCACCTGCGAACAATCCTCCGGCTAATAATCCTCCAGCCGGCAATCAGCCCGCGAATACCCCCCCGGCGAACACACCGGCCGCCGGCAATCCTCCGGCCAATAACCCTCCGGCTAACCCCAGAGGCGGCAGGTTCACTACCTTCCCCGGTGCTCCTTCGGGTCAGGCGAATAACGCCAACGATGCCCGCCCGGGACGTGGTGTTCAGCCCAGCCAGGCCAACGGTCGGCAACCGTCGAACAATGTAAGACAGGGAGGACGTTTCACTCCACAGCAGTCCAACGCCAACCAGGCGAGACCGGTAGGAAACAACCCAAAACCTGCGCCAGATCAGCAACGTCCGCCACACCCGCCTGGAAAACCGGACAATAAACCTGGGCAATAAGCCCTAAGGGGCCGCATTACAGCGTTTAGGGTTTTCGCATCATCTCTTTCAAACCCGCGCTACACTTCGCTTTGGCCGGCAGACAAAACGTCTGCCGGCCTTTTAAAACACGCCAAACTGCATTCTGTAGTTCAATCTTCCCGGCAAAATTTTTGCCTCCAAATACTTCTGCACAACACGTGTGAATTTAAATCTCAAAAGGACTGAAAACTTTTTTAAATTGTGGATAGGCTGGGCAATACTGTGCATAAGCCTGTATTGCCTGTGAATAAACAGGTGAATTTCTATAGGATAAAGAAACAAAAAGAAAAATTTCGTCCGACGGATTTAGGAATTCTATATTCGCCTCCCTGACCAATCGGGTAACATTCCGTTCATGTTGACGTAACAATTCGTTAATGATTACCCGCACCTTTGGCCGAGCGTTTCGCAAAATATTTTATTAAAAGTTATCATTCCTACGGTTTGCTATGGATTTCACTGATCTTCACCTTAACAAGGATCGTACTAAAATGAGGCGTAAGCCTCCGGTAGACCTGAGCACCATGGTCTATGGAAAGATCCCCCCCCAGGCCAAAGAACTGGAAGAAGCCGTGCTAGGCGCTATTATGCTGGAAACCAGTGCTTTCGACACGGTAGTCGAAATCCTTAAACCGGAGTGTTTCTACCTGGAAGGACATCAGCGCATCTACCGGGCCATGCAGGGCCTGGCTCAGAAAAGCCAGCCTATCGACCTCCTGACCGTCGTGGAGGAGCTTAAGACACGTTCCGAGCTCGATATAATCGGCGGACCTTACTATGTGACCAAGCTCACCAATGCGGTCGTTTCCTCTGCCAATATCGAAACGCACTCGCGGATCATCCTTCAGAAATTCATCCAGCGCGAGCTGATCCGTATCAGCGGTGAGATCATCGGCGATGCCTACGAGGATAGCACCGACGTTTTCGATCTCCTCGATGACGCCGAAAGCAAACTCTTCGAAATTACCAACAACCACCTTCGCAAGAATTTCGACAGCATCGACAGCGTGCTGGTCAAAACCATCCAGCGCATCGAGGACCTGCGTCATAAACAGGATGAGATCACCGGTGTTCCCAGCGGGTTCGCATCGCTGGACAGGGTAACTTACGGATGGCAGAGCACCGACCTGATCATCCTCGCCGCTAGACCCGCCGTCGGTAAAACGGCTTTTGCGCTCAATCTTGCCCGCAATGCGGCCCTCCATCCTACCAAACCGACACCCGTTGCGTTCTTCAGCCTTGAAATGAGCTCCGCCCAACTGGTCCAGCGAATCCTAAGTGCGGAATCCGAGATCTTCATGGAAAAGATCGCCAGGGGGCGGCTCGAAGAGCACGAAATGAAACAGCTGTACAAAAAGGGGATCGACAGGCTGGCGAAGGCGCCTATCTTCATCGATGACACCCCTGCGCTGAATATCTTCGAGCTCCGTGCCAAATGTCGTCGGCTGAAGAACAAACACCATGTCGGAATGATCATCATCGATTACCTGCAGCTCATGAGCGGAGCCGGCGACAACAGGAACGGCAACCGGGAACAGGAGATCAGCCGCATTTCGCGGGACCTGAAAGGCCTGGCCAAAGAGCTGCAAGTGCCTATCATAGCGCTTTCGCAGCTGAGCCGCGCGGTGGAATCCCGCAAGGAAGGGGAGAAGATACCCCAACTGAGCGATCTGCGGGAATCCGGCGCCATCGAACAGGACGCAGACATGGTCATGTTCCTCTATCGCCCCGAATATTATGGCATTACCGCTAATGAGAACGGGGAAAGCAATAAGGGCGAAACGCATGTCAAGATCGCCAAACACCGGAACGGGTCATTGGAGACCATCAAGTTGCGCGCGCTGCTGCATATCCAGAAGTTCACCGAATACGGCGATGACGATTTCGGCGGCATCGGGATGCCTTCCGGCAACTGGAAACCCGTCCAGGACAATGAAGGAGGAGGCGCCCGGCTCTATATCCAGGCCGGCAGCCGGATGAAGGATCTGCCCATGGAAGACGACGAGGCGCCTTTCTAAGCTGGTGGAGCATGGCACTGCCTTTTTTTTATATCGAGTCCTATGATCCCGCGGCAACCGAAGTGACCCTGGAGGAGGATAACTCGCGGCATATCGTACAGGTCCTCCGGATGCAGCGCGGCGAGTCGCTGCAGCTCACCGATGGAAAAGGGGCCCTCCTAACCGCGGAGATCGTCGTCGACCATAAAAAGAAATGCCGTGTATCCATCCGGTCTTCCATTTCCCTGTCACCGCCGGAGAGAAATGTAACGATCGCCATTTCCCCCCTTAAAAATATGTCCCGATTCGAATGGTTCCTGGAAAAGGCCACAGAAATAGGCGTCAGCGCCGTCATACCCTTGCTTTGCGAACGCACCGAGCGGGCCTCCATCCGGTTGGAACGGCTGCGGCAAATTGCGGTCAGCGCCCTTCTTCAATCGCAACAGACCTGGCTGCCCGACCTGGCGGCGCCCACCTCCTTCGCCGATCTCATTCGATCCGCTGCCGCCCCCGCCCGCTATATCGCCCATTGCCTGGAATCCCCGCGTCCAACGGCCGGTCTCGCTGCCGCCGAAACAAGCGCCTCTTCGCTCATCCTCATCGGACCCGAAGGCGACTTTTCATCAAAAGAAGTCGATAGTGCGCTGGCAAATGGATTCCTCCCCGTCACGCTGGGATCCAACCGGCTTCGGACGGAAACCGCCGGCATCGTTGCCGCGACCTTGCTTTGCATCCGTTAACTCACTTCTGGTACTTCCACATCCGCTGTTTCCCTTCTTCCAGCCACTCGATCGTGGTGGCTAGACGCTTCTCCCTGGTGGCCCCGGTCTTTGCTTCCACGATCCACTCGATATACTCGCGGCGACCCGAAGGCGAAAAATTATCAAAAGTGGCTTTCGCCTTTTTGTTTTTCTTCAGCGCGGCCGCCAATTCTGCCGGTACCGCCAATTCCGGTTTGGGCTCCTTTTTCGACACCGGCTTCTTCACTCCCTGTGCGTTCAGCGAAGCGGCTTCTTTCAGATAGGCCAGGACGACGCTGTCGGCCGGCAGATCTTTCAGCGAGGTAATCCGGTCAAAATGCCCCATGGCATTCTTGTCCTTCACCTGCAGGATACCTTTCGGATCCTTCAGCAAGGGCGCATTCCAGAGCCCGAA
>Ga0105240_10014457_pt1 | contig 10777 bp, 12 predicted proteins | sample KBSC54metaG_FD_80426 | JGI IMG/M metagenome (GOLD analysis project Ga0105240, IMG submission 80426) | Corn rhizosphere microbial communities from Kellogg Biological Station, Michigan, USA - KBS C5-4 metaG | ecosystem: Host-associated > Plants > Roots > Rhizosphere > Soil | place: Michigan, USA...
AGCGATTAATGAATTATATTCTAAATATGTTCTTTCTTGCATTAAAGTATATTTTATTATACCTTTATATTGCTTAATATGAAGTCCTCCGAACTATATAAAAAACTGCTAAAGGCCGGATGGTACGAGGTTAGACAGACGGGTAGCCACAAAATATTAATACACGACAATTACACCAATACCATTACATTTCCTTATCACGGCAGTAAAGAAGTAGCAAAAGGGCTTGAAATTGCTTTGCTGAAACAGGCAGGATTAAAGTAAATTGAAATGAAGAAAGTTAAGTTTATAGTTGAAAAAACCGATACCGGTTATTCCGCATATCATGAAAATGCAAATGGCATTGTCGCTACTACCGGTGATACGATATCCCATTTAAAAGAAAATATGCTCGAAGCATATAACTTGCAATTAGAGCATTATAATAAAAAGCCAACTACTGCAGAGCATCTTTCCATTGCGTTTGACCTGGGGCAATTTTTCGATTATTATAATGTAATAAATGTAAAAGCGCTGGCGGCACGAATGGGCATGAACTATACATTATTGTCGCAATATATTACCGGGGCCAAAACACCTTCTGAAAAACAAACCTTGAAAGTTTTGCAGGGTGTGAAATTATTAGGCAGGGAGCTGTCTGAAGTTGATTTCGTTTAAAGAGAAGTTATTGTTTCAATCCCAACCCTGCCTCATTCCCCAACACCCACTTCCCATCTGCAAATTCCGGCATTTGGTAAGGGTTATTGCTGGTTAAAAAGGGCCCGTCTAAATCGGCCCAATGGCATTGGGGGGCGAGGGCTATGCCGGCCAGTGTGGCACAGCTGGTTTCACTCATACAGCCTATCATCAGTTTCAGCCCAAGCTCATTTGCTTTTTGTATCATTTGCTTTGCCTCATACATTCCAGCCGATTTCATCAGCTTTATGTTAATGCCATGATAAACGCCTTTGGCCCGTTCAACATCAGGCAGGCGCTGTACGGCTTCGTCGCCGATAATCGGTATTGGGCTGCGCTCGGTTAGCCACGCATTGCTGTCGGGGTCTGTTTTAAGCATGGGCTGCTCTATCAATAACACGCCTTGCTCATGCAGCCAATGGGTAAGGTCCAGGCTTTGTTCCAAATCTGTCCAGCCCTGGTTGGCATCTACAAACAGTGGTTTGTCAGTTACCGATCGGATGGTTTTTATCAACTCGCGGTCACTGTCGCGGCCCAGCTTTACTTTTATTATTTTGCAATCGGGCGCCTCTTTTACCTTTTGGATGATTATCTCCGGCGTATCTATACCGATGGTAAAGCTTGTGGGCGGCATCTTAGCCGGGTCGGAGCCGAGCAGTTGCCAGCAGGGTTTATTTTGCAACTTGCCATCCAAATCGTGCAAGGCTATATCAATACCGGCCTTTATTGCCGGATTGCCCTGCGCTAAATCATCCAGGTAGCCTATTATCGAATTAAAATCAAACGGATACTTAAACTGATTCGCATCAACTTTACTTAAAAACGCCTTTGCTGTTTCAAAGCTTTCACCCATATAAGGCACCATTGATGCCTCGCCATGCCCGGTTTGCCCTTCGTGCTCAATTTGAATAAGCATCACAGGCGTTGATGTCCGCGAAAATTTGGCGATGGTAAACGTATGCTTTAGTAAAAGCTCGAAGGGTTGGTAAGTCAGCTTCATGTTAAATTCAAAGCTAAAATTTTCCTGCCGGATTTGAAGCGTATCTTTGCACCATGAGCCAACAAATTTATTACCCGTTCGAGTCGTTCAGCTTTGGCAATCAACGTTGCTTTTTAACCGGGCAGGAATTAACCTCGCCGGAAGAACGCGTACAGGTATTCCCGCAATGGCTTATGAGCCGCTACCAGTTGGAAGATAAATCCATCAAGATGCTGGACGAGACCATGACCACTTACAAGGATATTAAAGTGCCATGCGCAGCGGCCGTTAACGACGCATACCTGGAACCGCTTGAACAGGAAATTGCCACCGCGTTTGATAACGGTTACGATGCCGTTAAACAGGTGGACGATGTTAAACTTTTCCAGTGGGCGGGCAAGCTGCTTTATGGTATTATTTTTAACGAAGTGCAAAGCGGCATTAAGTTACAGCACGCGCAGGGCGAAGAGTTTAACATCTCGCAATCTATAATTCATAAGTTCAGCAACCTGCACCTGATGCTGCAGAGCCTGACGTTACCTATCGTTTTTGAAGATTTTACACCTTTCAGCCTTTTTTTATTTAAGGTTGACAACAACCCGGCTGAATTTGGCTATCGCGACGAAATTAACACACTCACTTTTTCTTTACGGATACGCGATTTCGGGCTGATTATCTGCCTGCAGGATAATGGCGCAAATTATCAATACCATAAAGAAGTTTTCGATAGGATAAAAGACGAGGTGCTCCACCCCGTGCAGTTCGAGGAGTTTTGCGGCAGGGTATTTTATTCGGCTTACTTGTTTAACCGCCTGCCGGAATATAACATACTGCCTGCCGGTGGCGAAATATACATCGAAGCGATGCCATTACGCGGCATGAGCAGCAAACCCTTGTTTGATGCCTGGGTGGGTAAAGTCTACGGACAGGTACTGGAAAGCTTCTGGAAAAACTGGGGCTTCGTACTGTTCGAAATTATTAAAGACCCCGATAACCCGATGAGCTTTTTGTTTGATGAGGATGACAACCTTATTAATGGAACCAAGATTGAACTCCCACGCTAACCTTATTGATAAACTCGTGCACCACGTGTGGGTTTAAAATAATAGTCAGTAATAACCCGCTTAAAGCGCCAAACATGTGTGCATCGTGGTTAATATTATCTGCTGCTCGCTTCGAGGCGTAGTTACAGTAAAACAAATACAGTCCGCCATATATTACAGCTGGTATCTGTATGCCGGGTATCAGCATCATACCCAATGGAGCCAGCGGGTCATATAAAATGGCGCCGAATATCACCGCGCTCACCGCTCCTGATGCGCCCAGGCAATAATACCAGTCATCGTTTTTGTGCTTGTATATGGTAGGTATATCACTCAATATCAGGCTTAACAGGTAAAGCACCCCAAACTGCCAGTGCCCCATATCTACCTCTAACTGAAAGGCGAAAAAGAAATAGCTCAACATGTTAAAGAAGAGGTGCATCAAGTCGGCATGAATCAGGCCGCTGGTAATAACCGTATAACGCTTGTAACCCCTATACACGCCGTACGGATGCAATATCATATTCGCATAGGCATTATCGCTGCTGAATGCCCACCAGGAAGTGGCAAGCGTTAACACAAATATTACCGACGCTACCGGGGCAGCGTTCCACATTACCATTATTTGGTCCATTTACTTCAAATCAAGTTTGGTGTCGGTTACAATGCGGCCGACAGGGTAGCGAAGATATGTTTTTTCGAAATAGATAGAGTTACGATAAATAAAGTTTAATTGTGCGCCGGCGCTGGCTGCCAGTTTAGGGTCTTTAGCTTTGGCGTCATCCAGCTTCTTTTTCAGCTCCGGATCATTCTTTAGCATTTCGGCAGCCTTGTCTTCAAACACATAGCCGCTGAAGTATTCCTTTTCGCCCAACACCGAATCAAAAAAGTTCCAGGCAAAAAAGGAATCTACACCCTGCGGCTCCAGTGTTTCAACAATGTATCGGTTTAGCCACTGGTTGGTGTAAACTACATAGTCGCCTTCATAAAATTTAACCTTCATTTCGGTCGGTTCCAGCTTTACCCCGCTGTGCAGGTAATGCCCTTCAAAAGGTTTTTGAGGCGTTTTAAAATCGCCGAGGTAATACATTTGCAGGCTGAGGGTTGTGTCATGCGTTAAACGATGCATCACCACGCTGTTCAGCTTAAATAAGTCGATAACTTTACCCCAGGCTTGCGGGATGACATAGGCAAGCGGCTTTTCTACACTATCAGTTGCTTTATAAGTATTCAGGAATTTTACAGTTTTGGTGTAAGGCTGGTTCCGGTCATAATACAAACGTTTCAGCCCGCTTATGTCGCTCGGCTTATACAATGCCGCGTAGCCTTTAAAGGTGATAGTATCTACTTTAGTCCGGTCCACCTCCCAATCCAACGCGAACACTTCTTGTTTGGCTACCTGTTCGTCCGCTTTATGTTTCAGTTCGCCAATAAGCTTGGCATCGCGTACAAAAATATCCAGCAAATGCTGCTCAAAATCATAAGTAGCGTAAACCCTTTTATCAAATGATTTAAGCATGTGCGTTTCGGTAATATAGCTGATGATGTTACGCTGAGCGGTATAGCCCGTTGCAAACCTTGGTGTCTCCAAAAAGCTTACGATACCTGAATCCGGCAGGCCACGTTCACCTGCACCATAGGGAATCATTTCAAAACCGCCCTTCTTCATACGCTTGTATAGCTCGGGCGTTAGCGTTTCCGCAGTATATTTTGAAAGGATTGGGTTCTGCTTGTCTTTCTGCGTTTCAATCAGCGTCATTACATATTGGTAATCGGCGCCATCGCTGGTATGGTTATCCAGGAATATTTCGGGGTTCCAGGTGTTTACTATCTGCTCAAAAGCTAACGCGTTGCGACTATCAGCCTTTATAAAATCGCGGTTCAAATCCAGGTTGCGGTAATTGCCCCTGAAACCATAAGCGCGCGGCCCATTCTGACTAACACGGCTCCAGCCCCTGTTCATGCTGCCATCTATGTTATAAAGGGCTATCATGCAGATAACAATGTCTTTCGGCAGGGCGTTCTTTTTCAGCAGGTCGCGTGCCCACATCATGCTGGCGTCTATACCTTCCGGCTCGCCGGGATGAATGCCGTTGTTAATGAGCAGTACCTTTTTATTTTGCTTTTTGACCAGCGCCGGGTCGAACACTTTGTCCCGCGACAATACCACCAGCGTAAGCGGTTTGCCGATATCAGTTGTGCCGTAATTAATCAGCTTCATCTGCGGGTTGGCAGCCGCCAATTGTTTATAATAGGCAATAACCTCGCTGTAGGTTGCGGTGTAGTTTTTATCCTTGCTTAGTTCAAAAGGGGTAAGCTGCGCATTGGCAGTTAAAAAGGCAGCGCACGAAAACAGGGCCAGTAAAAGTTTTTTCATGAAAAGGGCTTTGCACAAATATAATTACCGGCCGGAAATTATAGTGTATTTTGTTAGTTACCTGGGGGAGAGGGTTGTTTGAGGTAAGTCGCTTAAGGCCGATTTACATTTTTTCGATTTCTTCGATGGAAAGGCCTGTAATATTTGAGATAATATCAATTTCTAATCCAACCTTCCTCATCTTTAAAACGCATTCCTTTTTTGATTCCATGCGTCCTTTCTTATACCCTTTGCGATAAAAAGGGTCATTCTCTTCTTTAAATAAAGCAGATATCGGTGGGAACATTATAAATAATTAAAAAGAGCTATTACAGTTTTTCGATTTCTTCGATAGAAAGACCTGTAATATTTGCAATAAGGTTGATATCCAGCCCATTTTCCTTCATTTTTATCGCAGTCTGTATGGTATTTTCCTCTATGCCTTCCAAGCGCCCTTTAACTTGTCCCCTTTTATAAAACGGGTCCTTCTCCTCTTTAAAATATTTGCTTATCGTTTCCATGGCATCGCTAAATTGTTCCTCTAAGTTACGTATTTGAACTAAAACCCGCAACTGTTTAAAATAACGGTCTTCTGCAAAATCACCTTCGGCAAAAGCCTTTATGTCGTTTACTATATTTTTAATCGCTAAAACCGGGCCGTCTTCTTCAAAGTTAGCCAAAATCGCCAGGATTTTTTCTTCCGGCTTGTCGGACTTAAGAAATGTTTTATAATTGATAGCCGACAATGCCAGCAAATTATACCTGAACTTAAAATTTTCAGTATCGATAGCTTGCGGCATGCGCGACTTACCGCGGCCAAGAAAAATAACATATTGCTTAACGTCGAGACGATATTTCCACTGCAGCATAACACTATAGTCGGCCATGCGGTAGGCCATATCCATTTCATTAGCTACCTGGAATTCAATATGCAGCACGTAAGTTCTTCCTGCATCGTCAGTAACTTTCTTTAACACATCGGGCCTGCGTTCTTTGGTGTGTTGTATATCGTCGGGCAATTCTTCGCTACTTACGATGTGTAAACCAAGCACGCGTTCTACAATCCCCGGCAGGGCTGCCTCTATGTTTTCGCGGAAAATCTTATCGTATTTGTTCGGCTGGTCGTCGGTCTGCTTTTGTTTCGCCATGCTTCAAATTTAAAAACATTGTACACATAGCAAAGTAGCGATATTAAAAAATAAAGTTTTTCATTCCCGTTTCCCCATCTCCTCCCTCACCTTTTTCGGCAGGCCTTTAACCACTTCATCGTACGAGTGGTCAATCATCTCATGCAGCTGACGGGTGGTGAGCGTACCGTCAAGGGCGACGGTATTCCACATCTTTTTGTTCATGTGGTAGCCTGGTTGTACTTCGGGGTGCTTTTCCCTTAATTCAATGGCCAGTTCAGGGTCGCATTTTACGTTGAAGCTGTTGCCCTGGCTGATGCTGGTGAGCAGGAACATCTTCCCAGCAACTTTAAACACAAGCGTATCCTCGCCAAAAGGCAAACCCTCAGTTACCGCGGGTTTCAGCAGGCAGTAGTCGCGCAGGTCTTCAATATTCATAATTAAAATCCGTAATATTTAACCAGCTTGTTGTATGATACTGTGCTACCAAAGAAATATTTAAAGGTAATGGTAAACTGGCGATATTGGTTGGTAGCGTTGTTTTTAAACTTTGACGTAGGGTCGTCGTAGCCGTCGAGTCCCTCGCCAAAAACAAGATTATGCACATAGACAATGCCTATGGCGTAACCGGGTTGATCGTATGAGTCGAAAATCTTATACTCCCAGCCAAATCTTAACGGGATGGCGTAGTTAATGCTTTTATCTTTACCCGGAAAAACATAATCAAGACTGCCATTTTGCGGAAGCACGTTTGTACGTTGCACCGTATTATTATTTTTCACCAGCCCAATGCCCGAGCCTAAGTAAAAGTTCTTTGCGATGTTTAAAAACCAATCGTTGCCATAATCTATAAACGTCCCCAACTGCACATCAGCATGCAAATAAAGAGCAAGAAAATTATTGGTGAATTGCCGGCCAAACCGGTCCTTGTCAACCGTTAACCCGCCTCCTGATAACTGACCTTTCTGAAGCTCAAGCTCAATAGGCATATACGGGTTGTAGTTATAAATAAGGCTGCCCTGGAAACCTATGTTATTGTTTTGCTTAGGTACATTGGTATAGCCACGCTCATAGCTTGCGCCGAGGCTCCAGCCAAACTGGTAATAGTTATAACCGGCCTGCGCCTTTGCGCCCAGAACTGCTGCCATCAATGCACAAATCAAAATATACCTTTTCAAATGCAGAATGTTGAGCAATATTTACAATTTTTGAGTTTGATTCAACAGTTTCCTCAAAATTAAAAATTTTAGCGATAAATTGCTTTATATGAATATAAAAACCATATTAAACTTCACCGTTACCGACCGTTTTCTTCGCTATGTAACCATCGATACCCAGTCCGACCCCTCGTCTGATACTATTCCGTCAACTGAAAAGCAAAAGGACCTTGGCCGGATGCTTGTATACGAATTATTGGCGATGGGGGTTACCGACGCACACCTGGATGATTTTGGATACATTTACGCCACTATCCCGTCTAACACCAATAAGCACGTGCCGGTAATTTGTTTTTGCTCGCACATGGATACCGCCCCCGATTGCAGCGGCACCGGCGTAAAGCCTATCGTACATAAAAACTACCGGGGTGATGACATTATTTTACCCGACGACACTTCACAAATAATTAAATTAAGTGAACACCCGGACCTTAAAAACCAAATCGGCAACAATATCATTACTGCCAGCGGTACTACCCTGCTTGGCGCCGATAACAAAGCCGGCGTTGCCGAAATAATGGATGCCTGCTACCAACTGATGAACCACCCGGAGATAAAGCACGGCGACATCAGGATTTTATTTACGCCTGATGAGGAGATTGGCCGCGGCGTAGATAAAGCCGACATCAAAAAGCTCGGCGCATTTGCAGGCTATACCATGGATGGTGAGAGCGCAGGTAATATGGAAAACGAGACCTTTAGCGCCGACGGGGCAAAACTAACCATACACGGCGTTAGCTCCCATCCGGGCTTTGCAAAAGGCAAAATGGAAAGCGCCATAAAAATCGCCGGGCAAATCATCGCCAACCTGCCAGATGATCTTTCGCCAGAGGATACAGAGAATATGCAGGGCTTTGTTCATCCTGTAGGTATTGAAGGCCATGTGGAGACCGCCAGTATCGAATTTATTATAAGGGATTTTGAGGATGATAAGCTTGTAGACCATGCAAACGTTATCCGCAAAGTGGCCGATGAGGTATTGAAAAGCTTCCCCGGTTCAACTTACACCCTCGACATCAAACAGCAATACCGCAACATGAAAAGCGTATTAGATAAGCACCCGCAGATTGTAGAGTACGGCATGGAAGCCATGCAGCGCGCCGGACTAAACGCCAAACTCTGCAGCATCCGCGGCGGCACCGATGGCTCCCGGCTGTCGTTCATGGGCCTGCCCTGCCCCAACATCTTTGCAGGCGAACATGCCTTCCACAGCAAACACGAATGGGTTTCCGTTCAGGATATGCAAAAAGCCGTAGAAACTATTTTGCATTTGTGCGAGATTTGGGAAGAAAGGAGCTGATGTGCGGATGTGCGGATTTTTGATGTGCAGATGAATTTATGATGTTTAATCGGCGGCATAGTAGTCATCCGCACATCAAAAATCCACACATCACCCCTTTTCCGCCAGCAAATCCTCCGTCAGCTTATCAAATTCAACAATAAACTCGGTGTAGTGGTTGCCGGTTCCGGGGCCGTTAAAGCCGGTGTGTATTTTGCGTACGTTGCCTTTTTTATCGATAATGATAGTGGTGGGGAAACCTTTAAAGTCGGCCAACGCGGGCAGACTTTTCATAGGGTCGCCTTTGGATGGGGTGTAGCCGGTTATCAGCAACGGGTAGGGTATGTTAAAGTGGTCTTTGAGTTGTGCCAGCGTTTTCTGTGATTTCTTAAAATCGTTGGTACGCTCATAAGCCAGACCTATTATCTCCAGGCCTTTAGGGTGATATTTTTTATAATAGCCGCTGTTAATGATAAAATTAGTCTCGTCCATACAGTTAGGGCACCATGAGCCGAGCATCTGAACAATAACCACTTTGTTTTTAAAGCGGGCATCGCTTAGCGAAACTTTTTTGCCATCAATATCCGGGAAAGTAAAATTGATGGTTTTATAACCCGGCTTTAAAGCGGTTAAGGAATAGGCATCGGGCAATTTGGCGTTGGCATTTTTTACGGCTGTCCACTTGGTAAATGCCGAGTAGCCGGAGTAGTTTTCGCCATCAACAATGGTATTTCCGTCTTTAATTTTAGCGGTGAATATAAAGGCATGGCAGCCGTCGAAGCAGGAAAGGTACATCCTGTCGCCTGATACGGAGCCTTCCAGGTAACGGTAATCGCCGGTGGTGCTTAAAAAGGTGCCGGTAAGCTTATTACCGTCCTGCTTAAATTCGCCTACCAACTCGTCGCGGCCATCGGTGCCTTCGCCAAACACAGCAGCCCATCGGCCACTAATATCATAAGCTGGTTTCTCCACGTTTTTCGAAAATCGCCACGATGTATTGGCTGTAGCGGTAAAAGGTAATGCTGAATCATGGTCGCCCAGGTGGCGTATCCAGTGGCCGCTAAGGTGGTCGTTGCCCAGCTTCAGCCTGAATTCCGAATCGAACAACGGCATCTTTACAAATACTGAGTCGCCGTTGGTGGTTACATCGGGCACCTTGTAGTGTTCAGTGCCGTTAATAATGGTTATCTGCTGTTTATCGCCAACATTGCTCACCTCGAAATTGAAGGGCAACTGGTGTTTGCTCTCGTTGGTTAATATGCCCCGCCATGTACCTGTTTTAAGCTTGGTTTGGGCGCAAGCAGTGCCTATAAACAATGCCAGGAAAATTGACAGAAAAAGTCTTGTTCGGTTCATCATACCCAAACGTAGGAAATATTATCCTATTATTTTAGTAGGCTTTATTGATATGACAATAGTTTGAAGGTTATAACCCGGCTATTTCAACACCTCCCTGGCAATAACAATCCGCTGAATTTCCGAGGTTCCTTCGTAAATCTGGGTGATTTTGGCATCGCGCATTAAACGCTCAACATGATATTCTTTCACAAAGCCGTAGCCCCCATGTATCTGTACAGCTTCAACAGTAGTACGCATAGCCACCTCGCTTGCATACAACTTGGCCATCGAGCTTGCTTTGGCATAAGGCAGGCCCTGGTCTTTCAGCCACGCTGCTTTCAGGCATAACAAACGGGCGGCCTCAATTTCGGTAGCCATATCGGCCAGCTTAAACTGGGTGGCTTGTAAATCGGCAATCGTTTTACCGAATGCTTTACGCTCTTTGGCATAAGCCATCGCCAGCTCATAAGCGCCGGACGCAATACCCAATGCCTGCGCCGCAATACCTATACGACCGCCTTCCAGCGTGTTCATGGCAAACTTAAACCCAAAGCCATCCTCGCCAATACGGTTTTCCTTCGGCACCTTCACATCATTAAACATCAGCGAGTGTGTATCAGAACCGCGTATGCCCAGTTTATTTTCTTTAGCGCCAATCTCGAAGCCAGGCATGCCCTTTTCAATGATAAGGGTGTTTATTCCATGATGCTTTTTATCCGGATGGGTTTGCGCCATAACCAGGTAGGTTGATGCAGTGCTACCG
>Ga0105240_10014459_pt1 | contig 10777 bp, 9 predicted proteins | sample KBSC54metaG_FD_80426 | JGI IMG/M metagenome (GOLD analysis project Ga0105240, IMG submission 80426) | Corn rhizosphere microbial communities from Kellogg Biological Station, Michigan, USA - KBS C5-4 metaG | ecosystem: Host-associated > Plants > Roots > Rhizosphere > Soil | place: Michigan, USA...
GCAAGGATTATACGATCATCGGGGTAACAAAGGACATGATCTCCAACAGCCCCTATGACAAGGTCCAACCAGCTGTGTTTTTGGGGCATGGTGGACACTCCATCAACATTGTCCGCATTAAACCCGGAACTCCCATCCGTACTGCACTCGCTGCGATCGAAGCCGTGTACAAACAATACAATCCGGCCAGCCCTTTTGTCTATCATTTTAACGATGACGATTATGCGCAGAAATTCGTCACCGAAACGCGGATCGGCAACCTGACCACCGTCTTCTCCGGCCTGGCCATTCTGATCTCCTGCATGGGGCTCTTCGGCCTCGCCTCATTCGTCGCGGAACAACGCACAAAGGAGATTGGCGTCCGCAAGGTCCTCGGCGCCCGCGTTGTGAACCTCTGGGTGCTGCTATCGGGAGACTTTCTGAAACTTATCGCCCTCTCGATGGCGATCGCCATGCCAATGATCGGGCTGATCATGAACAAATGGTTGGAGAATTACCCGATCCACACATACCTCTCACCCTGGATCTTCGTTCTGGCCGGCGCCGGTATGCTTTTCATAACTTTATGTACTGTTAGCTTTCAGGCCCTGAAAGCGGCCCTGATGAATCCGGTTAAAAGCCTCCGCACGGATTAAGAGTCTATCCATGTGGTGCGTTTTATACCGGATACAATTACCTAATTCCAACCATAGAGTTAGTATTCGGATCCCATACTTTCAGCCGAAAGCATGCTATGATATCTAATGGGTTCAATGTGGTTGTTTTTGCTTCCTGTAATTGAGGAATGCTGGCCATTACTTCCGGAAGGCGATAAAACGGAATGCGTGAATTGATATGATGAATATGATGATACCCGATATTTGCTGTGACCCATTTCCAAAAGGGATTCACGACCATGTAGCTGGATGAAGACATCGCCGCGTCCTCATAGCACCACTCATCTTTTTCGCGGAAGGTGACCCCGGGAAAATTATGTTGCGCATAAAATAAATAAGCTCCTATCATAAAGGCCAGCATGAATGGTATCATGGCAGCCAGCATCCAGGGGAGCCAGCCCAGGTAAACAAAGATCAATACGCTAATACCGATATGAAAAACAAGTGCGATCAGTGAATCCCAATGACGTTTGGGCGAACAGATGAAGGAACGCACACACATGCCGTAAAGAAACATAGTGAAATACCCGAAAAAAATGGTTAGCGGATGCCGGATGGCCAGGTAGCTAAGCTGCTCTGCTTTGGAAGATTGCAGAAACCGTTGTTTGGTCATCACCGGATATGAGCCGATGCTGGCGCTGAATAATTTGCAGTTATGATTGTGGTGATAATCGTGCGAACGCTTCCATATGCTGGAAGGCGCGAGTATAAAAATGCCGTACAATTTAAAAAGAATATCTGCAGGCAATGACCGGTGCAAAATGGTATGATGCTGGTGGTCGTGATAGATCACGAACATACGAACCATGGTGAGGCCGGCTGCAATGCTGCAGACAATTCGTAAGTAGATATTATTCAAAAAGTAAATGCCTGCAAAAAGCGAAATCAGGATCGCAAGTGTGGACAGACTGTAATACCAGCTTTTCCATGTTATTTCTTTGGCGAAAGGTTTTGTAGCAAGGATCAGCACCCTGCCCGGGTTGTTTTGCATGACGAAAGGCTAAAGGGGGTTTTTTAAATTGATTTATTTTCTGCCGGGCGTTTGTGCTTCCATCGTCTATGTGTCCAGAGCCATATTTCAGGTTGTTCCCGTATATCTTTTTCCAGTCTGGCGGTATGCAGTTCAGAAATTTTTCCGTCGGCGGTACATTTAGCATCATCTGACAATATTTCCGCCAGTATGTCGTAATAACCTCTTTTCAGTCGCTTTATTGTTATGTATACAATGGGGTAACCCATTTTTTTTGCAATTTTTTCCGTTCCCCGGAAGACGGGCGTATCCTGGTTGAGAAAGGTTGTCCAGAATGCATTATCCGGCTGTGGCGTTTGGTCGGCAATAAATGCAGTGGTGGTGACCATTGCCTTATTTTTCACCATGTCTTTATAGGTGTCTCTCATTGCAATAAGTCCGGTCCCAAAACGCGTACGCATGCGATACATCAATCTGGAAAAGTGCTTATTGCCAAACGGATGATATACCACAAACAATTTTTGTTTACAGGTGAGGCTGAATGTATTTCCGGCCCATTCCCAGTTGCCATAATGTCCCATTACGAGTATAATGCTTTTTCCTTCCCGGTGATAACCATCGAAAATACCTTTTGCAGCCGTGCTTAACGTGCAACGTTTTAACATGGTTGAACGCCCGATCGTAAGCGTTTTAAAACTCTCGAGGAAGAGATCGCAGAGGTAATGATAATAATCCTTGCACAATCTTTTTATTTCTGTTTCAGATTTTTCCGGGAAAGAATTGCGAAGGTTTTGCATGGCTACCTTTTTGCGATAGCCGAAAATGTAATAGAGAATAAAATAGAACCCATCACTAACCCTGTATAGAATTGGAAAGGGTAGAAGGGAAAGCAAATAGATAAATGGCAATGAAATGTAATAAATCAGGCCTTGCATGAGGGGCCAAGATACCTTTTATTGGCTGAAAACCAAATAATTCAGACATTATTTAATTAGAATACCCATCCACTTCCACGATAGCCTCCGCAAAAGCCTTCGGTGCTTCCTGGGGCAGATTATGACCGATGCCTCCTTTGATAACCTTATGGGAATATCTACCCGAAAATTTATTCGCATAAGCACTTCCTTCGGGATGCGGCGCCCCATTGGCGTCCCCTTCCAGCGTGATCGCGGGCACCATAATTACCGGACCTTCCGCAAGCCGTTTTTCAAAGTTGTCGTATTGGGGTTCCCCCTCCGCCAGTCCAAGCCGCCATCGATAATTATGAATAACGATGGCCACGTGATCGGGATTATCAAACGATGTGGCCGTACGGTCGAATGTCGCATCATCGAAGTTCCATTGCGGCGACGCGATCTTCCAGATCAGCTTTGCAAAGTCATGTCTGTATTTGTCATAGCCCAGCCGGCCACGCTCCGTGGCAAAATAGTATTGATACCACCATTGCAACTCACTGGCAGGGGGCAATGGTATCTTACCGGCATTCTGGTTGCCGATGAGATACCCACTTACAGCCACGAGGGCTTTGCAGCGCTCAGGCCAAAGGGCAGCGATGATATCCGCCGTTCTTGCCCCCCAATCAAATCCGGCAATAATGGCCTTCTCTATCTTCAGCGCATCCATTAAATGGGTAATATCCAATGCCAGCGCCGATTGTTGACCGTTCCTTTGTGTTGCTGCGGAGAGGAAGCGGGTGGTACCATAACCCCGCAGAAAGGGTATGATCACTCTGTATCCGGCCGAGGTGAGGAGCGGCGTTACTTCATCAAAACTATGAATATCATAAGGCCATCCATGCAAGAGTATTACCGGACGTCCATTGGTGGGGCCAGCGTCAACATAGCCGACATTCAAAAGGCCCGCGTCGATCTGCTTGATCGTGCCGGATGGTCCTTCTTTAACAACCGTCGCCCCCAGCCCCAGCATAGCCAGCTCGACGCCACCGATTGATTTAGCCGCCTGGCTCAAAAAATGACGACGGCCATATTTTTCCTCTTTCATTTTTTTTGGGTATTATTTACTTAAAATTAACGCAATGACTGGAAAGCTGCACGCATTTCACCGACAAATAACTGAGGCTGTTCCCAGGCTGCGAAGTGGCCTCCCTTATCCAGCCTGTTGTAATAGATAAGGTGGGAATACGCCTTTTCTGCCCAATTCTTTGGAGCGGCATAGATCTCATCAGGGAAAACGCTTACGGCCACCGGAATGGTTACATGCCGGGGGTCAAAAAAGCCTGCTTTTGGAAGCTGGAAAGTTTCCCAATACAGACGGGCTGAAGAAACTCCTGTATTTGTCACCCAGTAAAGGGTAATGTTGTCAAGAATATCATCCTTTGTAAGACCTTCTTTTTGTCCATCGAATACGCGTGTGATAAGCTCATAGCTTCGCAGGTCATGATCCAGCATCCAGCCTGCTAACCCGATGGGTGAATCATCGATGCCATACAGCGTCTGAGGACGCAGACCCATTTCATTGGCATACCCGAGGCCTTTTGAATAGAATACGCCCAGCTGCTGGAAGGCATTTATTTCTTCTGCCGAAAGGCCGACGGGCACTGTACCGGACGCCAGCGCGGCTGAAATGTCGGGTGGAACTGTGGCGGGCATGTTCGTGTGGATGGCAAGCAATCCCGGAGGCGCTATCAACGCCATTATTTCCGAAACGGCGTTCCCCCAATCACCCCCTTGCGCCACATATTTTGTATAGCCGAGTCGATCCATCAGTTCTATCCAGGCCTTTGCAATATGAACGGGCTCCCATCCCGTGGTCGTAGGCTTGCCTGAAAATCCATAGCCAGGCAGTGAAGGGATCACCACATCAAAGGCGTCTTCGGGCTTTCCGCCATAGGCGACAGGATCAGTTAGCGGACCGATGACTTTCATCTGCTCGATAATGGAGCCGGGCCAGCCATGCGTAATTATGATCGGCAACGCGCTGGGATATTTCGAACGGACGTGAATAAAATGAATGTCAACGCCATCGATAGTCGTTACGAATTGAGGCAATGCATTTAATCTTGTCTCTACTTTGCGCCAGTCATACTTTGCCGCCCAATAGTTGGCAAGGGCGTGCATAGTAGCCAGCTGTACCCCTTGTGATCCATCCTTGACCGTTTCGCGTTCGGGCCACTTTGTCGCTACGATGCGGCGGCGTAGGTCATCCAGTTTAGACTGAGGAATGTGGACTTTGAAAGGGCCGATCGATTTGTCCGATGCTAATTTAACAAGAGAGCCACTTTGGGCATTGCTTAATGTGCCTTGCATCAGCAGGGCTCCTGCAACCAGGATAGTTGCCAGGATATTTTTACTCTTTTTCATGTTTATTTTTTTTAAAATTGATAGTGACCAATTATTTAACCGTCATTCACAGGTGGTCAGTGCCTGTCGAGACGGGTTCCCATTCTTCTACTTCCCTGGTGATCAGCGCGGTCTTCTCGCGGATCTTTTTTATGGCATCGCTTCCAATGGGTAGATGTAAGGGCGGATTTTCGCTGGCGACCAGTTTTACGATCACGGCGGCGAGCTTCGAGGGATGGCCGGGCTGGTTGCGATTTATGTGATGCATGTTTGCCGTGACAGGCCCGACCGTGCCGTTATAGGCATCGAGGATGGCGGCTGAGCTCTGGTAGGAATCCGAGGATGCGAACCCGGTACTGAAAAGACCCGGCGCCACTGCTGTCACCCGGATACCCAGGGGGCTGAGCTCGGTAGCCAGCCCTTCCGATATGCCTTCCACGGCATATTTTGTCGAACCATACAGTCCAAAGCCTGGTACATTATTCAGATATCCAAACAGGGAGGAGAAATTGATAATATGCCCCGAAGCCTGTTTTCGGAGTTGCGGCAGGACTGCTCTCGTCACATTGAGCAGACCAAAGACATTCGTGTCATATTGTTTCCTGACCTCTTCCGCGGAGGCTTCTTCCGTTGCGGCAAGCAAGCCAAATCCCTTGGATGCTCCTGTAATGAACCAAACTTTGTTTTTCATGACTGTAGGTTTTGTATATGACCGAACGGTCATAATTAGGGTAAAAAAATTTAAATAACATTGTATTCGACATCTATGTTGCCTTTTACCGCCTTGGAATAAGGGCATATATCATGCGCCGCGTCAACCAGCGACTGCGCCAATGTGCGATCGAGACCCGGCAGGCTCACATTCAGACGTGCCCGGAGAATAAAACCGCCGTCACTAAAGACCAGGTCGACTTCGGCGTCGATGGCCGTATCGGCGGGCAGCTCTACCCTCGATTTCTTAGCGGCTATGCCCAGCGCTCCCTCGAAACATGCTGACCAGCCTGCGGCAAACAATTGTTCGGGGTTGGTTCCTGTACCGCCTGCCCCTGGTGTTGAGAGCCTGATATCGAGGTTGCCGTCTGAGCTACGGGATACCCCTTTTTCACGACCACCCGTTGTGTGGGTGCTGGCGGTGTACAATACTTTTTTTGATGATGACGTAATCGTTTCCATTTTTTTAATTTTTAAGGTAATTTAATTTTTGAGGAAGTAGCTTGCTTCCTGTACAAACAATGTTGGATATTGGAAGAAGGAAGCGTGACCGGCGTCAGGCAACAGGAGGAGCCGGGCGTTTGGCATTGTCTGGTACAGTTTCAGGGGATTGACAACAGGGAGAAAAAAGTCATACTGTCCTCCGACGATGAGGGTCTGGTTAGTGACAGTTTTAGCTTTTTCAAAACCAGCCGGATCAGGTTGCGCCCAGCCAATAACTGCCGTCAGCTCTGCGACAAAAGCCTCGTTTGAAATGGGGTTGTCACGGCCTTCTATTTTCGCCTGGATACGTGCGAAAGATTCTTTGCCTAACTGCCTGCTGCTGGCGGAAGGGGCAAACAGGGATGCCAGAAACAATTCTTCGGGACTTAATTTGCCTGCAACCGATATTTTCTGGGTAATTTCAGAGAGCCCTTCTGCTCCCTGTGGGCCGGTACCGACCAGGATAAGCTTATTCACCAGTTGTGGTTCTGTTTCCACGATCTGCTGGGCGACAAAACCTCCCATTGAAAAGCCAAGCAGGTCAACCCTGGAATACCCCAATGACCTGATAAAGGAGGTCGCATCCTGGGCCATTGCTGCAATAGTAGTGGGAGTCTTCCCTGTGGAGCCGCCTACACCCTTGTTGTCAAAAACAACAACTGTGGAAGTTTTGGAAAGCCCGTTGATGATGGCAGGGTCCCAGTCATCCATTGTCGAGCCAAGCGGAGCTAAGAGGACCAGCGGGGTTCCTCCCTTGTTGCCATAGGTCCGGTAGACGATTTTTGCATCGTCGACATTGATCGTTTTTGTTTTTGCATCATTCTTTCCGCCGGCATTGGCCTGAAAGGTTGTCGTAACAAAGGCTGCAATAAGTAGTGCGCCTGTAAGTAACTGTTTCATAATGAATATGTATTTAAGTGTGAAAAAATACTTTGTTCTTTTAAATAATGACCGAACGGTCATATTTAAGGTAAAAAAATCAGCACAGCTGTGCCTCGATCATTTTTTTTAGGTTACGGTTGATAATAGCTGTCTTGTCGGTCTTCCGGGTCGTTCGGCTAATAAGGATACCCCCTTCGATCATGGCGAACATCAGCGTGGCAAACTCCTTATAATTCCAGTCGGATTTGAAAATACCCTGCCTGATCCCCTGTTCTATGATATTGATGATCAGATTCTGGCTCTTGTTTACCATCGCCGCGACCTGTTCCCGCACGACTTCATTTTGATCATCAGCTTCCATACCGAAATTCAGCATCGGGCATCCACCGACCACCGGCGGATCTAAGGGATTTCTGTAGGCGTCGATATAGGCGAAAAGCTTGTCTTTCGGATGGTCGAACCGGTTGATGGCCACCATATGTTTTCGTGCCAACAGTTCCAGGTTATAATCGACCACTGCCTCGGCCAGAACATCCTTATTGTCGAAATGGACATAAAGGCTGCCCTTGGAAAGACGGGTGGCATCCATGATATCGCTCATTGCCGTGGCCGCTATTCCTTTCTTGTTAAAGATTGGTGCTGCCTGTTCGATAATCATTTGCCTGGTTTGTTCTCCTTTGCTCATTTTTTCAGATTGACAGTACAAAGATAATGTGACCGATCGGTCATTTCCAAATTTATTTTTTACTTTTTTTTGCGGCTCGATTTTCGTCGCATTTCCTGGATTATCATTAAAAGGAGGATAAACCAATCATTCCACCCGCAAATTGTCCACCGGATTGGCGATGGCCGCTTTTAACGCGCGCAGGCCGACGGTCATCCAGGCGATCAGCAAGGTGATCCCGACGGCTGAAGCGAAGACCCACCAATGAAGGGTTATGCGATAGGCGAAGTTTTGCAGCCATTTATTGACGGCCCACCATGCGATGGGTACGGCGATGAGATTCGCGAGGAGGACGAGCTGGACAAAATTCATCGATAATAGCCGGACCAGGTTTGGGACCGAGGCGCCAAGGACCTTTCGGATGCCGATCTCTTTTATGCGTTGTTGGGTAGCCAGCGTGGCGAGGCCAAAAAGGCCGATGCAGGAGATGAAGGCAGTGAAGATCGCGGCAAAGGCAACGATCTGACGCCATCTCTGCTGGGCGTCATAAGCGTGTTGGTTGTCGTCTTTTTTAAATGTATAAGAGAAGGGCGAGTAGGGGGCGAATTTCCTGAAAGTATTGTTGATAAAGCCGAGCGTGGCGGATGTGTTGGCCGGCGCAATCCGAATATCGAATTCAAGGTCTTCGCGGGGTGGCCCGATGGTGAAGACCTGTGGATCCAGCTTTGCCGTGAGGGGATAGAAGTTGAAATCCCGGATGACGCCGACGACGATCATGGCTTTACCCGTGATCGGGGATTGAATGGATCGACCGATGGGGTTGGCCCACCCGGCTTGTTGAGCAAAGGTTTCGTTAATTATGAGGGAATGTGTGCTGTCGGTGGGAAAGGCGGGCGAAAAGTTACGGCCTTGTACCACGGGGATCTGTAAGGTGGAAAAATAGTTCTCGTCAATATGCTCATAGGAAGCCACAAATTCCCTGCCCGAGTCGACCATGAGCGATTCGCGATCCTTGCCGCTGTTGTGGCGGGCCACAGCGCGGATGGAAGGATGGGTGAGGAGTTCACTGCGGATCAGGGCGGTGAATTTCGAAGGGTTGTCGACGTCGATCGTTACGTTAACAAGGTCATTGTCGTTATAGCCAAGGTCCTTATGGGTGAGGTAATAAAATTGCTGGGACATGAAGAAAGCGGCAGTGATGAAGGCGCCTGCCAGGGTGAACTGGAGCACGGCCAGGCTTTTTCCCAAATAGTTTTTACCCGTGAGCCGGAAGCGGTGATAAAGGGTATCCAGTGGGTTAAACCCGGATAGCACGAGGGCGGGATAAAAACCGGCCGTGAAGGCGGTGAGAACATAAAATGCCAGCAATAATGCAACAAGCCGTGCGTCGAGAAGATAGGACAAGCTGAGTTGTTTGCCGGCCAGCTGGTTGAACATGGGTAAGGCCGATAAGGCCAGCCCGACGGCGAGAGCAAAGGCAATCCCACAAGCAACGAAGGACTCGCCGAGGAACTGCCGGATAAGTTGCGACCGGCTGCCGCCGATGACCTTACGGACCCCGATCTCCTTGCTTCTTTTTTGCGATTGGGCAATGGTCAGGTTGATAAAATTGATACAGGCGATGAGCAGGATGAAACCGGCGATCCCGCCTAAGATATATCCATATATGGGGTCGCTGGTGCGGGAGCGGAAGTCGCTATTATATGTATTGCCGCCGAGGTGCATAGCGGTAAGGGATTGGAGACCAAGATGAAAGGATTGCTTGAAGCCCTGACTGCGGGCGGCTTTGACGGCGGGCGCCGATTCAACCTGGTACACCAAGGCCATTTTGGTTGCAACGGCATTGGCGTCGGCGCCGGGCTTGAGCAGCAGAAAGGTGGTGACGTCAAAATGCATCCAGTCATCCAGCACGCCCGTACTCAGATAAAACTTCATCGGCAGCAGGACGTCGAATTGGATGGAGGAGTTTTGCGGACAGTTCCTCGCCACTGCCGTGACGGTGAACGGCACGAATTTGTTGTCGATCTGGAATTCGAGGGTTTTGCCGACGGCATCGACTGTCCCGAAGTATTTCATTGCCGTTGCTTCGCTGACGACCATGCCATTCAGGCCCGCGAGGGCGGTCCCCGGATCACCGCTGAGGACGGGGAAAGTAAAAACGGAGAAGAAATTCGAGTCGGCAAAATTGATATGCTGTCGATATACTTCGGCATCTTTTTTCAGCACAAAATCATTGGAGCAGATGCGGGTACAGGCATTGATATCGGGTATGACCCGTTGGAAGGATGGCCCATAGACCGTTCCCGTGTGTCCGATGCTGGCGCGGAGAGAACCGTCCGGGTTTTTGATCTGCATCGTGATCTGGTAGATGTTGTCGTAATGCTTGTGAAAGCGATCGAAGCTCCAATCGTCGAAAACATATAGAAGGATCAGCATGCAGCAACTCAGGCCGATGCTCAATCCCGCGATATGAATAAAGGAAACGGTTTTGTTCCGCCAGAGGTTGCGAAGGGCGACAGCGAGATAATTCTTGAGCATGTTCAATGATTATCTTAGTAAGTTAAGCAATTTTGCAAGATTCGGCAAGCCCGCGATGGTCTCCGTTTATTGATAGGAAGGTTGCATCTGCCAGAAGGTTTCGACTCTTATCGCTGGCCGGCGTTGTTCATTTTCACCGGTCTTAGCAATGTCGAAAAGGTAAGGGACCCCATCTTCCACTCGCTACTCTCTTTGACATATACCTCAGTTACCATAAAAGCATGAGTGACTTCTTTTCCCCCAACCACAGCCAGTAGGTCAATATCGTTTAACAGGATGGCAGTATTTCCAAAAAAATTAACTGAAGCCCCATAGACCTCTGCCTTTTTATACCAGATCCCGCCACCTTTGATGGTGGTCAGTTCCTGTTCTTTACCCCAACTGCCGCCCATGTGAACAAAGACGCATTTTTCGGTAAATAAGTCTTTCAAGGAATCTACGTTCTTCTCCGCCATCCATTTCCATTTGGTTGTAGATAGGTTAAGGATTTCCTGATCGTCTTTTGAAATAATTTCTGCTGGTGAATTTGGCAGTTTGGCCTGGGCTTGGGACTGTACATAAACAATGCACAGGA
>Ga0105240_10014462_pt1 | contig 10776 bp, 11 predicted proteins | sample KBSC54metaG_FD_80426 | JGI IMG/M metagenome (GOLD analysis project Ga0105240, IMG submission 80426) | Corn rhizosphere microbial communities from Kellogg Biological Station, Michigan, USA - KBS C5-4 metaG | ecosystem: Host-associated > Plants > Roots > Rhizosphere > Soil | place: Michigan, USA...
ATCGACCGGCAGATCGTCATGAGCGGTGGACTCTCAGGCCTTGGCGGCGCCGAAACGAACCGCGCCGACCTGCCATACATGACGTATCTCGACAGCGCGCCGCTCGCAAGCTTCGATACCGCCGAGCGCATCAAGATGTTTGACGAGAAGGGAATCCACGGCGGCGTGGTCTTCCCCACCATCGGCATCCTCTGGGATAGCGACGACCCGAAGCTGGCCGACGCCTACGCCCGCGCGTACAACCGCTGGTGCACCGATTTCGTCGGCAGCCACCCGGATCGCATCTATCCCATGGCGCACATCGCCCTGCATGACCCGGAGATGGCGCTCGCCGAGTTGCGGCGCTGCGTGAAGATCGGCTTCAAAGGCGTCTTCCTTCCTCCAGAACCCGTGCTCGGCCGCAGCCCGGCCGACCCGGTGTTCGACCCGCTCTGGCACGAGATGGAGGATGCGGGTATCCCGCTCTGCCTGCACGTCATCGTCCGGTTCAACCGGATCCTCGAGAATCCAACCCGGTTCTCTTCGCTGCTCATCGAACCGAATCGCACCTACGCATTCGCCATGGGCGCAACGTTCCAGGTGATCCCCGCCATGGCCTCGCTGATCATGACCGGCTTCTTCGACCGCTTCCCGCGTCTCAAGCTGCTCTGTGTCGAAGCGGGTGCAGGATGGGCGCCGTACATCGCCCACCGGCTCGACGAAAAATACGAAATGTTCGGCTACGCCGAAAAGACGAAGCTGGAACCCAGCGAATACATGAAGCGCAACGTCTACTACGTCGTCGAGCCGCGAGAACAGAACATCGATTCGATGATGGACCTCATCGGCGAAGAGCACTTCCTGTGGGGATCGGATTACCCCCATGTCGATTCCAGCGCGGATTCGCTAGACCAGATCAAGGCTAGCGTGGCGGGCCTGTCGGAGCACCGGCGAAAGCTCATCCTTGGCGAGAATGCGCGGGCGCTCTATCAACTCGATGTCTGAGGCGCCGTGTCAGCTCGGAATGTCGACGAACTGCGTCTGCGTTACCTGGGCGAGCAGCTTTCCCTCCGGCGACCGTATCGAGGTCTGCCAGACCATCGTGCGTTTTCCACGGTGGAGGGGCAGCGTTTCCGCGGTGATCGTCGTACCGCCGCGGCCGGGGCCAAAGAAGTTCGTCTTCGATTCGAGGGTTGTCGTGCGCGCGTTCGCGGGGATGTTGAGGACAGTCGCCACCGCCCCGAGCGTATCTGCGAAGGCCATCATTGCGCCCCCGTGGAGGATGCCCGGCACCGTGCAGAGTTCGTCACGCACGTCGAGCTCCGCGAGCACGTGCTCCGTCGTCGCGTCAACCAGCCGAACCCCGAGGAGATCGGGGAAGAAGCCCTTCAGGCGCTCTTGCAAGGCCGCAATCGGGTCCATAACCACCTCCCAATCGGTCGTCCCAGTCTGCATCGCGCTGCGGGCGCTGGGAAGAGCCACCACATCGCAGTGTCGCACCGCCAATCGCGAAGCATCGCGCCGCCTCGAACTGGCCGCCGAGGGCGCCAAACTGCTAGTCTTGGAACATCGAAGACACGATGCCAATCCCGTCGTTTACGCTCGCTCAGTTGCGTGCCGGCGCGCCCGGACCGGACTCGGCGCTGACTATTGGCGTGCTCGATGGCGTCCACCGCGGGCACCAGGCGCTGCTCGCACGGCTGAACGAAGAGGCGCGAAAACGAGCGCTCACACCGGGCGTGGTGACGCTGCATCCGCATCCGATCACCGTGCTGCGGCCCGAAATCGCTCCGAGTTACCTCACCTCGCTCGAAGACCGCATCGAACTCATGCGGGCCGCTGGCGCCGCCTGGGTCATCCCGCTCACGTTCACGTCCGAAGTCTCCGAAATCACAGCAGAGGACCTGGCACGCACCTTCTACGACGTGGTGCGGATGCGGCTGATGGTGCTCGGTCCCGATGCCGCATTCGGCCGGGGGGCGCCGAAGGATACACCGGACCGCATGCGCGCGCTCGGCGCCGAGCTTGGCTTCGATGTAATCCAGATCGAGCCGCTGATGCACGATGGCGAACGCTATAGTTCAACGGCGGTACGCAACGCCCTTGGCGAAGGCGAGATGGAGCGCGTTACCACGCTGTTGGGCCGCAACTACAAGTTGTCCGGCCCTGTGGTAAAGGGTTTCGAGCGGGGGCGCACGATCGGTTTCCCAACCGCGAACATTTCGGTGGCCGCCGACCGAGCGTTGCCGGCACTCGGCGTCTATGCCACACGCGCCCACGTCGCGGGCCACGACCTGCTCGGCGCAACCAACATCGGCCGCCGCCCCACGTTCGATGCAGGCCACATCTCGATAGAGACTCACCTCATGGACTTCGAAGGCGACATCTATGGCGAGCGCATGAGCATCGAAATCGTGCATCGCATCCGTGGCGAAGTCGCGTTCCCGAGCGTTGCAGACCTGGTGCAGCAGATAGGCAAAGACGTGCAATCGGCTCGCGAGGCGCTGTTGTGAATGCCAATCGTTCGATGGCGCCCGTTGAGGAACAACTCGCGGTGCTGATGAGCGGCGTCGACTACGGTGATGAAGGCCTGCGGCGGGAGATGGAACGTGAGCTGCGCGCCCTGCTCCAGGAGGATCGGCCGCTGAGGGTGTACCTGGGCATCGATCCGACGGCGACGGCCCTGACTCTGGGCCACACCGTGCCGCTGCGGAAGCTGCGCCAATTCCAACAGTTCGGCCACCACGCGATCTTCCTGATCGGCGACACCACTGCGCTCATCGGCGACCCGAGCGACAAAAACAAGCTCCGGCCGATGCTCACCCAGGAGGACATCGCGACGAACGAAGCGACGTATTTCGCACAGGCGGCGAAGATCCTCGATGCTTCCAAAACGGAGTTGCGCCACAACTCTGAGTGGCTCGCCAGGCTCACGTTCCCGGAAATCATCGCGCTGCTTTCGAAGTTTACGGCCGCCGAGATGTTGCGTCGCGATAACTTTCGCAAGCGCTGGGACGACGGCGACGCCATCTACCTGCACGAATTCCTCTACTCGCTCATGCAGGGGTACGACGCGTACGCGCTCGAATGCGACGTCCAGGTGGGCGGCACCGAGCAGCTCTTCAACCTGATGGCCGGGCGCAAGATCCAACAGGACGCCGGGCAGAAGCCCCATGTGCCGGTCACGATGCCGATCCTCGTCGGGCTCGACGGCAAGGAACGGATGTCGAAATCGAAGGGCAACCACATCGGGCTGAGCGACAGCGCGGACGAACAGTACGGCAAGGCGATGTCGCTCCCCGATGACGCGATCGATCAGTTCTTCATCCTCGCCACGAACCTGGAGCGCTCGCAGATCCCGACGATTATGTCGCGGGCCGGTGCCGACCCGATGGGCGTGAAGAAGGAACTGGCGCGGACTATCGTGACCGAGCTGCACGGGAACGAGGCAGCGGATGAAGCCGAAGCCAACTTTGAACGGACCGTCCAACGAAAAGAAGCGCCTTCCGCGATCCCGGAATTCCGGCTCAATGGCGAGCAATCGTTGCTCGATGTCGTCGTGGCCGCCGGCGCCGCGGCATCGAAACGCGAGGCACGACGGCTGTTCGAACAGCAGGCCGTGAGCGTCGATGGCCAGGCAGCGGACGCCTCGTTGCTTCCGCAACCCGGTTCCTTAATCCAGGTCGGGAAGCGGCGGTGGCTACGGTTGGTCTAGATCGTCAATCCTGCCAGGCGCAATTCCAGGAATGCGCGCTCCGCGCCATTCGTGCTTAGCTCAATAGCGCGCCTGTAGGCGTCGGCCGCCTCCCGAGCTCGTCCCATGCGTCGCAACAGGTCGGCGCGCGCGGCGTGGAACGGTTGGTAACTGGCGAGCGGCGCCGCCAGTGCGTCGACGAGCGGCAGCGCGGCGCCCGGACCATCAACGTTCGCGATGGCCACCGCCCGGTTGAGTTCGACCACGGGTGATGGTGTCAGCGACGCGAGGCGCCGGTACAGCATGGCAATCTCACGCCAGTCCGTGTCCTCCGCGGTTACAGCCTCGGCGTGCACCGCTGCGATCGCCGCCTGCACCTGGTATGGACCCGCGCGGCGCATCGCCAACGCGGTATCGAGCAGCCGGATGCCCTCCTCGATCGCGCCGTGATCCCAGCGCGATCGGTCCTGATCGTCGAGCAGGACGATCCGCCCCGTAGCATCCTGGCGGGCGTCCCGGCGCGAATCCTGCAACAGCAGCAATGCGAGCAGGCCGAGCGCCTCGGGTTCGTCGGGCATCAGCTGCGCGAGGAGCCGCGCCAGCCGAATCGCTTCGGAACAGAGGTCGTTACGGACGATGCTTTCGTCCGGGCCGGGTGCGTACCCGCCGGTAAACACCAGGTAGATGACCGCCAGCACCGAATGTGTGCGCTCCGGCAGCATGGCGGCCGAGGGTACCTCGTACGGGATCCCGGCATCGCGGATCTTGCGGCGAGCACGCACGATGCGCTGGGCCATCGTCGATTCCGGAACGAGGAATACCCGCGCGATTTCGGTGGTCGTAAGCCCGCAGAGTGTACGCAACGTGAGCGCCACCCGTGCCTCCGGCGCAAGGGCGGGATGGCAGCAGGTGAAGATGAGGCGCAGACGGTCATCAGCGATCGGCTCGTCCATATCCACCGCCTCATCGTGGCGCTCGAGTTCAGCCGCGAGAGCGGCCTCGCGCAGCTTGCGGTTCCCGCTCTGCTCGCGACGTATCCGATCGAGAGCGGCGCGCCTGGCGGTCACGTGCAGCCAGCCCGTGGGCGATGGTGGCACGCCCGCACGGGGCCACACCGAGGCGGCCCGGGCGAGCGCGTCCTGGAGCGCATCCTCGGCGAGGTCAAAGTCGCCGAGGATGCGGATGAGCGAGGCAAGGATGGTGGCGCGGTGCTCGTCGACCACACTGGCCAACGCAGCCATCGCGCCATCGGCTTGCCGGCCGCTCACGGTCAGCCCATCTCCCAGACGGGCCGCACTTCGACAGACGCCGTTGCCGCCGCCGGTATGCGCTTTGCGTAACTGATGGCCTCGTCGAGGTCCTTGCAATCGACCAGGTAGAACCCGGCGAGCTGCTCTCGCGTCTCGGCGAACGGGCCGTCGGTGATGAGTTCTTTGCCTTCGCGCACCCGGACCGTCGTCGCAGTCGATGTTGGGTGGAGCCGTTCGCCCGCCTTGAGCCGGCCAGCGCCCGCCATCTCCTGGGTCAGCGCGGCATAGACCTCCATCCGGTCATTGGCAGCTTGAGTTCCCTGTTGGGGCTCAGTGGCTTCGTCGGTGTTGATGAGCAGTGCGTATCGCATGGGACTCTCCTTCTGAGAGGCCGTATGGGCGCCTCTCGCAAGGATAACGAACGGCCGCGACGCAAATCGACAGCCTGCCCGGAAAGTTTTCGGCTACGCTCGATTGCGTGCGCGGATGGCGCACGCGTAATCTGCAGACTGACTCCGAATTTGAAGGATGTGCAGAGATGGCTGACCTCGCAGAAACCCAGGCACGCCACGCAAACGACGTGGTGACTGGCAATATGGCCGGACTGATGGGCGACTTCACGCCGAACGCTATGGCGAAAGTCGGGGCAATCGCCGCGAACCCCATCACTGCGACGAGTTATGGCGTGAAGGATCTTGGTAACAATGAGGCCGAGATCAGCTACATCGGTGACAAGACCCGCGTGATCTGGAGCAAGTGGGTTGACTCCAGCGGGAAGTGGCAGATCGACGATCTCGCCGAGCGCTGAACCATGAACGATGGATCAGAGTCCGCGCGTGACGCCGCCGAACGCAACGCCCAGGCCGTGATGTCGGGCAACATCTCTCAGGTGATGGCCGACATCACGCCGGAAGCGCTCACGCAAATGATGCAGATGGCCGCCGCAAACGGTGGCGTTTCGCCGGCGACTATGCCGAATATTCAGTCGTATGCGATCGAGGATGCGGGCCTGACCGATGATGGCGGGCAGCGCTTCCGTGTGACCTTCACGGCGGCCGAGGGCAATGCAACACTCACCGCGACGTGGCGGCAGGTGCTGAACGCCTGGAAGATCACTGCGGTTGAACTGGAATCGGCCCAACGGACCGACGGTAGCGGCAACTAAATGCGCCTGTGCGTCGTGCGGCACGGCATCGCAACTCCGCGCGAGGCTGCCGCCGACGATGCGGACCGCGCCCTGACGCCAACTGGCAGCACTCGCACGCGCGCTGCCATGGCGGGCCTGGCCACGCTGTTCGACCCCGAGATCGTATTCACCAGTCCGCTCCGCCGCGCGCGCCAGACGGCAAGCATTGCGACCGATGTGTTCGGCCTGCCACGTGCAGTGGTCTGCGAAGCACTGGCCAGCGGCGCCCATGAGGCGCTCCTGGCCGCGATCCGAAATGCCGATGCCTCCGCCGCTGTGGTCGTAGGTCACGAGCCATGGCTCTCCGCGCTGGTTGCGCTGCTCATTTCCGGCGACGCGACGCGCGCGCAAATGCAGATTAAGAAGGCTGGCGCGGCGCTCGTCGAGATCCCGGCGCCGATCGAACCCGGCACTGGCACACTCGTGTGGCTGCTTCCACCGGCCGTGCTGCGGCAGCTCGGCGCGAGCTAGGACGTGGCCGCGCGTACCTGGAGTTCACGAGCGAATAACGCCTCGAATCTTGCCCGTTGGCGCGCGAGTGCGGCGAGTTCAGGCTCAGCGGCGTCGCGCGTGATGATAGACAGACGCAGGGCGCCCTTCTTCAGCTCCGCGGTGACAGCTGTCGCGGTGCTCGGCATGCGACGGTGAACCGCCTGGGCGATGCCAAGGATGCTCGCCAACATGGCCGCACGCTCCGCATCACCTGGCTCGATGATTCGCCGGTACGCCCCGAGTGACGGCGTCCCGCTCGCAGCCCACCGGACAATGGCGGCCACCAGGACGATTTCGCGATGGCTGAATCCATGCAGGTCGCCGCTCAGGACCAGGTACTCGGCGTGCCGGTCGCGGTCGTAGTAATCAACGTGGCCGCCGATCTGGCCCAGCTGTGCGGCCGCGTCTAGCAGATCACGGTCGCCAGGATCCATCGCGAACGCCTCGGCGAGCGCGTCGAATATTCGGAGCGCCGTAGCGAATACCGGGCGAGCCGCCGCGAAATCGACTCCGTTCGCCGACGCGAGTGCCTGCACCGACGCTGAGCGGACGTCCGCGAGCACCGGCGACTCCGGCCGCAGCTGACGCCACAGGAGCCCCTCTCGCAAGCCCTGGCCGACAACCGTAAGTTCGTCGGCGCCGAGGATGTCCATGACCTCATCGACAACGATGGCGGCGGCATGCAGCGTCCCGGCCCGTGAGCCCACACCCGGCACTCGCGCGCGCTCGGCTTCGGTCACTCGCGAGAGTTGGCGCGCAAGCCGGTGGACATCGTTCCGTTGCAGCACGAGCCCGTGAATGCGTCTCAGTGGGTACCGGCGTCCGAGCCGCACGATGCGGGCGAGGTTGCGGACGGCTCCCCCGGTGCCGGCAAGCGCGCTGGCAGGCGCTACGCTGTGCAGCTGCTGACGAACGGCTTTGCGCAGCGCCCGCACCTCCCGGTTCGGAGGCGGATCGGATGGCAGGAATCGCTCACGCGCATAGATGGCGCCGAGTGGCACGGATAGTGCCTCGACCAGCGTGCGGTCCTGGACATGCATGACTTCGAGCGACCCTCCCCCGAGGTCCAGGATGGCGCCATCAACCATACAGGTGCTGTTGATGACTCCGACGAACGACGCTTCCGCCTCGGCAGCTCCCGACAGTATTTCGATGTCAAGGCCGGTGGCCTCGCGGGCGGCGGCAATCAGCATGTTCGCATTTGTCGCGTTTCGTAGGGCCTCGGTGCCGGCCACGGCGATCGCCGCAGGCTCATACGCTCCGGCGATGGAGGCCATGATGCGCATCGCCTCAAGGCCGCGCTGGAGCGCCTGCGCCGACAGCAATCCATCGGTCTGTCCCTCGCCCAGCCGCGCATCAACCCGCTCTTCGTCCACCACCTCAAAGCCGAACGCGCCAAGCGTCCTCGCGACCAGCAGGCGCGCGGAGTTCGAACCAAGATCAATGACCGCCGCGATATCGCCAGGCTTCACTGTTCCCTCATCCTCGTGCGCCGTCAACGCTAGCCACAGCATGCGGGAGGTGCAAAGCTGCCGCTACTAAAATCAGGTAGCTTCCGCGCTCGGACGGCCCGTTACCTCGCGGCAATATGCGTTATGCTGAGGTGGCTTGCGCACGGCGCTGGAGGAGCGAAATGGAAGCCGGGGACCGCCCCACCTTAAGCGACAGTTGGCCTTCGTCGGGCCTTCGTATCGAGGTCTCGAAGTGACGAGCAGGACGCGCCGGCCGCGTTCGAAACAGACGATCGAGCACTATCTCCTCAGCGAGCATCAGCTCGAGCAGATGTACGAGACGATGCTCCTGGCGCGACGCCTGAACGAGCGCATGTTGGCGTTGAACCGCCAGGGCCGTGCGCCGTTTTTCATCGGGGGGACCGGCCAGGAAGCAGCGCAGGTAGGGGCAGCGATGGCGCTGCGCCAGGGTGAGGACTACCTGGTCCCCTACTACCGTGATCTCGCGATGAACCTGGTCTTCGGGATGACCGCGCGCGAGGCAATGCTCAATTTGCTCGCCAAGCGTGACGACCCCCACGGTGGCGGCCGCCAGATGCCTTCGCACTGGGGAGTAGCCGCGCGGCGCGTCGTGACTGGCTCCAGCGTGGTGGCCACCCAGCTCGTGCATGCCGCGGGCATCGGACTCGGCGCAAAGATGTGCAACGACCCTATCGTTGTCCTCGTATGCTGCGGCGAAGGCAGTACCAGCAAAGGCGATTTCCACGAAGCCCTCAACTTCGCGCAGATTCACCGGCTGCCCGTGATCTTCTACGTCCAGAACAACGGCTACGCGATCTCGGAATCAACGGAGAAAGAGATGCCTATCGCGCACGTCGCCGACCGTGCACGCGCGTACAACATGCACAGCGCGTCAGTCGACGGCATGGATGCGATCGCGGTCTACCAAACGGTCCGGCCCGCGGTTGACCAGGCGCGCAGGGGTGGCGGGCCGTTCCTCATCGAAGCGCGCTGCTACCGGCTGGGAGCCCACTCCAGCGACGACGACGATACGCGGTACCGGCCGCGCGCAGAGCTCGAAGAGTGGACCAGCAAGGACCCGATCACGCTGTTCCGGCACCGGGTTGAAACGGACCAGATCTTCCCGGCTGCCGAGCTCGACGAGATCGAAGCCCGCATCACGGCCGAGGTCCAGGACGCCGTTGAGTGGGCCGCGAACCAGCCTGACCCCGAGCCCGAGGATGCGCTCGGGTTCGTGTACAGGGAGTGACTGATGGCTGAGATGACGGTAATCGAGGCGGTGCGCACGGCGCTCGACGAAGTGCTCGCAGCCGATGAGAAGGCCTTCATCCTCGGCGAGGACGTCGAGGCCGGTGGCGTCTTCCGCGCGACCGAAGGCCTGAAGGCCAAGTATCCCGGCCGGCTCCTCGATACGCCATTGGCGGAATCCTCGATTGTCGGCGTGGCTATCGGCGCCGCGCATTATGGTATGCATCCGATTGCTGAGATCCAGTTCGCGGATTTCATTCACTCGGCCTTCGATCAACTCGTGAGCGAAGCGTCCCGCTGGTCGTATCGCACCCGCGGTGAGTCCGGCCTTCCGATGGTCGTGCGGACACCCTGGGGCGGGGGCGTGCATGGCGCGCAGCATCATTCACAGTCGATCGAGGCGTACTACACGCACCTGCCCGGGCTGAAGGTCGTCGCACCGTCGTTTCCAGCGGATTACCGCTCGCTGCTGCATGCCGCCGTCGCGGACCCGAATCCTGTGCTTTTTCTCGAACACAAGCGTACCTACCGACTCTTCAAGCAAGAAATGGATGGCGCCCCCGCCGAGACGACGATCGGCCGGGCGCGCGTGGCAAGGCAGGGCAGCGACCTGACGATGTACGCCTATGGGCTCATGTTGCACGAGTCGCTCGCCGCCGCTGAGACACTGGCGTCGGAGGGGGTCGAATGTACCGTGGTGGACCTGCTCACATTGCTGCCGCTCGACGTGGAGACCATCCTCGAAACCGCGCGCGCGACCGGGAAGGTGCTGATCGTGCACGAAGACACGCTTACGGGAGGCTTCGGAGGCGAGATCGCGGCGCTCATTGCGGAACACGCATTCGAGTACCTCGACGCGCCGGTTCGACGGCTGGCCGCGCCCGATATCCCGGCGATGCCGTACGCGCATGCCATGGAGAGCTTCTTCATGCCGGACCGGGAAAAGATTGCCGCAGCAGCGCGAGACCTTGCGGCGTATTAGGAGGTCGCTATGGCGACAGTGACGATGCCGCAACTGGGTGAAAGCGTCACCGAAGGCACGGTGCTCCACTGGCTGAAGCAGCCCGGCGATGCCGTCGCTCTCGACGATTCGCTGTGCGAGATCGAGACCGAAAAAGTGACGGCCGAGCTGCCATCACCGTTCGCTGGGACGATGGGTTCCCAGTTGGTGCCCGAGGGTGAGGTCGCCCAGGTGGGCGAACCTCTTTGTGAAATCGCAGAGGTAGGAGCGGCCGCCCCTGCCGCCGGGTCCGCTCCGCGCGCGGGCGGCTCGGCGGTCACCGCGCCGCCCGCGCCCCTCCAGGTGCCGGCCGTCGGCGCGTCCCCGCCGCCAGCCGCTCCGCACTCGCGAAGCCCTGAACCACGCGCCCGGTTCTATTCCCCGGCTGTGCTGCGTCTCGCGCGGGAGAACGGTGTGGTGCTGGACGAAGTGGCGGGCACGGGCATCGGCGGGCG
>Ga0105240_10014463_pt1 | contig 10776 bp, 10 predicted proteins | sample KBSC54metaG_FD_80426 | JGI IMG/M metagenome (GOLD analysis project Ga0105240, IMG submission 80426) | Corn rhizosphere microbial communities from Kellogg Biological Station, Michigan, USA - KBS C5-4 metaG | ecosystem: Host-associated > Plants > Roots > Rhizosphere > Soil | place: Michigan, USA...
ATTCCAGTTGCGCCCCGCGGGCGCTCCGCCGATGGACGCGGCCAAGCGCCGGATGATTGCCGAGCACACGCCCAAGCTTGCCGCGCAGATGCGCGAGGAATTCGGCCTTGACATCAATCGTGGCCCGCTCGACATCGACACGCGCGCCGCGCACCGCCTTTTCGCCGCAGCCGACATCGACGGAAAGGGTGCCGGCATGCACGATGCGCTGTTCCGCGCGTACTGGCTGCGCGGAGAGGACATTTCCGATCCGGACGTGCTCGCCACGATCGCGACGAAGCACGGCTTCGACGGCAGCGCTGCGATTTCCGGCAGCGACCAGGCGAGCGAGCAATCCGTCGCTGCCGATGTGGCGCAAGCGGTGCAGTATGGCTTCCAGGGCGTGCCCGCGATCGTGTTCGGGCGGAAGTACTACGTCAGCGGTGCGCAGCCGCTCGCCGTGTTCGCGCAAGCCGCCGAGCAAGCTGCGGCCGAACAGGGCACGTGACGTTGCACCGACAATGCATCCACGCGCCGCCGAACTGATCGAAGCGCTGCGCCTCGAGCCGCACCCCGAGGGCGGCCGCTACCGCCGCGTATACACTTCCACTTCGCAACTTGTGTACAACGGCGTGACGCGGCCGGCGGCGACAGCGATCCACTACCTGCTGTGCAATGGCGAGGTCAGCCGTTGGCACCGCATCGACGCCGACGAGATCTGGCAGCACCATGAAGGCGACGCACTCGAACTGATGCTGTTCGATGCCGCGACGGGCAAGCTCGAACGCCATCGTCTCGGCCGCAGCGACGCGGCGACGGAAACGCGCTCGCTCATCGGCGTGCCGGCCGGCATCTGGCAGGCCGCGCGCCCACTCGGCGACTACGCGCTGGTCGGCTGCAGCGTCGCGCCGGGCTTCGACTTCGCCGGCTTTACCCTGCTCGATGCCGATGCCGAAGCGCTGAACGCGTTGGCACGAGTGATGCCGGAAGCGCTCCGTTATCGCTGAAAGCCCCGTCGCAAGTCGCCTGCAGCCTGAGTGACAGGATTGACGGATCCAGCTGCTTTGTTGACAGTCCGGATCGACCGCCGGGATAATGCCTTGTTTTTCAAGCAGTAAGGACCCGCGCCTTGAATAAGCCCCGCCGGCCTGTGCTTGTGGTGATTCCCGCCTACAACGAAGCGGCGACGGTCGCCGAGATCGTGCGCCGGGTGATTGCGCACGCGGTCTGCGATGCGGTCGTGGTCAATGATGCGAGTTCCGATGATACCTCCGCGCAGGCGCGCGCCGCCGGCGCAGCGGTGATCGACCTGCCGCTGAATCTTGGCGCCTGGGGCGCGACCCAAACCGGCATGCGTTACGCGCAGCGCAATCGTTATGCCACGGTGGTTACGCTCGACGCCGACGGCCAGCACCATCCAGAGTCGTTGCCAGCGATGCTGGCCGAACTCGAGCAAGACGGGGTCGATGTCGTGATTGGCACCTACACCCAGCGCCTGTCGACGGCCAAGCGTGTGGCCTGGTGGTATTTCCGCCTGTTGACCGGCCTGCCGGTGCAGGATTTCACCTCGGGCCTGCGTGCCTACAGTCGCCGCGCGGCACGTGCACTCGCCTCGCGCGAGGCGAGCCTGCTCGACTATCAGGATATGGGAGTGTTGATGTTGCTGTACCAGAAAGGATTCCACCTGCGCGAACTGCCGACGGCAATGTCGCCGCGCAAGTCGGGCATGTCGCGCGTGTTCGCGTCGTGGTTCGTCGTTGCGCGCTACATGCTGCATACGACGGTACTCTGCTTCGCGCGCCTGGACGTGCGCGGGCGCATCGCCCAGCGCGTCGCCGCGCGCGTCGGGGCGGGAGCATGATGGTCATTCTGGTCTCCGCCGCAATCGGCATCGCACTGGCGAGCGTGATTCTCTATCTCGTGCGCCGCGACCACCTGCATGGCAGCTACGCGCTGTGGTGGCTGGTCGTCGCCGCGGCGACACTCGTCGTCGGCGTGTTTCCGCACCTGGTCGATCGGCTCGGCGAATTGGTCGGCATCGCCTATCCGCCGATCCTCGCGATCATTCTCGGCATGGCGCTGATCCTGATCCGCATGCTGTTGATGGACATCGACCGCTCGCGCCAGGAACGCACGCTGCGCCGGCTGACCCAACGCCTGGCGATCCTCGACCAGGAACTGGGCGAAGCGCGCGCGAAACTCGCGGCGCTGGAATCCCCTCCTGCCGCGGAACCTGTCGTGCCGCGCAAAAGCGCCCAGGTCATCGTGCTGCCAAAATCCGGCGGCGAAGGCTGATCCACGGGACGCGACACAGAATCGTGCGCGTACTCCATATCGGCAAGTTCTATCCGCCTCACGCGGGCGGCATCGAGCGCTTCAGCGCCGACCTGTGCACCGCACTGGTCGCGCGCGATGTCGATGTCGCGATGCTCGCGCATGCTTCGCCCGGAAATGGCGCGGCGCGCAGCTTCTGCGAAGGCGGTGTCGATGTGCATCTCGCCACCTGCCATGGACAATTGCTGTACGCCCCGATCAGTCCGTCGTTTCCGCTGCTGCTTTCACGCCTGATCGGCGAGTTCGCGCCCGACCTGCTGCACCTGCATATGCCGAATACTTCGGCGTTCTGGACGCTGCTCACGCCCGCCGCGCGGCGCCTGCCGTGGCTCGTGCACTGGCATGCCGACGTGCCGCTCGACGTCCGCCGCCCCGCGGTACGCGCGATGTACTCGTTCTATCGCCCGTTCGAACAGGCGTTACTGCGGCGCGCGGATACGCTCATCGCGACCTCGGCGCCTTATCGCGACACGAGCGCGGCGCTTGCGCCCTGGCGCAGCAAGACCCACGTCGTGCCGCTGGGGATCGGCGAATCGCCGCCGGCCGGCAGCAGTGCGGAAAAAATGGAAATTGCGGCAAAAGATACTTCTGCGCAATCCATGACATGGCCAGGCACGGGCTTGCGCCTGCTCGCCGTCGGCCGCCTGAGCTATTACAAAGGCTTCGACGTGCTGTTGCGCGCACTCGCGTTCACGCCGGAAGCGAGCCTGCTCCTGATCGGCAGCGGCGAATGCGAGACCGCCCTGCGCGCGCTGGCGCGCGAGCTGGGTATCGAGCATCGCCTGCGTTTCGCCGGCCATGTGGACGACGCGCAGCTCGCCCTGGCCTACACGCAGGCCCAAGTATTCTGCCTGCCTTCGATCGAGCGTACCGAAGCCTTCGGCGTGGTTCTGCTCGAGGCGATGCGCGCGCGCCTGCCGGTGATCGCGACAACGATCGCCGGATCGGGCATGGGCTACGTCGTCGTCGACGGCATCAGCGGCCTGCTCGTGCCGCCGGGCGACGCAGCGGCACTCGCCGCAGCCATTCGCCGCCTCGGCGATGACACGGCGCTGCGCGCGCGCTTCGGCGAAGCGGGTCATGCGCGCTGGCGATCCGAGTTCAGCCTGGATCGCTGCGCGGATCGCGTGTTGGATCTGTACCGCGCTCTGCTGCCGGAAAATCGACATCGCGCAGCAGCAGTGCCAGCAGCGACACGACTGCGGGAGTAAGCTGCAGCACGAGGCGGTTGATGGCGGTGAAGCTCTGCGCCCAGCGGCTCGCGTCGGTGGCGAGGAACAGGAACAGCAACAGGCCGATGCAGACCGCGAGCAGCAGGCCCGGCAGCCAGAGCCAGTCGCGCGCGGCGAGCTCACTCCTGTGCCAGATCACGATCGGCGGCACGAGCCACCAGAGCAGGTGCCAGTTCGGCTGCGCGAACAGGGTGCGGCCGATGCCGACGATCGCTTCGCCATGCCAGGACGGCGCGAGCACGAGGGCGAGTTGGCCGCTCGCGTCGGCGTGGCCGGTGAGGCCGAGCAAGGCTTTCGCGCCGCCGAAGACGAACAGCGCGAGAAAGGCGGCGACCGCGAGAATCACGCAGCGCCAGCGCCAGCGCGACGGCAAGGCGCCGAACGCGATCGCGGCGAGGAGGCTCGCCATCCACACGTAGCCTTCCAGCTTGATCGTCGGCAGCACCGCGGCGCAGACCAGGGCGAGCGCGAGCTGGCCGATATCGCGCTGCTGCAACCAGCGAGTCCACGCGAGCACGGCGAAGGCAAACAGCACAGCGATCCAGATATCGGCGTAACCCGCGAGCGCGGCATGTACGGTCAGCAGCGGCAGCGAGCCGAGCACATAGACGAAGAACAGCGCGCGCGTGTTGCTGAGGCCCAACGCACGCCATTGGCCGTAGTGTGCGAACAGCAGCGCGATCCACAGACCGAGCCAGGGCAGATTGATCAGCGGCTCGATCCAGCCGCCGGCGGCGCTCGCGAACCAGACTTCGACCCAGGCCAGCGCGTTCGGATAGTGCTGGGCGACGCCGGTATACCAATTCGCATCCGGCGCCTGCGCCATCCAGTCGTGCATCGCGACGTAGGGCGTGTAGTAGCCGAGTCCGAACCAGGACTTGGCCTTGACCATCCAGGCCGACCAGGCGTCCCAGGGATAGGTCGGGCGCAGCCAGATTTCGCGCAGGGCGATGGCCGCGCGGAACGCCAACGAGGCGAGCAGCACGAGAAGCGCGATCCGCTGCCAGCGCGGTGTCGTGGTTGAAAGTGCCCCCTCGCCCAGCCCTTTCCCCCAACGGTGAAACTGTTGAGTGAGAGGGCTTCCGTTTTTCCCACGCAACCAGATGAGCGCGATGCTTGCCATGGCAACGGCAACGAGCCATGGCGCGGCGTGCGCCCATGCGTGCGCGGTGTCGACGCGCGCGCTCAGCGCGGTCAACGCCGAGACGAGGAGCAGGCCGAAGACGAAGCCGTAGCCGGCAGCGCTGCAGCGCCAACCTGCCGCGCGGGCGCGGTCGAAAGCAAGATACGCCGCAACGCCAGTGGCGAGCGGCAGCAGCCACGCGATCACGTAAGAAAAGCTCATGGCGTCGTCTCGCGCGCGCGGAACACGCGCAGATCGCCTTTCGCGTACACGGGCGCAACCCGGTAGGCGACCGTGCCATTGCCGAGCGTACCGGCGGCTTTGTCGTAGTTCCATTCGCTGCCGAATACCGCGATCAGCGCGTCGCGCGGCGGCGGCGCACCGGGCGTTTCGCCGAGCGCTTGCGCCATCGGCGCGGTGTTGAGTGGCAGCAAAAAATATATAAAGCGTAAAAGTGTATAAGTGGAATCAGACAGCACGAGCACGCGCTTTACACCCTGCTCCTGCGCAAGCCGCGACACCTCGCGCGCGGCGGCCAGCGTGTCCTCGTCGGGCTGCAGCGCCCTGCGTTCGTCCCAGGGTTTGCCCGCATAGAGTCGCTCGATTACGCGATGCTTGGCGACGAAGTCGTCGAGCCAGCGCAGGTCGAGCAGCACCCAGGCGCCGATCGCCGCGAATACCGCCGCCAGTGCGATGCGCTGGCGCGGCCAGCGCAGAATCACCCAGGTCGCGGCGAGCGAAAACAGCAGGCCGAGGACGACGACCAGCTGCATCCACGAATTCTGCAGGCTGAAAATCTGCGGCCCGAGCGCGCTGATCGACAGCAGCGCCCATGGCCGATAGCCGAACCAGTCGCTGCGCACGCGCGCGAAAACCTGGCTCCACGACGGCGATTGCAGTTGCACGCTCTCGATGCGGAACGGCGGGAAATTCGCCGCCACGCTCGGCGGCACCAGTTGCGCGGTCGCGTATTCGGCGAAGCCGAGTTCGGTGATTTCGCCGCGCCAGTCCGCATAGGTCGACAGATTCACGCAAGCCATGCCAGACCCCGGCGCGGGGATCGACACGGTGCCGAGATCGTCCGACGCATCGGCGCGGCGGAACACGAGCGAGAGTTCGAGCGTGTCGGGAAAGTCGGCCAGCGAATAGCACAGCACCGGCACGTCGGTCGCGCGCACGCGCGCGAGCGGCACGGTCTGCAGGCCGGTGCCGTCGGCCGCGAGCGCGCTGACCACGAAGACGTTCGCTGCGGGCACGCCGCTGCCGAACTGCGCGCGAAAATCGCTGCCACTCAAGGCGATCCGTTGCGTCGGCACGATCGGTGCGTTCCACGGCACGCCCGCGGCCCAGCCGAGCACGGCGAGCCAGATGAAAATCAAAACGACGACAAGAATGATGCGGCGAATCATGCCGCGGATTGTGCCATCAAGCACTCAAGCTCGTCAGCGCTGAATCCCGCGGCACGCCGCGCAGCTTCATTGAATGGCGGCTTGAGCGCGCCGCTCGCATGTTCGCAGATCAGCCGCGCGAATGTCGCGTCCGCGTCGACGCCGTCGTGCGCGCAACACCAGGCGAACCAGCGCGAGCCGGCAGCGACATGGGCGATTTCTTCGCCCAGGATGACTTTGAGAATTTCAATGGTGTTCGCATCACCGACGTCGCGCAGGCGCGCGATCATGCCCGGCGTCACGTCGAGCCCGCGCGCTTCGAGCACGCGCGGTACGAGCGCCATGCGTTCGAGGCAGGATCTGGACGTCTTTACCGCCATTTCCCAGAGACCGTTGTGCGCATCGAAATCACCGTAGGCATGACCCATCTCGGCCAGTCGCTCGGCCAGCATGCGGAAATGCCGTGTCTCGTCGGCGGCAACCTTCGCCCAGTCACGATAGTACTCACGCGGCATCTCGCGGAAACGGTAAACCGCATCCCAGGCCAGATCGATCGCGTTGAACTCGATGTGCGCGACCGCATGCACGAGCGCGGCGCGCCCCTCGGCGCTGCCCAGGCCGCGCTGCGGCAATTCACGTGGAGGAACGAGCCGCGGGCGCGGCGGCCTGCCAGGCTGCGCGATGGGTTCGGGCTCGATGGAGGTTTCAGTCGCGAAGTCGCCGATGGCGACCAATGCGGCTGCTTCGCTGCTGCGCGCAAGCTTGTCCTCGACGCTCGTCGCCGCGATGCAGGCTTCGGCCAAAGCAAAAACGTCCATATCCATCCGCCAACCGGAAGAGCTTCTCGCTCGAAGACGTGAAGGCACGGAACAGCGAGGACTCGCCCCATCCTCTTCGCATCTTCGCGTGAAGCACGTTTATCCCCGCGCGGGGATATTACGACACATGGCGCCGCTGCGCTTTATTTTCGTCCGCACGCGCGAATTCGAGTTCGCGCAGATAGGTGCTGTCGACGCCGGTGACGTACTCGCCGGAGAAACACGAGGTGTCGAAATGCTTGATCTCTTCGTTGCCGTCGGCGACGGCGGCGACAAGGTCTTCGAGATCCTGATAGACCAGCCAGTCGGCACCGATGAACTGCTGTACTTCCTCTTCCGTGCGGCCGTGCGCGACGAGTTCGGCGGCAGCCGGCATGTCGATGCCGTAGATGTTGGCAAAACGCACGGGCGGCGCGGCCGAGGCGAAGTAGACCTGGCGCGCACCGGCGTCGCGCGCCATCTGCACGATCTGCTTCGAGGTCGTGCCGCGCACGATCGAGTCGTCGACGAGCAGCACGTTCTTCTTGCGGAATTCGAGCTGCACCGGATTGAGCTTGCGTCGTACCGACTTCACCCGCTCGCTCTGCCCCGGCATGATGAATGTACGGCCGATGTAGCGGTTCTTGACGAAACCTTCGCGCATCGGCACACCGAGCACCTGCGCGAGCGAACTCGCCGCCGTGCGTGAAGTATCGGGAATCGGAATCACCGCGTCGATGTGATGGTCAGGCCGCAAGCGCTTGATCTTCTCGGCGAGGCGCTCGCCCATGCGCAGGCGCGCCTTGTACACCGACACGTCCTCGATCATCGAATCGGGCCGCGCGAGATAGACGTACTCGAAGATGCACGGCGCATGCAGCACGCCCTCGGCACATTGGCGGCTGAACAGCTTGCCGTCCTCGGTGAGCAGCACGGCCTCGCCCGGCGCAACGTCGCGCACGAGGCGGAAACCGAGAATGTCCATCGCCACCGATTCGGACGCGACCATGTACTCGCGGCCGTCGGCCGTATCGCGTTCGCCAAGCACGAGCGGGCGGATGCCGTGCGGATCGCGGAACGCGACCACGCCGTAGCCGAGCACGAGCGCAACCACCGCATAGCCGCCGCGCACGCGCGCATGCACCCCGGCGACGGCCTTGAAGATGTGATCCGGCGTCAGTGCGTGGCGCTCCTGGATCTGCAGCTCGTGCGCAAAGACGTTGAGCAACACTTCCGAGTCGGAACCGGTATTGATGTGGCGGCGGTCTTCTTCGTACAACTGCCGGCGCAGCTCGCCGGTGTTGATCAGGTTGCCGTTGTGGCCGAGCGCGATGCCGTAGGGCGAGTTGACGTAGAACGGCTGTGCCTCGGCGGCGGCTTCCGAACCCGCGGTCGGATAGCGGCAATGGCCGATGCCGATGTTGCCGCGCAGCTTGAGCATGCTGTCGCGCCCGAACACGTCGTTGACCAAACCGGCGCCCTTGTGCAGGCGCAGCTTGTCGTTGTCGATCGTGGCTATGCCGGCCGCGTCCTGGCCGCGGTGCTGGAGCACGGTCAAGCCGTCGTAGAGCGCCGAAGCGACTTCGGATTTACCGACGATACCGATGATTCCGCACATGAGGGATACAACTCAGGGAATGGGAGGGAAGAAGCTGAAGCCATTCGGCGCGGAAGAACGTTGGGCAATTTTACCAAAACTCCAGCGAAGTTTTGTTAGCCGTTCAGCCCGGTCGAAAATCTGCGTCAGATCTTGTGCTCGTTCGGAGCGGGCTTCTTGTCCTCTCCTTGCTGTGGCTGGGGCAGCAATCCGCGCAGATCGAGGTATTTGGTGACCTCGGCGGGCATGTGCGCCGACGCCCATTGCGCCGCCTGCTGGAAGCTTGGCAGCACGCGCGATTCGTGCCACCACGGGTCACGCGGAAACGGCGTGAAGCCGAGCAGCAGCACGACCAGCGTCACCAGCGCCAGGCCGCGCGCGAGGCCGAATATGGCGCCGAGCAGACGGTCGGTGCCGCTCAGACCACTGCCCGCAACCAGTTTGCGCAGGAAAAATCCGACGATCGCCCCGGCGATCAGGACAGCGATGAAGCAGAGCGCGTAGCCGAGCACGATGCGCGCCGAAGGCAGGCTGACTGCGGTCAGCGACGCAGCAAGCTGCGGACCGATCGTCCACGCGACCCATACCGCGACGATCCAGACCGCCAGCGCGAGCACCTCGCCGATGAAACCGCGCCACAACCCCATCAACACGGACAGACCAAGCGCGGCGATGATGACGTAGTCGGCCCAGTTGATCATGGGGTGGCCGTGATCACGGCTGGGTCTTGACGATCGCCGCCACCTGGAACTTCTGCTTCAGCGTGGTCACGGCCGCGTCTGCGCCACTACGCTCGGCGTAGGGGCCGGCGCGCACCTTCCAGAACGTCGTCTCGCCGTCGCTGGATTTCTCGACGAACGCGGCGACGCCGCCGTTGCGCAGGCGATCGCGCAGCTTGTTCGCCTCATCCTCGGCCTTGAACGCACCGGCCTGGACCACATAGGCGCCGGCGCGATTGGCTGGCAGCGTCGGTCCAGCCGCCGCGGATTCCGCAGCGGGCTTCGCAGCCGGCTTGGCGTCCGCGGCGGTTTTCGCATCGGCCGCCACCGGCTTGTCCGCATCGGCGGTCTGCGCAATGCCGCTCGGCAGCTTCGCATCGATCTGCTTGATCTTCAGGCGCACGTTCTCGGCCGATGCACGTTCGGCATACGGCCCGACGCGCACACGCTGCGCGGGCTTGCCCTGATATTCCGTGGCCTCGGCAAAGGCCGGATAACCGAGCTTCTTCATCTTGTCGACGAGCGCGCTCGCATGACCCGCATCGGCATAGACGCCGAGGTTGACGAGGAAGCGCCCGTCCGCGGCGACGGCCGGCGCCGCAGGTGGCGCGGCGGGGGGCGGAGTCGACGGCGCAGGCGTGGGAGCTGGCGGTGTCGACGCGCTCGCGGTCGCGGTAGTCGGCTTCGCCGCGGGCGCGGGTTTCGTGGCGCTGTCGGGCGCCTCGAAGCTCGCCGGCGCGCCCGTATCAACTGTGGCGAGCTTGTCGCCGGAAGCGGTTGGGACGGGCGGCGCACTCGGCGCCGGAGCCGGCGTAGCGCCGGGCTTCGGTGGATCGACGCTGAGGTTGCGCGTCTCGAAATTGCGCTCGGGTGCCGGCGGGATATTGAGACTCTGCGTCGTCGTGCCATCCGTTTTCGGCGGCGTGCCGGAAAAAAACATCGGCACGAAGATGATCGCCAGCGCAATCAGCACGGCCGCACCGAGCAGGCGTTGTTTCAAGGCAGAATCCATACGTTATCTCCATCGGTCTTCCTGACCGAAACCAAACCGGTCAGCCAGGCAGACTTCAAAAAAAGACCAAGTGCCGTCCGATTATAGCCGCGGCCTGCACCGAACCTGCGGCGACGCGCCTGCATCGTTCACCTCAGGTTGCGGCGCTGAAGCCGTTGCGCGCAGCCCAGGTCAGCGCGGGCGCCGCGACGTGGAACGAACCAAATGCAAGTATGCGGTCCTGCGCCTGCGCCCGTGCGAACGCGGCATCGAGCGCAGCAGTGACGTCGGTGAAGGCTTCGTGCTGCAGCGCCGCGGCTGCGGCGTCCATGCGCGCGACCAGGTCCTGCGCGCGGAGACCGCGCGGCGTATCCGCGTCGAGGCCGGCGACGAACCAGCGATCGATGCGCGCGACAAGTGGCGCGATGATGCCGACGATGTCCTTGTCCGCGAGCGCGCCGAACACGGCCAGCGTGCGACCACGCGCCGGCGTTTGCTCCAGCCAGCGCGCCAGTACTTCAGCCGCCTGCGGATTGTGCGCGACGTCGATGACGAGCTCGGCCATGCCGGGCCGCCCGAAACGCTGCAGGCGCGCGGCCACGCGCGCGTTGCACAC
>Ga0105240_10014464_pt1 | contig 10776 bp, 8 predicted proteins | sample KBSC54metaG_FD_80426 | JGI IMG/M metagenome (GOLD analysis project Ga0105240, IMG submission 80426) | Corn rhizosphere microbial communities from Kellogg Biological Station, Michigan, USA - KBS C5-4 metaG | ecosystem: Host-associated > Plants > Roots > Rhizosphere > Soil | place: Michigan, USA...
GAATCCAGGATAAAGGTCGGGACGATGCCGGCGGCGGAGGAGAAGCCCGATTTGCCGGCGGAGAGCCAGGAGGAGCAGCCCTGGACGCGGCCGAGATAGGCGTGGGGGTGGACGTCTACCTGCATTTCGCGGAATTCGAGGTGGCCGAAGGTCATCAGGGGGAAGACGCTGCGGACAGGGTCGACGCGTTCCTGGACGACGTACGGGGCGCGCATGGCCTGCTTGAGGGCGCGCTCCCACTCGGCGGGATCCATCTCCCAGCCGAGGTAAGTATGCTGGTCGCTGTAATCGTCGTTGGGCTTGAGCGCCAACTTCTCGCGATTCTGGGTGATGAACTCGACGAGATCGATGCTCTTCTCATCGTAAGTGGTCTTGGTCGCGGCGACGAGGCGGGTCCACGGCACATGGTCGCGGATGGCCTTGCGTTCGGTCGCGGGGAATTTCGCGGTCAGGGTCTCATCGGTCAGCAGGCCGAACATCGCCTTCTTGTGCGCGAGTTCGGAACGGAAGCTGTTGACGACGCAGACAGTGTGATCGCGATAGGCCTGCACGAGCGGGTGCGACAGATCGAAGCGCAGCAGGAATTCCTGAACGCCGAGGCGACGGTACACGAGATCGATTTCGAAATTCCCGCGGCGCAGAACGCGGTTGCGATATTCCAATTGCTCGGGGGAGACGATCTCGACGGTGTAGCCTTCCTCGCGGAAGAAGTCGCGGAACAGTTCGTACTCGCTTTGCGCGGAGTAGGCCTGGCGGAATTCGACGATGGCGATATTCGGCTTCTTTTTGGTGCCGCCGAACTGCTTGTAGGATTTCAGCAGGGCTTGCAGCAGGTGCTTGCGGCTGCCCACCTTGGCGACACCGTACTTTTTACGCAGTTCCTTCATTGGCGGAACGTCATAGAAGAGGTCGGCCAGTGCATCGGCGTAACCGGCGCCGGTCGGCGAATCGGCATTATACTGCACGAAGTGCAAGTGTCCGTTGACGAGGTGGCTATCCAGTCGCGCGGCGACTTCGAGAGCCTGATAACCGGGGTCGATGGACGCCAGCATCTTCTCGGCGGGAAGCAGTTCGAGGCGGGAAAGCAGCGTGGGGCTCGAGAGCACCATGGCTTCCATGCGATCGATGGCGCCGATCAGCGACTCGCCGGTTTTCACCAGCGCTTCGTATTGACGGCGGGAAATGAAATTCGGCCGCAGGAAGGGGCATATCAATCTGCCACCGGCTGACAGCCGGCTGCCCTCCATGCGTTCGTGCAGCGCTTCGGCCCACGAGAGATCGCGATTGGCGCCGTTTTCCAGTAACTTGTTGTATCGGGCGACTGCCTCGTCCAGCTGGGACATTCTTGACTTGAAACCTGTTCTATAATCGAGTATCCCACACAAGTGCGCAAAACGATAGGATTCGCGCATTTTTCCGGCCAGCAACCCACCTAAAATCAGTGAATTACCGGGTATTGTTACGTTTTTGAAGGATTGTCTCCGCCGCCCGTATTTCGGCGCTTTGTGGAAAAGTCCGCATTTTCGACGAATGGCCGTTCGTTTGCAACTAAATGGGGAAGAGGATTCTATGTACCTGGATGCAATCGTACGACGAGGCTTGATTTTGGGCGCGATTACGGTCGCGGCAGTGGGCGCCGCTCTGGTAGTGACCCATCACTCGACGAATGCGACGGCGGGCGACGCGCCTGTTACGACTGCAGCTCCGGCTGCAACCACGTACGATGCCTACGGTCAACCGCAGAACGGGTCGCAGCCGTACGCGCCGGCTAACCGTCCAGTGGGATATGCGAATGCGGCGCCGGGAGTGGTGTACGGCAGTTCGCCGTTCGGCGCATCGGAGGCGGCTCCGGCGACAGTTCCGGCTCCGGCGCCTGAGGTCGCGCCCGAGCCCGTGGCTGCGGCTCCCGCTCCGGTGGTGAACCGAGCGGCGTCGGTGCGGAGGACGCCATATGTGACGCACGTGGTGTATCCGAAACGGCACCGACGATATCGGCGGCAAGTGGTGGTGCGGCGGCGGCCGTGGAGTCACTCGGCGGCGATTGTCGGAGGGAGTGCGCTAGCGGGCGCGGGTGTCGGAGCGCTGGCCGGCGGCGGGCATGGGGCGATCGTGGGCGGACTTGTTGGCGGGGTCGGGGGATTGATTTACGACAGGAAGACGCACAAGAAGCGTCGGGTAGTGGTGAGGAGCTATTAACGTCAGGCCGCGACGCGCGGCTTGACGGCCTCTTCGATCTCTTTGAGTTTGTTTTGCCGCGCTACGCGGAGTTCGTAAGCGGACTGAAGGTTCAGCCAGAGCTTTGGGCTGGTTCCGAGCTCGATCCGAATGCCGTGTTGGCCTTTCCGATCGCCTTTGAGCACCTCCAGGTGATTGCCCAGGGATTGCCGCGAGGTCCTGCAATGTTTCCGCGTTATCCAAGGCCAGCAGGCGTTTTCTGGCTGTGCGTTCGACGCTCCGATACTGTCTCGGCCGGAGGCCTACGCTACGTTACCGGCGGGATTCGCGGGCTAGTTTGGCTTGGGCGTCGTCGAGTTTTTTGGAGACGCGGGCGACTTCGTCGGGATCGTTTTCGGCGGCGGGAGCCTTCTTAAATTCGTTCAGGGAGGCCTGCCACTGGGCGACCGCTTCCTTGGTCTTGCCGAGCTTGGCGTAGACGTCGCCGAGATGGTCGTGGACGGTCGGATCGGGCTGCTTCTGGAGGGCGCGGACCAGCAGTCCTTCGGCGTCGGAATACTTGCCCTGGCGGTAGTAGACCCAGCCCATGCTATCCATATAAGCGCCGTTGTCGGGCTTGATGTCGAGCGCCTTCTTGACCATCGTATAGGCTTCGTCGAGGCGGGTGTTGCGATCGGCGAGCATGTACCCGAGGTAGTTCAGGGCGCTATCGCTGTTGGGGTCGATGGCGAGAACCTTGCGGAATTCGGCTTCGGCCACTTCGAACTTCTTCTGCCGTTCCAACATGGCGCCGCGCATGAAGAACACGGTGGATTTGTCTTCGTCGCTCTTGGACAGCTTTTCGGCTTCGTCCAGGGACTTGCCCATATCGTCCCAGCGCTTGCCCTTTTCGTAAACCTGGGCGATTTCCAGATAAATGGCGCGATCGGTTTTGCCATTCATGAGGGTGCGCAGTTCAGTCGCGGCCGGATCGATCTTGCCGGTGTCGGCCAAAGTCTGGGCATGCTCGACGACGACCATGGGCTCCTTGGGATACTTCTTCAGGGCCGAATCTGCCTCGCGGATGGCATTGGGAAAATCCTTGGCCGAGCGATAAGTGGCGACGATCTGGACGGCGACCTGCGAACCGGCTTCGGGATCGAGCGCCGCCAGTTTCTGGAAGGCTTCCACGGCCTGCGGATATTGCTCGTTCATGCGGTAGGCTTCGGCCAGCTTCTCCATGAAGATGGCGCGATTCTTCTTCTCGCCTTCGGAGTACTGTTTGCGCTCGGTGTCGGTGAGGACGCCCTGGATCACGGTGATGGCCTGGTCGATGTGGCCTTCCTGCTCGAGCAGAGTGGCGTCGTTAAAGCGCACGCTCAGGTTGGCAGGATCGATCTTCTTGGCGTTGTTGAGAGCCGCGCGCGCCTTGTCCAGATCGTGCTGGTTCATGTAGATTTCCGTGAGCTTCAACTGGTACTTGGGATTGCGCGGTTCGTCCTTGGCGAGCTGTTGATACATGTGCAGGGCTTCGTCGGCCTGTCCGGCCTGGACGAGATCGTCGGCCAACTGCTCCATGATGCGTTCGTCGTCCACGCCCATTTCGATGGCGCGCTTATAGGCGTCGACGGCGTCCTTCCAATCCTGCAGATCCTCGTAGGCCTTCGCGAGAGCGACGAGCGTGCGCTCGTTGGGGCTCTTATCGGTGACGGCCTTGAGTTTGGCAATGGCGGACTTGGTGTCGCCTAAATCGAGATAGACGGAGGCGAGACCGGTGAGCGCATCCTCGTTTTCGGGATCGGCTTTGAGGGCGGCGTTGAAGGCCTTTTCGGCTTCCTGCGAATTGTGCGCGACGCTGTTGAGGCGGCCGAGCATGACCCAGCTTTCGGCGTCCTTCGGTTCCTTTTCGACGATCTTCTGATACTGCTCCATGGCCTGCTTGACGTAGTTTTCGTCGATGCGGCCGTCGCGCGGATTGCCGACTAAGCCCCAATAAATGCGGCCCAACATGCGGCGGGCGTCCAGGTTCTCGGGATTCTGTTTGAGCAGGTCTTCGGCCTGGGTGACGGCGTCGCGCAGGCGGCCGGTCTGCATGTACAGATCGGTCAGCTCGTCGAAGATCATGTGCGCGGACGGGTCGAGCTTGAGCGCTTCCTGATAATGCTGGATGGCCTTGGTGATGTTGTCCTTGTTACCGTCGGCCTGGCCCAACTCCGCATAGAGGCGGCCCATGGCAAAGTGATAATAGGCACTGGCCTTTGCGTCTTGTGCCGGGGTGGCGGCGGGTTGCGGCCGGGAATTTTGGCCGAAGCAGAGAGATCCGGCCATTCCCACGAGGAGAAGCGCTTTTGCGGAGCGAATCATGAGGGTTCTAAACTTTCTTTCCCCCGAGTAGAGTGCCACTCAGGTCGAAGGGTAACCTTACTATTGTATAACGGGGTCTCATGGCAAGGGTCGAAACCAAACCGAGTGCGTACTGAAACAGAAATAGCCGCCGCCTCACGTGAGCCTGTACCGGGAGACGCGCCAGAGTTGCCGCTGGTTGCAGTGGCGGGACCGACGGGATCGGGAAAAAGCGAGTTGGCGCTGCGACTTGCCGAGGGATTCAACGGCGAGATTGTAAATTGCGATTCCCTGCAGGTGTTTCGATACTTCGACATTGGGACGGCCAAGCTCCCGGTGAGCGAGCGGCGGGGCATCCCGCACCATTTGATCGACATCGTGGACCCGGACGAGTTGTTCACGGCGGGGGAATATGCGCGGCTGGCGCGTGAAGCGATCGCGGATATTTCGGGGCGCGGCAAACTGCCGATTGTGGCTGGGGGCACAGGTTTCTACCTTCGTGCTTTATTAGACGGACTATTCGAAGGTCCGTCGCGGAATCAGCCGTTGCGGGATCGGCTGGCAGCCAGAGAGGCGCGGCGTGCGGGTTCGCTGCACCGGTTGTTGAGGCGGTTCGATGCGACGGCGGCGTCGCGGATTCATGCAAATGACATTCCGAAAGTGACGCGCGCGCTGGAGGTGTGCCTGGTGACGCAGCGTCCGGTGAGCGAGTTGTTTCGGGAAGGGCGCGATGGGCTGGTGGGGTATCGGACGGTGAAGTTGGGGCTATTGCCGGATCGCGACGTCTTATATCCGCGGCTGGATGCGCGGTGCGCGTGGATGTTCGAGAACGGGCTGGTGGGGGAAGTGCGCGGAATTCTGGAGCGGGGATATGCGGCGTCGTGCAAGCCGTTCGAGTCGCACGGATATAAGCAGACGCTGCAATATCTGAGCGGAGAATTGAATTTGCGCGAGGCGATATTTTACGCGCAGAGGAACACGCGCAACTACGCGAAGAGACAGCTCACGTGGTTTCGTCGCGAGGCGGGGCTGGCGTGGATCAAGGGATTCGGAGATGCTCCGGAGGCGCTGGAGACGGCCTTTTCGCGCGTGTCCGAATTGTTAACACGTTGATTTTCCGCTTTTCGCGGAACATTTCGCGCGCTCGCTCGTACTAGAAGGTGTAGCGCAATCGCGAAACAAAAACAAAAAACAGTTTGGGGGATTTGACGATGTTGAGCAAAGTTGTGTTTTCATTTGCCGTGCTTGGCCTGGCTTTGGCGAGCGCGAAGTCGTACACGATGACGCTGTCCACGCCGGTGCTTGTGGGTAATACGGAGTTAAAGGCCGGTAACTACGAAGTGTCGGTATCGGGTCAGAACGCCGTGATTACGGGGTGGAAAACCGAGAGCAAGACGCCGGTGCGGGTGGAGACGGTGGACGCGAAGTTCGCGGCCACGAGCGTGAAGTACAAGGTTGAGGGCGGGAAGAAGCAGATCCAGGAAATCCAGTTGGGGGATTCGAAGACGAGGCTGGTATTCGTGGACGCGTCGCCGCAGCCGTAGGTCGCTTGCTTACGCGCGCGGCTCCGATCTAACCTGAAGGTTCATGCGGTTGTTTTTGGTGTGGGTATTGTTGTGCGTTGCGGCGCACGCCGAGACGGTGCTGGTGCTGCCGTTTTTCAATCATTCGAAAACGGCGAATCTGGATTGGCTTGGCGAGAGCATTGCGGAGAGCGTGCATGATGCGCTGGTTTCCGAAGGCCTCCTGGCGTTGGATCGCGAAGATCGCCTGGAGGCCTATCGTCGTTTGAACATGCGGCCGGGCGCCGAGTTGACGCACGCTTCGATCATTAAGATCGGGCAGTCGCTGGATGCCACGAAGGTGGTATATGGCGAGTTCGAACTGCTGGCGCCGGAGAGCGGGAAAGAGCAAACCAAGGGCACGCTGCGGATCAACGGGCGCATCGTGGATCTGAAGGATATGCGGCAAGGGCCGCCGTTCGGCGAACTGGGCGCGCTGGAGGATCTGGCCTCGATCGAGGCGCGCGTAGACTGGCAAGCACTGGCGCAATTGATCCCCAAGAGCGTGCCGCCCGAGCAGGAGTACGTGAAGCGGCAGCCTCCGGTGCGGCTCGACGCGGTGGAGAGCTACATCCGCGGATTGCTGGCGACGATGCCCGAGCAGCGGTACAAGCTGTTCACACAATCGGCGCGGCTGGACGAGCACTATTCGCAGCCGTGCTTCCAGTTGGGCAAGATCGCGTGGGAGCAGAAGGACTACAAGAACGCCGCGACATGGCTGCCGCGAGTGGCGAAGACCGATTCGCATTACCTGGAAGCGCAGTTCTTTCTGGGACTGAGTCAGTATCAGCAAGGCATGTATCCGGCGGCCGAGCGGGACTTTCAGACCGTGGCTGCGTCGGTGCCGCTGAACGAAGTTTTCAATAATCTGGGGGCGGCGCAATCGCGGAGGGGCGATACGGCGGGCGCGATCGCGAGTTTCCGGAAGGCGCTGGAAGGCGACAGCGGCGATCCCGACTATCACTTCAATCTGGCGTACGAGCTATGGCGGGCGGGCGAGTTCGATCAGGCGGTGGAGAGCTTTCGGGCGGCGCTGGCGCGGAATGGCGCCGATAACGAAGCGACGTCGATGCTGGGGCTGGCGCTGAAGCGGCAGGGTCCGCGGGCGAACGATCCGAAATCGGAGGGTCGCGAGCGGCTGAAGCGCAACTACGACGAAGCGGCGTACCGGCAACTGCAAGCGGAACTGAAAAAATAGTTACAATGATTCCGATGAAAACGTCATTGATGTTGCTCTTCGTTGCCGGCCTGTCCGTGGCCCAGACGCCGCCTGCCCAGCCCGCGGCTGGCGCGCCGCTGCCGGATGGCTTGTATGCCATTTTCAATACGGATAAGGGCGTGATCAAAGCCCAGCTATTCGAGAAGGAAACGCCGGCGACGGTCGCGAACTTTGTCGGACTGGCGAAGGGCACGAAGGCGTGGATGGATTCGAAGACGAAGGCCATGGTGAAGCGGCCGATGTACAACAACATCCCGTTCTACCGCGTGATGATGGACGGCATGATTCAGGCGGGCGATCCGACGGGCAAGGGCAGCACGCCGTGCGGGGTTCATCTGAAGGACGAGATCCGCCCGGAGTTGAAGTTCGACAAGCCGGGGCGGCTGGCGATGGCCAACACCGGCGAGCCGAATTCGGCAGCGTGCGAATGGTTCATCACCGAGGTTCCCAAAGCGCCGACGTGGGACGGGAACTATACGATTTTCGGGCAAGTGCTGGAAGGGCAGGACGTGGTGAAGGCGATCTCGCGAGTGCCGGCGGTGGGGAACATCGCGAAGAATCCGGCTAAGCTGATCACGCTGCAAATCCAGCGCGTGGGTCCGCCGCCCGCACCGGCGGCGCCCGCGAAGAAGACAGCGGCTCCGGCGACGAAGAAGGCACCCGGGGTCGCGCCAGTCAAAAAGTAAAGGCACCGGCGGCAAAGACCGCCGGCGTTACGACACCGGGGCGGTTTTGGCGGTGGCGCCAGCGGCGGCTTTGGCCGGGGCCGCGGCGGCTTTGGGCTTCGCCTGGGCTTCCATTTCGCGACGAATCATAAAGATCAAGTAGAGCAGGAAGGCGACAGCGACCAGCAGCGCCGTCAGGACGAGGAAAAGCCCGTCGACGGTCAGAGCTTGTCCGCTGATCACCAGCCACGCGGTGGTACCCAGGCCACCAACGATCATCAGGATACTAAAGAGGAAAAGAAATCCGCGATCAGACATATCCGCCAGACATTGTACAGCAAACGGCTTTACCATGGATTTCAGATGAAATTGTTCTGTTCTTTACTTCTAATGATTCCCTGTGTGTTCGCGCAGGGCAGCAAAATGGCAGACGGCCTGTACGCCGTGTTCGCGACGTCGGAAGGCAACTTCACGGCGAAGTTATACGAGAAAGAGACGCCGCGTTCGGTCGAGAACTTCGTGGCGTTGGCCGAGGGCACCAAGGCGTGGAAGGATCCGAAGACGCATGCGATGGTGAAGCGTCCGCTGTACGACAACCTGGAGTTCTATCGGGTGATGCCGGCCGAGATGATTCAGTCGGGGAGCGCGACGGGGACGACGGGATTCGATTGCGGCGTGAGTGTGCGCGACGAGTTCCTGCCGGGACTGATGTTCGATCGGGCCGGGAAGCTGGCGGTGGCGAATTCGGGCGGTCCGGATTCGGGCGGATGCCAGTTCTTCATTACGGCCGGACCGATGCGGAGTTGGGACGGCAAGTATGCGGTCTTCGGGCTGGTGACGAAGGGGCTGGAGGTGGTGCAGAAGATCGCGACCGCGCCGGTGCACGATGAGAAGCCGCTGGCTCCGGTGAAGCTGTTGAGCGTCACGATCATGAGGATCGGTCCGGAGCCAGTGGTGAAGAGCAAGAAGAAGTGACCCCTCTCTTACGTTCGGGGCTCTGCTAACTGCCGGAGCACGTAGGGGAGGATGCCGCCGCTGCGGTAGTACTCCACTTCCTGCGGCGTGTCGACGCGGACGGTGACGGTGAATTTGGTCTCCTTGCCGTCATCGGCCACCGCGCGGACCTGCGCTTTGCGGCCGCCGCCATTGAGCGAGGCGGGGATGCCTTCGATGTGGAAGACTTCCCTGCCCGTGAGTCCGAGGGACGCGGCGTTCTGTCCATCCTGGAATTGCAGCGGGAGCACGCCCATGCCGACCAGGTTGGTGCGATGGATGCGCTCGAAAGATTCGGCGATGACGGCGCGGACGCCGAGGAGCATGACGCCCTTAGCGGCCCAATCGCGGGATGAGCCGGAGCCGTATTCCTTGCCGGCGAGGATGAGCAGCGGCGTGCCTTCCTGCTGGTACTTCACGGAAGCGTCATAGATGTACATCTGCTCGCCATCGGGCAGGTGGAGGGTCCAACTGCCTTCGGTGCCGGGAGCGAGTTGATTGCGCAGGCGGATGTTGGCGAGCGTGCCGCGCACCATAACCTCGTGATTGCCGCGGCGCGCGCCGTAGGAGTTGAAGTCCTTAGGCTGGACACCCTGTTCGATGAGGTACTTACCGGCGGGACTATCCTTAGCGATGTTACCGGCGGGGGAGATGTGATCGGTAGTTACAGAGTCGCCTAACATGGCGAGGACACGCATGCCGTGGAAGTCATTCACGGAAGTTGCGGGGTCGACCATGTTATCGAAGTAAGGCGGCTTCTTGATGTAAGTGGATTGGGTGTCCCATGCGAAGGTGCCGCCGGTGGGGACGGGCATGTTCTGCCAGTTCAGATCGCCGTCGAAAGCGTGGGCGTACTCGTGCTCGAACATGCCGCGGTCGATGGCCTGGGCGACGGTGGCGCGGACTTCTTCGTTAGTGGGCCAGATGTCGCGGAGGTAGACGGGTTGGCCGTCGGAGCCGGCGCCGAGAGGGTCGGCGGTCATGTCGATATCGACGGTTCCGGCGATGGCGTAGGCAACCACGAGCGGCGGGGAGGCGAGGTAGTTAGCCTTCACCTGGGCGTTGATGCGGCCTTCGAAGTTGCGATTGCCGCTGAGGACGGCGGCAACGACGAGTCCTTCCTGGGAGACGGCCTCGGAGACAGGTTCGGGGAGCGGTCCACTGTTGCCGATGCAGGTAGTGCAGCCGAAGCCTACCAGGTGGAACTTCATCTGTTCGAGGTAGGGCATGAGTCCGGCCTTGTTGTAGTAATCGATGACGACCTTGGAGCCGGGAGCGAGGCTGGTCTTGACCCAGGGCTTCACGGTGAGGCCGCGCTCGGCGGCTTTCTTAGCGACGAGGCCGGCGGCGAGCATCACGGACGGGTTCGAGGTGTTGGTGCAGCTTGTGATGGCTGCGATGACGACGGCGCCATTGCCGAAGGTCGCGGACATGCCGTCGATCTCGGCGGTCGCCGACTTGGGCTCGCCGGGGAAAGCGTCGTGGAAGTTCTTGCGCATGCCGGGGAGTTCGACGCGGTCCTGAGGCCGCTTGGGCCCGGCCATGGAGGGATTGACGGTGGCGAGGTCGAGGTCGAGGGAGTCGTTGTAGTGCGGGTCGGGAGTCCGGTCGGTGCGGAAGAGGCCCTGCTCCTTGGTGTAGGCTTCGACGAGCGCGACGAGGTCGTCGGGGCGGTTGGTGAAGCGGAGGTAGGAGAGCGTTTCGGCGTCGACGGGGAAGAAGCCCATGGTGGCGCCGTATTCGGGGGCCATGTTGGCGACGGTGGCGCGGTCGGCGAGGGAGAGAGCGCTGAGACCGGTGCCATAGAATTCGACGAACTTGCCGACGACGCCCTTCTTGC
>Ga0105240_10014467_pt1 | contig 10775 bp, 15 predicted proteins | sample KBSC54metaG_FD_80426 | JGI IMG/M metagenome (GOLD analysis project Ga0105240, IMG submission 80426) | Corn rhizosphere microbial communities from Kellogg Biological Station, Michigan, USA - KBS C5-4 metaG | ecosystem: Host-associated > Plants > Roots > Rhizosphere > Soil | place: Michigan, USA...
CAAATCCGCGTTGGTCGCGGGGGGCTTTGCCGACGCGGACGTTACGGTTACTCCGGTCGATGACACAGCCTTTTTGATTGCGCGCTGGAAAGGCAAGGATTCCAAGCTGAAGCCGCTCATCATCTCCGGGCATATGGATGTGGTCGAGGCCAAGCCGGCCGACTGGGAGCGTGATCCTTTCACCCCGGTAATTGAGAATGGTCTCCTTTACGGTCGTGGCGCCAGTGACATGAAGTTGGACGATGCACTGGCCGTTGCAAGTCTCATCGAGCTCAAGAGGCAAGGCTACGAGCCCCGCCGCAGCATCGTGCTCGTGCTGTCGGGTGACGAAGAGACCACGATGAAAACGACCGAAATGGCGTCCAGGCAGCTGTCGAATGGAGAGATGGTGCTCAACGTCGATGGCGGCGGGGGGCAGTTGGACCCGCAAGGCAAGCCACTGTACTTCTCCTGGTCCGGCGCCGAAAAAACCTACGGCGACTTCGAGATGACCGTCACTTCACCGGGCGGTCACAGCTCGCGTCCGTACGACCCGAATGCCATCACCGAGATGTCCGCCGCGCTCGTGCGCATCGGACAGTACCAGTTCAAGCCGGAGCTCAGTGATCTGACCCGTGAATATTTCAAGGCGGCCGCCAATTACGAAAAACCTGAAATAGCCGAAGCGATGCGTGCTTTTGCCGCTGACCCGACCGACTCGAAGGCCATCGCCACGGTACGCATCCACTTTGAAGGCGGCCGCCCCAACGTTCCATACTTCGTCAAGATTTCAAGGACTCAGACAGGAACAACTGAACCCGACCAGCTGACTGATCCCGACAAGAAGCCGGTCAGTCTTTCGCCTCAGGATAGCCCTTACCCTATCGTCATGAGCAGGCCGGGCCAGGACTACTACCTGCGCACCGCGATCTCGGCCACAGCGCAGAACAAGGGCGGGTGCTGTAGCACCGCCGCTGATTCCTCTGCAGTCGTCACACTTTCCGTAACGCCCGCGCCGCTGCTCTTTGGCGGACACCAAGTCGGCTACATCCGCGGCGGCACACAAACCCAGGGCTACTTGAACGTAGCCGTGGTCATGATCGATGGCCTCACGCACTGCACCGCAACCCTGATTTCACCTCGGACGTTGCTCACAGCCGCGCACTGCGTTGACGGTTACATGACCAAAGACTCAATGGCTTCCGGCCACGTCACGGCCGCTTTCGGAGCGGTTTACAGCCAGCCCATCTTTCCGCCAATCCAGGTGACCGGCGCGGCATACCCGGATTCCGGAACGATGGTGTTCGACCGGGGCACGCTCCACCATGACATAGCCGTTCTCTACCTGAAGTCCGAGGTGAGCGGAAAGGGCATCCTTCCGGCACCCTTGCACGAAGGTACGCCTGGCTGGCCGCAGATCAAGGCGAATTCCACAGCCCTTACGTTCGTCGGCTTTGGGTTCAATGTAGTTGCAGGCGAGAAAGAGGGCGCCGGCATCAAGCGTGAGGCCGCTTGGGGAATCTCCTCGTTCGACGACTACGCGGTAGCGTTTTCGGTGCCTGGCAAAAACACGTGCGAGGGCGACTCGGGCGGTCCTGGCTTCATAGAGACGCCGGATAAGCTCCTGCTCGCTGCGATTACGTCTGGGGGTGACGATAGGTGCACCTTTGGCTTCGACACCCGCGTCGACTCCTACCTCGCGTGGATCAAGCCTCACATCCAGTGACGGTCTCCCCAAAGGCCGTCCTCGTCTCGAGGACTGAAGATGCTGGGGCGGGTCCCCAAAACCAGCCCCTCGATCCCAAAGGCGGGCTGCAGATTCGCCGGCTCAGCCGAGGTCTCCGATTGCGGCGGGACGGGGCTGCCGCTTGTCGCCCTTGAGCCATTCACGGGCGTACGTGTGCCTGGCGTGGCGGTCGACCCAGGAGGCCTTCGTGGGGGCAACAGGTTGGCTCCGTTCGGTCTGACCCGAGCGCTCCGACTTGGCTTCGGCCTTGGCATCCGGCTTGGCCACCTGCGACGCAACCTCACGGCTGCGAGCGATGCGAGCTTGCGCTTGAGCTTGTTGAGCCGCGAGGTTCTTAGCTTGGAGCGTTTCGCTCGGATCGAGCTCCTGAGACATCGCTCCAGCAGCGGAAACGGCAAGGAGGGCGGCGGCGAGAACTTGGCGGACTTGCATGATGACCTTCTTTCTTGGTGGGGGTGGGGCCAATGTATTGCTCCACTCTTCGAAGATAAAGAGTCATCCAGGCAATTGATTGTTCGTGAATCAGGAATTGGCGAAGGGAGTCACGGGGGAGCTTTAGGGTAAAGGCAGGTGAGACCGGTGCGGAGGCATCTGACGTGCGTTGATCACCTCAAGGCTAGCCACCAGTGCGCAAACTCAGCCAGATTGCCGTGTCGCGACTTTGCGTGGACCAGCTCTGGGCCTCGGTTGGGCGAGCCATTGAGCTGCCGGTGCACGAGCGCCGTGTGGACGTCAGCCCTGATTCCCGTGAGGTACGGTAGGTAGTCGTCGACGAACGCGGCCGGCGCAAGCTCGTTGATCGGCGCAGCCTTCGGATTGCCCGCTTCGGAGTCCGAGCTGGTCGCGATGACCCGCTCGATTGGAAAGCCAAGGCTCTGGAGATTGCGTAGCCGCGCCTTTTCGTAGGCCGGTTGGATCGCCGACACGCAGACCAGCGTGTAGCCGGCAGCGGTCAGGTCTCGGCAGGCCTGAAGCGCGCCGTCGACGGCCGGAATCGCCGACCAGAACTCGTCGTCAAAGCACGCTCGAAACTTTTCCAAGCGTTCGCCCTCCAGCCGTTCCACTCCCCAGCGATCAATAGGCCAGTAAGCCTGCGGATCGCGTTCAATCGGCCGCGCCTGGAACGCGCGCTCCCAAGCGCCCGCATAGGCCAAGCTGTAGTCCAACAGGACGTTGTCGGCGTCAAGCGCGATCACAGACATGCTTATCGGAGTCGACGGCGCTGTTTGTGGAGTCTGCGCGGTTAGGGGAGGGCTTTGTGGAGTTTCCGCTTCGATCGGATTCATCGCCTTCCGGCAGACGACGGACGTCGGCGGATCGCAGAACCGGATACGGCCTCCAGGCGGGTGTCCAGCGCCTTCATGAATGGCACGAACGCGATGCCCAGGCCGGTCAACCAATCCCTCAGCTCGATCACGTCCAAGCGGGTTTCGCCCGTCTCGACCCGACTGACGGTGGCCTGGTTCTGACCGAGCCATTCAGCCAGATCAGCCTGGCTCATTCCGACCGCCTCACGGCGGGAGCGCAGCAGCTCAAGAAGTACCTCATATTTCTGGGTGCGAAGTGACATGGACACCGATACCTTGTTCAATCCCCGACACCGTAGCGGGTAAGTGGTCATATGCACAAAGTGCATAGCCCCACGAGGGGCGAGCGCTCTGATGCTATGCAGACTTTGAGTAGCGGATTCTCCCCGAAACAATCAAAGCCGTCGTAACCGCCCCCTGAGCGCTGCCTCCATGCGCCCGGCCCGTAATGTTCGTATCGCTGCCAGATTACCGCTTTCATGTACCGACGCCGCTCGCAGCACCCGGGGCCGCTTACTGGCGCTGCCTGGTGCTGTCGACCACCACGCCTTGGTACCTGCTGACCACCAGGGCCGACGAGAACTCTCCGGCCGACACCTTCTTGATGGTCTGGGACTCCGACGTGGTGCAAGCGATCAAGACCTGCGACGTGCAGGTCGAGTCGCTCACGCTGGTTTCGAGGAACAGGAACCGAAATCGGTGGGACTCAATCGACATTGCAGAGATCTGGGAAGCTTCCGACCCCGAATACGAAGAACCCCAGGTGCTGCTTGTTGACGTGCACGGCGCCGAGTACAGCGGCTACTTCATGCAGCCTGCTGTTGGTGTCCAGCGGTTGCGCCTGGTCGTCAAGTTCCCCGTGCGCTCGTCGGGCCCGCGCGCGACGGGCGAGGAACACTGACTTCGCGTTGACCCCAAATGCGCAACTCCTCAATCCCGCTGATCCTGACCGACGAACACGCCCGCGTTCGCCTTCCCGAGGGCACGTTCTCGCAACCAGAGACTGTCCTTCGCATGGTCGAGGTGGTTGGCCGCGGATTCTTCGTGGCCCTGGTCGCTTCGGACTCGTTTGAGGATCGGCAACCGCGCACGCTGATCATGTCGTGGGATTCCGACGTGGTGGGCTTCATAGAGAGCCCAAAGATGGACGCAAGACTGCTGCAGCTGGAGCATTTCAGCGCAACGGAAGAGGATGGCCAGCTCCGTCTACGCCACAGGCAGGTCCTCGCGATCAGTCGTGGCGTGGACACGGCCGCTGGCGACGCCGAGGTGATCATGTTTCTCGCCTCCGATGGATCTTGCTTTTGCGGTCAGGAGGCCGTCTCTCCACCGCGCTCGATCAAGGTCGGTTCGCTGATCGCCAATGTTGGCAACCAGTCAGGAACCGACACTCGGCACCGGCAGCCGAATGGGGGCGTTGCTTGAAGCGAGACCCCTTGGCTTCTTGCTACGTGAAATTCATCGAACGGGCCGGGCGTCTTGTGCTCATCATCCCAGAGTCCTGCTCGTTCAGGCTCGGGCAGCGTGTCTTTCTCCAGATGCGCGCAGACGGCCTCGTGGTCAGGGCGACGCCTGTAGGGCTGGTCGGCGGCCGGCTGCTGTCTATCCGCCTATGCCGGGCACCTCAGGCCGTCCTCGTCAAGCGCTCGAGCAGGCCTGAAGCCGTTAAGGCTGTGCGAACGAGAGGAGGCCGTGTTCGAGCTGCCCGCCTCCGGAGAGCTCAACTCCATGCGTAGTGTCTGGCTACAGCGCATCAAGCGCTTTGACAGGGAGCTCAAGCCTTTGGAGTGCCTGCGGCTGCGAAAGGAGCGCCGCCTTAGGACGCTAAGGGAGCGCCAGGGCCGTCCTTCCCGGGCGTTGCCTTTGGAACTCGTCCTCAAGCGGCTTGAGCTTCGGCGCATCAGCCGGGCGGTGCTGGACGGGGAATTCGCCGCTCGTCCCGCGAAACTCGAGTTTGAGGAGGCCCGCACGCGCCTATTGGAGCGGAAGCGCAACGCGCTCGCGAAGGTCCGTGCCCGCCGCACCACCAAAGAGTCGTCAGGGATCAACTGTTGGCGCAGACGGCGCGACCTCCTCGCCAAAATCGAGGCGCTTCGCCAGCGCGCCGACCTGGACAGGGAAGGCCGACAGGCTCCATGACGACCCCCCAGGAGCGAATGCGGGCCTTGAAATGGGGTTTCGAACTCATGGGCGCGGCTGCCCACAATCCCCGACTGGACTCCGCCATCAGGTCTAGAGCGCGGGCCATCCTTCGGATCTACCCATATGTCCAGCTGCTCGCGGCGCTGCGTGATCGCTCTGCGCTGGGTTTGCCCGAAGACTTCCAGCGCGGCCTCGATGAGGCCCGAGAGTTCTTCAGCGAGCTGCGAACAAGCGATCGCACCCCTGAGGATGTGAAACAGCACGCCGTCTACGTGCAGCGGCACTACCCGACGCCAGGATCCTGGCGCTGGCTGAGTCTGCCCGGCGCCAGGCATCTCCTCAGAGAATGGTTCGAGCTGTCCGACACTGGGCCCACCTGAAATCGTCCAAAGAGCCGCGCGAGGGGGTGTGATTCATGCGAGTTTCGTAGAGCTGTTATGCCTGCGAGATCGACTTTCACGTCCTGGAAAAGGCCGACCTGCATCTGCGGTTCTCGTATGCCCTGGGCTCCGAGATCGAGCGCTCTGTCGTTCTCAAGACGTGGCGGCGCGTGCTCGTTGCCTCGCCTAGCTACCTGAGGCGGCGAGGCATTCCGCTCCTGCCGGCGGATCTCGCGAGCCACGCTCTGATCTCAGTGGCAATCGCCAAGGCGGTCCTGTTCCTGCTGTCGGACGACGGGAGCTTCGTCAGGGGGACCGACATGTTTGTGGACGGAGGGTCGGCGCAGTTCTGAGTCGACTCGCGCATGAGCGAACGCATTCTCGCCCTCGAGATGTTCCTGGCTGTGACGCTTGAGACGTGGCGCTCCGCGTCTGCCTTTCGGCTGTTGCACTCTTGGCAGGCACGGAAAAGGAACTGAAAGGCGTCGCCGTCCATCGTCCCCGAAGGAACGAAATTGCGGCCGATCAAGTGTTCCTTGTTGAATCGAAGCCCGCTTGCCGTGGTGACGCTTCAACTACAGTACAAGCACGCTGTGTTCGAATACTCGTCGCCGGGGTTGAACCAGCTCACCGACTTGCTGGTGATTCGCCCAAGCCGGTGCGTGGCGTTCTTGCCTTGATCACTCATCGCCGTCCCGAATGGTCTTAGGACGTCCTGGGCTTCCAGGAACCCACCTGTGCTTGAGGTCAGGGACCGGGTCGGCCGAAAGGGAGGGCGTGAACTCAAGCAGTCCCGAGACGCCGGTGGCATCCACGGTGATGCGAGCCAAGCCAAACGGCTTGGCGGACTTGCCCGCTTCCACGCTCTTGAGCCAAGCATGATGACGGTGCATCGCGAGCTCGTTGGCTTGCTGCTCCGTGACGTCGACCGTCATCTCGTGGATCACGAAAATTCTTTGGTTCGGGAGTCGCGTCCACCAGAGCGGTTCCGGCGTGATCGTGACCGACCCCGGGGGAGCAGCCGCGGTCAGCAGGAAGGCGATCTGGTTGGCTTTTCCCTGGGGAGCAGCAGCGATTCGGTGCGCCTTGGCGCTGGGGATCGGCTCCATCAGACGCAGATCTGCGGAGGCGATCCAAATGAACAGAGGCTGCTGCCCTCGGCCATGCGCTTGATCCCACTGAGCCAAATGCCGTCCGGTCTCGGGAATGTAGGGCGCGCTCGGAAGCAGGTCATAGATCAGAGACCAGTTCACAGCGCCCGACTCGTGAATGCTGACCTTGGATTGCCCGCCGCGACCGATGGTGACGTAGACGTCTCCCGTTCGCTTGGCCGTCGAAACGACGTACTCGATGGAGCGGCGGCCTGCGTCGTCCTCCACGTAGAACCGAAATCCGTTCGGTTGCTTGCCGACTTTGGTCGGCTCGTTGCCTGCAGCGGTCGTCACCGAACGCGCTCCTCGATCCCCCGCGTAGCGCCTGTCGCCCGAGTCGCGACGTCCAACGCTTGGACGCGAAACTGCTCGTAGTAGTCGGCCAGGTCGCTCGGGTAGCGCTCGATGCCCTCGGCTCGAAGCAATGATAGGAGCTCTTGGTAGTAGAAGGTGGCCGAGGCGAGCGCGGTTCCAAGCTCGGGGTACGCATCGGCAGCCCGCTTGGCATCCAGGTGTGCCACGTACTGGTCTCGATACGTACGCATCTCAGTCCAGTAGTCTCGCCACGATGCGCCGTCCAGGCCGAGGTGCTGCAAAAGGCCGTCGCGAAACGCGTCGTGGTCGTCGAAGACAGCCTTCCAGTGGACGCTCTGAACGTCACCGTCCAGACCGAACAACTTGCACCACTCCAGCACGGCCATATCCATGGCGTTGCCATGCATCACGCGCCAGAAGTTCAGGTGAGGATCGGGCTCCACCTCGGCCAAAGCGCGTTTGAGAGCGATGTTTCGGACGACGCCGACGATGACCTCGATGGCATCGACGATCTGAGCGGGAGTGGGCATCTTGAACTTGGCGTGCGAGAGACGTGTCTCCGACACATTTTCCACGCGTGAGCTCGATCTACCAGGGGAACTTCATGTATCTCGTGAAAACGCCCAGTTCGTCGATGTGACCGGTGTACGTACTGAAGTTGGGCGCTGAGGAAGCCAGGAATAGCGGCGAAGGTGGGTCACAGGGCACCCTCTCTTGGAGCCAGGGACAGTAGCTCCGATCGCCACGCCGGCGCAGGAAGCCCATCTCTCGCCTGAATCCGAGCGCCTCGCGGACAGACTCCTTTTGGAGCTTGGCCACGTGCTTAACACTCACAGCAGCCATCACTTCCGCATGCGATGGATATAGACGCGGAATCGCAGGGCTTTCGGGCGTGAAGAGGGCAATGTCAAGCTCGTGCCGTGACGCCTTGCTGGCCGCCGCCGAGGTACCTCCATGATTCAACGCCAGCTGCGTGCTCAGGCCTTGGAACTGAACGGAGATCCATGCCTCAGCGTGCAGCTCTCCCGAGGGGCCTCTCAAGTCAAACCAGGCGAACTGGTGCTTGTCAGCGCTCGCGGGCGCGCCGGCAAAGGTGTTCGGCGTTCCCGACAGCGGCTGCTGAAGGAATACGTTCCCGCCGATTTGATTGAACTCCTCGAGAATCTCAGTCAGCACCACCAGCTCGAACAGCTTGGCCTCGCTCTTGAGCTGCGGGAATGTCAAGACCGGCGCCTGCGCCGCCATCTGCAGGAGCAAAGCAACTTCGTCATTGAAAGACTGGGGCGCCGCCGACGTCTTCGAAGGCTTCTTCGGCTTGCCAGAGGAGGGTGTCGCCTTCTTGCCGGCGCCCGGCTTCTTAGAGCTAGCCACGGATCTGACTCCGCGGACCAAACGGACGGCCACTCTCGGGAAGGTCCACGCGGAACCGGTCGACCAGTGCTTGCTTGGCCTTACTCAGCTTCCGGCGAGGTGCAAGGGTGCCTCTAAGCGAGTAGCCCCGGGCCGGGACTTGGTCGTCTTCGTTGGAACTAAGTTGAGGTCCATCGCTGTCGGCGGATTGGGCCACCTGTCCGCCCTTCGGCCCCGTGCTGATCCAGACGTCACCGAGCTTGGCCTCCAACAGGACAGCGTTGAGCCGTTGCAGTACCTGGTCGTAGGTCTCGGCGCTGGCAGGCTGGATCTCGGCCGTCAGAGCCGCAACCGCCATGAGGTACTTGGTCTCGAGCGCCATCTTGCGGCTCTCGTCCTCGGGCAACGGCTCCGAGAGATACAGGTAGAGATTCTCGAAGAACTCCCTGCGCTTTGGCTTGTCATACCGCCGCGCGAACCTGCGGATCTGATCGACCGCTTGGGTCATCTCCTCAAACGTCCTTGCCATCCGTTCTCTCCCTGGTTGTTCTGTCTCATCTGTTGCCCACACGACTCATGACTTGGGTGGTGGGAAACGTCATTTTGCCGCTCGGCCGGCTTCCATCCGCTGTCCCAAGTCATGCCACGCGTTGAGCACCGGCAATACCGCCGTGCCGTGCCTCGTCAAGGCGTATTCGAACCGGTGAGGGCGTTCGGCGCAACTGCGCCTTTCCACGATCCGATCGGCCATTAAGGAGGTCAGCCGGGTTGGCGGGGCGATGCAGTAGATGGCGGCTCTGACAGCCGAACTCGCAACATAGTGGGTCTACTGCGGGCTTACGACTCGCGCCCATCGGGCGACTGCAATGAGGTGAACGAGTTTACGATTCGTCTGCGGCTGGCACCCGAGGGCGTTGGTACATTCGTTCGGGGCTAGCTGGCTGAGCCCGCAGTCGCAGTCACCTATCCAGCCGACGCCCTATATGAGCTTTTGGTCAACTCGGTGCTCCACCGCGACTACGGCGTCTCAGACAACGTGCTGATCAGCGTCTACCGAAACCTCGTAGAGTTCCGAAGCCCTGGCCGACTCGCAGGGTACGTGACCACCGAGAACATAGCGGACGCCCGGTTCTCGCGTAACCCCAAGCTCGTGCAACTGCTGTCGAAGTATCCGGATGCCCCGAACAAGGATCTGGGTGAAGGCATCAATACAGTGGTCGAACGTATGCGTCAGGCTGGGTTTGTGGATCCCATCTTCAAAGAGGACGGCACCAATCTTCACGTGACACTGCGCAGGGAGCCCAAGAGTGACCCGGCCAGCGTGATCCGTCCCTTCATTACTCGCCACGGCTCCATCAACAACCGCCAGGCGCTCGATCTGCTGGCGCTCGACTCAGCTGAGCAAATCACCGCCGTTTTCAGCAAGCTCCGGGAGCAGGGTGTGATCGTTCGCGAGGACGAATCGCAGACCGGCGTGCGCGTGCGCTGGCTGCTGGGGCCTTCCCGATAGTCGAACCCTGGTCAGTACGCGACCGGGTACCGAGTCGACTCCTTCCTTGCTAGCATCCTGACCAACATGAGCGCAGGCCGCGGCGGCACTGCGCAAGAACAAGGTCGTGCCGACAGGCGCGGGAGCAGGGAGCGATGGCCAAGAACCCCAACGACTCGACCGACGAGCTGGGCAGTCCCTCGCTCGAGGGCTGGATGTACCAGTGCGACGTCTCGGTCTGGGCCATGCTTGACCTGTCGCTGGTCAGGAAGGCCACCGACCGTGTACAACTGGAACCGGCCTCTTCAGAAGACGCCGAGGCGGAGCTCGAAGACGATCAGCCTCGCGCGGGATCGGAGTTGGAGGTCGGCCCAGGCGAGTTGCTCGTCATACAAGCCAAGCTCCGACGGACGGGTCAATGGACTCCAAAGGTGCTCAAGCGCCTCGCAGCACATGGCAAGGAGCGGCCTTCGATCAACAAGCGGCTCCAGGATCCGAGAATCCGATATGTCCTGGTAACGAGTCACGGCGTCAATTCCGCGCTCGCACCACTCGCGGTGGAGAACTTTCGTGAGAAGACAGAGCTGAAAGAGTTCCCTAAGGGAGCCTTCGACGCCAAACTGCCAGCCTCCGCGGCCAACCGCTTCGCGATCCTTGGCTACCAAACGCCGCAGCGTGTGCTGGAACGCATCGAGAACCTGCTGACGTTGTCGTTACGGGTGCCCTCCGCGAACCGTGCCGCATGTATTCGAGACCTGCGATCCGAAGCCATTGCCCGCATGCAGAGCGGACAGATTTGGCTCCGCCAAGACGCGATGGACGTCGTGTCAAGATTCGGCGGCGACGATCCTCACAGGAAGGTGGGCGGCTTCGTCAAGCCGACCAACTGGGACGATTTTGTCTACACGTTGGACA
>Ga0105240_10014468_pt1 | contig 10774 bp, 11 predicted proteins | sample KBSC54metaG_FD_80426 | JGI IMG/M metagenome (GOLD analysis project Ga0105240, IMG submission 80426) | Corn rhizosphere microbial communities from Kellogg Biological Station, Michigan, USA - KBS C5-4 metaG | ecosystem: Host-associated > Plants > Roots > Rhizosphere > Soil | place: Michigan, USA...
CATGTGCCGGCGCTTGAGGAGCTCCGGCGCGCGGAATGGGATCGCGGCACTGGATGAGGTGTCGCACCTGCTGCAAGCACTTCGGTCCGCTTGGCCCTTTTTGAGACCGAGCGGTTAGCGAGGGAATCCCCAGTAGGGAAGACCGAGCGGTTAGCGAGGGAATCCCCAGTGGGGAAGACCGAACGATCAGTGAGGGAACCCCCAGCGGGGGCGACCGAGCGGCTAGACAGACGGAGAGACGCATGTTCGACGGCGCCGACACAGTCGTTCTATACGAAGAGCTGGCTTTCCAGGACGTTCTACCCGTCGTCTGGCGCCAGATGCCCAACCCTGCCGATCGCGATATGGCGGCGGGTTTCATCGAGCGCAACTTGCAGGTCCTGCAGGCGTGGGACGCCATGGACGAGCACGGGGCTGTCGACAAGGGCGACGAGAACGCCCCCTACGCTGCCGACATCATGCGGCTGGACCTCAAGATCAATCTACTCCTGGACATGGTGGGGCAAATTCTTGCCGCGAACCGGCCACGCCCTCCGGCAGTGCCGGTGCGCTTCAATGCGCTCGGCGGGATGTGGCGGGGCACGGCGCCCCTGCCTCAGGCCGGCGAGCAAGGCGTGGCGGAGATCTACCTGCACGACTGCCTCGCCCAGCCGCTTCGTCTGCCGGGCCGCGTGACGAGCGTCACACCAGACGGACATGTGAAGGTGCGCTTCGCGCCCGTCGGCGAGTCGGTGGCGGACCTCATCGAGAAGCTCGCCTTCCGCCGCCACCGGCGTCAGATTGCCGGCACCCGACACCCCCGTCGCTAATCGCGCAGGTTGTTGCCGACGCGCTAATCGCAACCGCGATTTAACCGTTGCGAGTGCGTTATTTTCGCAGTTCGCAGTGCCTGTGAATGCCATCACGATGAGACTGTCGCGCGTACAGTCCAACTCCGAAGTGCTTCACATCTTTTGGCGTCTGCCTTAAGCAACATAAGCCCCGTCGGCAGAAAGCAAGAATGGCGTGGACCGGGGCGGAGACTCAATGGCGGCGGTGGAATCAATTTTGGCGTCCGAGCTCGAGGGTAGCGAGGCCAAGGCAAGCAACACCGGCGTCGTCACTCCCATCACCGCAGCCGTTCGCCTGCCCACCGGTACCTCCGCGGCCATCCGCGAAGTCATCTCTCTTATCAGACAAGTTGCCGCGTTCGATTCGACCGCCCTGGTGCTCGGCGAGTCCGGCACGGGCAAGGAAGTCGTCGCCCGCGCCATCCATGATTTGAGTCCGCGCCGGGGCCGCCCGTTCGTGGCGGTGAACTGCGGCGCCATTCCGGCCGACCTGCTCGAATCCGAGCTGTTTGGCCACGAGAAGGGCTCGTTCACCGGTGCGATTGCCGCACGCAAGGGGCGCTTCGAGATTGCCGAGGGCGGCACGCTCTTCCTCGATGAGATCGGGGATATGAGCCCGTCCATGCAGGTCAAGCTGCTGCGCGTCCTGCAGGAGCGCGTCTTCGAGCGCGTCGGTAATCACACCTCGATCCGGTGCAACGTGCGCATCATTGCGGCCACTCACCGCAATCTGGAAGACTCCATCGCCCGCGGCGCATTCCGCGAGGACCTCTTCCACCGTATCAACGTCTTCCCCATCGAGATGCCACCATTGCGCTCACGCAGTGAGGACATCCCGCTGTTGGTTCGCGACTTCATCGCTCAGAACGCGTCCGCAGGTCGCGGCCGTTTACAACTCTCGCAGCGCGCCCTCGCGGCACTCGCGCTTTACCCTTGGACCGGCAACGTCCGTGAGCTGGGCAACCTGATCGAGCGTCTCTCGATCGTTTGCAGCAACCGGGTGGTGGAAGTGCGCGATCTGCCGCCGAAGTACCGCCCGCCGCAGGACTGGACACTCGAAGTCAAAGCGCTCGACAGCTCGTTGTGCGTCTCAGCGTTGGATGATGCTACCCAAGCCATCGCGGTGGAGGAGCAGGTCCCGCTCAATGACGAGGCCGCTCTCACGGTGTTGGAATCGGAGGCTTTCGAGCCGCAGCCGCTCGAGCCCAACGGCTTCGCTCCAACAGCGCTCGAAGCCGCCGCGCTCGACCCGTTCGCAGCCCTGACCATCCTGCCGCAGGAAGGTCTCGACTTGCGCGCGCACCTGTTGGCCATCGAGCGCCGCCTGATCGAGCAGGCGTTGGAGCGCGCGCACGGCACAGTTGCACACGCCGCCCGACTTTTGAACCTGCGCCGCACGACTCTCGTCGAGAAGCTCCGCAAACTCGGTATGGCCGCCGATGCCGACGAGGCAGTGACGGAAGATTGACGCTCGCGCGGCGATTCGTTGCCGCGCTTGTGACGCCTCGCACGCTTTGCGGCCGATTCCAACCCGGCACGCCTTTTGCACCTCCCCAGGTACGAACGAGTACCCACACGGTGGGGAGGTACGATGACCGAAGCCTGTACCGACAAACAAACCGGCACGACCGCTTGCGCGACCCGCGTAGAGCCGGAGCCTGTCGCCTACGCCCCGAGCTCGCAACGTTTGATCGAGCTCGCGCGTCGCGTGGCGGCAAGCAACTGCACGGTGCTGATCGTCGGTGAGTCCGGCACGGGCAAGGAAGTCCTGGCGCGTTTCATCCACCGCAGCTCAGGCCGCGCGGCGCAGCCCTTCGTCGCCGTCAATTGCGCGGCGATTCCCGAGAACATGCTCGAGGCGATGCTGTTTGGCTATGAGCGCGGCAGCTTTACTGGCGCGCAGAACGCGCATGCCGGCAAGTTCGAGCAGGCCCAAGGTGGCACGCTACTGCTGGACGAGATCACCGAGATGCCGCTCGCCTTGCAAGCGAAGCTGTTGCGCGTTCTACAGGAGCGCGAAGTCGAGCGGCTCGGCAGCCGCACCTCGATCACGCTAGATGTGCGGGTGCTGGCGACGACCAACCGCCGGCTCCGCGAGGAAGTGGCCGCCGGTCGCTTCCGCGAAGATCTCTATTATCGACTCAACGTCTTCCCGCTCGCGCTCGCGCCGTTGCGCATGCGTCGGGATGACGTGCTTCCTCTTGCCATGCAACTGCTGACAGCGCGCTGCCGCCCGGGAGACCAGATTCCGGCGCTCAGTGCCGAAGCGGCCCATCTGCTCCTGACCTATCCGTGGCCGGGCAACGTGCGCGAGTTGGACAACCTGGTGCAGCGGGCTCTGATTCTGCTCAACGGCCCGGTCATTCGTCCCGAGCATATCCAGTTCGAGCTCGCCAACGAGGGCGCGGGTGTAACGAGCGCCGCGTTTGCCGGCAAACAGGCCGAGACCGCGCCGAGTGGCGCGGGCAGCCTCGAGAGCGACGCGGCCGGCACACTCGCCAGCTCGCTGGGACAGACGGAACGAGATCTGATTTTGGATGCGCTGCGCAGCGGACAAGGCAATCGCCGCGAAGCCGCGGAGCGTCTCGGGATCAGTGCACGGACGTTGCGATACAAACTCGCGCGCTTGCGCGAGGCCGGTATCGACGTACCGGCGGCATAAGGAGCCAACATATGAGCGCAATGGAAATCAATCGCGTACTGGAGCAGATCCGCTCGCTGCAGGCACAGACGAAGACCGGCACCGCGCAGCAGATCGGCCTCGCACAACAAGCCGGCCAGACACAGCAAACCAATGGCCCGAGCGCGTTCGCCAACATCCTGCGCCAGGGTCTGGACCAGGTGAGCCAGACCGAGCAGCGCGCCAATCAGCTGAGCGAGGCATTTCAGCGCGGCACCCCGGGCGTCGATCTGCCGCAAGTCATGTTGGAAGTCTCCAAGGCCAGCGTCTCGCTGCGCGCAGTCTCCGAGGTGCGCAATCGCCTCATCAGCGCGTATCAAGACATCATGAACATGCAGTTGTGATCTAGCCCATGGCGGAAGCGACGACAGTACCAGGCTCCACAGCGCTCACCGCGAGCCTCAAACCCATTCTATTGTTGGTGGGCATTGCGGCTGCCGTAGCAGCCGGCGTAACCGTGGTGCTCTGGACACGGGGGCCGAGCTACAGCCTCCTTTATGCCAACATCGCCACGGAAGACCAGTCGGCCATTGCCCAGGCGCTCGATGCGGCGCAAATTCCTTATCGCATCCAGCCGGGCTCGAACAACATTGAAGTGGCCGCCGAGCGGGTCAGCGAGGCACGTATGAAGCTCGCCGGCCAGGGCCTGCCCGAAAGTGGCGGCGGCTTCGCCCTCATGGACAAGGATCCGGGCTTCGGCGTCAGCCAGTTCATGGAGAATGCGCGTTATCAGCACGCGCTCGAAACCGAGCTCGCCCGCACCATCGCGAACCTTCGGCCGGTCGAGGGAGCGCGGGTGCATCTCGCCATTCCTCACCAGAGCGCGTTCGTGCGCGACCATCGCCCCGGTACCGCCTCGGTTTTCGTGCAGGTGAAACCGGGCCGCCGACTCGAGCAGGGACAGGTTCAGGCTATTGTCAACCTCGTAGCCTCGAGCGTTCCGGAGATGGACGCCAGCCAGGTGACCGTGGTTGATCAGCAGGGCCATCTGCTCTCCTCGCCCGAGGGGCACGACGAGTTCGCGTTGCGCGAACAGCAATTCGATATGGTCCATCGCCTCGAGGAGGACTACACGCAGCGGATCGAAGCCTTGCTCACACCCATGATCGGGGCGGGCAGAGTCCGGGCTCAGGTCGTGGCGCAGATGGACATGTCGGTGAGCGAGCAAGCCCGCGAGCAATACCGGCCCGAGAGCCAGATCGTCCGCAGCGAGCAGATTTCCGAGCAGGTGAGTCGCGACGGGTCGGCCGCGGGCGGCGTACCCGGCGCGCTCACGAATCAGCCGCCCCCAGCGGGTGTCGCACAACAGCCCCCGGCTGCCGCAAACAACACCACCGCCAATGCGACGGCGAACGGCGCTGGCAAAGCGCCTGCTCCAGGAGCCGCTCTGACACAGCCTGTCGGCAATGGCATCACGGGGACAGCGGGCGCTGACAGCTCTTCTTCGAAACAAACGACGCGCAACTATGAAATAGACCGCACGCTCGCCTACACACACGAGCCCGCGGGCAAGCTCAAACGTCTGACGGTCGCCGTGCTCGTCGACAACACGCGGATGACCGACAAAGAAGGCAAGGTCAAGGAAATACCCTTGAACCAGCAACAGCTGGAGCGGATAACGCAGCTGGTGAAGGACGCTGTCGGGTTCGACGAGGCCCGTGGTGACAATGTCAATGTGGTCAACGCTTCTTTCACCTCCGATGCGGCCGCCCCGAGCGAAGGCGAGCTGGAAAGTCCCGCGTTCTGGGAGTCCCCGCTATTCCTGAACGTCGCGAAGCTGGCCGCAGGCCTTGCCGTGCTGCTCGTTCTAGTGCTTTCGGTGCTGCGCCCCATGGTGCGCACGCTCATCGGGCCCGCCCGGGCGCAAGTACAGTTCATGCCCCGCACCGCGACGGCCACGAACGGAGCCCCCGAACCGGCAGCGGCGGGCAACACACCGGCTCTACCGGGAGCGGACGCAAAAGCGGCCGCTCTGTCACATGAGCAACAGATCGCCCAGGCCCGGACCCTCGTAACCCAGGACGCGAAGCGGGTAGCGCAGGTGGTCCGTGGCTGGGTAGCCCAGGACGAGTAACGAGCGATGAAGGAAAAAGACACCCGCACAGGCACGGAGCGGGCCGCAATTCTGCTGTTGACCCTGGGAGAGCAGGAAGCCGCCCAGGTACTCAAGCACATGGGCGCGAAAGAGGTCCAGCGGATCGGCACGGCGATGTCAAAGCTGGCGAACGTCTCGCGCGAGGAAGTCCACAGCGTCATCGCGCAATTCAGCTCCTCGGTGGAGGACGAGACCTCGGTCGGCGTCGGCACGGACGAGTTTCTCCGCAAGGTGTTGGTGGATGCTCTGGGTCAGGACAAGGCCGCGAGCATCATCGATCGCATCAACATCGGCCGGTCCACCAAGGGTCTCGAAGCGCTCAAGTGGATGGACTCGCGCGCGGTGGCCGAGCTCATCCGCCTCGAGCACCCGCAAATCATTTCCATCATCCTGGCCTATCTCGACTCGGACCAGTCGGCCGAAGTTCTCGCGCACCTGCCGGCCAATATGCGCGCGGATATCGTGGTGCGCATCGCGACGCTCGACGGCGTACAGCCGAGCGCGCTCAACGAGCTCGATGACATCATGGAGAAGCAGTTCGCAGGCAAGTCGAGCGCCAAGACCTCCTCGATGGGAGGCGCGAAGGCCGCGGCCAACATCATCAACCTCCTGGAGCCCAGCCAGGAGAGTGTGATCATGGAGCAGATCAGCAAGGCCGATCAGCAGTTGGGCTCGCGCATCCAGGATCTCATTTTCGTATTCGGCAACCTGCTCGAGCTCGACGACCGCAGCATGCAGGAGCTCATGCGCCAGGTGCCCAGCGACCGCCTGCTGCTCGCCTTGAAGGGCGCCGACGAGGACCTGAAGGAGAAAATCTTCAAGAACATGTCCCAACGTGCCGCCGAGATGCTCAAGGACGATCTCGAGGCGAAAGGTCCGGTGCGCATCTCCGAAGTCGAGGGCGCACAGCGGGAAATCCTGCAGATCGCGCGCAAGCTTGCGGATGCCGGCGTGATCGCGTTGGGAAGCAAGGGCGAGGCATATGTCTAGTCAGTACCAGCGCTGGGCGCTGCCCGAGGTCGAAGGCAACATCATCGGACGGCCGCTCGATGAGCGCAAAGCCAAGGCCGCCGCGGAAGCGATTGCGCGCGTCGCGCGTGAACAGGCCGAAGCCCGCGGCTATGACGCCGGGATCGCAAAAGCCAAGATAGAGACCGATAAGCGCATCGCCGAGCTCGACGCCCGCCTGCAGCGCCTCGACTCGATCCTGCAGCTGCTTGCCCGGCCCTTGCAGGAGCTCGACGCGGATGTCGAGAAGATGCTGCTGCAACTGACACTCACCGTAGGAAAGCAACTCGCCCGGCGCGAGCTGCGCATCGACCCGGCGCAAGTCATCGCCATCATCCGTGAATCTTTGGCTGAGCTCCCGGCGGCGGCGCGCGAGATCCGGGTTCAGCTGCACCCGGATGACGCGGCTGTCGTGCGCGAGCGCCTGACCGCCCCCGCCAGCGATCGGGCCTGGACGATCGTCGAGGATCCAACCATGTCGCGCGCCGGCTGCATCATCAAGTCAGAAAGTACCCGGATCGACGCGCGCCTGGAAAGCCGTATCAACACTGTGATAGCAAACGCTCTCGGCGATGAGCGAGCCTCGGATAGGTCATCCGCCGAGCCGCTCTCCACAGCCGACGACGCAGGCCTCGATCAGTGAAGGACGCAGACCTGGCAACCGCTCGCAATCCGCTCTGGCGCAACCGCCTCGAGCGCCGTTTGCGCCGCATCGAGCGCACCCCCGCGCCACCCGTCGAGGGCTCCCTCACCCGCATGGTGGGACTCACACTCGAGGCGGTAGGATGTCAGGCGTCCATTGGGGATACGTGCGACGTCGTTGCAGGAGACGGCACTCGAGTCGAGTCCGAGGTCGTCGGCTTCTCCGGCGAGCGCTTGTATCTCATGCCTTCGGGAGATTCACATGGCCTCGGACCCAACGCGCGGGTCATTCCCCGCCGCGGCGCCGGCATGGTGTCGGTAGGTCCGCAGCTGTTGGGAAGGATCATCGACGGCGCGGCACAGCCGCTCGACGGACTCGGGCCGCTCGAGTGCGAGGATCGGGTCCGTCTGTCCGGCAAGCCGATCAATCCGCTCGCGCGTCAACCGATCTCCGAGCCCCTCGATGTGGGGGTCCGCACCATCAATTCCCTGTTGACTATCGGTCGTGGTCAGCGTGTTGGTCTCTTCGCCGGTAGCGGCGTGGGTAAGAGCGTGTTGCTCGGCATGATGGCTCGCTACACGAGTGCCGATGTCATCGTAGTGGGACTGATCGGCGAGCGCGGTCGTGAGGTGAAGGAATTCGTCGAGCGCATCCTGGGTCCGAAAGACCGCACGCGCGCAGTTGTCGTCGCGACGCCCGCCGACCATCCGCCCTTGATGCGATTGCACGGCGCGTGGCTTTGTACTGCCATTGCCGAGTATTTCCGCGACCAGGGGGCGAGTGTCCTGTTACTCATGGATTCTCTCACCCGGTTTGCGCAGGCACAGCGCGAAATCGGTCTCGCGATAGGTGAGGCACCCGCCACCAAGGGTTACCCGCCGTCTGTGTTTGCCAAGTTGCCTGCCTTGGTGGAGCGAGCCGGCAACGGCGTCGAAGGTGGCGGCTCGATCACTGCTTTCTACACAGTTCTGACGGAAGGTGACGATAATCAGGATCCCATCGCGGACTCTGCCCGCGCGATCCTCGACGGTCACATCGTGTTATCACGCCGCATTGCCGAGAGCGGCCAATATCCCGCAATCGACGTCGAAGCCTCTATCAGCCGCGTGATGCAGGAAATCGCTGCGCCTGATCACATTCAGGCCGCACGGCAGTTCCGTCAAACGCTGTCGACGTACCACCAGCATCGGGACTTGATCTCGATCGGCGCTTACCAGCGCGGCAGCGATCCGCGAGTCGATAACGCCATCACACTCTGGCCGCGAATGCAGAGGTTTCTGCAGCAGGACATGCGCGAGCGTGTCGATTTCGCGGCCAGCCTCACAGCGCTCCAGGCAGTCCTGGCGGACAGTGAAGCCGCAAAGGGCTGAAGGCTAATCCATGGGGCATGCTATGAAGCGCGTAGAGCGGATGGAGATGGTCAAGAAGGTCGTCGACGACTTCGAGCGTCGCAAGGCCGAAGCCCTCGCCGCGAGCGAGCGCCGCGTCAAAGAAAGTGAGAACAAGCTCGCAGAGTTGGAAGCCTACCGGGACGGCTACGTCCGCGAGTTTGCGGCCCGCGCCCAGCAGGGAATGAGCGGAGTCGCCGCGCGCGACTTTCAGGCCTTTCTCGCCCGCCTTGATGATGCACTGCGTCAACAACAGCACGTCATTGTTGGGACGCGGGCGCAGCGCGACGCCGAAATGCAGAACTGGCAGGACGCGGCCCAGCGTGCCGAAGTCATTGGCACAACCGTGAAACGCTGGCAGAGCGAAGAGCGCTGTGCGCTCGAGCGCCGCGAGCAACATGAATCCGACGAACGCTCCCAACGCATCTGGGCGCAAGGAAAGTCAACCCGTGGCGCTTGATTCCATTTTATCGACTGCAATCATTTCAACTCCGGCGAGGGGAACCCACTCGAGTGGCACCGGTGCCGCCGCCGACATTGGCACTACCGCCAGCGCTGCGAACACGACCGATGCGGGCAAAGCCACTGGCGGGAGTGGCATGACCGGCGGGGGCGCAATGAGCGGCTTCGATGGCTCGGCCGGCCCAAGGGACGGGGCTGAAATGGCTGGAAGGCATTCGCGCGACGGCAGCGGCGAGGACTCGACGAGTCACTCCAGGACCAGCCCGGGCAGCAGCCCGGAGCACACCAGGTCTTCGGACAAGCGACCCACGACTCGCTCGCCGAGCGGGTCCGGCTCCAGCAGCGCAAAAGCGCATAGCTCCGCAAACTCCCGATCAAAGACAAACACCGCGCATTCCAGCAGCGCGGCACAAGGCAGCCAACGCTCGGCAGGCGCCCGCAGGCCCGCCGCCAGCGCGCAGCAACAGAACCCGCCCTCCACCTTCGTCCAAGCACTGGCGCAACAACAGGCCAACGCGGCTGCGGATACTGATGCTGTCGATAGCCCTGAGGCCGCCGCTGCGGCTGCAGATGCTCCAACCCCATCGGACGGCAAACCCAAAGCTGCTCGTCCGGGGCAGTCGGACGGCAACGCGGCAGGCTCCCTCGCCTTCCTTCCGCAATCGCTTGCCGCGGTTGTGGCAGCAAACCAGGCGCGGCCCGTGCAGACACCGCCACCCGCTCCGGGGCTCATGGACTCTTCTGGGGAGTCGACCGATTCCGCCGATGATTCAACCGGCACGGTGACAGCGAGCGGCGGCTCTCTGGCTGCCCAAACTGCTCTCGCCAACCTCGGCGCCGACGCCACAGAAACAAAGAGCGCCGCAGGCGATATTGCCGCCAGCCTGAAAGCCGATCCGGGAGCCGGCAATGCGACCGCGGCCGCCACAGCGACGAGTGATGGAACCGACGCTGCGGCCCTCGCCTTCCAGGCCCACATGAGCATCAGCTCACACTTTCAAACGACCTCCACGGCAGCCGCGCATGCCAACAAGGTGGAGGCCCCCGTAGGTACGCCCGCGTTCAACGATGAGCTGGGCGGGAAAATCACCTGGATGGCGACCCAGAGCCAGGGATTGCAATCGGCATCGCTGCAGCTCTCACCGGAACACATGGGCCCGGTGAATGTCCACATCTCGGTACAGGATGGCTCGGCTACCGTCTCTTTCAACGCAGCTCATGCGGACACCCGCACGGTGCTCGAGCAGGCATTGCCACGTCTGCGCGAGATGTTCGCCGCGCAAGGACTAACGCTCACGGATGCCAGCGTGTCACACCAGTCGCCACGCGGGCAGCCGCAGAAACAGTCTGTCAGAGCCATCGATGCCATCGGCGGTGTGAGTGGAGACTCGAATGCGACTTCCATCACATCCGTAGTCAGCACACGCCTCGGCCTCGTAGACACATACGCCTGAACCAACCGCGCCAAGATTCCGTCGCATCGTCTTCACTGAGATGCGCTTCACACTCCTCCAACACGCCCTAAAGTCTTAGGAAACAGCCACTTAGAAGCATCGCAACTTCCGTGGCATGCACGTTGCACCGACTGACGGACAGTTGATTTGCACGTGCACCAGCAGGAGTGATCGAGGCGATGGCCGACGTACCCGTTCTCAACGCAGCGGTGGA
>Ga0105240_10014470_pt1 | contig 10774 bp, 7 predicted proteins | sample KBSC54metaG_FD_80426 | JGI IMG/M metagenome (GOLD analysis project Ga0105240, IMG submission 80426) | Corn rhizosphere microbial communities from Kellogg Biological Station, Michigan, USA - KBS C5-4 metaG | ecosystem: Host-associated > Plants > Roots > Rhizosphere > Soil | place: Michigan, USA...
CTCGTCGGCGGCTCGAGCTTGACGCGACAGGTAGCCAACTGCATATTGCTGCCGTCTACCTGTAGCGGACTGACTATGCCGCGCGACGATGCCGCGGGCGGCCGTGGGCCGCTCGGCGCCGGAACCCTGGAGATGCTGATCCTCAAGTCGCTGAGCGCCGCGCCGATGCACGGCTACGCGATCGCGCAGCACATCGAGCGGCTCTCGCAGGATGTGCTTTCCGTCGAGCAAGGGTCGCTCTACCCGGCGCTCGAGCGGCTGCAGGTGAAAGGATGGGTCACCTCCAGGTGGGGACCGACGCCCACCGGCCGCCAGGCGCGCTACTACACCATCACCGCCGCCGGCCGCAAACAGCTCGGCGAACGCACGGCCGAGTACAAACGCATCGCGCTCGCCGTCGGGCGCGTGATGCGCGGCGCCTAACGCATGTCACGCCTCGACGGCCTCCGCTATCGCCTCGGCGCGCTGCTCCATCGCTCGCGTCAGGCGCGCGACCGCGCGCGCGAAATGCAGTTCCACCTCGAGCTGGACGCGTCGCAGCGCGCGCACGCGGCGCACGGATCGCTCTCGCCGCGCGACGCCGAGCTGGCGGCGCGCCGGCGCTTCGGCAACCTCACCTACCTGGGTGAGGAGGCGCGCGGCATGTCCGCGCTGGCCTGGCTCGACACGATCGAGCGCGACGTCCGCTTTGCCCTGCGCAGCATGCGGCGCGCGCCGGGGATCACGACGGTCATCGCGCTGTCGCTCGCGCTCGGCATCGGTGTCAATGCGAGCATTTACTCGCTGATCGATGCGGTGCTGAATCGCGAGCTGCCGGTGAAAGATCCCGGCGCGCTCGTCATCGTCGGCGATCCGGGCAACGTGTATTCGCGGGGCCACGGGACGCCCGACGGCAAATCGTACTCGTACCCGCTCTACCTCGACGTGCGCGGCGACGCGCGCGCCTTCACCGGACTCGCGGCGGTAGGCGAAGCGGGCCGCGTCGACGCGCGCATCGGCCAGCGATCGACGGAAGCCGAACATCCGGTTGGGCGAATGGTGAGCGGGAATTATTTCGCCGTGCTGGGCGTCGGCGCCGCGCTCGGCCGCACGTTCGACAGCACGGCCGACGCGCCCGGCGCGCCGCCCCAGGCAACGATCAGCTACGACTACTGGGTTAGGCGGTTCGGCAGGGATCCGGCCATCGCGGGCCGCGACATCGTCGTCGACGGCGTGCGCCTCACGATCACCGGCGTCGCGGCGCGCGGATTCACAGGCGACGTCGTGGGGCAGTCCACCGACCTCTATCTTCCGGTCGCGCTCAACGACCGGATGCATCCGAACGTCCCGATCCTGCGCGACCGCCGCATGATGTGGCTGCTGCTCATCGGCCGCACCAGGCCAGGCCTAACGCTGGACGAGGTGCGCGCGCGAACGACCCCGGCGGTGCGGTCGGCCATTCTCGCCGCGGCCACGGCCGACGAGCTGGCGGAGATCAAGGATCGCGGGCTCACGATCGCGTTCGCGCCGGGTGCACGCGGCTTGTCCGGCGTGCGGGAAACGTTTCGCGCTCCGCTCATCGCGCTCATGCTCGGCGTCGCGCTGCTTCTGTGCATCGTGCTGGTCAACGTCGCCAACGTGCTGCTCGCCCGCGGCCTGGCGCGCCGGCGCGAAATCTCGCTCCGCTTGTCGCTGGGTGCAGGCCACGCGCGTGTCGTCCGCCAACTCCTAACGGAGAGCGCCGTGCTGGCGGTCGTGAGCGCCGCGCTGGCGGTGGTCGTTGCCTGGTGGGGCAGCCGCATGCTCCTGCTCATGGCGGCGGATGGCGATGCGATCTCGCTCGATGTCGGACCCAACGCGCACGTGATCGCATTCACGCTCGCCGTCTCGATGGCCTCGGCGCTCGCATTCGGATTGATGCCGGCGCTCCGCGCGTCGCGTGTCGACCTCGCCTCCGTGCTGCGCACGACGGGCCGGTCGATCGCGCACAGCGCGCGCTTCGGCAGGACACTCATCGCCTGCCAGGTCGCGCTGTCGCTGTTGCTGTTGGTGGGCGCGTCGATCCTCACGCGGAGCCTGGTGAAGACGGAGTCGCAGCCGTTGGGCTTCGATCGCGACCACCTGATCGTGGCCGACCTGGACATTGCGACGCCGGGCTACGCGTCCGAGCGTCTCGCGAGCGCGGTGCACGCCTTGCACGACCGGGTGTCGTCGGTTCCGGGAGTCGCGCGTGTGACGTATTCGATGCTCGGCATTTTTTCCGGGAGCGAGTGGCACACCACGGTGAGTGTTCCCGGCTGGGCCGGCGCCGCCATCCGCGACAGTTCCTGTTCGGCGGACAGAGTCGGCGCTGGATACGCGCAGACCATCGGCGCACGGTTGATTCATGGTCGTGACGTGGGACCGCAGGACGAGGGCACGCCACCGCGAACCGCGCTCGTCAACGAATCGTTTGCGCGATTCTATTTTCACGGCGCGAATCCGGTTGGGCAGCTGGCGCGATTCGACGATTCGAGCATCGTCCAGATCGTGGGCGAAATCGCGGACGTGCGCTCACAGTCGCTGGACACGACGAGCGCGCCCAGCGTCGAGCGCCGCATCTATATCCCGTACCTCTACAAGAGCGGGACGACGAAGTTCGCACAGCCCACCGAGCTTCGGCTCCTCGTCCGCACGACGGGCGATCCGGCGCGGCTGCTGCCGTCGGTTCGGCGCGCGATCACGGTGACGGACCCGGCCATCGTGATCGACGACCTCCAGACGGTGCCGCAGCTCATCCGCTTTTCGATTCGAGACGAGCGCCTGGTCGCACGGCTGGCGACGGGACTCGGCGCGCTCGCACTGATGTTGGCCGCCATCGGATTGTTCGGCGTGATGAGCTACAGCGTCGGGCGCCGGACCACCGAAATCGGCGTCCGGTCTGCGTTAGGCGCGCGCCGCTCTGCCATCGCATGGATGGTGCTCCGCGACGGACTCCGTCCCGTCGCCGTCGGCGTGGTGCTCGGCCTCCCGCTGTCGCTCCTCGCGGTGCGGCTGCTCGAGCACCACCTCAACGACATCTCGAGCGACCCGGCATCGATCGCGGCGGCGGTCGCCGTGCTGCTCGTGGCTGCGGTCGCCGCGGTGCTCGTCCCGGTAAGGCGGGCAACGCGGATCGATCCGATCGGTGCGTTGCGCGACGACTGATCAGGAACGTTGCGTGAGATGCCTTGCGGCGGCGGCATGCCACCGCGCCGCGCTACGGAATCGCTGCGCGCGGGCGCAGGTTATGCCGAGCTCGATGGCCGGTGATTTCTCACAACCGACTCCCGATGATCGTTTCCGAACAACCTGGCACTGCCGACCGCAACAGCCGCGCGCTCTCGCTCCTGCGCATCGCCGTGGGGATACTGTTCCTCATCTTCGCCGAGTACAAGGTGGTGGGCACGCAGTTCACGTTAGGCGGCGGCTTCGCCGGGTGGATTCATCGCTTTCTCGCCGATGGTGCGGCGTATCCGTTCATGCGGCCGGTCCTGCGGGGATTCGTGCTCACGCACCAGGTGCCGATCGCCGTTCTCGTGGCGTACGGAGAGCTCGCGATCGGGCTCGCCTTGTTGTTGGGCATACTGGCTCGCACGGCCAGCGTGGCCGGATTCATCTACATGATGGCCCTGCTGTTTTCCTCCAACTATCCGGGCGCGAACGTCGCACCGTGGCAGTACTTCGGCGCGGCGTTGGATCACCTCGTGCTGGCGATGTGCTTTGCGACGTTCCTCATCAGCCGGCCGGTCGCGTTTTCGCTGACCGCCGCCCTCGGCGCCCGACGGGCCGTGGTCGGGACGCCGGTGATGGAGCGCATCCGCGAAGTGCGCGGCGCACGGGTCTCACCCATCGTCGTGCCGAGTGGTGATCGCGGCCCCGGCGATGACGGCCCCGACCATGGCGGCGCCTAACGTGAGCCACGGCTTCCGTTTTGCCATCCACAGCTCGACGCTCGATGAGCGCGACCGGTCGTCGAATCGGCCGTGCGCGGCGAAATCGCCGGACACCGGATGCCAGAGGTTGTCGGGGCGATCCGGTTCCACCGGCGTCCGGGTTTCCTCGGCCGCGTAGCCGCTCCTGCCGAGGTCGCGGTCGATGTACGCCGGCACGAGCTTCTCGCCCACCACCGCTTTGATCGTGGACCAGCTCACGAGGAACTCGCGTCCGACGTCGTGCCTAACGGCATGGTGCACGGCATCGGCGCCCACCTCGGGTTGATAGATCGGCGGCACGGGTTGGGGCTGGCGGGGCAGGCGGCTCTTCGCCCAATCGAACTGCGGCGTATTCATCGCCGGCATCTGCACCATGGTCGTGCGCACCTTGCTGCCGTCGTGGATGAGCTCGCTGAGCAGCGACTCGTGAAACCCCATGATCGCATGTTTGGACGCGCAGTACGCCGACTGCAGCGGAATGCTGCGGTGCGCCAGCGCCGAGCCGACCTGGATGATCACGCCGCGGTTGCGCGGCAGCATCCGCTTGAGCGCCGCGAGCGTACCGTGAACGTACCCGAGGTAGGTGACTTCGGTGACGCGGCGAAACTCCGCGGCGCTCATCTGCTTGATCGGCGAGTAGACGGACACCATGGCGTTGTTGATCCAGACGTCGATCGGGCCGAGCTCCGCCTCGACGCGCGCCGCGGCGGCTTCGACGGCGTCGGCATCGGCGACGTCTAACGGAAGCATCAGGGCCCGTCCGCCGAGCGACTCGACCTCGAAGGCCGTTTGCTCGAGGCGTTCGCGGCCGCGCGCGATGAGCCCGATGGCCGCGCCGTCGCGCGCAAACCGCCGGACGATCGCCCTGCCTAACCCTGCCGACGCACCGGTGACGACGATGACTTCTTTCATGGCCCTCCTCGGTCCAGAGCGCGCTTCAGGACTTCCGCCAGGTGCAGCGGCCGCCGGTTGGTGGTCTGCACGATCTGCTCCCGGCAGCTGAACCCATCGGCGATGATGAGCGTATCTTCGTCCGCGTGCCGCACCGCGGGCAAGAGCACCCGTTCGGCGCAGGCGATCGACACGCGATACTGTGCGCCCCGCTCGTAACCGAACGCACCCGCCATGCCGCAGCAGCCCGCATCGAGCATCGTGTAGTCGAGGCCGGTCTTGTCAAACACCGTGCCGACCTCATCGAAGCCGAGGATCGACTTGTCGTGGCAGTGCCCGTGCACGAGCGCCTTGCCGCGCAGCGGAGGTGGCGTGAACGACGCCGCGTTGCGCGCCAAAAACGTGCCGAGCGAAACCGTCTGCTTCGCGAGACGCTGCGCGTCGTCGTCGTGCGGGAACAGCTCGAGCAGCTCGTCGCGAAAGACCGACACGCAACTCGGCTCCAAGCCGATGATGCTCATCCCGGCGCGCACCTGCGGACGCAACGCCGAGAGCACGTCGCCGAGCAATCGTTTCGCCGTGTCGAGCATGCCGTAGTCGTAGAGGGGGCGGCCGCAGCAGAGCACGCGATCCGGGATCGTGACCTGGAATCCCGCGGCCTCGAGCACCTGAACGGCGGCGCGCGCGGTGTCGGGCAGAAAATAGTTGTTCCACGTGTCGGGCCAGAGCAGCACGGTCGTGCCGGTTAGGCGTGGCCGCTCGCGGTGGGTGAACCACCGGCGGAACGTGTGTCCGGCGAAGCGCGGGATCCGGCGTTCCGGCGCGACGTGCAGCAGTGCCTTGGCGATGCTGCGCAACCCCGGCGCCTGCGTCACGACGTTGGCCGCCCATGGAGCAAACGATGCCAGCCGCGCCCAACGGTGCATGAGCCCGAACGCGTACGCCGGCAGCGGACGCAGGCGGCCGTCGTAGTAGTGCGAGAGAAACTCGGCCTTGTACGCCGCCATGTCGACGTTCACGGGGCATTCGCTCTTGCAGGCCTTGCACGCCAGACAGAGGTCGAGCGCCGTCTTCACCGTGTCGTCGCGCCAGCCGTCGGCCATGGGGTTGCCTTCCAGCATCTCGAACAGCAGCCGCGAGCGGCCGCGCGTCGAGTGCATCTCGTCGCGTGTGGCCATGTAGCTCGGACACATGGTGCCGCTGTCGTGTTTGCGGCACTTGCCCGTGCCGACGCACCGGTTCACGGCAACCGAAAACCGGTTGCGATCCGGTTCGAGTGCGAAATGGATCGGCGGCTCCCAGGGGTGATAGTGCGTTCCCCAGCGCAGGTTCTCGTCGACCGGAGCGGCATCGATCACCTTGCCCGGATTCATCTTGCCGCGCGGATCCCACGCCGCCTTGAATTCACGGAACGCCTGCATGATGTCATCGCCGAACATGATCGGGAGGAGCGCGCCCCGTGCCTGGCCGTCGCCATGTTCGCCGGAGAGCGAGCCGCCGTACGACGTCACCAAGGCCGCCGCTTCCGTTAGGAATCGTTTCCAGCGCGCGATCCCGTCCGCCGTGTACAGATCAAAGTCGATGCTGCAGTGAACGCAGCCCTGGCCGAAGTGTCCGTACAGCGACGCGGTATAGCCGTACGTGTCGAAGAGGGCGTGGAGATCGCGCAGGTACGCGCCGACCTTCTCTGGTGCGACCGCCGAGTCTTCCCAGCCGGGATAGAAATCCGGCTGGTGTGGAATCTTCGAGGTCGAGCCGAGTCCGGACTCACGGATCTGCCAGACGAGGTGCTCCTGCTTCACGTCCTCGAACAGCTTCACCGAGGGTGCGTTAGGCTGGTGTTGCAGGGCATCCATCAGCTTGTGGGCGGCGTCGGCGGCGTCGTTCTTCGTATCGCCGCCGAACTCGATGACCAGCCAGGCGCCGCCATCCGGGAACAACGAGCGTCCCGACGTCGACATGCCCTTGTCGTGCATGTACGTGAACATGCTGCAGTCGATGCCCTCGAGCGCGATCGGCTGGAACTGGTTGCAGAAGGCGACGTGATCGGCCGCCGTGAAAATGTCTGGATAGCCGGCGACGACGAGCGTGCGCACCGGCGGACTGTGCACGAGCCGAAGCTTTGCGCGCAGCACGGTCACGCAGGTGTTCTCGGTACCCACGAGCGCCCGCGCCACGTTGAACCCGTGCTCCGGCAGGAGCTGGTGCAACGGATACCCGGACACCAGCCGGGGAATCTTCGGAAAGCGAGCGCGAATCTGGTCGGCGTATCGATCGCGAATCGCCTCGAGGCGAGCATAGATGGCTGCGCGCACGCCGCCCACATCGCGAATGCGGGCGAGCTCATCGTCGTCGGTCGGGCCCACCCACATCCGCTCGCCATCGTAGGTGAGGATCTCGAGCGCGATCGTGTTCTCTTCGACTTTGCCGGCCATCTGCGCGTGCATGCCGCACGAGTTGTTGCCGATCATGCCGCCTAACGTATTGCGCGCGTGCGTCGCGGGGTCCGGGCCGAACGTGAGCTGCTTCTGCTCCGCCATCGTCCGGAGATCGTCGAGCACGACGCCGGGTTCGACAAGAGCCCACCGTTCGTCCCAGTTGATGTCGAGCACGTGGTTCAGGTACTTGCTCATGTCGATCACGACGGCAGCGTTGCACGTCGATCCCGCGAGATCGGTGGCGCCGCCGCGCGAGACGATCGGTGCGCCCACTTCGCGGCACGCGTCGACGATCGCGACGACATCGTCCACATCGCGGGGAATCGTCACGCCGATGGGGATCTGCCGGTAGTTCGACGCGTCCGTCGAGTAGAGCGCGCGATCGCCATCGGTGAATCGCACCTCGCCGCGCACCCGCGATCGCAGCAGCTGCTCGAGCCGCGCCACATCGATCCCCAGCGCCTTGCCGCTGACGGCGTCGGGCCGCGGGGGCGTCGGCGGCGGCGCATGCGCACGCGGCGCCGCCGGACGAGCCACCGGCAACTGCGGAATGCCTGTCACGTCAGCTCGAACCGTCGCGCGTCGGCCTCCTTGAGCGTTAGGCCGAAGCCCGGGCGTCCACGGTCCGGGCGCAGCGCGCCATCCACCGGCGACAGCGCGCCATCGAAGAAGAGATGCTCGATGCGCACGTGGTCGTGAAAGTATTCGAGATGCCGGGCGCGCTTCGCCGCGCACGCCGCGTGGGCGTGCAGCGATGGTGCGCAGTGGGTCGACAGCGGTGTCATCGTCGCTTCGCACAGCCCGTCGACCACGAGGAATCCGGTGATGCCTTCGCAGCGCGTTGCGTCGGCCTGCAGCACATCGACGGCGCCATGGTCGAGGATGCTCGCGAACGTCGCCGGCACGAATCCGTATTCGCCGATGGAGACCTCCATGCCCGGCGGCACGTGCTCGCGCACGAAGCGAAGCCCGTCGAGATCTGCGTAGTGCACCGGCTCCTCGAACCACGTCACGCGCGACTCGGCGAATCGTTGGGCGTGCGCAATGGCCTGCTTCACGCTGTAGGCGCCGTTCGCGTCGACGAACAACTCGGCGGCATCGCCGATGGCGGCGCGCGCGGCGGCGACGCGGCGCGCGTCGGCCGCCGGGTCGCGGCCGATCTTCATCTTGACGCGCGGAATTCCCTGAGCGACCCAACACGAGAGCTGGCGGCACAACTCGACCTCGGAGTACGACGTGAAGCCGCCGCTGCCGTACACCGGGATTGCATCGCGCGCCGCGCCGAGCACCGACACCAGCGGCAGGCCGACGAGAGTCGCCTTGAGATCCCAGAGGGCCGCGTCGATCGCGGCGATCGCCATCGACGCGATGCCGCTGCGCCCAACGTTGCGAACCGCCTCGACTAACGCACGCCAGATGTGCGGAATATCGAACACGTCCATGCCGCGAATGGCCGCGGCCAGCGTCTCGCGGATGAGCGTTGCCGCGGCAACGTCGGTGTACGTGTAGCCGATGCCGGCGCGTCCGCCGGCCGCCGCCCGCACCAATACCATCGTGGTCGATCGCCAGATGAACGTGCCATCCGATTCCTGCGGCGTGTCCGTCGGCACGCGAAACGCGCGGACCTCGAGAGACTCGAGTGGAACGGAGTCGGCGCCGGGGCGGGACATCACACCACTTCGCGAACCCTGTCCTTGGCGACGGTGCGAACGATTCGCCAGCGATCTTTCTCGCCACGCACCAAAGCTTTCGCGAGCTGCATCGCTTGCTTGGTCGTCACCTTGCCCGGCATGGGCGGCTCGTCGGGATCGACCACCGCTTGCACCACCGCCGGTCCCGGATGTGCTAACGCAGCCGCGAGCGTTGCTTCGACGTCTTGCGGCCGCTCGACCGTGAATCCGCCGGCGCCGCACGCTCTGGCGTAGGCTTCGAAGTCGATCGGTTGCAGCTCGACGCCGAACTGCGGATTGCCCTCGAGCACCATCTGCTCCCACTTGATCATGCCGAGCACGTTGTTCTTGATGATGATGACCTTGACCGGGAGGTTGTATTTCACGAGCGTCGCCAGCTCACCCATGAGCATCGTGAACCCGCCGTCGCCGACGATGCACACCACTTGTCGCCCGGGATACGCGACGGCCGCGCCGATACTGTACGGCAGGCCGTTCGCCATCGTCGCGAGCGAGCCGGAGAGCGAGAACTGCATCCGGCCCCGCACGTCGATGTACCGCGCCGCCCACGTTGCAATCGTGCCGCTGTCGCCCGAGACGATCGCGTCGTCGCGCAGGAGGCGATTCAGATAGTAGGTGACGACCTGCGGCTTCATCGGCATGTCGGTGCGCGTGCCGCGCTCGCGCATGAGCTCGCGCCAGTCCTTCATGTGCTCCTGCGCTTCCGTTAGGAACGCGCGGTCGGCCTTGCGATCGACGAGCGGGAGCAGCGCGCGGAGCACGGTGCCGCAGTCGCCGATGAGTCCGACATCCACGTTGCACCGGAGGCCGATGCGCGCGGGATCGATGTCGATCTGGATCGTCTTCGCCTGGCCCGGCTCCGGGTAGAACTCCATGTAGGGGAACGCGCTGCCGGCGATGACTAACGTGTCGCAATCGTGCAGGGCGTCGGCGGACGGCGCGGTCCCCAGGAGGCCCACGCCGCCCGTGGTGAACGCGGAATCGTCGGGCACCACGGCCTTCCCGAGCAGCGGTTTCACGATCGGCGCCGCCGCCAGCTCCGCGAGCTGCAAGATCTCGTTGCGTGCGCCCAGACATCCGCGGCCGGCGAGAATCGCCACCTTCGTGCCGGCGTTGATCAGGTCGGCAGCCTGGCGTAGCAATTCGGTCGGCGGCACAGAATGCGAGACTGCGAACAGGTCGCCGCTGTGCCCGGCAACGTTGGCGTCCGAACGATGCTTGCCGTCCGCATCCCACGTTTGAATGTCCTTGGGCACCGTGATGTGCGAGACGGTGCGCCGGGCGAGCGCCGTCTTGATCGCTTCATCCACCGTGTTCTCGACGTGCGCCGGACCCATCACGCGCTGGTTGAACGCCGCGACATCCATGAAGAGCTTGTCGAGATCCACGTCCTGTTGGTAGTGCATCCCGATCAGGTCGTGGAACGTGTGCCCCGTGATCGCGAGCACGGGTTGACCGTCGCACTTGGCGTCGTACAAACCGTTCAAGAGATGGATGCCGCCGGGGCCGGACGTTGCAAGACAGACACCGAGACGGCCGGTGTACTTCGCATAGCCGCACGCGGCGAAGGCCGCAGCTTCCTCGTGGCGCACCTGAATGAAGCGGATCTTCTCGGCGCGTGTGCGCAGCGCCTCGAACAGCCCATCGATGCCATCGCCGGGCAGTCCGAAGATGGTGTCGACGCCCCACGCAATGAGACGGTCGACGAGCAGGTCGGCCACGGTCGCTGATGCCATATCGCCTCCTGAAGCACGAGGCCTCGAACGCAACGTCGATGCGATCGGGCCGTGTCCACGAGTCGATCAAGTTCCGTACCGGTATA
>Ga0105240_10014471_pt1 | contig 10772 bp, 8 predicted proteins | sample KBSC54metaG_FD_80426 | JGI IMG/M metagenome (GOLD analysis project Ga0105240, IMG submission 80426) | Corn rhizosphere microbial communities from Kellogg Biological Station, Michigan, USA - KBS C5-4 metaG | ecosystem: Host-associated > Plants > Roots > Rhizosphere > Soil | place: Michigan, USA...
ATTCCCGACCGACTCGGCGCGGGCAACCAACGGCAACTACACGCCGTTTGCGGTCTTCTTCGCAGACCCAAGCACCATGTATGTCACCGACGAGGGCACCGGATCGAGTACGGATGCGACGACTCACGCCGGACTCCAGAAATGGAGCCTTGTCGCTGGTTCGTGGCAGCTTGACTACGTCTTGACGCGTGGTCTCGTCGGGGTGGTCGACTCCGGTCTCGATGGCGCCGATGGTCCGTATCCGGATGTCACGACGGTGGGCCTGCGCAACCTCACCGGTGTCGTCGATCAAATTGCCGGAACCGTCACGTTGTACGCCACGACATCGACGTCGAGCGCCGCGACCGATAACGGCGCGGATCCCAACAAGGTGGTCCAGATCACCGATACGCTGGCGTCCACAACGCTCACTGATTCCGTGGCGCAGGAGAAATTCTCGACCGTCATGGGTCCGACTTACGGCACGGTTTATCGCGGTGTCGCGATCGTGCAATAGGGAAAAGGGGACGTAGCTGATCGAGACGTTTTGATTGGCTACGTCCTATTTCCATATTTCTTCGGCAATCTTATTCGAACCCATTGAAAAAAAGGCTTTCCAGAGTTCTGGATCGAGCGAAGTTGTTGACCGTGTCCTGCTCCAGAAGCCCAACCGGACCGTGAACCGCCGCATCGATTGCCGCGGTATCTGCTCCCATGTCGACGTAGGTTACCTCACCCTCGATGTCGACTTGTCCGCCTGTCTGGATGTCGAAGGTCGCGTGCAAGTTGCCCGCCTTGGCATCGAGCACACAGTTTTGCGCGGCGGTTGTTGCGCAACTCAGATTGGAAATGCCTGTTGGCCACGGCATCTGCGCCCGGAGCACGGCGCCTGAAACTGGTGCGTCTCCGGTGTAGGTTGTCGTAATGTGGAACACAACAGACGTGCCGGACATGGCCTGCTGCGGAGTGCTGCTGATCTGGACGGCGAGATCCCCGTGCGCGCTTACGGTAGTGTCGAGCATCCTGTTGCCCGTCGTCGTGGGCTGGGGATGCAATTGCTCGAATACCTGGACCGCGAGCCGATTGTTGGCTGGCGGTCCCAGCAGGGCCTGAACCCATCCAGCCACATCGGTAATGTCGTCGAAGTAGGTGCCGATCGCCTGTTGGCCGAGAAGCAAGCCACTGCCCGGATCGAATCGGGCAAGAAACTGGACCGACGGCGAGGCTCCGCGCAGATGGCGCGACAGCGTCAGCCAGATTCCACCCTGCGCATCGACTTGCAGGTTCTGGGCGAACGTCCGCAGTTGCGTCGCATTGGAATCGGGATACCAGAAATCTGCGATACCGCTGCCATCGCCCCGCAGACGCACGATCTCCGGGACGCCGCCATTTTCCCCGGCGGTGAAATAGTCGCCGTTGTCCAGATATAGCGAAGTGTAAGTGTTGCAGGGGCTGCTGCAGGTCTTGGGTCGGGAAACCGGCGGACTTGCCCAGATGGTCTGCCCGTTGAGTCCATTCAATTTTGCCCATCCGTTGCCAACGACGATCACGCTGCCATCGCTGAGCGCGTGCGCATCGCTCACTCCATTGGGAGGGCCGAGTACACTAGAGGACCACTGAACAGAGCCATCAGTACCGGAAAGTTTCAGCAGCGACGACGCATAATTCGGACCGAAAGGGCCTATGGCGAGGACATCGGATCCGATGACTAAAAAAGGCGGCGCGTAGAGCTCACTGTACGACGGCAGGGGCCCGCCAAAAGTCGCCTGCAGCGCGTAAAAGCGCCAGACTTCACTGCCATCGACCGCCGACAGTTTTGTCAGGATCCTGTTGCCGCAAAAATCGGAATAGCTGAAACTGCAAAACGTGTACATGGCATAGCTGACATATACATTCCCGTCGGCGTCCGCTGCCGGGTTCGACGGGTACGTCAGAGCCTGGAACAATTCTCCTTGCTCGTGCGTCCAGCGTTTGTTGCCGGTGTCGGCATCGAACATTCCAAGCCACAGTTCTCGGCCCAGCGACACAGACGCCACGATTCCGGTTCCTGCCGGAGCAATTCCCGGGAAACCGAATACTGGGTAATTGGGTACCGCAAAGGGCAGCGGTTCGGCGCTACTCCAAGCCAGCGTGCCGTCGAGTGAGTTGACCCTTTGCACGCGCATTTGCGGCGCCGTGGTTTGTGCACCCTGCGCTGCAGCGAAGACATCGCCACTGCCTGCGATTACGCTTGTGCCGTAGAGTCCCTGCGCCACGACAGGCAATGGGATTTCGCCAAGGACGTTACCGGTTGCAAAGTCCACCTGCTCCAGATGCGCCGGCGGCCAACCGCCGTAGGTCTGCGAAGTCGCCCCGGCAACCGCGACGAGATGGTTCGCATCCGTTGCGCCAACGGCAAAGTAGCGCAGGCTCTCGCCGGTCGGCACACTTGCGGGAAGCGCGTCGGCCCACTGGACAGTGCCGGCCTCGGCATCGATCCGGGACAAGCCATTCGCCGAATGCGCGATGATTGCGCCGCCGACGACGGTTGCAATGTCGACTGGAGGGCCCGGCAACGTGACGCTCCAACGAGACAATCCAGTATCGGCCGCGAGGCGGGAAAGCGTGCCGTAGGATGCCGCAACGGGTTCCGGTGGTGTCCCCGCCAGTAGCGCATCGTTGGCGAAGATACCGTCCGTGGTCCACAACGTTGCACCGTCCACGGTCTGGAGTGCACGGATCTCGCCGCCCCAGCGCAGGAAGATTTCTGTTCTACCCACGCCGATGGGCGCGGCCACAACACCATTGGGCATGTAGGGAGGACCCGGGAATTGCACATTCCAGGCGACCGCGCCAGTGAGATCAAGCTTGGCGACGTGACAAGTCTGCAGGCCCGCAACAGCCGTGTCATAAACGACGTAGAGGTTCGAATTGGCGTCCGCCACGATCCCGTCAAAATTGCAGTCGTAGGCGCCAAAGCAAGCCTTGAACGCCCAGCGAACATCCCCGGTCGCGGGTTCCAGGGCAGTCACTCCTTCAACACCGGCTGCGATCAACGTCTGCGCAGAGGGCATGAGCAATTGACGAGCGGATATCGCTCGCAGCCAGGTGGTTGCACCGGTTGAGTCGATGCTCGCCACATAGTCCTGGAATCCATTGACGTCCGAGGCGCCAATTGCGACAAAAGCCCCGCCCCCGGGAGAAATTATCGAACTTGCGACCGTGTCGGGCTCGATCGCCTGAACATAGAAATTTGTCGCCCACAGCAGCGCGCCCGATGCATCCAGATGCAATATCTGGTCGTCCAGTTGAAGCTGCGACGGGGATATGAGGAGCATGTCCCCATCGGGTCCGAACGTGACCGGCGAGGCTTTCTCACCTGGGTACGCATTGAGATAGTAGCCCGCATACAGCGCGAATGCCGGCGGGGCGGAACCGCTCCAGGCGCTGCTCCAGATCACACCCTGCGCCGACGCAAGCGGTGTTCCCAGGAGAAGCAGAAATATCGCGAGCGGAGCGTCAACTCTATACTTCTTGAGTCCATTCATCGCACTTGGGTCCCTTGTTGCCGGCTCTTGTATCCCTATACATCATCCGCTGGTCCACCTGGCCAACGGACCCTGTGTCGAGCGTCAACAACTTATCACAACGAGAAAGAGGTCAGAGCACGTTTTTCGATGCGGCGGCTTGGAAACAGTACTCTGACCCCTGCTTTCAGCCCCCTTTTTCTTGGTTTTACTCACAAAGAGAGTCGACGCTGTGTGCTGACGGAATTGCGCCGAGAATCTCGGCTTGGACCACCGCTTGGTGAATCAGATCACCAACTCCCTCTCTGGGAGGCCAGTCGCATTGGAATGTTTCGCGCGAATTGCCACGCCAGACCTCAATATTCGCGGTACCGCCGTCAGTCAGATGTGTTTGGCATTCGATCGATAGCGCGTCGATTTGCGTTGCGGTTAAAAGCCCTTGAAATCGATTAAGACTGCGCGAAGACAACCTGCCTTCGACGAGATTGGTCCCCACCTCTTCCCCGGGACTTACCGAAAGTACCCGTCCATCTTTGCAGGTTGCAAACAATAGGCCCCGCGGAATGTGCACCGGAGGGGGAGGCGGACAACTATCACCATTTACGTAAATCTCTACGATAGGGAACGTTGCTCGCGTGCTTGTCGACAAGTTAGTGCAAGCAGAGACGGCGGCCAGGCAAATTGGAGCGGCTGAATAAGCAGCGCGCATCGATACTTTCCTCACGATGAAGCAGATGGAAGCAATTGATCGCACTTAATTACCTCCGTCCCCTTTTCTTGAACCAAGAATGGTGTCAGGGACAATTCGAAAGGCCCGGCGGCCGCCTCGCTCGCCGGCGCCGCAATCTCTTGTGGGAAATTATCCCTGACACCATTGTTCGCCGGACACCATTGTTCGCCGTTTCTTGCGGGACGCTACTCCAAATCCGGATAGCGCATGACTAGCGCCTGCACGACCAACGCGCGGGTTGCGTCGTCCAGCGGCGCGCCAAAGCGCGGACCGATCATGAACTGGGTGCCGCGTCCTGCCGGCGCAAATACGCGAACCGCTGATTGGTCGGCGCCCTTGGTTTGATCGATCCACCATCCGGGCAGAGCGACTGCAGGAATCACCGGTACATCGCGATTGATCGCTTTGCGGAGGTAGTCATGCAGCCAGCGTGCATTGGCGAGGGCTTGAGTGATGGGCTCAGTGGTCGCCCAACCCTGGAACAACAATCCCTTTCCATCGTATTGAACTTTGTAATGGCTGTCGCCTCCTCCCTTTGGCGGCTTCTTGAAAGATTTTGTTTCGATCACCACCACTCCGCGTGGCCCCACAACGACATGATCCAGGTTGAATGATTCTCCAGGTATGTCGTGCAGAACCTGGCAGCCAGCGCTCGCTAGCCGATTAAGTTCCTGAGCGGTCATGAGCTCGGCTGCCAAGCCTTCGCGCGCCCGTCGCCGCAAATGAGCGTGCCGAAGAAAACCGCGCAACCCCACCGCGAAGACAACTACGGCGCCAAGTACGAAGAGCCCCTCCCGCGATCCGACTTTGAGCTGGTGCCAGGGTACGAACTGCAGCGCCCACGCCAACATGAGGAGGGGTACTGACAGCGACATGATCATCCATCCACCGATCATTTCGTCGGCGTGCTCCTGCATGCGCGTGCGAAGTTGTTCGCCGGGGGAATGGTGTAACTTTCCGGTCAGCGGTGAGCGGCGTTTGTCACGCTTGATCCACCACAAATAGGCAACTACCGCAACCGCTGCGAAGGCAAGAGGAATAAAAAATGCGACAAGTAACGCGATGCTGGAAATCATGCGGTTAAAGCCCGAGTTTGAAACACTTTTCCTACCTCCAGCAACGTCACCATCTCACCACTACATGAGAAAAGGCACTCTGACCCCGTTCTTCCTGCCCTGTTCCGCAATCTCCCAAGAATGGTGTCAGGGACAATTCGAAAGGCTCGGCGGCCGCCTCGCTCGCCGCCGCCGCAATCTCTTGTGGAAAATTATCCTGACACCATTGTTTCAATCACCGCCATCTGATAAGTGATCTGAAACTATTCTACCCGCCTCACGTTCATACCCAACCGCTATATCCCTAAGCATTGATGCGAAGCGCTGGAAGCCCGCATTCTCAACATCTTCCGCCTTGCGTCGATATAGCTCAGCGAGCTCTTTCTCCGGGTTCCCGGTCGGGTCTACCCAGTGGACCCCACGCGAGTTATAGATGGCAGTGCGAAACCCTTGGCGCAAGTGGTCATCATCTCGGTCGTTAAGTGCCGAAGCAACGGCGCTGTCGATCCAAAGCCCACTGGTATCGGAAGGGGCGTGTATCAACACGCTGCCGACATGAATCAGAGCCACCTCCAAGTGGCCAGATATTGTGCAAATTGTTTTACTTGCATCCAACCATTCGGTGAAATGTTCTTCCGAGAAGGAGCCATCGGTTTGAGTTCCCGGACAGGTGCTCCATTCATCCAAGAGCCGCCACGCGTTCGTAGCAATGGCCTTCTCGTCCTCGGTAGGTTTGGGGGGTGGAGCACCTACTTTCCTGGACCTGTATATGAGCCTGATTATTTCGCAAAAGAACTCTGGTTCGGTGGCAAGCTTGCGCTGAAGAAGTTTGGGTTTCCCTTGACCGAGTGAATTTAGCAGCGGCAGGTAGGACCATTCAATCCTGACGAGTTCGTCCTCAGGAACTAAAGGCTCGACCTGCAGAAACTTAATCAACTCAGATACGTAGTGAGTGTCCATCGAATTTGCTGTGCCTGTAGAAGACACTGCAAGGCGCAATGCCTGTACAACTTGTTCGCTGTTGACGGATTTCTTTTCGCAAAGCATTTTGTATAGGCATTCAATTGCAGGATACGGTCGTTTGTACTGGATCAGTTTGTCGATGGCTAACGAGAGATCGTCTTCTGTGTGATAAGGGTTCACCAATACCGCCGACCAATACAGGCGCTCATCTCTTCCGAGCCAACTGGCCGCGCGATCCCATGTGACCTTGGAGAAGGGCAACTGGCACAAGAACTCGGCCTTCTGATTCAAGATCCAATTGGACCCGACGATGCTGTCGCACCAATTCCAGCCGTTGACGGTGTAACGCCGCCAGATGTAAGCGTCGACTAAGTCCTTCAACTTTCCAGACGAATAGTTCAGAAAGGCCGGTAGGAGATATTGATCGATCGCGTCACCGGCTATGAAGCCTAGTGCAAGTCCCACTCGTCGCGCTGACCGAACAGCTTCGGCAAACCGGACAACTTCAGACATTCCTCCGGTAGTTAGCACGTCCTGGACAGCGGATTCTCTCTTCGCATCAAGTTTCCTATACTGTTCCTGCCAGTTTCCGTTTTCTTCGTACAGATCAAAATCTCTCTCGCTGAAAAGGTGCTGGTGAAGATCGAAGGGATTCTTCGGTGCTATAGCCGTTGCCACGACCTCGATTCGCTCAACTACGTCGCTGGGAAGAGCCCAGCCGGCGTCTGCGAATCTTCTGTGCTTATTGGCAAAACTGACAAGCGCATCCCATATCTCACGACGCTGCCCTTCCGGCAAATTCGCAATGTCTTTTGACTTGAGTCTGTTGAGCAATTCGTCGAAAGATGGAGGAATAAGATCATCTAACTGTGAGACCAGCTCGGTCAGTCTCGCAGGGTCGACGCCAGCCGCCTTAACCGAAAGTTCGGAATATGCAGAAACTTGGCTCCAATATTCCTCATGCGAGACTTCCTTTTTCCAGTCGTCTGGAATTGTCTTTCGCCACCCGGGTCTATGCGAGCCAGAAGACATCTGATGATTGCCGGGCAGGAGATGAACCAATAGGTTCCAGCCCACTTTGGGCTGCTCGTTAAGAACGGTTTGAACGGCGACCTTTCGTTTTTCGATGGAGCCTAGGGTCTGAGGCAGCCAAGGCAGCAAAATGGTAGTAAGCGAATTCGATGGGCGGTTCGACCAGTTGCCGCCGGGGTCATGACTTGCCAACTCAGCAAGCAGCACGCAAACCCTGACAAGCAAGTCAGGGTCCCATGCCAATCCTTCCAGTGCCCAGAGTAGCCCCGTCAGGTAGTTCCCTCCCGTGACGCCGCTGTCTTCCTGGGCAAATAGCTCATCAAACGGGCATGGGTCGAGTTGAAGCGCGCCGTCGACCGAATCGAGAAATTCTCTAGGAGCCGCCTCGGCTAGAGTGGGCAGCAAATTATTCAGGCCTCCCCAAATCACCCAGTCTGCATCGGCAAATATTTCTCTGATGGCAAGAATGCCAACCGACTCCGCTTTGCCATGCGAAGCATTCGGAAACGCGTCAGGATTATTGCTGATTAGAGCAAGTCCCTCGGCTAATCCCTTGCGGAAGGATGCCGAGTAGGCACGTACTTTCCCATGGACGCTTGCTGCGAAACGCTCGTCTGCAGGCAGGTCAAACGCGGGGTCACGCTCTTTGAGTACTTTGACGGCAGTAGCTCTGAAGGCATCAAGATTCTGGTCTAGGATTCTTGACCCCAAAAGCGGTAAGAGTTCGGCACGGCGGGAAACTTTCCACTCGCCATCCTTGACCGAGAGAGGGCTATCCGGCGCCTGAAGTATTTCCCTAGCCTTAGGGAGCCACGATTCGTAACTGATCCCAAGCAAGGTGGAAATCTCTTGGAGATCGCTATTTTTCATTCCATGCACCTATCAGCAGAGTAAGCGCTACAAGGCTGGCATCAGAGTGATTAGCCCAATCTGTGACCTTCTGCGTGTTCTTCGCCGCAAGCTCCTTCGGAAACTCGATCGCGACTTTCTCCTTAAACATCTCCAGCAAATCTTCTGGAATATTGCTCTTCGTTATGCTGGCTGCGTGTTTGTTCATCTTTTGAACAAACTCAACAACTCGCAGCCAAGCCGCAACCGGAAGTTCTTTGGTATTGGGAGATATGCGAGTGAAGCAAGGACTTAGTCACGCTGTGCTCGATGTCCAGGTCGTACCCAAGTAGGTGAAAGTGCCGTAAGAACTGGAAAACCTCCTCATCAGACAAGGGAGTTCTACCATTGGCGGCATCGAGGTGCTGTTTGATCGCCGCTAGTTTCTCTTCACTCTTGGGGGGGCTGAAGTTCGCCTGCTTGACGTGCCGATAGAACTCGGTACTTGCGGTTGCTCTGGCATGTTCCAAGAGCCAAGGTACGTTCTTTTGGTCTACGCCGCTGAGCGGCCCTGTAATCAATGCGATCGCGTCTTTCCCCTTGGTGAACACGGCGGCGTTGTTGTAGTCCTCCCATGCTGCCTGCAGAACTTCTCCTAGCAGCTTCTCCCCCTTGGTAAATGCAATGGAGTGCTTTACTTGCCCAAGTATTTTTCGCGTCACTTTGCTGGACGGGTCCTCCGTCGTTACGATCAGGTCGTCTGTCGCGTACCCGTCAACCTTGCCTTGGAGTTTGACCTCCACAATTGCCCTCGATGGAAAGCAGGGCGTGTAGCCGCCAGTAATCATTAAGGTGACGAAGGCGGCTTGCACGTGAGCCTCGAAGAGGACGCCTCCACCACCGGTCGAAAACGGATTACTGAGCTTCTTGTGCTTCACCCATGTCTCCTACGGGACCCGATACGTACTGAGGCCCGTTAGTGCTGCATTCTTTCGTGTTGGGACGCGCGTTCTAGCCGTAGTGCTCACGACGATGACAGTTGAGGCACAGCGCATGTGCGTTCTCAACTGTGTCCTCGCCTTCATCGGCGAGTCGAATCTTGGGGACTAGGCAATTAATTTGCGCTTCCTACGGAAAACTGGGGTCAGAGTATGCTTTTCAATAACCCATGGCAGTCTTGTCAAGTGCATTCTCCGCGGCCTTCAATCGAATGCGTTACTGTCCTTCCAAGTTCAAATCCCCGCTGTGCGAATACGTAACAAACGGCGGGGTCCAGTCGACGTCAACCTCGAAGACCAGCCACTTGTCCTTGAGCGTATCGACCCCGTCGATCGGGATCAGCAGCGTGCGCGGCGTGAGCGCGAACGTTTCGAGATGATCGAGCACGATGTCGAGCGGCACGCGCTCTGACTTGCGCAGCATGTCCCACTCACTGGATGGACGCGTATAGCCGAGGTTGATGCGATAACCGGTTACGTGCTTCGGCTCTTTGGCTACCGTTGTCGCACGAATCACGCCGGGTTCCAGCGTCACTCGCAGGAACTGCGGTTCCGCCGTTACTTGTGCGCTGGCGGTTGCGACAACGCTGAATACGCCATCAGGACCGCTGAATTGGACCCGTTGTGCAGCCGCAGCCGCCTGCGCACCTGTGGCCGTTGCGGCCAGCAGCGCAGCGAGCATCAATGCTCGTGTCGTCCACCCCATTTCGCACTCCCCTGTTCCCTGTGCGTACCCCTGTTGCCCGGCATCGTGCCTGGGCGGCACGCGGCGAGCGATTCCGGCCGATCATACGCCGGTCGCCAAGGGCTTCAAGGTCGACAAATGTAAAAATTTATGGTGATGCGGCGACGTCGCGGCGCTTGGAAGCGGTGGTGCCTGGTCCTTGGCTAGTCCACGGGTTTGCGGGTTCGCGGCAGGCGCGGGTTGTATTGGTGGGTCACGGCAAGGAACTGGATCCCGGCTTTCGCCGGGACGACGAACTCGGGGTCACGATCACGATCGCAGCACTATCTGTCTCGTTTCTACTGTCATCGTCAATGCTTCAAAGTCGCCCGCTTCCCTGAAAAAGGTCGCCAACCACGCTTCGAGCGTGGCCGACCTCGCCAATACCGTCGCCGGCCACACTTCGAGCATCGCCCGCCTCGTCAAAACTGTCGCCGGCCACCCTTTCATCGTCGACCACCTCGCAAATACCGTCACCGGCCTCGCTTCGAGCGTCGCCCGCCTCGCAAAAAGCGTCGCCGATTACCCTTCGAGCGTCGCTAACCTCGCGAATACCTTCGCCAGCCTCGTGGCGAGTGTCGCGAGCCTCGCCTATATCATCGCCGTCCCCGCTTCGAGCGTCCCCCGCCACCCTAAAACAGTCGCCAATCACCCTTCGAGCGTCGCCCGCCTCGCCAATACCGTCAAGCACCGCCCCGAACCAGGCTCCAGCCATATTTGCGAGAACAAAATTCGCTGAATGCGACGTTAACGAGCGTGCCGCTCAATGAACCTCGGGCCGCCATGCACCTACGTATTTGGAAGCAGTTCTTCCCGCTCCTTATTTGAAGCGGTTTTTTTCGAAGCGACTGCTGGCGGACTGGGGAGAAATGGATTTCACCTTTACCTCTCAGGAGAAGGCCGTGATTACATATAGTCAAAGGTTCACACGCAGTGCCCTGGCTCTGTTGGCCCTGG
>Ga0105240_10014473_pt1 | contig 10772 bp, 11 predicted proteins | sample KBSC54metaG_FD_80426 | JGI IMG/M metagenome (GOLD analysis project Ga0105240, IMG submission 80426) | Corn rhizosphere microbial communities from Kellogg Biological Station, Michigan, USA - KBS C5-4 metaG | ecosystem: Host-associated > Plants > Roots > Rhizosphere > Soil | place: Michigan, USA...
CTCTATGCGACGTTTTTATAACACTTCCGTGACAGGCGCGGGGGCGGTGTTTTTCGGGGCATTTTCCGCCGGAATAGCAGGCAAAAGCACGGTAAAGGTCGAGCCTTCGCCCTGTTTGCTCTCGATGGTGAGCCGGCCCTGGTGGCGGCTGACAATGTGCTTGACGATGGCCAGGCCCAAACCCGTGCCGCCCCGCTCGCGGCTGCGCTTGACGTCGACGCGATAGAATCGCTCGGTCAGGCGCGGCACCGCGATGGCGGGAATGCCTTCGCCGTCGTCCTTCACCGCGATGGAAACCTGCTCGGCATTGCGGTCCAACGTGATCCAGACGTGACCGCCCTCGCGGCCATATTTGATGGCGTTGTGGATCAGGTTCTGGAACAGCTGCATCAGCTCGTCGCGCTCGCCCACCACCGGCACGGGTTTGTTCTTGCTGCCGATGGTGATGGTGATGCGCTCGGCGCGGGCCAAAGGTTCCAGCGCGGCAGCGGCCTCACGCACCAACCCTTCCACCTCCACCCTGCCTTGCGGCGGCACATGCTCGTTCAGTTCGATGCGGGTGAGCGACAAAAGATCGTCGATCAGCCGGCTCATGCGCGACGCCTGGGCGCTCATGATCTCCAGGAAATTGTCCCGCGCCTGCGCGTCGTCCTTGGCATGGCCGCGCAACGTGTCGATGAAGCCCGACACCGCCGCCAGCGGCGTGCGCAGTTCGTGGCTGGCATTGGCGACAAAGTCGGCCCGCATCTGTTCGCTGCGCCGGATGGTGGTGAGATCGTGCAGCACCAGGCCGATCACGGGCGGAATGATGCTGACCCGGGCCGAATAGGCTTCGTAATGACGTTCGATCGGTACCGCCATGGTGAATTGCGCCACCGCCGGCTCGCCGTCCGCCGCCGTCTGCTCGATCGCGGCCAGGACCTCGGGATTGCGCAGGACGGTGCTGAGGGTTTTCCGCTCCACCTCCGGCCCCACCACCACACGCATCGGCGCGTTGACGAACAGGATGCGATAGCTTTCGTCCAGCAGCATCACCGGCATCGGCATCTGGCCCAGCACCCGGCGCACCAGGGGACTGAGGATGCCCTCCTGCCCGCTCGGCACCACCGGCTTGGGTTCGGGACGGGGCTGCGGCACGAAGGTGCGCAAGATGACCCAGGCCGCCAGCAACAGCAGCAGCAATCCCCATACGCCTTTGGGTCCCAGGAACAGCAGGAGCACACCGGCCAACACCGCACCGATGGCCACCGGCCACAATCTCTGCTGCAGAAAATTCAACAAAGGCGACATGATTCTCCCATCGGGGGACGGCCAATATAACGCGCTTTGCGAAGCTTTTTTCACCCCCTCCGGTCTTCGCAGGCTCGAGAGCCGTCCGTACGCTGTCGCTACGAACCGACCGCCTCCCCCGCCAGCGGCTCCGCCGCGCGGGGGAGACGGGGCACGACCAAGGCGCCAGAGGAAATTGGGGTTTCTCCTCACTAGAAGGTTACCGTCACCGTCAGCGTGTCGGTATAGCCGCCCGGCGCGACGTACTGACCCGCCGGCACGCGGCCATAGCCGGTAAAGGTGGTGCTGCCCAGCGACAGGATCGAACCATTATAGCTCTGGGTGACGGTTCCGCCGCTGGCATCGCCCCACACGCTGGCGAAGCCTGAGGTGGTGTAGATGTTGTAATTCAGCGTCTTGGCACCGAAGGCCATTTTGCGCGGCGCGAAATTGGTCGCGTGACCGGCCGACAAGGCTACGGTGAAGCTGGGCAAGAGATCCAGACCCAACCCGCACGAGACGGTGACGGTGTGGTTGGCGGTCGATTGCGACGCCGCCAGGTAATTGCCGAAGGTCAGCGTGGTGGAACTCACGCTGAGAGGGTCCAGGATCGTCCCGCACAGCAGCGCTTCGGCGGGCTTGGGCGCCAGCACCAGAAACAATGGCAGGATGAGCGCTCTCATGCGTCCCGCTCTATTGCGCCCCGCCCTATGGCGCACGAGCCACCTGGCGCGCGCAGAATAGCGGATCGGTGCGCGGAATGCCGCCCGAAGATTGGCCGGGGGTGATGAAGACCCGGCAATGGACGTTGCCGATGGTCACGGTCGCGCCGGTAGGACCTTTGAAGTCGAGAATGAAAACCTCTCCGTCATGGCCCACGATCAGATTCTCATCCTGGCCATCCAAGGTCAGGGTTGAGCCCAGCGGAACCGGATCGCCGAACCCACGCATCACCTGCACCAACAGCGGATGATGGGACTGCGGACGGAAACTCACGGTGGTGCCGCTGCCCGCGCGTAGCGTCACCAGCATGTCGGTATTGACCACCACGGTATCGAAGGCAAAATCGCGCGGCTCTATTGAAAGATGATTGGGCGTATAAGGCGTCAACCCCACGAGAAGCGCTCTGCCTTGCTCGTCGCTCACACTCTGGATGCGATTTTCCCGATAGACTCGCACATGGGAATCGCCCGTCTCCACCAGCGCAAAGGCGTTGCCAGGATCATGGGTGGCGAAAACCCCGCCGCCCATCGCGATCAGCGCGCCATTGATGTCGCCGCGGATCGCGGTCGCCTGGCCTTGCACCGACAGCCCGCCATCGGCGCCGAAATTCCGGCCGATATAGGTGGCATCGGCTTCGCCGCGGGCGCCCCCTTGATAACCGCCCAGCAGGCGATAGCCGAAGCCGCCATCCGGATCTGCGGGACGATCATAAAGCCCCAATCCCGACAGGCGGCCATTGTCGCTGGAAAGCGACGCGGAGATGAGATCGCGCCCGCCAATGGGAATGCCGATGGAGATCTGCGCACTCAGTGTGTGGCGATCGAGATCTTCGAGCGCGGTGGCGGCCACGAAAGCGCCGCTGGGGAGGGACATGGTCCAGGAAGCGGCGAGAAAATCGCTCGCCGCTTCGCCCTGATATTTGCTGCCGATCCAGCTGAGACCGATGGTGCCATAGGGCGCCAGCCCGGTGGTGACGCCGATCTGGAAACGCTGGCGGGCCGGCGCGACGCCACCGGCATCCAGGCTGGCCAGGTCGCGATAATGCAAGCTCGCGCTCTGGCCGGAGGCAAAGACCGAAACCGGTCCCGCCCGGGCATTGCCGTTGAGTGACAGCAGAAGTCCGCCGCCCTCCTCGCCGCCGCTGACCGCAATATCGCCGCCAAGGATGCCCAAGCCCCCTAGCGCCACATCGCCACCGCCCGATATCAGCGCCAATCCCGGCGCGGCTTCGGCATGGCTTTGCAGGGTGACAGTATCGCTCAGCCCGCGCCGGTAGCTGAGAGAGGCCAGCGGCGCGTCGTAACCCAGATTGTCCAGGCCGTAACGGGTGCGCAGAAATCCCAGATCGACCGCGTAGCTTTCAAGCCCCGGCGCCAGGAGCGCGTCGCCGGTATAGAGCGACAAGGTCTGCGTGGTCTCGCGCCCCAAAACATCGCGGGTGACGATGGTGGCGGTACCTTCGCCGCTCAAGATTGGCAGATTCTGGATTTCGAACGGGCCCGGCGCCACGGATTGTTCATAGACCCGGGCGGCGCCGGAAAAGACATCCACGGTGGCGGGCACCGCGCTTTGGCCGAAGAAGCTGGGCAAGGGCCGCGTGTCGAGGTCGGGGCGCAGCGAAAAATCGCTGGCATATTCCACCCCGCCGAAGCGGATGGCGCGGGCGAAGGACGGCACGATGCTGATGGCGTCGCCAAGACTGAGATGGCTGAGCGTTGCCGGGCGGTCGAATATCAGCGCGGTGTCGAGGCGGGCGCCACGCGCGCCATAATAGTCGGCGGTGCCGAAACCGCTGGCGATGAAACGCGCGTCCGGCGTGAAATATTCGAAACCGAATGTGCCGCCGCCGCTCAGACTGCGGTGAAAATCGCGCATGTCGGCATCGGTGGCGGAGAGGTCATAGCGCAGCACCGCCCCCTGGCCCGATTGCGCGGGCGGCACATCCTGGCCGCGCGACACGTCATAAAGCTGGCGCGGCAATGCGGCGGCCGGCACATTCAGCATCAGACGCTGACCGGCATCATCCACCGAAACGTCCAGGCCTTTGACGGCGGCCAGATCGATTTGGTTGTCGGCGCCGGGCGCGGGCCAGGACACCGCAAGCCCCAGCGCCGACACCATCCCGCCATCGGCATAGATGTGCCCGCCCATTTTGCGGATATGGACCAGGGGGTGATCGCTGCGTCCAGCGATCCACAATTCCAGCATCAGGCTGGTCGCGCCGCCCGCCGCCAGGACAATGGGCACCGGGTTGTCGCTTGCGCGCGCCGCGTTCAGAAAAAGGACAAGCGCGCCCGTCGCAAGGACGGCGCGCGGGATCCCATAGGGGCGCATCTCACGGCAGGTCGGTGGTGACGGCGCGACCGCTGCGCGCATCATGGCCGCTCACATGCGTGGCGCCGGAGGGAGCGCTGAAGCTGCGGCTGGCGCCGGGAAGGATATAGATCAGGCCGGCCGGCGTCGCCGCGCCATTGAGCGCCAGGCTATCCAGCTTGACCGCCTCGGGTCCCATATTGCGCGCGGTCACGACGCGCTTGCCGTTTTCCTCGCGCGCCGCCCAGGCCAATTGCGGCGGGGCGTCCCGGTGATCAACAAAGACGGGCATCAGGAATTGCATCAGCACCTGAACACCGCTGCCTTTGGCATCGGGATCGGGCAATTCGCTGACACGCAAGCGATAGGCCGCTTCGCCGCCGCCTGCAGGCCGCGCCAGCACGCGGATGCTCTGGCGCGCGCCGGGCGCAACGCGCGCCAAAGGCGGGCTGGTGAAAAAACTTTTGCTGGGAGAAAGCTGGTCGGCGCCATCGGCCTGGCGCCAGTCCAGGGCTTCGATCTGAATGGTGACGGGCTTGGTACCGTGATTGGTGATGAAGAACAGACCCGCCTCGCCCGCTTTCAAATCCAGAGTGGTGGGCGCCACGTCAAACAGCGTGGCCCCGGCATCGGCGAAAGCCGCACCGGGCGCCAGAAGCGCCGCGACGAGAAAAAGAATCCCCATCGGCCGCCGCATCAGTAGGTGACCGTGACGGTGATGCGGTCGCTGTAGCTGCCCGCGGTGACGAATTGGGAGGCCGGGACGCGCCCATAGACGGTGAGCGATTGCGCCGAGCCGTTGCCGGTGCCCGACTGTGTGACGGTGCCGCCCGTGCCGTCGCCCCAGATGCTGGTATAGGCGTTGGTGGTGTAAAGGCCGTAGGGCAGATTGTGCGACGACCCATCGGTCATGGACCGGGCGGCGACATTGGCGGCGTTGGTGCCGCCGTCCAGCGCGACTGCATAGGTGGTGCCGGTGGTGCAGGTGACAGACAATATGCTGGTGGCGGGCAAGGCCGCGCCGGAATTGGCGGAGTAATTGCCGAAGGCCATGTCGGTGGCGCTGACCGCGCAATTCCCAAGCACCGTCGCGGTGACATTGAATTGCGCGGTGGCCGTGGTGGCGTTTGCCCGTTCGGCGAACATGGCGCCGGCAAACAGAAGAGCTCCCGCCGCGAAAATCCGTCCCAGACTGCTTCGCATGTTATACCCCGCACAAGTTGCACAATGTCGATATTTGCAACTTATGCGTGTGATTTTGTCGGTAAACCTTTATGGTCCGGTTAATGCAAATTTGCCGTAGGGGAAGCGGATTTCAATCCGAAAAATCAGGCCTTCCGCGGTTTTTCTTGATCTGGCCTTTGCGTTGTTTTGCCTCCGCCCGGCGTTTTTTGCTGGCAAAAGTGGGCCGGGTGGCGCGGCGGGGTTTGGGCGGGGTGGCGGCGGCGCGGATCAGTTCGGCCAGCCGCTCGCGCGCATCGCCACGATTGCGGATCTGTTCGCGGAAACGCCGCGCCGTGATGGTGAGCACGCCATCCTTGTCCAGCCGCGCGTCGGACAAGGCCAGGATCGCCGCGCGCACATCCGGCGGCAGGCTGGGGCTCCTCGCCACGTCGAAGCGCAGCTGCACCGCGCTTGCCACCTTGTTGACATTCTGACCGCCGGGGCCGGACGACTGGATGAAATTTTCGTCAAGCTCGGCGTCGGGAATGACAAGCCCGTGACGGATGAAAAGACCGGTCATGTCATCGCTTTAGCCAAAGGCACGGAGCCTGTATAGCTGGCTTGCCTGAGGATCCGCGAGGCCATGAGCAAACCCCACCAAGCCATTCAGGGATTCGATTCCCGCCGCCTTCAGCGCATCGATGATGTGATCGCCCGCAATTATGTGGAGACGGGCGCCATTCCCGGCGCGCTGACCATGGTCTGGCGCCGGGGCGAGCTGGTGTGGCGCAGCGTCAGCGGCGTCTTGGATCTGGGGCGCGGCCTGCCGCTGCGCGAAGATTCCATCTTCCGTCTTTATTCCATGACCAAGCCGGTCACCGCCGTGGCGCTTTTGATGCTGATGGAAGAAGGCCTGATCGGGCTGGACGATCCGGTCTCGCGCTTCATTCCCGGCTTCGCGGATTTGGGCGTCTATGCGGGTGGCGCGATGGGCAGCTTCAAAACCACGCCCGCGCCTCGCCCGGTCAAAGTGGTGGATCTGCTGCGTCACACCGCCGGCTTCACCTATGGCTTTCTCAACCGCACCGAAGTCGATGCCGCCTATCGCGCGCAGCGCCTGGGCGAAGCCAATACCGAAGGCGGATTGGCGGCGATGATCGCCCAGCTGGAAAAACTGCCGCTGGAGTTCGCGCCGGGCGAGATGTGGAATTATTCCGTCGGCACCGATGTGGCGGGCTATCTGGTGGAGAAGCTCTCCGGCCAGAAGCTTTCCGATTTCCTGCGCACCCGCATCTTCACCCCGCTGCTGATGCACGACACGGACTTTACGGTTCCCGCCGCAAAGCGCGACCGGCTTTCCACCTGTTACTATGTGAAAGACGGCAAGCTTTTGGTGTTCGATGACGGCCACACCTCGATCTATGCCCAGCCGCCGCTGCTGGAATCGGGCGGCGGCGGCCTTGCAGGTACGGCCAAGGATTATTTGCGCTTCTGCCGCATGCTGCTGAATGGCGGCGAACTGGACGGGGCCCGTCTTCTCAGCCCCAAGACCGTGGCCCTGATGACGATGAACCATCTGCCTGGCGGACGCACCATGACCGAGATGATGCCACTCACCACCGCCTTCAACGAAAGCGGCTATGCGGGCGTCGGCTATGGCCTGGGCGTGGGCGTCACGCAGGACGTGGCCGCCACCGGACTTCCCGGCACCGAAGGTGAATATTCCTGGGGCGGCGCGGCGGGCACCTATTTCTTCAACGATCCCAAGGAAGAGCTGGCGGTGGTGTTCATGACGCAGGTGCTGTTCGCACCGGACCGGATTAAACTGCGCCGCGATCTGCGCGCCCTGGTCTATGGCGCCATGACGGAGTCGTTTGCAGAATGATCCGCGAGGAATTCGATTTCAGGGAATGGGAGGGTCCGTTCGATCCTGCGACCCGGTCCCGCGCACAGCATGCATTGGAGCATGGCCGCCTGCTCTATTTTCCGCGCATGCCGTTCAAGCTCACCAACAGCGAGACGGAATTTCTCGACGGCCGCCTCACCGACGGCAAGGCCAAGAATATCAGCCTGGATCACACATCCGGAAAATTGCAGGGCACGTCGGCCACAGGCGAGCGGGCGGAACGTCTGGCCGCGATGATCGAACGCTTCGGCGCGGGCGCCACGCGCTTTATCAAGGACCTGTTGCCCAACTATTCCACCATCGAGCGGGCACGCACTTCCTATCGCCCCGTCGAAGTGGAAGGCCGCGCCTATTCGGTGATCAGCGACGACCGGCTGCTGCATGTCGATGCTTTTCCGTCGCGGCCCATGAAAGATGGGCGGCGCATCCTGCGCTTCTTCGCCAATGTCGCGCCCCATTCCGCCAACGGCGGCGGCGCACGGCACTGGGAAGTGGGCGAACCGTTCCCGGATTTCGCGGCCAAATTCGCGCCCCGGATCAAGCCGCATTTTCCCGGCAAGAGCTGGCTCTATGACACGCTGGGGGTGACGCGGGGTCGAAGGTCCGCTTACGACGAGATGATGCTGTCCCTGCATGACGCGGCCAAGCGGGATGCGCAGTATCAAAAGACTGCGCCCCACACCAAACTGGATTTTCCGCCGGGAAGCTGCTGGCTGGTTTACACCGATCAGGTGCTGCATGCGGCGCTGAAGGGCGAATTCGCCCTGGAGCAGACGTTCCATTTCGACGTGACGCAGATGGGCGAGCCCGAAACCGCACCGATCAAAGTGCTGGAAAAGCTGACGGGTAGAGCGCTGGCCTAGTTCGCGACCAGACGCGCGATCTGGGCGCGGGTCTTCGCGTAGATTCCTGTACCACCCGGCAGCTCGTGATAAAGATCGGCGCAACCCTGCACGGTTTCGGTATCGCCCAGCACCAACAGCCCATCCGGCGACAGAGTATCAGCCAGCCGTTCCAGCACCGACAAGCGGGCGGCGCGGTCGAAATGCATCAGCACATTGCGGCACAGCACCAGATCCAATCCGTCCAACCAGCCGTAGGAGTCCATCAGGTTGAACTTGCGGAATCGCACCATCCGTTTCAGCCGGTCGGAAATCAGAAAGCCGCTTTCCTGGGGAATGAAGTGGCGGGCGACATCTTCCTCCGACAGCCCGCGCATCACGTCATGTTGGGAATAATGCCCCGTCTCGGCACGGGCGACCGCATCGCCGCAGATGTCGGTGGCGATCAGATCGATGGTCCAGCCCTGGAGCGGCATCGCATCCAGCATCATCGCCAGTGACCAGGCTTCCTGGCCGGCGGCGCAGGCCGCGGACCAGATGCGCAAATGGCGGTCTTCACCGCGCGCTGCCAAAAGCCTGGGCAGCATCTCATCGCGCAGCCGCGCGAATTGCAGCGGGTCGCGGAAGAAAGAGGTTTCGTTCACCGTCATCGCTTCGGTGACGGCGGCGGCCAATGTGTCGTTTCCCAGCCGCAATTCCCCGATCAGCGCGGCGGCTTCGCGAAAGCCGAACCGGCGCATCACCGGTATCAGGCGTTGTTCGAGACCGATGCTCTTGCCGTCGCCCAAAGACAGACCGCCGCGACGGCGCACCAGCCGGGCCAGAAAATGAAGATCATCGGGCGTCATGGAATGGCCGCCTAGGCGGGCTGCCCGAGTTCCACCAGCTTGGTGCGCAGGGTGGCGCGGTCATACGGCTTCATCACGAAATCGTCGGCACCTGCAGCGATGGCGGCCGCGATTTCATCCGGATCGTTTTCGGTGGTGGCAAACAGGATCACCGGATGCGATCCATTGGGCTGGCCACGCACGCTTTTGAGAAATTCCAGCCCCGGCATGGACGGCAGATTCCAGTCCAGGAAGATCATGTCGGGCATCTTGTCGTGACAGATGCGAAGGCCCCCCAGGCCGTCTTCGATCTCGTTGGTCTCGAACTGCAATTCCTCGAAGATGCGGCGCGCGACGGTGCGCATGACGCGGCTGTCTTCCACCACCAGGCAATGTTTCATGGCCGATCCCTCTCGCGGTCCCTCATGCGGCAACCGGGCTTGGGCCAAAGACTAGGCCAGGAAGGTAAACAGGGGCTTGCGGCGGTCTCTGCTTCTTTAACCGCCTGTTATTTCGACCGATCCTTCGCGCACCGCCACGGAAAGCCCGGTTTTCACGGCCTGCGCCAGCCGATAGGTGAGCTGGGGCTGGATGCCCCGCGCATCCACCGGGCCATCCAGCGGTTCGCCCTTGAGGGCGCGTGTCACCTCTTCGGCAACGCGCGCATTCAGGCCCGTAGCGATCACCTTGAAAGCCGGTGCCTGCGCATCGGCACCCGCCGTCACCGTCACCACGCCGCCGCGCGGCAGGCTGTCGGCGCCCAGAAGCGTCGCGTTCATCAAAAGCTTGGCCCAGTCCTTGCCCCAATAGGCTTGGGGGACCGTCCATTCCAGCTTGACCTTGCCGCCTTCGAGCAAGCCTTGAATCAGGCGGCCGATTTCGCCCAGATCGAGCTCCGCGCCCGCCGAACCGGCCGCGCCGAAGGCGATGCGCATGAATTGGATGCGGGCCAGCGCCTGGTTGGCGCCCGAGGTCACCAGCTTGATGGCGTCGTCGCGCATCGCTGCGTCGCTCTCATCCTCCAGCACTTCCAACCCGTTGACCACGGCGCCCAGCGGTCCAACCAGATCGTGGCAGACCCGGCTCACCATCAGGGCGGAAAATTCGATCTCGTTCATGACTCTGCTTCCCCCATCTGTCTTCCTCAGGCAAGCCTTCGGAAGACATCTTCCCCCGCCAATGGCTTCGCCATGCGGGGGAAGAAAGCCTGTGTTTTCGTGGTACCGGGCCTGTGATCGACCTTGGTATCCAAATGGTAAAGACGCATAGAGGATATTAATGAATTCTTAAGACGCCTGCGCGGGTTTGTCAGATGCAACCGGGCGCGAACGGGGCCATAACGGCCGGACAGAGTTGGAGCACCGCCATGGACATCACCGCCGCCAAGCTTGCCGCCATCGCGGCCGGGGCCGGCGCCATCGTGATGCGGCATTACCGGGCGGGCACCCAGGCCCGGATCAAGGACGACCGTTCGCCCGTCACCGACGCCGATGAGGAAGCCGAGGCTTTCATCCTGGCGGCCCTGGCGCGGGAGTTTCCCCATTTGCCGGTGGCGGCGGAAGAAGCGGCGGCGGCAGGCCAAGGCTGCGATCCTTGCGCGCATTTCTTGCTGGTCGATCCTTTGGACGGCACGCGCGAATTCCTCAAAGCCAATGGCGAGTTCACGGTCAACATCGCCGAAGTGAAAAACGGCATCGCCGTGTCGGGCGCGGTCTATGCCCCCGCCAA
>Ga0105240_10014474_pt1 | contig 10772 bp, 8 predicted proteins | sample KBSC54metaG_FD_80426 | JGI IMG/M metagenome (GOLD analysis project Ga0105240, IMG submission 80426) | Corn rhizosphere microbial communities from Kellogg Biological Station, Michigan, USA - KBS C5-4 metaG | ecosystem: Host-associated > Plants > Roots > Rhizosphere > Soil | place: Michigan, USA...
GAAGACCCTGCCGGCCAGTTTCGGCTTTCATCCCGCCTTGTGCTGGCCCCTGCCCTATGGCGAGCTCCGCTCTGCGCATTTTCTGGAATTCGAGAAGGACGAGCCTGGATCCATCAGGCGCGTAAACACGGACGGCCTTATTCTTCCGGACAGGCTGCCAACCCCCGTGGTGAAGCGTGAGTTACGTCTGAATGACGGTTTGTTCACGGCGGATGCGATCATCTTTGATGATCTCGTCAGCCGGCGGCTTCGTTATGGCGCAGAGCGGGGTCCACGACTCGAGATCGCGTTTTCCACGATGCCTCAGCTCGCCATTTGGACGAAGCCAGGTGCTGGCTTTATTTGCGTGGAGCCATGGCATGGATTTGCCGATCCGGAAGGATACTCGGGCGATATCCGGGAGAAACCAGGGATCGCTCTTCTACCGCCGGGTACAGCCAAAGAGTTTGGCATGTCGATTACGTTGCTGGCGGAATAGGCCGGTGGCCGCCCTGGGCTGAGCGATCCAGCCCCTGTGGCCTCCTCGAAACCTGCATCAAAGAATGCGGCCGAGAACGGCGCGATGGAACTTCTCCAACGTAGGAGAGGCGCGCCAACATGAAGACCGAGCGGCCGACTCTCACCTGCCCAGCGCATCGTACTGACCAACAACATAGTTAATCAACGGAGGGTCTATTGGTCAGGCAATGCTGATCTTTCGGCCACACCGCCCAACCAGGTTGCAGCTGACGATGCCAACGACACTCGTCGATTCTTTCCTTATTATCTTTAACCAACCCTGAAAAATGGTACATTTTCAAGCTTGGGACAGGAGCTTTCAATCCGTTGTCGGTCGCTCGCATCGTTTTCAGCTTGATCTCAACGGTATGTCTATTGGTCCCAGGATGGCAGCCGCCATCGAATACAGCGACGGCGGAGACGGAGCCCAAATCGAGCGTGCAAGCGGTCAGCGCTGCTAGCTTCTTGAATTCCATGGGCGTCAATATCCATGCGGCTCAAGGATACGAGATCAAAAATTATATCGAGCCATTGAGGTACACCGGTATACGCAACATCCGCGACAGCGGAGAGCGCCTCTCAGGCTTGCTCGCCTTGCATGCGGAAACCGCCGTCAAAGTCGATCTCCTTTTTTGGTGTCAATTGAAAGATGAGATTTCCTCGGCCCAGCAGCTCGCCTCTGCCGGTGCACTTCTTGCGATAGAAGGCCCGAATGAGCCGAACAATTTTCTCATCAAGTACAATGGGGAAACCGGGGGCCGCAAAGGAAACTGGTTGCCGGTGGCTCAGTGTCAGCAGGATCTCTTCCGGATGGTGAAAGCGGACAAGCTGTTGCAGACATATCCGGTTTTCAGCGTCTCAGAAGGTGGCGCGGAGCCAACCAATGTTGGACTGCAATATCTCACAATTCCGGCTGGGGCCCATACCGACATGCCGGACGGGACGAAATATGCCGATTACGCAAACGTTCATAATTATGTAAGCAGCAAAAAAGTCTCCTATGTGGATAACCAGGCCTGGCAGGCCGCTGATCCTACCCTCGATGGTGACTGGGATGGACTCTATGGAGAATTTGGACGCACCTGGCGCGGCGCTTTTCCGGGTTACTCGGAAGATCAGCTGAAAACCTTGCCCCGCGTCACAACAGAAACGGGCTGGGATACCGCAGGCAATCCCGGCGGACAGCAGGTACAAGCAAAAGTGCTGGTGAATACCTATCTGGCGCAGTTCAAGCGCGGCTGGGGTTATACGTTTATCTACGAGCTCGTCGACGGCGAAGGAAGTCCGGGGGAACAAGGCATTTACACTGCTCAATATGCTCCCAAACTTGCGGCGACTTATATCCACAACTTGACGACGATTCTCGCGGACAAGGATAGTGCGGCGCCAATGGGGCACCTAAACTATACCTTACCGGGTGCGCCAGCCACCGTGCACGATTTGCTTCTTCAAAAGGGCAATGGGGCTTTTGAATTGATCGTGTGGGGCGAACAAGTGAAGGATTCTGCCAGCCTTGTCCTTTCCTTCGGGGAAGCTCACAAAACCGTGAATCTGTATGACGTCACCGCCGGAGTTGGTCCGATCCAAACCCTCAGGGACGTCAAATCTGTACCGCTCGTCGTAACCGACCATGCGCTGATCGTTGAGGTCATTAATTAGGTTCAAAATAATCGGGGCGTGATCGACCGGGTATAGGGGCTTGTAAGATGAAGAGCGCCACTGCTTTCTGCGCTTGTGCGCTTCGCGATGATGCGCCGCAACAGTAACCTTGTCTCCCCTCGGGCGTTGACAATTGTTGGATAGGGGAACGCCAGCGAGAGGTTTTGCGATGGCGGTGGTGGAATGTACAGGGGCTGCAAATTCGCAGCCTGGGTGCGAGCGTCGCTGGCTGGGCCCCCTAACTCGTTGGATCGCCTTAGTCGCCTGCGCTATTTTCTGGATAGTCATCGTCCTTGTATTGGGGCCCTGGCTCTAGCGGGACCTGAGAGGGAGAGCCTGCGCTGTCCAGGCCTTGGCTGGCAGAATCCGGCGCCCACGGAAAACTCAGCCGGGACCCAAATAATGGTTAATGCGTTATCGCCCCATAGGCTCTTGCCTGAGCCGCAGCATCCGTCAGCTACCACTCCGCAACAAGCATAGATCCCGGGGGCGTCAATCTCGTCAGCAGGCCGCTCGGTCGAGCCAGCGCCAAGAAGGTTAACCAAAAAGGTCCAAATACGTATGTAGGGCGCGGAGAGACTGCTTTAGTGAGCGATGGCAGGGCAGAAATGTTCGGGGATTTTATGCGGCCTTCTTTAGCAATGGCGCTTGTGTTGCTTGTTTCGGGGACCGGCTGCGCAACACTATCTCCCGCTTCTGACAGCGACGGCGCCGCCCTTGCCCGGAGTGAGAGTTTTTCTCAGGCCCCCGCAGATTTGCTCTACGGCCAAACCGCTGCCGCGCGGGGCGACTGGAATACGGCCCTTGCGTTCTTTCAGCGCTCATACCGGGAGAAGCCGAGCCTTCTGAACGAGTTCAATTTGGCTACAGCCTATCAACGGACCGGCCATGGCGATTTGGCCGTACCTCTTTACCTCGACCTGGTCGATCGCGGTCAGCAGGCTGAGGCTACGCCTATCGAAAATACGAATGGTTCGTTCGATCAAAAGGCGCCTGCGAGCGATATCGCCGACGAAGCCCGCGAACGGCTGATCAGGATGCACGCGAGCAGCCTGATGGCCAACCGGGCCCCACTCCCCTAGCGGCTTAACGCGTCGCTGCGCAGGGGAAGGCAGAGACCAGCGCTTCCGCAACCACCGACGCGGCTCCCTGCCCCATCGCTTCGGGATGTTCATCCATGAACTTGGTGGTAATCAAGCGCGCCACGGGCTCGGTGACCCCCGATTTCACGCACGGAGTATAGCCGGCCTGCGAACTAACGGACGAATAGTAGAAACCTTGCTCGTATCCGATAATGTAGGCTGAGCATATTTTCGAGTTCGTGTCCTGGCATGCCGCTTTCAGATCCCTGGCCGTGAAAATTTGGTCGGAGGTTTGGGCCTGGCCGGCCGATAGCGGTGAGAGCGCCAACGCCAAAGTCGTCAAAACGGGGGCCACCAGTTTGGGATACCGCATCAGAGTTGCCTCCTCGAAAGCCTAGCCAGTTAAAATCCTTCGTCTTTCAATTTGGTTAATTTTCACTTTTTGCCGGTAATAGGCTGACATGCTTGAGTTTTTTTCGGCATCCGGTCCACCAGCCCTATTGGCCGTGGAACTTCGTGCCTGGCCATTATTGGCAGGTAGGGCTACCGGCCAGCAAGCCCCGTCAATGACGACAATTTTTCGACTTCCAGAGCAATTGCAAGGCGCCCGGAGGGGTTTGCAACGCGCTTGGAGAGACTCAGGATTTCCTGCTTCTCGATCCAATTCAGCCAACCGGCCCGCACAGCTTCCAGCGCCTCTTGGCGGACACCGGGATTGATTTGGTTCCAATGCTCCAGCGCGAAGCGCGTGCGCGCCGCGAATATTTCCGGATCTAAGGGCGCAACAAGAAATGACTTGTCCAGCAGTCCCGCGAGCGTGCCGTTGGATTGTTTTTCCATGCTGGCGATTATTGCGAGCCGCAGCCAGCCATCGGCCCGGGCGGGGGATAATTCCAGCTCTCGTGTGGTGAGAGCCTTGGCTCGGCTGATGTCAGAAGCCCGACCATTGCTCTTATTCAGGATGTCCTGTGCCTGATAGGCGTAGACCGGCGATAGTGGCAGCACGCGCGGCGTGAGACCGAATGGACTGACGATTTCCCACCATGAATATAGGCAAAGCGCTGCGACGAGAAGACCAAATGAACAGGTTGAAACCCATTCCGCATGACTTTGTTCGCGCGGCAGGATCGAGCCGTCTTCCGTAACCACCGCCTGGTGTCCGGCATGCCCTTGCGAGATCGAAATGGCGTAGCCCGCACCCAGGATCAACGACCAGAAGATGGCGATGGCAGGCACCTCCAACGAAAAGTCGCTCCATCCGTGGATCAGGAACACCAGAGCTACGGCAACACAGCCCCGAATCCAGGTTGTCATGCGCTTGCGAATGCGTACTCCCCAGGCAGTTCGCAGGACGATGAAACCGATGCACAGGAACATTGGAAGGGCGCCGAAGACGCCGGCCTGCTCCAGCCATTGCAGATAGACATTGTGGGCTGCGCGAATATTCCAAAGAGCGCTGAAATTTAGCGCGGTTTGAAGAAGCTTGTTCACTTCATCGAAGGAGCCAATTCCATAACCGAACCAGGGCGAGGCTAGAAAAGCATCCCAATGTACGCCGTAGATCGATTGGCGCTGATCTGTCCAGTCCTTGAATGCGTCCGCATAACGCTCCAGCAGAAGGTCTCCGCTCCAAGCCAGTACAACCACGCCGCCGGCAATTCCCAGCCCGTAATACAAGTTATGCTTTTTGATGCCGTGCCAATCACGCGAAAACATTTCCCAAATGAGCAATACCACGCAACTAGCGAGCGCGGCCGCGCTGGCGCCTCGGGAGATTGTAAGCACAAGGCAAGTACCAAGAAGGGCGGTCGCGATGATGGGCAGAGTCAGCCGTGCCAACCAGGCGGTTCGCTCTGCAAGTGACGCGTGCCGACTTGTTTCGAATGCAACGCAAAGAGCCAGGATGAAGCATGCGGCGAAAAGGGTGCCCGCCGTGTTGGCGCTTTGGAGCGAACCAGAGAGACGGTCGCCACCCTGAAACGTGCTATAAAGCCCGAACTTAAAGGCTGGATTGGCATGGCCAAGCAATGCCCAGAGGCCATAGACCGTCATCGCTATGACCAGATGCTTGAAGAAAAGACGGGCGCGGCCGTCCGAACTGGCGATTATCCATCCCAGCAAAAAGGTACAGGCAAGACCGCAAAGCTTCACCAGTCCGACAAAAATTGCCGATCTATCGAGCGCAATAGCGGGAGTCGAGGCCACATAAGCCCAAATAGGATGAGTACCATTGGGACCCAAGGGGGTGGCGCCCCAGGCAACGGCGATGCACACGAGCAGAAACAAGCCGCCGGGTATGGCGAGATGGTTGAACCGGCTAACAATCGCGGATCTTGCCCATTCTTGCGTCAACAGGAGCAGGCCCAGTTCTAAGGCAAGCAGGCCCGAGAACAAAAGCGCCATGTCGTTTCGGTCGGCGCCAAAAGCTAGGATCGCCACGAGAACAAGCGCCACGCTGATTATTGCCGCGGCGCGTTCTGATCGAGGCAACTGCTGACTCCAGCGATCGCCGCTGACAGACGCTGCCGGCCAAAGATGGCCAATCATGACGTGTAATATTTCTCGTATGATCCGTAATAATAAGCAGGATCGCCGTATCCGAACTTTGACTGCTGTTTCTGATTGACCCGCGTGAGCGCCAAGCCCGCTATGTAGGCGTCGGCGGACTGAAGAATCTTCAGCGAAGATTCGACAGCCTTACGTGGCGTGGAACGCCATTTGACCAGCATCACGACCGCATCAGCCCGATGCACGATGGCTCTGGCATCGGCCACCGCCAAAACCGGAGGCGCGTCCAGAATGACCAAATCATAGGTCTTGCTCAGCTCGGTAAGGAGCTGCTCCATCCCGGAAGAACTGAACAGATCGCGCGGGGTATAAGGCGATCGGCCCAGGGGCAATATGGTTGCCCCTGTGTCAGCGTCGGGCAATATGACGTCTTCAACCTTGCGTTTTCCGGAGAGGACCTCAATCAGGCCCTCCTCATGTTCCTCTGGAATGAAGGAATTGAAGCCTCGGCGGCGCAGGTCACAGTCAATGACGATGGTCTTATCCCCGGACAGGGCGGAGATCCGAGCAAGGCAGAATGCCGTAGTGGTTTTGCCCTCATCGGATAACGACGAAGTGATCGCCACCAGTTTTACTGCTCGTCCGGTTCGGCACAGCAAGAGCGAAGACCGTAATGTGCGGAACGTCTCGGCGAAGCCAGAGAGTGGCTTTTGCACGATATAATCATAGGGCTCGGGCAGTTCTCCCCCTTGCTCTTCATCTACGACAGAATCGAGGGCGGGAATACTACCGAGCGCGGGCAGGCCGAAATCGTGTTCGATATCGTCTGCTGTGGTCAGCCCGCTATCGAAAATTTCGGCCAGAATGATGCCAACCAGACCGCCGACCAGGGCGACGACCATCCCGAAAGAAAGATCCAGGACGATCTTTGGTTGGCTCGCGCTGGTCGGAATTGATGCGGGCGAGATGACGCGAGCGTCCGACTGCTCCATGCCCTGCTGCGCCGTCGTACGTTTGAAGCGGTCGAGGAACGAAGTGTAGAGCGCGTTTGCTGCATCGGCATTGCGCTGGAGTTCATTGAGCTTGACGCCCGCCTGGTTGTTGCCGGCTAACGTGGTACGGGTCTGGCTCACACTGGCCTGGACTGAACCGGTATGTTGGCGCGCGACTTGGGCTTGCGCCTCCAGGTTTGAAATTATTCTCGTGACCTCGGCGTGGATCTGCGTGTCGATATCCGCCAATTCCCGCTTCGCCTTTAGCAAGTCGGGATGCCGATCGCCATAACGGCCAGACATGTCCGCCACCTTTTGGCTGGCGAGCGCGCGTTGAGCTCTCAGCGACTGGACAACGGGAGAGTTCAATGCCTCTCCGACGTCTTCCCCCGTGCTTCCGCGCGCCAGCTGGGATTTGGCAGTTGCCAACCGCGCTTCTGCCTCCGCTTGCTGGGCGCGCGCCAGCGCCAATTGCTGATCAAGAGTCGAGATTTCCTGTTCCGTTAGGGTCGCGCCCTGCGAGCTGAGCAAGTTGTGACTTGCCTTATAGGCCTGAACAGCCGCGTCTGCTTCATTGACCTGCTTGCGGATCGAGCTCAGCCGGTCGTTCAACCATTCGGTTGCTCGTTGGGTAGCCTGATATTTGGCCGCGATCTGGTCAGTGATGTATGCGTTGGCGAAAAGGTTGGCAAATTTGGCCGCGTCTTCCGGGCTCGGTGCCGTGTAGGAAACATCAATCAGGTAAGTGTCGTTGGCCCGGGCGACGTTGAGACCATAAAGGAGCTTGTCAACGACCCTTTGGCGCCGGAGCTGGTTCTCCAGCCGCGACGGCTTTTGGTTTCCGGGTGACATCCACCCGAACAATGTCTTTAACAGGCCCTGACCGTTTTTCGTGCCGTTCCAGTAAGGATCGTTGTAGAGATTGGCTTCCGAGGCCACGCTTTCAGCGATGGATCGGGAGCGCAGGACTTCTGTCTCTGTATCGACGACCCCGAATTCGTCCGGCAGACCGGACATGACCGTCTGGTCATTAGCCATCACCTGCTGTTTGCGCTGGTCGATCAAAACGCGGGCCATCGCCGTATATTGCGGGACCTGCTGAAAGGTGATGAGGGCGGCTCCCGCGAAGATCAATGCGGTCACCGCGACAAACAATTTCAGCCGCCGGCGAAATACAGAAACGAGGCGATGGACATCCACCGCCGTTCCAATATTTTCGGAATATGCTGCAGCTTCGGAAATAGGCTGTACTGGGACTTTCAACGCTTTTCCTTCGTACAACTACTTTTGCAGCACGAGATTTAGCATCACCCTGTTTATGTCGAAGTTAATGAAGCGGTTGGCGCCGCTGGAAACTTGACTATCGTGGTTGAAATTCAGTCCCACTCCGACTTCCCGGGTGAACAGATATTTGGCGCCCAACCCGGCGGTCCATCTTTCGTCCGTACGGTCAATGCCTTGGTAAGAATCGTTATTATAGGAAAACATTCCGCTCAGGATGACGTTGTAACGCAGTTCGTGATCCACCTCAAATGACCCGCCGGTATCGACATAACCCGCCGAGGTCTGGATCGCAGAATCTTGGATAAAGCGGTTCACCTTCAGCGTCACGGTCGTCAACTCGGTAGGGAACCATTGGACCGTACCATGCAGCGCGAAACCACTCGTATCCTGGTTCTGAATGTGGGGATAGCTTTGCTGGTAATAGCCAATACCCACTTCACCGGTCACAAGGCTTGTGATCTGGAAATTTACGCCTCCCAGCATTTCATAGCCATGAGATCCAAAGTTCTTTGGGACAAGCGGCGGCACGATCGAATAAGTATGCTGATTGAGATTCCCCGAAACGAATAAGGCGGTGTCGGGACTTAACGCATAATCTGCCCGAAGCGTTTCGCCAAAGTCCTGAACATTGCGATAATGCTCATCGACCACGGCGTTCGTCAGGGGATCGCGTCCATCCAGGTAATTAAAGCTGTCAAAGGTGCCACTCAGAGAGACCTGCAGCCGATTAAACTGGCGCGAGCCCGACATTTGAGCGGTCCACAATCCGAATTGGACCGGACTGATGGTATTGCGCAGCGACGTCTCGGCCTCACGCGACTCTGTCTCGAGATCATATGACCCGCCCGCCGTCAGTTTTGTGGATGTCAGGACGTCGAGCCTGCCGTTCAGAGAAGCCCCGTAATCGTCCGTGTTTTCCGTGCTACGATCGAAATAACGATTGATGCTGGCATGCGCCAGAGCGTCCAGCTCATGCTGCGACCATTGAGATCTGAGGGCGACAGAGGGCTGCAGCTGCACGAAGCCGGACCCCTGGGCACCCGTATCCTGTGCAAAAATGTTATCATTGTACCCGGTTACAACATTCAGCCGCGGATACATGAGAAACGTGCTGACCGGCATACCGAGCGCGTCATATTCCGGCCGCGGACGGTCCAGGACGCCCAGATCGCGGTCGCGCGCGAAATCGTTTTGAGCCTGGCCAAAAGCCTGTGGTGTGGCGGCCAAACATAGTGAACACAGAAGTGCTATTTTATTAAGTCGCTTCATAGGCGTAGTGCCCCCGCGCCCAACGCCTCGCGGCTTGGCTTGCTCAGTTAGTGTTATAGCCGGAACTTCCGCCGCCGCCCCGGGGCCCAGACCCGCCGTCGTTATCCTGGAACGGCGGATTACCCGAAATACCAAGAGCGGACGGACTGTCATTCTGATCCACAAGCGCAAGTATGACCTTTTCGAGCGAGGCCAGTGCCTCCCTCGCCTCGGCGGAGAGCGGCTGGCGCAGTGTCTCGCAAGAGACCGGCACCTGCGTGCTGGCGAAACGGCCCGGAGTTGTCGGACACAGCGAGAAGGCCTCCAGAGCAGACAGGACGACCCGTGGATAGTCTCCTGACGCCATGATGGCGTCCTGCAGAGCCGACTGAATTGCTGCCTCACGGGCTGCGGACGGCAGCTTGGCTGCCGAGTTCTCAGCTCCATGGATTACGCCCAACAGCCGCGCTACCAGCCTGTCGGCTTGTGGCTGATAATTTATCAGCTGACTTGCAGGAATATTGTCCACCGGCAGTGGCGCGGCCTCAGCGAATGCTGTGCCACAGGCCAACATTGAGGCCGCAAGAATCGCGCATTTATTCATGGCTTACCCCCCCGCTCGACGCGGATAATTTGACGCTACACCCAAGCATGTTGCCGTGCAACCTAAAACCATCTCTCGTCAATCCGTATGGTGTCACCCGGAAAAACCGGGGTGGTATCGGTCAGCTTCTCCTTGTGCTCCTGGGCCTCGCCCGGATGCCGGATAAAGACCGTGTCGTTCTCGGCCCGGTAGGTAAACCCGCCCGCCGTGGCGACCGCGTTCATAACCGTCATTCCATTCAGACAGGGATATTGGCCGGGGATCTTGACCTCTCCGAGGATGAAGAAGGGCCGGGCGGATACCACTTCGGCCGTAATCTTCGGATCCTTCAAATAACCACCATCGCGATAGGCAGTAACGAGTTCGTCCTGAAATTGTTTCACGGTTTTCCCGGAGGCGCCCACATTGCCGACCAAAGGCAGCGAGATCTTGCCATCAGAGGATATGACATATTCACCCGTCAGGCCCGTCTCGCCATAAACGCTGATCTTTACCTTATCGTTAGGGCCCAGAATGTAGTTGTCCATGGAGAATGAACTGGCCGAGGTGTTCATCACAGGCGCCGCGACGTTGCTTGACACGGCCGCGCTTCTGGTTTGCGGAGCTTGCGCTTCGGCTGCGTGACCCATCAAGAGGAGCGAGCCAAATGCCAGCGCCAATCCCATGGGAAACCGCGAATTCATGTTTCTCCTCCCGCAAGGCTTCAATTAAAGCATGGAAGTCACTTCGGTAAAATGCCCCGAGCTGGTTTACCTTAACCGAACTGGATGACCTTCTGGGACGATTTCCACAAGCGCACCGCGGTCAGCACCCCGGTGGCATAGGCGCCGGTATCAATTCCTATCCGGCCGCTGCCAAGGAATGGCCGCTCCGCCGGGGTGTGGCCGTGAACGATGA
>Ga0105240_10014476_pt1 | contig 10771 bp, 6 predicted proteins | sample KBSC54metaG_FD_80426 | JGI IMG/M metagenome (GOLD analysis project Ga0105240, IMG submission 80426) | Corn rhizosphere microbial communities from Kellogg Biological Station, Michigan, USA - KBS C5-4 metaG | ecosystem: Host-associated > Plants > Roots > Rhizosphere > Soil | place: Michigan, USA...
ATTTCTTCGAGTGTTATCACTGTTATCCGGCCCATCCTGAATATTGCAGCACCATGCAGCACGTCGAGGTTCTCGCGCGCAAGGCAACTCCGCAAGCCGCCGAGGCGTTCGAGCGCGAAGTCGAGCGTTGGTTTCGTGAGGACGCGGATCCTGGCTCGCCGGCGGCGGCGCGCGCGACCGCTTACACTGATGCGATGAAACAGTATGTTTCCCGCGCTCCCATTGGCGGTGGCCGGAAGACCCAGTCACAGGACGGAAAACCCGTGGCGCCCCTCATGGGCCGACAGACAAAGTTCGACGGCGGCATGGCCGTATTCAGCGTGAGGCCCTTCGCCTTCGTGGCGCTTCTCAATGACCACGCTGTCCTGTTCCAGTTCCTCCCCTCAGGCCCCGAGCACACCGATGTGCAGATCAGTTGGCTGGTGGATTCCTCCGCGCCGCCGGCTGACGTTGATGTGGATCGCATGGTTTGGCTATGGGACGTCACCACTGTCCAGGACAAGGCCATCGTGGAGCTCAACGCACAGGGCGTCCGCTCCCGCGCGTACCAGCCGGGCCCCTATTCGACACTGGAATCGGGACCTGCAGCCTTCATCCAGGGGTATTTACGCGAGCTCGAGGCCTGCTGTGCAAATTGACACGCCTTCCTCGCGAGGGCTGAAGGCGTGATTTTGCGGCCTTGTCTCGTGACAATACATTGATGTATCGTCACCAGACACCCGTGTATGGAAGCCGCAAGCGTCATCTTGTCGTGCCGGCGCCACACGCGGCGACCGGCCGCTCCCGCGCCGCAAGCGAGTCGGATCAACAATAATCTGCGCGCACAGTTGGGGCGTCAGATGGACTCAGTGACCAGTGAGTATTCGGTGGCCTCCGGGCCCTCCATCCCCGGGAATGGGCTGTTTCGCGGGACCTTTGCTGGACGCGGTGGCACGCTTGTGGATGCCTTCAGCAGCCTGGAGCGGTATTCGGACGTGCAGCGGGTGTCCCGACAGGGAAGGCGCACCCTGGTTGGTGCCCGCATCCCCCTGCATCCCCGAGATGGCGTCGGGCACTGGGAATTCACCCGGATTGGCGCCGGCGTGTTCGTCATTGTCGCGAATTGCGCCTACAACCTCGCGCGCATGGAGCTGGTTCCGGGCGACGATTTGATTCAATTCTATTTCAAGCTCTCGGGCGATCTGACTTTGGAGCTGGCTGCGGCCCCGCCATTACGGATCAACCGCCCCAGCCTGCTCCTCTATCGCCAGCCGCGCGGCGTCGACATCGAGGAATGGACGCCCGCGAGCGCCAAAGAGCGCTGCGTCGCCATTTCCATGGAGCGCAACGAACTGATCGAGGAATTCTTCTCCTCCACGGGCGAGTTGCCGTCGATTCTCGAAGCATTCATCAAGGGCGAGGTGCCGGACATCCAATACCAGCAGGTGGCCCTGAGCACCCAGATGTTCGATCTGGCAACCCGCCTGATCGACAATCCCTACCGCGGCTCGCTGGGGCTGATCTATACCGAAGCAGTGACTTTCGAGCTGCTTTGCCTGGCGATCTCGAGCCTGCAGAGCATCAATGGCGAACCAGCCGATGAGCGCTACAGCGAGCGCGAGCTGCGCAGCTTACGCGTCGCGCGCTCAATACTGCAGAAGCAGCTTACGCCGGCGCCCACCATTCGGCAGGTCGCGCGAGTCGCAGGCATCAACGAAACGTCCCTCAAGCGGGGCTTCAAAGCGCTCTTTGGCGAGACGGTTTTCGATTTTTCCGTACGGTGTCGCATGGAACAGGCCATGACTCTCCTGCGGGACCGGCAGATGCCCGTCGCGCGGGTCGCGGAAGCCGTGGGCTACAGCCACCAAACGTCGTTTGCGACCGCATTCCGGCGGCACTTCGGCATATGTCCCAAACAGGCGCGGCCGCCTGGTGCGAATTGAGGTTTGCCTCAACCTGCGGTGCTTGGACAAGCGAAACAAATCATTGGCGCAGCGCATAAGCTGCCCCGGCGCGCTTGTTGTCAGTAGGGTAAACGCAGGACATTACGCGCCTGGGAGAAACGGAGTGGAGCATGGGCGCCGACTGTGGAAGTGAGTCCCCACTGCGATCGAACTTCGAAGCGCGTGGCTACTTCTATACGCGCATGACCGAAGCGGATCTGAGGCCTGTCGATTTCGTCGCGGGCCTGAAAACCATGGGGACGGTGGAATATGTGGAGGGAGGCGCGGCCGGCGGGCTCGTGCACGCGGAAATCCCCGTACCGGCCGATGCCGGCAGCGGGTATTGCGCCCTGACCCGCATCGGCAGTGGTCTCCTGGTCATAGTCGATGATTATTCGCTGCAGAAGCCTCGGGAGGAGATGATCCAGGACGGGGGCCTGATTCAGCTCAACTTCCGGCTATCGGGCGAGGTCGCCCTGGCAAGGGTCGGCTCCGGGACGGTGCACTTGAGCGGTCCAGGGCTCTTCATGGCCGCTCACCCGCGCGGTAACACCTCAACTCGCGTAGTCGCCTGCACTTCTCGCGACCGAGGAGTGACTCTCGTCGTGACACCCCGGTTTCTGGAAGACGAGTTCCTCAATCCCTGTATTTCTGGGGGTTCGCTGCTGCGCGAGTTGGCCTCGAGACCGATCACTTCCCCCAGGTTCCAGCGCGTCTCTTTGAGCGGCATCATGCTCCAGGCCGTGACACGGCTTCTCAACAACCGGTACTTCGGCAAGCTCTCACTTCTCTACACGGAAGGAATGGCCCGCGAGCTGTTATGTGCCGCCATGTCCACTGCAGACAGACCCGTTGAGTTGCACAGAGGGAGCCAGACATTGAGCACTTTGCACTGATGAATGCTGCCAAGCGTCCCGTGCGCAGAAACGCCGGCAAGCGCACTCTGACTCGCGAGGACTGGATCGAAGCCGCTCGCGCCGAGCTGATTGCCAAGGGCATCAATGCCGTCAAAGTAGGCCGCCTCGCGCGCCATCTGCGAGTGACGCGCGGCAGCTTTTACTGGCACTTCGCCAACCACCAGGAGTTGCTACGGGCCCTGCTGCAGCTGTGGGAATACAGCAATACACGACCATTCGAAGAGGCTCTCGATCGCAAAGGGGCGCATCCCGGCTACCAGGAGTTCATCAGGATCGTCAACCTCATCCTGGAGGAGGACACGTACAAGCCGGCGTTCGATACCGCGGTGCGCGACTGGGCACGAACCTCCAAAGCCGCGGCAGCCGCCGTGCGACGAGTCGATGTGCGTCGAATCGACATCCTGCACAGGGTTTTCGTCGACTTGGGCTACGGGGAGCCCGAAGCGCTGGTTAGAGCGCGAATCACCTACTTTCACCAGGTTGGCTACTACGCACTGGACATGCAGGAAGACCCTGACAGCCGGCGCTCGCTGGTTCCCACGTATATTCGGGTGTTGACTGGGAAAGCGCTGGATGTCGCCGACAGAGCGGGGATCCCTGCGTCGGCAGCTTTGGGTGAGATCGAGCCTCAGGCACCGCTCTGAGCATGCAGCGCGTGCGCTGAGCGCGCTCACACCAGCCACGACCGGGCACGCCGGGTCGGGCGCTGCTCCGGCCCGCGCCGCTGTTCCTATAACTTGTGTCTTTCCTCCTATGAACGGCCGAGCTCGGCCGTCGTAGGCTGCCTTCGGGTCATCCTGGAGGCCGAGCGACAATGAAATCCGAACGCCCCGTTGTACACCCCAATGGCTGCTGGGTCCTGGGTGGCAGCCTCCTCTGCGCCATGGCGTGGGTCGCGCCCGCGGCGGCCGACGACGCGAGCCCGCCAACGCAGGGCGTGGCACTCGAGGAGATCGTCGTCACGGCACAAAAACGCAGTGAGCGCCTGCAGGACGTCCCCGTTCCAGTGACGGCCCTGAGCACTGACACCCTCACCGAGCACCATCAGACCCAATTTGCCGACTACTTTCGCGAGGTGCTGAGTGTCAGCCTCGACAGCAGGGGCAACGGCGAGAACGCGATTGTGATCCGCGGCGTCACGACCGGAAACATCTCCAACCCCACAGTAGGCATCACGATCGACGATATCCCTTTTGGATCCAGCTCAGCATACGGGTACGGCAGCGTCTTGATTCCTGACCTCGATCCTGCCGATCTGCAACGTGTCGAAGTCCTGAGAGGGCCGCAGGGAACCCTGTATGGTGCCGCGAGTCTCGGCGGACTGGTGAAGTTCGTCACTGCCGATCCCTCGCTGAATCAAGTCACCGCTCGCGCGGAGGTCGACTTCGATAGCGTACAGCACGGCAGCCAGGGTTACGGAGCCCGTGGCTCTGTGAGTCTGCCCCTGATCACCGACAAGCTCGGCCTCAGTTTCAGCGGATTCAAGCGCCAGGATCCGGGGTTCATCGACGACCCGGTCCAAGGACGGCAGGACGTCAACCAGGTGAATGTGAGAGGCGGACACGTGTCAGCGTTGTGGAAGCCCTGGGACTGGCTGTCGGTCAAGCTGGGAGCGCTGCTCCAGGACACCAACAGCAGCAACACCAACTCGGTGGATACGAACGTCTCTCTTCAGCCCACACTGGGTGACCTGCAGCACAGTCTGCCGCCGGGGGTCGGCGGCTGGATCGGGAAGGTCCGGTTATACTCTGCGGTGCTGAACGCGCAACTCGGTCCCTTGAGCCTGGTCTCCTTGACCGGCTACGGCGTCAACGACTATCAAACGCCTCTGCGGTTCAAGAACGCCTTCTTCGGTAGCCTGGCGCAAGCTAATTTCGGAGTCTCCGGCAATTCCATCATCAATCAATTCCGCACCGAGAAGTTTTCGCAGGAATTGCGGCTCAGCTCCCCGACCGGAGATCGCTTCGAATGGATGATCGGTGGGTTTTACACTCACGAGCGGACTCCCGTGGCGCAGATCGTGACCGCAGCCGATCCGGCCAGCGGTGCGACCCGGGGAGTGTTGATCGACTTTGCATTCCCCACCACCTACGAGGAATACGCCGCGTTCGGCGATCTCACCGTGCATTTCACGGATCAATTCGATGTGCAGTTCGGTGGGCGCGAGAGTGAGAATCGTCAGACCTACAACGAATCAGACTTCGGGGTGGTGGCTCCGCTGCTCTTCGGCTCAGACCCGTTCGTCTTTCCGCCCCAGAGCACCAAGGCGAACGCCTTCACGTACCTGGTGACGCCGCGGTACAAGATTTCCCCTGATTTGATGGTTTACGCCCGGCTCGCCTCGGGATACCGACCCGGGGGGAACAACGGCGAGGCGACGGCATTCAACCTGCCGTTGACTTTCAAGCCCGACAAAACGCAGAACTATGAGCTGGGCCTCAAGGGATCGCTGTTCGGCCGCACCCTTTCATACGATGCATCCGTCTACTACATTGACTGGAAGGACGTGCAACTGGAGCAGATCGATCCGGTGAGCGGCTTAGGCTTTTTCACCAACGGCGGCAAGGCGAGAAGCGACGGTGCTGAATTGAGCCTGTTCTCGAGCCCGCTGCAAGGCCTCACGCTGACCGCGACAGCGGCCTACAACGACGCTGAGCTGCGTGAGGATCTACCGTTGGCCGCCGGCTATGGCCTTGCCGGCGATCGCCTGCCGTTTTCAGCCAAGTTCGGCGCGAGCTTTGCCGCGGATCAGGAAGTCGCCCTGACCGGGCGCCTGACTGGATTTGCCGGTACGACCATCGCCTATACGGGTAACCGGCTCGGTAGTTTCGTAAACCCGGTCTCCACGAGCCCGCTCGTGCCGGGTGTTCGCAACGAGCTTCCATCCTACACGACGGTGGATCTGCGAGCGGGGGTACGTCGTGACGCTTGGCGGGTGAGCCTATATATCAACAACGTGGGTGACAAACGCGCCGTGTTGGACGCCCGCTCGCAGATTCAGGGCAGTGCCGCACCGACGGATCCCTACTCAGTCACCGTCATCCGGCCGCGGACTTTCGGGTTGTCAGTGTCGGCGAGCTACTGAGCTACCCATGCATCGCATCTTGAACCGGCGACGCATCGCGATACTGGCGTGCGTAGCTACCGTGGTGAGTCTGTCCGTAGGGGCGACGCCCCCTCCCGGGCCACCGTCGCCCTCTGACTGGCCGCCGCTGAGCGAGTGGGCCAGTGATGGCCCGCGTAGATTCGAAACTCTCCACAAGGGAGTTTTCGGTGGGCGTAAGTTGAAATACCGCGCCACCGTGGCCGAGACAATTCTGAAGGACCCCAGTGGGAAGCCAGCCGCCAGTGCCTTCACCACCGCCTTTACGGCGACCGACGCAGGGAGTCCTGCGTTTCGGCCTGTCATCTTCATCTACAACGGCGGGCCCGGAGGGGCCTCCTCGACGTTGATGTTGGGCGCCTTCGGGCCGAAGCGGATGACCTCCTTCACGAGCGCCGCTCTCGCCGATCCGACGGTGCCGCTGGTCGACAATCCCTTCACTGTCCTGGACACCGCTGATCTGGTCTTTATAGATCCCCCCGATACCGGATTCAGTCGTCGACTGGACGGCGTTCCACCTCGTCTGTTTATGTCGATCAATGGGGACTCGTTTGCCGTGGGCCAGCTCATCATTCATTGGCTCACCGCGAACGGCCGGCTCGCTTCACCGATCTACCTGGCGGGCGAGAGCTACGGCACACTGCGATGCGTCGCCCTCGCGCGTGACTTCGCACAGTCAAAGGTCAAAGTCGACCTTCGTGGCCTGATCCTGATCTCCCAGGCGATCACTTACAACGGTCCGGCGAGCATCGCGTCTGCGCGGCCAATGGACCCCTTCCGTGCCGTCACCCGGTTGCCCGATATAGCGGCGGTAGCCTGGTATCACGGCAAAATCGACAATAGGCACCAGACCGTGGAGGAAGCCGTCGACAAGGCGGTCCAATTCGCAGATACGCAATACGCTACTGCGCTCCTCGAGGGGAACCAACTCGACGAGGCGCGCAGACGGAAGGTTGCGGAGCGACTCGAAGAGCTTACGGGTATCCCGGCGCAGTATTACGTAACGCACAACCTACGCATCCGGGACTACCGCCACGAGCTTCTCAAGAGCGAAGGCAAGGCGCTTGCACAGTTCGATGGCAGAGAAACGGAGCCGCTGGCCGGCTTACCCGAAGATGCCGATCGCGACTGGGACGCCGCGGTTGGCGGGATCGACTCCATCATGGCGCGCTATGCGGAAAACGACCTCGGCGTGAAGGGACTGGGAAGGTATGTGTCGGTCGTGCACGACCCTTATGGATATGAAGAGGGTTGGACTTATGTTGTTCCGCCCGCGCCCACGTTGGATGTTGTCCTGACAGACCTGATGAATCGCGATCCGAACTTGAGGCTGCTCATCCCGCAAGGTATTTTCGATACGACCAGCTCGATGGGATCAACCCGCGCGATGTTTCAACAACTCGAGATCCCGGGCGGCCGGGTGATTCTGACCTACTACGCCGGCGGGCATATGGTGTATTCGGATCTGGATGCCTTGAAGAAGTTTATGGACGACGTGCGCGTGTTTGTTCGCGGTGGACGCCCCGCCAGCACCTTCCCACACGTGGTGCCCGCTCGGTAATCGAAGGTGTTCTCCCAGTTCGCCCGGTCGGTGTTCCCGGCCGGGTCTTTTTCACGGCGGCTGATCGCCTGGTAAGAACTTTATTTCCAGACCTGCCGCGCGATGCGCAAGTGGTTTTCGCCCAGGATGTTGCGCGTATCGGTCTCGCTGTAGCCCCGCTTCAGCAGGAATTCGGCGATTTCCGGGATCCGCTCGGGGTCCATCATGGCGACTCCCTGGGGGTATTTGTCCGGCGGGTAGCTCTCCGGGTGAGCTTTGACGAATTTCTGCACCTCTTCCTGGTCGAACGCGTAATCCAGTCCGATGCCGACGTGATCGGCTCCCACCAGGTTGACGACGTGGTCGAGATGACGAATGAAGGTATCAGTGCTGATGTCGTTCTCGCCGAGAAAGGGCCCGATCCCATTGATACCAATGACACCGCCGGTGGCGGCACAGGCGCGAATCGCGGCATCGCTCACGTTGCGTGCATGACTCCAAACCGCAACCGGGTTCGAATGCGAGAAGATCACGGGACGCGTTGCGCGTTCGAAGATCTCCATGGCGCTGCGCTCACCGATATGCGAGGCGCAGACAACCATACCGACCCGCTCCATCTCGCGAAGCACCTGTCGACCGAAAGCGGTGAGACCGCCGTCATTGTCCTGACAGCCGCCCGCGAGCTCATTGTTGCGGTTATACGCAAACAGCATCCACCGCACACCGAGCTCATAGTACAGCGAGACCATGCTCAGCTGGCCATATAGGGAGCTGCCGCCCTCGATGTTGAAACACACGCCGAGTTTGTTGTCGCGGCGGGCCTGCTCGACGTCCTCGGCGCGCAGCACCAACTGGAATTCCCCGCGATGTGTGGCGATCCAGTACCTGAAATCGGCCAGGAGCCGGATTGCGTTCTCCCTGGGCACCGCGTCGAATCCCACATTGAGGGTCACGACATCGACACCTGCAGCCTTGTGGCGTCTTAAGTACTCCAGGGAGCTCGCCTTGTTCGGTTCCGTCGCGGTGCACGTGTGGTTGTCCCACACCAGAGCCTGCGTAAAGAGCTCCCGGACCTTGGCAGACGGGACGGGATGTTCGAGCTGAATTAACGCCATTTTGCGATTCCTAAGGAGTTACTGCCGCATCCGGGATCCGGATGGATCCCACAGTGCGGTGGGCTCAACTTTGCACCGGCACCGTTTGCCTGTCACGGTCACCTCCAGGTCGGTTTCATTCTCGGCGACTTCGGTGTCGAGATATCCCATCGCCAAGCTGGTGCCGACGCAGTGTCCATAGCCTCCCGAGGTGACATAGCCCACGAGACGGTCGTGCAATGTGATCGGCTCGAAACCTGCCGCATCGGCATCGGTTGACTCGACCGACAGGGTGACCAGGCGCCTGGAGGGAGTCGCGGCGCGATCAGCCAGCGCCGCTTCCCGGCCAATGAAGCCAGGCCGGTCGTAGTCGATGAAACGCTGTAGTCCCGCCATACGGGGCGTGTAGTCACGTGAAAACTCACGAGACCAGATGCCGAAGCTTTTTTCCAGGCGCAAGGAATTCAGCGCGTATAGACCAACATGACGCACCGCGAATTCAGCACCGACGCGCATGATTTCCCGAAGTAGCGGCTGCAAGTGGGGAGCGCCGACGTTGATCTCATATCCGAGCTCGCCCGTGACCGACAGACGTGCCACGATGGCCGGCGCCAGAGCGACATCAGTCTCGAGGAGACTCATGAACGGCAGGCCCTTATCTGACACGTCTGTCAGCGTCAGCCGTTGCAGCAGGTCACGCGAGCGGGGACCAAAGAGCGCGACTCCAGCGTTTTGATCTGAAACATTCACCACTTCCAGACCTTCGCCGCAGAGGTGCTCGGCAAACCACCGCATGTGCCAGGTTTGCAGGTAGCCGGATCCACTGACCAGGAACCGGTCGGCAGCCAGGCGCAGCGTGGTCAGATCGCCCATGAGTCGGCCGGAATGTGCCAGCATCGGCGTGATCCGGATGCGTCCCACGGCCGGCAGCCGCCCGGCGAGCACTCTCTGCAAGGCCTGTTCAGCCTTCGGGCCGGAGATGAGATATTTGCCGAATGCGGAGGTGTCCAGGACGCCGACGGCATTGCGCGCGGCAAAGCATTCTTCCTTCACTCGCTCAAAGGCGTTCGAGTGGCCGAGCGCAGGCGTCTCTGCGGCCGGCTCGCCCTTTTTCGCAAAGTACAAAGGCACTTCGAGCCCATAGCTCACGCCAAACACGCCGTTGGCTTGCGTCAACTCGCTGTGTATGGCGGACGTTTTCGCTGGCCGGCCAGCGGGCCAGTATTCGTTCGGGTAGGCGATCTGGAAGCGGCGCGCATAGAACTCGCGGGCCTTCGCAATCGTGTACGGCTGTGAGGCGTAGGGACCGAAACGTGCGACATCCATCGCAAAAATCTCGCTCTCCGGCTCGCCGCGAGTCATCCATTGCGAGAGCGCCAGACCCACTCCGCCGCCTTGCGCGAATCCCGCCATGACGCCGCACGCGGCCCAATAATTCTTCACGCCCGGAACGGGGCCTACCAACGGGTTGCCATCCGGTGTGAACGTAAACGGACCGTTCACCACCCGGCGGATGCCCGCCTCAGGCAGTGACGGGAATCTCTGGAATCCTTTCGCCAAGGCTTCCTCGAGCCGATCGAGGTTGGGCGGCAGCAGGTCCGTCTCGCCATATTCCCAGGGTGTTCCACTCAAGGCCCAGGGCGTCGCGTCCTTCTCATAGACTCCCAGAAGAACACCTTTGCGCTCCTGGCGGAGGTAAATTTCCGCATCGAGATCGAGCACCAGCGGAATCTCGCGCGAGGCCCCCACCAGCTCAGGAAGATCGTCCGTCAACAGGTAATGGTGCTCCATTGGAATCAGTGGCAGGCGCACGCCCACCATGTGTCCAACCTCGCGAGCCCACAATCCGGCCGCGTTGACGACGTGCTCTGCTTCAATATTGCCCCTGTCAGTGACCACCTGCCAGGAGCCGCGTCCGGTTGGGTTCAACTCCAGGACACGAGTGTAGCGGTAGATGGCCGCACCCTGTCGAACAGCCGCCTTCGCGTAAGCATGGGTCGCCCCGGAGGGATCGAGATGCCCTTCTCTGGGGTCGTAAATCGCACCTAAGACGCCGGATACGTCAACGAGAGGACACAGCTCGCGAATTTGCGCCGGACCCACGAGCTCGGTCTTCAGCCCCAACACGCGGTGACGAGCGTAATCGGTTTGCAGGATGTCCCAGCGCTCCTGCGTGGCGGCAATGTTGAGCCCTC
>Ga0105240_10014479_pt1 | contig 10769 bp, 10 predicted proteins | sample KBSC54metaG_FD_80426 | JGI IMG/M metagenome (GOLD analysis project Ga0105240, IMG submission 80426) | Corn rhizosphere microbial communities from Kellogg Biological Station, Michigan, USA - KBS C5-4 metaG | ecosystem: Host-associated > Plants > Roots > Rhizosphere > Soil | place: Michigan, USA...
AACCATACAGATGATCGATATCTATATTTATTGGGATAAGGTCTTGAATAAATATCCTTAACCTGGGATGAGAATTAATTTTACTAGCGAGTCTGTGTAATCCTTCGGTGAGAAGATCAATGGAAATATCTACAATAAATATTTTGAAACTCGGAATATTTTCTCTATTTCTTTTTAATAAGACGTCTAATATTCTAACGTCTTCCTCACATGTTCCCGCCCCCAAACTGATAAGATTGTATTTTTTTTGGTTAGATGTAGATCGAACTATTTCATCTATTTCAAGAAAATAGTCATTAATTAATTGAAGCCCTTCAACATTAATTCTATAACTTGAATCCACCCCTTTCCATGAGTTGGCACCATGCCAACCTAAATAAAGGTATTTACTTTTTAGACTGGATTTTCCGGTTACTTCATTGATTACTGATGTATATAGACTATCTAAGTCTAACAATGGTACAATTGTCGGGTGTATTTTATTTTCTCTTTTCAAACTAATAAATTAATTTATAGCGGCTTAATAGTTTCAATTATTGATGGTTTGTTATTTATATATTGCTTGACTGACACGGCCGTAGTGACATCTCCATTAATATCAAAAACTAAGTCGCCTTCGATCATTTTAAATATTCTTGTTGAATGAATGTAATCGGCAATATCTTTAGGAGACACCTTTTTATTGTAGACGGCTCTAAGAATAACATCAGCGGCTTCATATCCTTTTACTCCAAAAATGTCCGGTTCTTCGTTATAAGCAGCTCTATAACTTTTTTCGAAAGCGATCACAGCAGCGGTTTGGGAAGTTATGTCAAAGGCAGGTGAAGTAAAAATGAGGGAGTCGCTAGTACTACCCGCAAGCGTTATAAAGTCTTTATCTTCAACGGCTACATTAGATATGAATTTTGCCGAAAGGTCTATTTGCTTGGCTTGTTTTAAAAAAGTTGATATTCCGATTGGATGACCAGGTAAATAAATCCCATCGCAATGGCTTCCTTTAAGCTTTGCTATAAATGTTCTAAAATCATAGTGGCCTTCATCATAGCCGGCCGTATTTACTATTAAACCACCTAATGATTTGAATTTGGTTTCAAAAATATTCTTTAACCCGATGCAGTAATCGTTGTTTTGATAGCATACAGCAATTTTTTTTAGTTTTAGAGAATTAAAACAATATTGTGCAGATATGACTCCATCTAAATTATCCGAAGCCCAAACTCGGTAAAAATATTTTCCTATTTTGGATAATTTCGGACTAGATGCAGTGGGCGAAATGAGTAGTATTTTGTTTTTTTGAGCTACAGGTGCGATTGCTAAGGTGCCGCCACTAGTAAGAGTCCCGATAACAATTTCTGCATTATTAATTTGGGTTATTTTGTTAAATGCATTTATGGTGTTATTGTTTTCTCCTTTGTCGTCTTCTATAATTAGTGATATCGTAAGATTATTATTTTTGTTATTAAAATCTTTTATCGCTAACAAAATACCCTTCTTTAATTTTTGACCGAAAGGAGCCAGCTCACCGGTCAATGGTAAAATAACTCCCAGCTTTACCTCGTTTTTCCTCGTGATATGACAGCTAAGCATTACTATGCTCACAATTATCACCAATAATTTTATCTTCTTCATCGCTGGTTTTATTAATCAAATACTGATTTCAACACATTCACATCAAACACTTTATCCACTTTTATTACCTGCCTTAAACTCCCCAACTTCAACCCCACCACCTTATCCGCCACGCTAACACTCTCCTTCACCCTATGCTCCACAATCAAAAAAGTAATTCCTTCATGGTTGAGCGTTTTAATAATTTTCAGGTTTTTTTGCCAAGCATTGGGCGAGAGGCCAGCGCCGGGTTCGTCGAGCATGATCATTTTGGGACGGTGCATCAGCGCCATGCCCAGGGCCAGCAGCTGCTTTTCGCCGCCGCTCAGGTGAAAGGGCGTGCGTTTTTTCAGCGTCGCCAGGGCCGGTAATTGTGCAAATACGCTATCCATGCGTATTTTAAGTTCGGTACGGTCGTTTAAATAAGAGGCAACCACTTCGAGGTTTTCGGTAACGGTTAATTGATCAAAGGTGTTATTTTTCTGAGGAACATAAACCAAGCCCTTCCTGATAAGCTGGTAAGGCTTGATACACGTAATGTCCTCATTATCAAATTTAATGCATCCTTTGGAATTAAAAAGGGGTGAAAACACCCATTTTTCACCGTTGTAAAAACGGGGTCGGAGCCCCTCGGTAACCAAGCCGAAAATTGCCTTCAATAAGGTTGATTTCCCTGAACCATTGCCGCCTATAAGCAATACGATCTCGCCCTTCTGTATCTCGAGCGATACATCAAAAAGCACCTGTCGCTTGCCGTAGCCGGTGCTCAGGTGATTTACTTGTAATATTATTTCGTTATCAGAAGTAGGCATTGGCGGCTTGCTGGCTATTTTTAAGCTGGTTAAATGTATCGAATGCTGAAATTTTGCCTTCATCAAGAAACAGGAAACGGTCGGCAGTTGCGGCAATAAAATCAGTGTTATGCTCTATCATGAGTATCGTTTTTCCTTCCTGTTTTAACTGTAGGATAAGTGAGGTTATCTGTTCCCGGTAATGCGGACTAATACCGGCCACAGGCTCGTCGAGCAGCAGCAGTTCGGCCCTGTTGGCTACGCAACAGGCCAGGTTTAACAGCTTTTGCTGACCAAAGCTTATAGACGAGGCCATCGAATCTCCAACATCGCTCAAAAAGAAAGTTTCCAGGATGTCATTTGCTATTGTTCTTAATTTTTGCAGATCATGTTTATATATTCCCAATGGTAGCAATGCTTTTCGCCAGTCAGCAGTTGGGTCGCCGGGCAATGCAAGCAGTATATTTTCCTTTACCGTTAAGCGGGAAATCAGCCGCAGATCCTGGAAAGTGCGCCCCATACCCTGGCGGTTAATCTCGTAAGGAGTCAAATCGGCAATGTTCTTGTCTTTAAGACATATTTCACCGGATTGCAGCTTAATAAAGCCTGTGATAATATTAAATAAGGTGGTTTTTCCAGATCCGTTGCTGCCCAGCAAGGCGTAGATACTCCCTTCATTAATATCAAGGGATAAACCGCTGAATAACTGCTTTTCGGAAGAGAAGGAATGAGATATATTTTTTAATTGTAACAACATGTTATACAGGAAAAGGCTACTCAAATATAATCTTTTGTAATCAGTTTATAATCAGACTGTAAGTTTAGAAAAGATATTGCCTTACCTAATGCTGGTATCAACGGGTTGGCTTTCATTCCCGGACCTGGAATATAGATGGAAACGAATGGATTTTATCCTAAATCAAAATCCCCTTCACCTGCATCGGTGTTAATCCTGTATACGATTTAAACTCCTTTATAAAATGAGCCTGGTCATAATACCCGCAGGCAAAAGCAATTGACGTCATCGGTTCAGAAGATGACCGGAGCAGTTCAAGACTTTTATTAAAACGCTTAACGGCGAAAAACTTTTGCGGGGTAATACCTACCCAACTGCTGAAAAGCTTCTGGATATATCGTTCTGAAAATCCATAATGGGCTGATAAGTTTTGGATGTCGAACAGGCTAGCCTCATTGGCAAGGTCACTACACAACTGCTCTACTAGTTCCAGGTTTTGATTACTCTTCTGGTTTACAATGAGTCGTTGGATCAGGAAATCCTCCAGCACTTGTACTTTGAGTGGGAGAGTTGGCTGATCCATTAAACGGTCATAAAGATTAGCAGAGCCCTTGCCAAAAATATCGTGAAAGTCGACCGAATGATTAGTGAACTCGGAGGCGGCATGAGGAAAAAAGAGTGCGCCTGCATAAGGTTGAAACCGGGTGATGAGGCAGGTATTCCCTTTTTTTATGGCGGCGCGGGTCGGGATGGTCCAATGTCCTAATAGTTCCAGCCGTGGTACGTGCATTGCGGTGTCTCCGCGATGCCTTACTGTATTGCCATCTGCAATATCAATGCATAGTTCTATCGAGCCGCTTGGGTACATCACTTCCAACACGTCATCGGGGTGACGGCAGGTCCAGTAATAGCTGATATACGGTTTTAGCGCAGCCGATGGAAAAAATACCTGATCTCTCACACTCAAAGTTAATGTTTGTTCGCTTTTTTACAATTCGGTTCGCTTGATGGAAGGTATTTTTGATCAATCAATAAATAACAAGAAATGAAAATGAGAAAATTCCTTATCAGCGGCGTATTAGCCACAATGTCAATTATTTATGCTAACCAGGCCCATGCACAGTCGAAATCAGAATTGGTCGAAGCCAAAAAAGCTATTGCAACAAGTAATGGCATTTATTTTTCGTCGTTTATGAAAAACGATGCAAATATTTTTGCCGATCGTTACGCCGACGATTGCATCATCCTCGCACCAAACTCTCAATCTTTTAAAGGTCGCAAAGGCGCGCTCGATTTTTTTAAATTGGGTTATGATGCAGGCCTTCGTAATGGTAAATTTATTACCGAAGCGGTTTACGGCGATGGCAAAGAATATGTAACCGAAATGGGCCAATGGCAGTCCATTGATGCAAAAGGCAAAGTAACCGACGACGGTAAATTCCTGGTGTTATGGAAAAAGACGGCAAAGGGCTGGAAGATGTTCCGCGATTCGTTTAGCAGTAATCATCCGGCAGCTAAATAAGGTGTTATAAAAACAAGAGGGCTATCTGATAGGCAGCTCTCTTGTTTTAAATGGCTTTAACCCAACCGCTCAGTCGGCGCTTTTCCAAACTTTTTCTTAAAAGAATGAGAAAAATGCGAAAGGCTTTCAAAACCCAAATCGAGATAGATGGTTGATGGCTTTTTATTCTTTTGCTCGATCAGGTGGCGGGCCTCAGTCAGCCGCTTTTCCTGCAGCCAATGCCTTGGCGCTGTGCCGAATGTTTTTTGAAAATCGCGCTTGAACCCGGCAAGGCTTCGTCCGGTAAGTTGTGCGAATTTTTCGACAGGGATATTGAAATGAAAATTCCTGAGCATGAATTTTTCCAGGTCGATCTTATAAGGCTCCGAAAAATCAAACAAAAATGTACGAAGCTCCGGCATGGTGTGCAGTAATAGCTTTACACCTTCATTTACCTTTAAAGTACCCATGTCCGCAGATATCTTTTCTGCGGGGTTGCGGACATAAGGGATTATAGATTGAAAATAACCCAGCAAAAAATCATTCCGGGGAATTAGAATATTGGCCGGGCCAGGATGTTTTTCATGTATCTCTATTTGCTCTTCAAGCGCGATCTTTCTCAGCAAATCCTCCTGGAGGGAAATCACAACCGATTCATAATCCTCATCGGGCAGGGGAGTTTTGGTGATCTGCGCCAGCTGGTTTTTGCCGATCAACAGCATCTCACCTCTCCTCATCGAAATCTTTTGACCAGATGTTTCCAAAGTAAACTGTCCCGAAACCAGATAAACCAGTGTGTTATGATTTAGAAAACCCACTTTCTCCTTTCGCTTTGCCGATAGGTAAGCATAAAAGATAACTCCCGGGAGTATTTCGTTTGGATTCGTCATGATGTAAAGATATAAAACCGGCGCCCTTACGTTCAGATTTATCGTTGCAGATAGGTACTGCCAAGTATTGCGCCCGGTGCAAAATTGGTGTTAAGCGTATTCATCTCTTCAGTAGTGAAGTTGATCTCCATGGCTTGCGTGTTTTCCGGCAACCGCGACCTGCGACTCATGCTCACCAGCGGCATAATATGATCGCCCTGCGAATTAACCCAGGCAATTGCCAATTGCGTCGGCGTATATCCTTTGTTCTTTGCCATTTGCCTTAATACTTCTACTTTTTCAAGGTTTTTGACCAGGTTCTCCCCCTGGAAGCGTGAAAAGTGACCATGATAGCTATTTGCCGGAAGCGGTGCCTTCATATCGCCTGTAAGTAAACCTTCGGCTGTATTGGCGAAAGCCACAACGCCTATCCCCAGTTCTTTGGCGGTAGGAAGCAAGTCACTCTCTATTTGCCTGTCAGCTAACGAGTAGCCAATTTCCAACGCAGAGACCGGGTATACTTCATTCGCTTTACGCAACTGCTCCGGGGTAATCTCCGAAACGCCGATGTATCGTACTTTTCCTTCTTTGATCAGGTCGGCTATTGTACCAATGATATCCTCAACCGGCACACTGTTATCCATTCTGCAGGGCTGATAAAGGTCAATGGTTTCAATACCTAATCGCACCAGCGAATAATTGATGAAATTTTTGATGGCTATAGGGCGCAGATCCAAACCAAGCCATCGGCCACCGTGAAAGATGGCCCCAAACTTAACACTGATGAAGGCATCATCACGTCTGCCTTTTATGGCTTTACCAACAAGCAGTTCGTTATGACCTGCGCCGTAAAAGTCGCCGGTATTCAGAAAGTTGATACCATTGTCCAAAGCCATCTGAATGGTGGCGATGCTTTCATTTTCGTCTTGAGCCGGACCGCCCCACACGGGCGACATGCGCATACAGCCCAATCCGAGTTTAGAAATAAGCGGACCGTTTTTACCAAGATTGATTTTTGTTATCGTTGTCATAGATATTATTTAATTAATTAACGATACAAAGATCAGCCTGTTTGCCCGGCTGCCGCTTTCCTTTACGGCTCAAATTAGTTGCTTGTATGGCTCAGGTGCAAACCAAAGGTCTATGGCCTTTTTAAGTTCGTTATAATCCGGCTTGCTGTCAGCAGCCCAGGCGATAATGCCATCAGGACGTATCAAAGCAGCAGTCAAACCTAATTGATCTTTCGCCATACCTGAAACGTATTTTAATTGGGCAGCATATCGATCAGCCAAAGCTTTAAGTGACGAATTCATGCCGAAATCAAGTACTATGCCTTGACCATCAAGCATTAATTCGCCAATTTTTGTACCATCTTCAAACTCAAAATCAGGTACGCTGTAACCTGTTAGCGCATGATTGCCATCAAGATCATAATGCATATGAATACCCCATACCCGTCCTGCAAAATAAGTGGCGCCGTCAGATGTATTAATCAGGTCGCGGACAATGGCATTCAACGCGTGGGCCTGCGGACTTGGGTTCATGATCGCAACCTGTGCACGTGACCAATCCAGTACTTGTGCGCCAATCGGGTGCCTTTCAGTATGGTAACTATCCAGCAAACCGTCCGGAGCTTTGCCGTGGATAGTTGCGGCAAGTTTCCAACCTAAATTCATAGCGTCACCCAGACCGAGGTTAAGACCTTGCCCGCCTAATGGTGAGTGAATGTGTGCGGCGTCACCGGTTAAAAGCACCCGTCCGTTGCGGTAGGTGGTGGTCTGCCGTGCACGGTCAGTCCAGGTAGTTGCCGCATGCAGAGCGGTGATTATAATGTCGGTATCCGAGATACGGCGTAATACATCCTGCACATGGTCCAGCGTGATGGGCTTTCCCGAATCATGAAATGCACCGCCATCAAAATCCTGGATCATGATGTAACCCGGCTGCGATTGCAGGTACATGCCTCTTTCAGTCAGGTTCCGGCCCGGCTTTAATTTTTCGGGGTCAGCAATATCAACCCGGGTTGTGTAACCAGTAAATTCAGGCTCTGTCCCCGCGAATTCAAAACCACCTGCTTTCCGTACAACGCTGCGGGCTCCATCGCAACCTACGAGCCATTTACTTTGAAAAGATTGATCGCCGGCCCGAACAGTTACACCATCCTCAGTCTGCTGAAACGCGGTAATGGCATATCCGCGTTTTATTTCTACGCCGAGAGATTCTGCGCGACGGGTAAACACAGTTTCCAATTCCTGCATTTCAGAAATTAAGCTGACATCAGTCGAGCCAGGCAGGCGGTGTTTCCATTCTAAGGCATCAATATTACCTTCCAGGAACGGGATACCAGCAAAGTGTCCCACTTGTCGGTTAGCACCTTGCCCGGAATTTTGATGCGGGCTTTTAAGTCGTTTGTGTATTTCCAGTTCGTCCAACAATCCCCGGCGATAAAGAGATTCAATGGTTGGTGCCGAAAGCCCTCTTATCCCGAAAGGTAACTGCTTTAATGGTGAATCGGGGTTCTCAGCCTTTTCCAGTACCAGGACTGAACATTTAGTCCGTGCTAATTCGCAGCTGAGGAACAGGCCAACAGGTCCTGCACCAGAGATAATGACATCGTATATAGTATGATTTTGTGTTTCTTTCATAATTGAATATTTGAAACACAAAATTCCCGAATGCTTTGGTGTTAGGCTTGTACAAATGCGACAAAATCGCTGCCTGCAAACTGCTTGCCTTTTTTTGCTTTTCTGGCAAATGCTGCCGGAGTGGTGCCACTGTAGCGTTTAAATTCCCTGCTTAAATGGGGTTGATCTGTATAACCCAGCTCATGAGCTAAGCCCGCCAGATTGGTATCAGGATAATGCCATAACCGGTTTCGCACCTGCTCGAAACGCATCAGTGCAGATACATCTTTAACTGTATGACCTGAGGATTGCTTGAAGTTCCGTTCCAATGTGCGGATCGTCGCGTGCGCTGCCTCAGCTACCTGGCTTACCGGGATTGTTCCCCCTGCTTTGCTCATAGCAGTTCCAGCCTTGAACAGCATACTATCAACAGTAACCTGAGATCGTGCATCGAGAAAATACTGTTGTAAATAAGTCGCCGCTTCATCAATCTTCCCTGCATGAATAAGCTTCTTCAAGGCGGGTTGGAGTTGTGCGATCGGATGTTCAAATATGCGCACACCGCCCTTTCCGGGTTGTAGCCCGAGCAAATCAAAGACGGTCCAGGGGAAGCACCTGATAGCAATGATCTCTAAACTGTTTTTTGTGTAAAAAGTGGCAGGCTGATTAAGAAGCCCCATCATAAAGGGTGATGGTAATGACTCTAAGACGTCGTTGGAAGAAATGTGGTGTAGTTCGCCAAAGTAGAAAATGATCTCAGCGTAACCGTCTGGCTGTACTTCGAAAGTCGATTCGACATCTTCGGAATCCCGCCTATCATACCAAAAACATTTGATAGTATCCTGTAATTCTTCAGGTGGAAGGAATTCCTGGTGCATACCGAAAGATAATGATACAAAATCGAAATCCTATCTAATCAGCATAAAAAAGCCCTTCGTTTTGAGTTTGCAATCCCTTTGGAATATCGACCGGTATCCCGATAAAATCACAGATGTCAACGAAAAGGGCGGCTAATCTGTCGGTATAATCCCATACCCTTGATACTGGCGATTGTTCTTCGAATATTATTGTGTTTGCTTCCATAAATGTTCTGTTAGGTATATAGACGAACAAGTGCTGAAAACATTTTAAACTTTTTTATGAATACAATTCAGGCTGACAGAATCGCAATTATTTTTTTTCTAAGTAGGTCATCCTGACCCAGTTGGCTTTAATTATTCTAATAAAAACTTGTGGAATGCATTCGGCCGATTAAGCCTCTGGGTGAGAATTTTATCGAATATTTTTTTAGTTGTCAATAATACATTTCTTTTTTTATTAAAAAAAACTACATTTGAGAAATAGGCTTTTGTATTCGTTTTGTTACAAAAGTTGGAACTAATATACCTGTTAACTGATATTTCATGAGAAGACTTATACTTGTCCTTTTAGGGGTAATTGCCTGCTCTTGTGTGTATTCACAGGCTTTAGTTACAAAAAAAGTAATGAAATACTCATTGAAAGATGGGCTTTCATTTGGCATAGTAACTAGTATAACCCAGGACAATAAAGGGTTTATGTGGTTTGCGACAGACGATGGCTTAAATCGCTTTGACGGCACCAATTTTAAGGTCTTTAAATCTGAACCTGGCAATCCATATAGTTTGCCAAGTAATTATGTTCAAAATATATTTAAGGATGCAGGCGGAGATATATGGATATCCTCGAGAAGAGGGATCTATAAATTTGACATCAGAACGGAGCGTTTTTCTAAATTTAATCCTCCGGGCAATCAGGCCAATAATCTCAATTATGTTACCAGCATTTTTGAAAATAACAAAAATCAGCTTTGGTTTGCATGTGGCGGCACTGGGTTTTCTTTTTATGATAGGAAAACCGGCCAGTACAAAATTTATAATAAACATAAACTTCCCGGTTTATCGGGCACTACAGTATTTAACGTTGTAGAAGACACTCATGGTTTATTATGGGTCGGCACCCTTGAGGGCGGGTTAAATATTTTTAGTATAAAAGATGGGGTGATTTTAAAAAACTTAAATGCCAAATTCTCCCTAAACGTAATTCCTCCCGGCAGGATCAATGCTATTTATGAAGACCATAACCATGATGTTTGGGTGGCTGCCAGCAAAGGGTTATTTCTTTACAGAAGAAACGAAAATAAATTTCTTGTTTTTTCAGGGTCAAAGTACAGGCTAAGAAGTAATTACTTTTCTTCACTTCTCGAAGATGACAATAAAAACCTGCTCATCGGCTTGCAAGACGGCGGATTGTACAACATTGACCTTGCCAAAGCTGAAAAGTCGGGTTATCAGGATGTGACCATAAACCCCGTAAAATCTGAAGACAACTACAGCATAACAGCCAGGTCAGTTCAAACTTTATTTCAGGATAAAGACAAAAATATATGGGCCGGTACCTATGGCGATGGTATTTACATGCTGAGCAGTATTCCGGAAAAGTTTAACAAATTTCAAAATAAGCTGGTTGATAATTATGGATCGAGTTTCTTAAGATATTACGGTCTGTGTATGGATGATGAAGGGTATTTGTGGCTTGGCACCGACGGCGATGGAATATATAAGAGGAAATTGAATGGCGATGTAGTAAAATATTACCGGGCAGATGGAAGAAAAGGCTCAT
>Ga0105240_10014481_pt1 | contig 10767 bp, 2 predicted proteins | sample KBSC54metaG_FD_80426 | JGI IMG/M metagenome (GOLD analysis project Ga0105240, IMG submission 80426) | Corn rhizosphere microbial communities from Kellogg Biological Station, Michigan, USA - KBS C5-4 metaG | ecosystem: Host-associated > Plants > Roots > Rhizosphere > Soil | place: Michigan, USA...
AGATGCACCCAGTACTTTGCGAATGCCGATCTCTTTGGTACGTTGTTCAGCAACGTAAGCAGCAAGGCCGAATAAACCCAGGCAGGAAATAAATATAGCGAGTGCAGCAAATACACCGGCCAGCTTGCCAACAAGTACCTCGAGGCTGAATTTGCTGGCATATACCTCGTCTATAAATTTATATTGATAAGGATAGGTGGGGTTATATTTTTCAAACAGCTTACCGATCTTTTCTATAGCTGTATGCGGATTGGCATTTTTAGGCAAGCGGTAAGTAATGACGAACCCATACGGGTTATGACCGAAAACCGCAGGCGCTACAGATGTGTAGGGCGATTCCATCAGCGCGTCTTTAACTACGCCGATTATCCTTACAGGTTTGTCGCTCCCATTCCATGATATCATTTGATTAACAGGATCTTTGAGCCCCATACGTTTCACGGCGGCTTCGTTAACAATTATGTTAAGCGAATCACTTTTAAAATCACCCGAAAAATCCCGTCCGGCAGCCATTGTCATCCCAAGGGTTTGGAAATACCCGTTCGATACCCATATGGCGCCAACGTTCGCTTCTTCGTCCGCTGCATTTTTACCCGGCCATTTCTGCAGCGAAAAATGACTGTATATCTGCGTTGCCGGTGAGGTAGAAGATACCACGCTCTCCACAAGGCCTGTTGAAAGCAGTTCGTTTCTCAATGCATCATAATGCTGGTAAAGGTCACCGTTCATGTCGGTCATTACTAACCTGTCGGCATTATATCCTGTCGGGCGATTTTTTACATATTGTATCTGCTTGTAAACAATCAAAGTACTGATGATCAAGGCCACCGAGCAAGTAAACTGCACCATAACCAATATTTTACGTGGCCAAGCCGCAGCCTTGCCGACCCGGATACTTCCTTTCAATACCTTAACAGGATTGAACGAGGATAAATAAAACGCCGACCTGCTTCCGGCCGCTAAACCGGTAATTAATATAAAAGCGACCATGATACACCAAAAGCCCAAATTGGCGTATGGGATATGGATGTAAGAGCTCGTTAAAGTGTTAAAAGGCGGCAAGGCCAGCTGAACTAAAAGAACACCAAGCAGAAATGATATAAACGTAATCAAAACCGACTCCAGCAAAAACTGGTAGATTAAATCACGTCGTGCCGAACCAATAGCCTTGCGGACACCAACCTCTCTTGCCCGTTTTTCAGACCGTGCGGTAGAAAGGTTCATGAAATTGATGCACGCTATAGCCAATACCAATATGCCGATAATACTGAACATCCGCACGTACTCGATAAACCCGCCAACCAGCTTTCCGTCCTTGAAATCGTTGTATAAATGCCAATCCTTCATTGGATGAAAAAAGACTTCAGGCTTTGACGGCCGCATCTCCGGGCTTCGCTTATTGACGATATCCCTGATCTTAGGTGCAATCTGCGCATAGCTTGCACCAGGCTCCAATACCACATAAGCATTGAATGAATTCCACGTCCACTTGGTACGTCCAAGCCGCATCCAATCCTGGGTTGCTTCTCCAAATGCAAATGGGATAATATAATGGAATTGAAGGGTTGAGTTTTTAGGAATTTCCTTAACGACCCCGGTAACCTTCAGGCTTTGCGAATTATCAATACGAACAATTTTCCCCATAGGGTCGGCATCACCAAACAATGCTTTGGCGGTCGACTCAGTGAGCACAATGGAATACACATCCTTGAGGGCCGAATTGGCATTACCTTTAACAAAAGGGTATTGGAACATTTTAAAAAAATCCGCGCCCACAGATCCCCCGCCCAGGTATAATTTTTTATCGCCAACCAGAAGACCATGGTTCATCAGGCCCAATGCATCCGACTCAGCTACGTATTTAATTCCCGGAATCTCCTTTCGTAAAACCTCCGTCAGCGGCAGCGCTATCGAGGTTTGTGTATTCGTTCCGTTGTGTTGCGAAGTGAGGTTCATCTCAACCTGGTACACCTGCTGGTAGTCCGGCAGGAAACGATCATAGGAATATTGGTCGGTAACCCATAACCCGATCAGCAGCGCTACAGCCATACCGGTGGCCAGTCCAACTATATTCAGCGCGCTGTAAACTTTATTGTTCAGTGTATTGCGCCATGCGATTTTTAAATAATTGCGAAACATAAGATTGCGATTTAACTTTTCAGGAGACCACTTTGGTGTGGTTTCACGACGCAATATTACCGGATGCATTCGCGCAAGAGGTGCCAACTTATCAATCGGTACGTCTTTTCTCAGGCTGTTCTTGTATTCGATGGGAGTTTTGCCGGTCATTTCCCGGAAAACGCGGTTGAAGGTAGTTTTGGAATTGAACCCCGACTCGTAGGCGATGCCCATCATGTTCAGATGGTCATAAGCGGGGTCCTGTATTTTCCGGGCAACTTCCCGCACACGGAATTCATTGATAAAATCACTGAAATTCTTTTTCAGTCCCAGGTTAATAATTTTGGATAGGTCGTGCGGATGAATGCGCAGTTTTATCGCCAGGGTGGCCAGTGTAAGTTCAGCATCTTCGTAAAGGCGGCCAGCGGCTACCGCTTCTTTCAGCCTACGGCCCTTTTCTTTTGCATCCGATGCATCTGTCATTGGCAGATACAATGGTGCGCTGGTGTCGGATTTCAGCATCGCCCCTACTCCTAGTCCGATCAATACGAAGGCTACTGCAAAAGAAAAAATGTCATTTATGAACCATAACAGGCATAGCAAGCTAAGAACTACCAATACCCGCTCCATCTGGCGGAAAGCAAAACGGGGACGGTCCATTAGTACAGGTTGCAGCCGGTCATAGAACTGTTGTATTAAACGATGCGACAGGTATAAATAAACGATCACCAAAATTAAAGCCAGCCATACTGGTGCCCAATATCCTGCGAGCAGAGGGCAAAAATGCAGCATATCTTTCCAACAAAATTGCTGCCCCGGGTATGTGAGTTGTCGTACATAAAAATATAAGAGTGGCCCAAGCGCTGGTAAAAAAAGCGAGGTATGAATACCCGTCGTCAATACGATCACAGTCAAGGCCAAACCCAAAAATACATTGGCAGTGCGATCAATCCTTTTAGCGAATCCCAAAAGCAATGCAAGCATCATGCCTGCGAACAAGGTTGCCAGGGAGATCATGTCATACAGGTTGATATGGAAAGTATATGGACTCAAGCAAATCAATCAGCGCAATCGCTGTTCCAATTTACTAACTTGCTGACAGATAAAAAATTGCGATATATTTGGCATGCGGGTTTGTAATAAAACCGGACATCAGGGCGTCCGGTTTTGAAATATATAAAAATGCGTCCCGTCTCTCACCCCGGAACGCACCACAATTGTGTTCAACTAAACCTCAGGAATAGAATCAAGAGGCAAGAGACAAGAATCAAGAGAATAATTATCCTGATTCTTGGCTCTTGATTCTTGTCTCTTATTCCGAACGGAGGCTCTTAACCGGGTTGGTCAATGCGCTGCTGATGGCCTGGTAGCTTATCGTAACTATCGTGATCAAAATGGTGAGCGCCGCTGCTATTAAAAATGCAGTAGGGCCTATGGTGATGCGATAGTCATACTTTTGCAGCCATCCATGTAAAAAGTAAAAAGCAATGGGCGATGCAATTATACAACTGATGCCGACCAACGATACAAAATCAGCAGAAAGCAGTTTCCAAACTTGTAGTACCGATGCCCCGAGTACTTTCCTGATGCCAATTTCCTTTTTACGCTGCTCGGCTATATAGGCTGAAAGTCCGAAGAGTCCCAGGCAGGAAATGAAAACGGCCAATCCTGCGAATATGCCTGCAAGCAAGCCCACTAATGACTCTAGCTGAAACGACGAATTGTATGCCTCATCAGCAAAACGGTAATTAAAAGGATAGGATGGATTGTACTTATCGAATATGGTACCTATCTTTTTAATAGCATCCTGCGGATTAACATTCGGGTTCAACCGGTACAAAATGGAGCCTCCCCAACCTGGGTTATATACATAAAGAGAAGGCATAGCCGAGTAAAATGGCGACCCGATAATCGCATCCTTCACTACGCCGATAATGCGCAAAGCATTCTTTGTATACCCTATGGTGATTAACTGATTCAGAGGCTCCTTTAATCGCAGTCTTTGCGCGGCAGCTTCGTTAATGACGATATTCAATGTATCCGGAACTGTGCCATCAGCAAAGTCATGACCGGCTGCAAAGGTCATCCCCACTGTTTTAAAATACTCCGGCGAAACGGAGGTGGTAGCCATCTCCAGCGATTCGCCTGGCTTTTTACCAGGAAAATCCTTTATATCAAACGATGCCGGCATATAGTTCATCGTGCTCCCTGACCTCGTTACACTCACCACCTGGCCGCTCTCTAACAGATCGTGTTTAAGCGCCTCGTAATGTTTTTGAAGATCGTTGCTATTGTCGGTAAATAGCATGCGGTCCACATTATAACCTTTGGGCCTGTTCTTTGCATACTGGAGTTGCTGATAAATGATCAGCGTACTGATGATGAGCGCAATTGAACTGGTAAACTGCACCACCACCATTATTTTACGTGGCAACGTTGCCTGTTTACCGAGCTGAATAGTGCCTTTTAAAACTTTTACCGGTTTAAATGACGATAAATAAAATGCCGGGCGACTACCAGCCAGCAGGCCTGTTATCAGTACATAAGCCAGCATGATCATCCAAAAGGTACCACTGCCGTACGGGATTGAGATGTTTCCCTGTGTCAGCGTATTAAAAGAAGGGAATACAAGCTGGACCACCAGTATGGATAGCGCAAACGCCGCAAAAGTGATCAGTAATGATTCCGTTAAAAACTGGATGATCAAATCCGTTCGTGATGAGCCAATCGATTTACGCACACCTACTTCACGTGCACGTTTTTCGGCCCGGGCGGTCGACAGGTTCACAAAGTTGATACAAGCTATTATCAATACCAATATGCCGATGATACCAAACATGCGCACATAGGTAATAGAACCACCCACCACCTTGCCATTTCTATACTGGGTAAACAATCGCCAGTTCCTGGCGGGTTGTAAGATCACCCCTATCTTAGCGGTCTGTTCATGTTTGACGAAGATGTTTTTTATTTTGTTTTCAAAAGCTTCAACATTTGCACCTGGGTGTAATTCCACGTATTCAGGATTAGAATAGCCTTCCCAATTGGTGCGCTCCTTTTTTGCACGAGGGTCTGTTTCTTCTACAAAACTGTATGGAAAAAGAAAGGCGAATTGTAAAGTTGAATTAGCAGGCACGTCCTTCATTACGCCGGTAACCTTGATGTTATTTTGGTTATCGATTCGGATCACCTTATCCATCGGGTCCTGGTCGCCAAACAAAGCCTTTGCGACTGACTCTGTTAAAACGATGGAGTTGGTGTCATTAAAAACCGAATTGACATTCCCTCTAATCAACGGATAAGGGAACATCCTCAAAAAATCCGCGCCTACTGCGAAGCCCTGAGGGTCAAGTTTTTTGTCGCCGACAACCAGACTGTGCGGCCCTTCCCAACCTCTTTCAGATGCATATTTTACCTCGGGATACTTTTTAAACTCTTCTATTAATGGCAGCGACGAACCGCTTTGCGTATTTATCTCGCCGCTATGGTAAAAATTCAGCTTTACCTGGTAAAGCTGGTTATAGTTGGGCAAAAAGCGGTCGTATGCATATTGGCTGTAAATCCATAAACCAATAATCAAGGCTACGGCCATCCCGGTAGCCAGTCCGGCAATATTGAGCGTGCTATAAACTTTGTTATGCAGCGTATTGCGCAAGGCGATCTTTAAATAATTTCTGAACATATAGTTGCGGTTAAGTTTCTCGTCAGACCACTTAGGTGTGGTTCCATGATTCGAAATTATAGCCGCAAACCGGGGTTGACGCCCCAAGTTATAAGATGGTCGCTCTTTTTTGAGATCAATTTTATATTCTGCCGGGCCCTTCCCGGTCATTTGTCTGAAAGTGCGGTTAAAAGTAGTTTTAGAATTGAACCCCGATTCAAATGCAATGCCCAGCAGGGTGATATGGTCGTTCCCGGTGTCCTGCATTTTCCGGATCACTTCGGCAACGCGATATTCGTTGATGAAATCGTTAAAGCTCTTTTTGAGTACGGCATTCAATATCCGCGATAACTCATGCGTATGCAAGCCGAGCTTTTCAGCAAGAGAGCCCAGGCTTAGTTCCGGGTCCTGGTAATAACGATTTTCCTTAACGGCGTTCTTTAGCCAGGTGCCTTTTTGTTTTAACTGCGCCTGTGGTAAAGGTTTTACAGCAGGAGTATTATTTATAGATGCAATCGCATCCGGTATTAAAAAAGTCCGCGCGCCCATCCATATAATCGCTCCTGTTAAGGCGAGATATATAGGATAATAAGCGTGTATACCTAAATGACCATGATAATAAATATAATCCACGCCAGCAACAGGTACCCATAACAGCCATAGGGATCCGAAAGCTATGACGAATTTGTGCAGCCAACGTAACTCGTGCCGATAGCGATCTCCTCCATTAAATTTAAGCTGTTGATAATATTGCTCTATCAGTCTATGAGATTTAATTAGATAGACAATTACCGAAACAAAGGTCAACACTTGAAACGCTGAGCCGCCGTAAGCAGCTACCCCAGCCCCAAGCTGCAACACCAACGGCGAGAAATGCGGCATATCCTTTAACCGGAATTTATATTCCGGTCGCGTTATTTTGAGTACATAAAAGTAAATGAGCGGACCAAGAGACAGCGAAAATTGCAGCGGCACTAAAGTCCAATTGGAAATGTAAGTTTCCAACCGGACATCCATGCCCAATATCCAGGCCAGGTGCAAAACAACTACCGCCAAAGCCAGCGCGAGAAATCGGTTCGCCGGGCGATTCGCGCTTTTTGAAAGCCATAACAACAGGGCAAAATTCAGCCCGACAAATATCGATCCAAGGAAAGCCAGGTCATACAAGTCTATATGGAAGGTATATGGTTTCAAGTATTAAATTATCCGTTGCTAAGGCGTCATTCACTCCGCAAACTTTCTTTGAGAGCTATAGCTCATTCTGAGCGAAGGCTCTTCACCGGGTTCACAATAGCTGCCCTTATTGTCTGGAAGCAGGATGTAAAGAAAGCTGTCAGCAGCATGCCTGCACCGCTCGCTGCAAATATCCACCAGCTGATACCCGTCTTATCTGCATAGCTTTCCATCCATTTGTCCATAGCCCACCATGCCAGCGGCGTAACGATCACAAATGCCAGCACGATAAGCAACACCAGTTCGGTAGATAGCAGTCGGACTATCTGGGCCACAGATGCGCCAAGCACTTTGCGTACACCGATCTCTTTAGTGCGTTGCGTGGTGGTGTAAATTGCCAGCCCTAATAAGCCAAGACAACTGATCAATATCGACAGCCCGGTAGCCCAGCTCAACAATGTTGAAGTTTGTTTTTCCTGGGTATAAAACTCTTCGATTGATTTGTCGTAAAACTTATAATTAGAATCATCGTCAGGATAAAACTGCTTCCATATCTTATTCATCGCCGCCATTGTTTTTTGCCAGTCACCGCTTCCGGCAGTTTCAGGTTTCAGGGCAATATGGATAACGCCATTGTAGAAATTGCTGTTAAGAGAAGCCATTATAGCAACCGGACTTATCGGAGATTGAAGCGAATGGGTATAAAAATCGGCCACGACACCAACAATACGTTTCGAACCCAGCATTTTACCTACTGCATCATTAGGATTTACAAAACCGAGTGTCCTGGCGTACTTTTCATTAATTATCATCCCGGTTGAAGTATCACTGATCGTAATATTACGCCCGGCAAGTACTTTAATATTATACAACTTAATATAGTTTTCATCGCCAAATTTTAATTCTACAGATGTGGTGATTTCCTTTTTACCATCCTTATAAATCATATCAGTAGAGTTGGTTCCCCCGGATGACGGCGGCTCGAAACCTACACTCACCATCGCTACACCAGGCAATGATCGCAGCCTATTTGCCATTACCTGGTTAGCTGTTGCCTTACGGACTTTATATGGCGTTTCAGCAAATACAATAGCATCCTTTTTAAAGCCCAGGTCCTTATGCAGAGCGTAATAAACCTGCTTGCTCACCAGCATGGTAGCCATAATGAAAAACTGGGCAATCACAAACTGCGATACCGTAAGTGATTTGCGCAGCCACGCATTCCTTGTTTTGCTGCTATTACTTTGCGCCTGGTTTTTAAGCACCAGTACAGGTTTATAGCCTGACAGCAGTAGCGCAGGATAAAACCCGGATAAAACGCTGACAACTATAGTCAAGCCAAACAGGAATAGAAAAATATCAGGGTGATGCAGGAAATCGGCCTTAACGCCCGGAGCTATGAAATCAGCAAACAGCTTTAAAATCAAAGGCGTTAAAGCGATTGAAATGATCACAGAAAAAAGAGTGATCAGGAATGTTTCGCTCAAGAATTGCGTGATCAGTTGAGTACGGGTGCTGCCCATGGTTTTGCGTATGCCAATCTCCTTCGCTCTTTGAGTAGCCTGTGCCGTGGTTAGGTTGATAAAATTGATACAGCCGAGCAGCAACAGGAAACCGGCAATTACCAGCAGCATATACGATCTGCTTTTGCTTGCAGGCCCGCTGAAATCAAAGGTGCCATAGGTTTGATTGAAATGAATATCGCTTAAAGGCTGAACAGTATAACTTTGCGAGCTCCCATTTTTTAATGCTTGAGGGGTTTGCGGGCTGTTCTTTTTAAACATTGCATTTACCTGCGCTTCTATATTGGATGCGGAAATATGAGGATATAGTTTGATAAACACCTCGGATGCCGAATTGGTGCTTCCCCAATTATATAAATTAACATCTATTCCCAACCTGGTTTTTGGCCTGGCCGAACTGAATGAAATAAAGTCGTGAAAGGAAAAATCTGTATTTTCTTTAATGGTTTCAACAATGCCCGTCACTGTTGTTTTCAGTGTATCGTAAGTTACTGTTTTACCAAGCATTTGTTCGTAGCTGAGTGAAGGGAAATAAACCTTCGCGCGTTCAGAAGTAAGTACCACCTGGTAAGGATCATTCAATGCCGTTGCAGGCGAGCCTGCCAGCCAGTTGTAGTGAACGAGCTTAAAATAATTCTGGTCGGCCAGGGTAATGTGATCCTGTCCCTTCAACTTAACGGGCGCGTTGTTTTTGTCAGCAACCATTACATCGGGAGCCAATGTATACAAAGGGGCTATGATTTCAACGCCGGTAACATTGTTCTTTATCCCCGCGGCCATTGGACCGGTAACGCCATAACTATGGCTTTCATTTCCCTGGAACTTAAAGTTGGATACCACGCGGAATATCCGGTCGCTGTCCGTATGGAACTTATCAAATGTAAGGTCGTAATGCACGATCAAATAAATAACCAGCGAGGCACTGATACCTATCGAAAGCCCGATAATATTGATCAGGGTAAATACCTTGTGTTTCCAGAAATTCCGGAAGGCTATTTTCAAGTAATTTTTAAACATGATGCTGCGATTTAATTTCTCTTCGGACCACTTAGGTGTGGTTCCATGATTCGAAATTATCGCTGCGAATTGGGCGTTGCGCCTCAAGTTATAAGATGAGTCCTCTTTTTTTAGGTTAGCTTTATATTCTACGGGGCTTTCCCCGGTCATCTGTTTGAATATGCGGTTGAACGTAGCCTTTGAGTTGAAGCCAGCTTCATAAGCAATACCCAATAGGGTGATATGGTCATAAGCAGCGTCCTGCATTTTCCATATCACATCCTTCACACGGTATTCATTTATAAAATCATTAAAGCTTTTTTTGAGGACCGTATTAATGATCTTTGATAACTCGTGGGTGTGTATACCAAGCTTATCGGCAAGTGAGCCCAGGCTTAGCTCCGGGTCCTGATAATAGCAGTTGTCCCTAACGGCGTTCTTCAGCCAGGTACCTTTTTGTTTTAGGTCAGCCGGCAGTAACGGTTTTAGCACCGGAGCGCTGTCTGTCGGCAGGCTTGCCAGTGGCCTTAAAAAGGCTCTCACCGACATCCAGATGATCATTACTGCCAAAAGAAAATACACGGGATAATAAGCATGTATATCTAAGTGATGATGGTAATAAAAATAATCTGCTGCGGTAAAAGGTATCCACAATGCCCATAGTATTCCGAAACCGGTTAGTAACCTGTGCAGCCACCTCAATTCAAGACGGTACCGGTCTACCCCATTAAATTTCAGCGTTTGGTAATATTGTTCTATCAGCCTGTAAGATTTGTGCAAGTAGATAGTCGCCGAAACAAACGTCAGCAATTGCAATACAGGATTCAGCTGCTGAAAGATGGGGGTATTATAGGTTGCAGTACCCGTTTTTATACCTTGCTTAACCTCTAACAGATGTGCTGCAAGTTGCAGCAACAATGGCAAAAAATGCAGCAAGTGCCGGCGCTGGAATTTAAATTCCGACCTCGCAACTTTGAGTACATAAAAGAAAATAAGCGGGCCGAGCGCCAGTGAAAATTGCAATGGTAACAAACTCCAATAAGGGACGTAGGTCTCCAAATGGACGTCGACACCCAATATCCAGGTGATATAAGATGCGACCACAGCTAAAGCCAGCGCAAGGTATCGGTTCGCTGATCGGTTGGCGTTTTTTGTAAACCACAATAGCAGGGCAAAAGTCAGCCCAATAAAAATTACCCCCTGGAAAGCCAGGTCGTACAGGTTGATATGGAAGGTGTACGGATTCAAGTAATTTAGTCAGCTCAATTGCTGTTCCAAATTACTAACTTATTGACA
>Ga0105240_10014482_pt1 | contig 10766 bp, 6 predicted proteins | sample KBSC54metaG_FD_80426 | JGI IMG/M metagenome (GOLD analysis project Ga0105240, IMG submission 80426) | Corn rhizosphere microbial communities from Kellogg Biological Station, Michigan, USA - KBS C5-4 metaG | ecosystem: Host-associated > Plants > Roots > Rhizosphere > Soil | place: Michigan, USA...
ACATCAGTCAGGACGTCGACGAGCTGCGCCCGACCGTCCGGCGTCCAGACTTCGAGACCACGAAACCCGTCGGCTGCCAGCCGCAAATCGCGTGCCACGACGTTAACTTGATCGCCGACGACAAGATCGGGCACGTCGGGGAGGCGGCGCCAGGCCGGCATCGTCTGCGAACCGGCCTCCTCAATCCCCTGAGCTGCGACGACGAGCGCCCGCGCGAGCATGCGTCCGGCGTCCGCCCTCGTCTTTATCGGGCCGGTGAGCGGGGCGGAGATACGCCCGGACGACATCGTGCGCAGCGCGGTCACGATCGCCGCGAGCGCGGGTTCGATCTCCTCGAGAAGATGATCCACGCGGCGCACGGTACCGCGCCGAAGCTCCCAGCAAGATGGGCCAGTCGACACGCCGGAGGGGGTTGCCTGCGGACACCGACTGAGGCACGCTGCCTTACATGGACCGCTAAGAGATTCGTAGCCCGGGAGGCGCTCATGAGCGTGCACCACTCCGAGGAGACCCACCGCAACCTTGTAGAGAGGGTCCCGCAGGTCACGGGGCGCGGGTTAACAGAGTGGTTCCACGAAATAGAGCAGGGTCCTAGCTTCAGCCGCTTCGACGAGCGGGTTAACTGGCTGCGCGACGAGCACGAGCTTCCGCACGGATACGCGACCGCGATCGTGCGCGAACACGAGAAGCGCCGTACCGCCCACAGCTAGCCTTGTGGCCTTCGCGCGGCCTCTTCGCCGGGCGTCATTCGCCGAGGCTCCCTCCGCCAGCTGGTCACAGATGGCGACGACACACCGAGGCGCGCAGTACGTCTTTGACCAGCCGAGTCACCAATCAGGGTGCGCTGCGTGCTGGCCGCGCCCGGACACCGCGGCCGAAGAGCCTTGGACACCTGGAGCCCATTCCTCGACAGAGCCGCGGTCCCCGCACTCGAGCGGGAGACGACGAAACGCCGGTGGGCCGGTGCGTTCTGCACGCCCCGGCCCACCGGTGTCTTCAGGGTGAGGTCACGGGTAGCTGACGACCGCTACCGGTGTCACCGTTCCCGGGTTGGTCGAGGTATCGGGCCCGCCAACACCGTTGATCACCGAGTTGTAGCCGCCCGAACCTGCGATCCAGATCGTGAACACGTCGTTGAACGTGACGCCGGGCCGCTGCGGCGCTTGGAACGCCATGTCATCGAAGATCGTCGCCGCCGTCTGGATGAACACCACGTAGCTGCCCATCCCATAGCCGTTGAACGTCTGCACGTTCGGGCTGACGACGAACGACGGGTACCCGAGCTGGGTCGACGAGACGTTCCACACGCTCTGGTCGGGGACGTCGTAGGGCAGCTCGTTCTGGAAGAAGATGTCCTTGCCGCCCTGGCCGTTCCAGATGACCTCGGTCTTTTGGAAGTGCTCGACGAACAGGCCGGTCGCCGTCACGTCGTCGCCGTTCACGACGAGCCCGGTGTCGGCGGTGTTGCTCGTCCAGCCGACGCCAGTGCCGTGGTCGGCACGCCATGCCCAGATGTCGTCGAGGATCACGTTGTCGCTGTTGACCTCGAGGCTGACCGTTGCCTTGCCGACATGTGCGCCACCGATCCGGAAGAACACGTCCTGAATGGCGGACGGGTCGTTCGGGTCGCTCCAGCCGTTGCGCTCACGCGCGTCGCCGTTCGCGGCGCGCCGCGTTCCGACCTGGAGCAGGACCGGCGAGTTGACCGGGCCCGCATCGAAGATGAGACCCGCGATGTCGACACCCTTCACGTCAGCAACTGCCATCGGGATCACGCCATTTTGCGGCTCGAGCGTCGCAAGACCGAGGCCGAGTACGACGGTGTCGGGTCGCTTGACGTCGATCGTGCGGTCAACGCTGTAGACACCGGGCGTGAACAGGAGGTTCTTGCCCTGGGCGAGGGCGGAGTTGATGCGCTGCACACTGTCCGACGGGCTTGCGACGAAGAAGTCAGACAGTGGAATCGACCGGCCCGCTGTCGGCCCGTTCTGCCAGGTCGTGCCCGCCGAGTCGTGCTGCGCGGCAGGAACGAACACCTGGTAGTTGCCGCTTGCGTCGACGTAAAGGAACGGCCGCTCGCGCGAGGCCGGGTTGGTGTCGAGCGTCGTGTACGGCGGGTTCGGGAACGACTGCGCGGGCGCACCGATGGTGCCGGCGAACACCTGGTTCCAGACCGCGTTCGTCCAGCCGTCGAGGTTGCTGTTGCGCACCAAGAACTGCTGCTGCGAGCCGTTGATCACCGTGCCGCCGGAGAACGCCGAGTCGGCGATGAAGCCACCGCTCGCGAACTGCGGGCCGGCCGTGCAGTAATCCATGAGGGAAAGGTTGCCGCCGGTGATGTTCACCCGGCGCATCGGAGCCGCTTGGGAAACCGCCCAGAAGTCGGCGCTCGACCGGCAACCGGACTCCCCTGTGACGTTGATCGTCAGGTTCGACATCGAACGCCAGAAGTTGGTGAGCGCGATGCAGTTGTCGGCGGCGAGGCACTGGTTGTAGACGTCGATGTGCCCGTTGATCGTGACGTCGGTGGGCGAGCTGCCCAGACCGGCGACCTCGGTGTAGTAGCCAACCTGGAAGATCAGCGGCTCGGCTACTGAGCCATAAGTTCCGGGCTTGAACAGCAGCGCGTAACGCTGGGTGCCGAACTCGCTCGACACCTGCTGGTTCGCCACGGCGTCGACGGCAGCCTGGATCTGCGCCGTCGGCATGCTCGGGTCGAACACCAAGACGTTGGGGCCAAGGTCTGCCGAACCCGCAGGCGGTGGCGCGGCCACGGCAACACCGGTCATGCCAATCAAGCTTGCGAGGACGGCGCCGACCGCGAGCACGCGGCCACCTAACCGCCACCGCGCGCGGGTGCCCAAGCCGCGCCGGAGAGCGCTCTCATTTATGGGTAGATGCATCTGCGCTGCGCCTTTCTGAGTTGGTAGCCGCGAACAGGGCGACAAGGCCGAGAAGTTGGCAGCCGGACACCGCCGGCGATCCGCGCTCCCCCCGAAAGGCCTGGCGGCTTGTTTCTAGTGGACGCCGAGAGCGGCGGTCAACCCTTCAAGCGAGTTCCGCAACTTCGGGTAATTACTTGATCGCGACGAAGTTCGAAGTCAGGCTGTCGAACTGGTCGCCCGAAGGCGCGAAGATCATGTACATCCGGTTGTCGCGGTACATGAACGCGAGCAGCGTGTAGGTGTTGCCTTGCGGATCGGTGAGGGTGCCCTGGTTCGCCTGATAGTCGCGAAATGTCGTGACGTGCTGCTCTGACAACGTGAATCCGGACGACGCAGCGAACGATCCGACGGCGGCTCGCACCTCGGCTCCGAGCTGGGCGTCAGGCACGTGGATGTCGACGTCCTCCGAGGCGACGAGCATGCGTCGCGGTGCCGCCACCACCGCGAGGTAGATGGTGAAATGGGCGCCGCCGAATGAGCCGGGTTCCTGCAACTCCGTTGGCGTCGAGGGAAATCGATCTGTGAAGTGGCCTGCGGGGTACGTGACCAGCACGCTGCCGTCGTCCTCGGAGACCGTCTGCGCCACCGCGTCTGTGCTACGACTCGAGCCGCTGTTCGACGTCGCGTTAACCGCAACTGCGACGACGACCGCGGCCGCAATGACTGCGGCCGCACCGATCAAGATGCCCTGCCGGCGTCGATGCCGGGCCCGCACGACTTCGGTCGGCGGGAGCACGTAACCCGGCGCGCCACCATATGCGGACGACGGGGTGCCGTACGGCGGCACCGCTCCGTACGGCGGTACGGCTCCGTCGGGCGGCGCTGGTGCGGACGGCGGCGCGGTCGGCGCCCAGGGATTCGACACCGGCGGCGTGCTGATGGCCGCGCCGCAGGACGGGCAGAAGTTGGCGGGGCCGTCGTACGCACGCCCGCAGGCAACGCACTGCATCGGTCGCCCCTCCTACCGCCGGCGCTCACCGGCGTCCGTTTCCTATCGGCCTACCGAAAGATTCGCATGAGCCGACGGGTGCCCCCGGTCGGACTCGAACCGACACTGAAACCCTTTTAAGGGGCTCGCCTCTGCCTATTGGGCTACGGGGGCTGCCGATTTCCAGCAACCGCGGCTCCCAAGGCTAGTGCGCGGCTGGCTCAGGATTCAGGACCCGCCGATTTCTCCGCAGCGCGCCGAGCCACCGTCTTGCGCGGCGCGGGCGCCGGCTCGCCGTCTGGCACATCGGCCGGCCCTGGTAACGGCGGCCGGGCGGCGAGTTCGAACTCCTCGCGGGGGTTTTGCAGCGCCCCCAGCGACACGATCTCGCGGTGGAAGAACAACGCGAGGGTCCAGTCGGCGATGACGCGAACCTTGCGGTTGAACGTCGGCACCCGCGACACGTGATAGGTGCGGTGCATGAACCAGGCGATGAATCCGCGCAGCTTCACGCCGTAGATCTGCGCGACCCCCTTGTGCAGGCCGAGGCTCGCGACCGACCCGGCGTAGGAGTGCCGGTACTCGGCCGGCTTGCCGCCACGCAGCACGGCCACGATGTTGTCGCCCAGTTGACGAGCTTGCCGCACCGCATGTTGCGCACTCGGTCCGCAGAATGTGCCCGGCCTCGTCACGTCGGGGATGGCGGCCGCATCACCCGCCGTCCATGCGTCTTGCATTCCTACGATCGTGAGGAACTCGGTTCCTTTGATGCGGCCCTTTTCGTCGATCGGCAGGTCGCCCTGCGAGACGACGGGGTTGGGCTTCACGCCCGCCGTCCAGACCAAAGTGTCGGCGTCGAACTCGTCGCCGTCCGACAACACGATGTGGTGGTGCTCGGCGGAATTCAGCCTGGTGTTCAAGCGAATGTCCATGCCGCGGCCTTGCAGTTCGCGCACGGTGTATTCGGCTAGGTCGCGGCTGACCTCGGGCAGGATCCGGTCGGTCGCCTCGACCAGCACCCAGTGCATGTCGGACGGCTCGACGCCGTCGTACGACTTGCACGCGTCGCGCGCCATGTCTTCGAGCTCGGCGAATGCTTCGACACCCGCGTAACCACCGCCGACGAACACGAAGGTGAGCGCGCGGCGGCGCACCGCGGGGTCGGACGTCGAGGCAGCGATGTCGAGCTTGGCCAGCACGTGGTTACGCAAGAAGATCGCTTCGCCGACCGTCTTGAAACCCACACCGCATTCGGCGAGGCCCGGGATCGGCAACGTGCGCGCGATCGAGCCCGCCGCGACCACGATGATGTCGTAGGAGATGTCGAAGGCCTCGCCTGCATTCGGCAAGAAGCGAACGACGCGTCGCTCGTGGTCGATCTGCGTGACGCGGCCGTTGAGCACCTGCGCCCGCGGCAAAACACGACGAAGCGGGACGACGACGTGCCGGGGCTCCAAGTTGCCAGCCGCCGCTTCGGGGAGGAACGGCTGGTACGTCATGTACGACAGCGGATCGATGACCGTGACCGTCGCTTCGTCGCGGCGCAGCTTCTTCTGCAACTGCAACGCGGCGTACATGCCGACGTAACCACCGCCGACGATGAGAATGTGCGGCCGCCGGCCGCCCCGACCATGCTCGTCAGCCATGCAGCGAGCCTATCCCGCAGCTTCGACTGCCATCCGCAGCACGTCGTCGATCATGGGCTCGGTGAGCTTGCCGGTGAACGTGTTCTGCTGGCTCGGGTGGTAGCAGCCCAGCAGGTGCAACGTGCGGTCGTCCGCCGAAGCCAGCGGCACGCTCACCCCGTGGCCGAATCGCGGCGCCGGGCGGGGAATCCGGTAGCCGGCTTCCGCAAGTACCGGCAGCAGCGCCTGCCAGCCGAACGCTCCGAGCACGACGACCACGCGGAGCGATCCGGCCAGTAACTCGAGCTCGCGGGCCAACCACGGGCGGCAGGTGTCGCGCTCGTTGGTGGTCGGCTTGTTCGCGGGCGGCGCACACCGAACCGCAGAAACGACCCGGACGCCGATGAGCCGCTGCCCATCGCCCGCGTGCAGGCTCGTCGGGATCTCGGCCAGGCCCGCGCGATACAGCGCCGCGAACAGCCAGTCGCCGCTGCGGTCTCCGGTGAAGATGCGGCCCGTGCGGTTGCCGCCATGCGCCGCAGGCGCGAGGCCGACCACTGCGATCCGGGCCTTCGGATCTCCCCAACCCGGCACCGGCCGGCCCCAATACGGTTCGTCGGCGAACGCACGGCGTTTGGTTGCCGCGACGCCCTCGCGCCATTCGACGAGCCGCGGGCAGGCACGACACACCGACACGCTGGCGGTCAGCTCGTCCAGCTCGGTCGCCGACCCGGCGATCATGCGAACGTCGTCCGCACTGTTGGCCACCGGTGTCGATGCCGTCGCGAGATCCCCGGGCCAGCCGCTCCCGGGCACTGCCGTCACCGCACTCACGCCGGGAAGTCTGGCATGTCCGGGCATGTCCGACGTGTCGTGGCCCGACGCTAGCCGCGTTACTCCGCACGGGTGTATTGACCGTGCCCGCTCGGCTGATGACGCGGTTCCCAGTTCCTCCGACACTGGAATCACTCTGCGTGACATGCATGTCACCGATAGCTACAGAGGTGGGGAACCGTGGAAGAAGCCATGGAAGGCGGCGGACGACGAGGGGCTGCTGCCCCCGGATCGACCTGGGCTCGCAAGCGAAACAAGACGCTTGTCGGTGCCGTGTCATGTGCAGCACTCATGGGCCTGCTGCCCGGAATCGCGAACGCCGCGCCTGGTGCAGCCTCGACCGCGACCACCGTCGCAGCGTCGCCGACCGGCTCTTACATCGTGCAGGCGACGGCCGGCCACGTCGGTGATGCGAAGAAGGACGTCGCAGCGCTGGGTGGTCAAGTCGGTCTCGACCTGTCGATCATCAACGGCTTCAGCGCCACGCTGTCACCGACTGCCGCGGCCGCGCTGGCCCGCTCTTCCGACGTCCGCGAAGTAAGTGCGGACGCCGTGAGCAGCGTTGAAGGCAGCACGTACGACCCGTGGACCGACGCGGGTGGCACGGTCGGACTCTCGAGCGACATCGGCTACAACGCCTACTGGAATCAGGGGATCGCCGGTAAGGGCATCGGCGTCGCGCTCATCGACTCCGGCGTCGCGCCGGTGCCGGCGCTGTCAGGTACGGGCAAGATCTTCTACGGCCCCGACTTCACACCCACTGGCTACTTCTCGCAGGTGCGCGGACTCGACACGTTCGGTCACGGCACCTTCATGGCCGGCCTGATCGCCGGCCGCGACCCCGGCGCGACCGCGCCGTACTACGCGAACAGCGGATACTTCCTCGGCGCCGCACCCGACGCGCACATCGTGAGCGTAAAGGTCGCCGACGCGAGCGGCACAACGGTCGAGTCTGCGGTCATCGCGGGCATCCAGTGGGTGGTGCAGCACCAGGCCGACTCGGGCCTGAACATCAAGGTGCTGAACCTGTCGCTCGGTGTGCGCAGCCCGCTGCCGTACACCCGCGACCCGCTCGATGCGGCGGTCGAGGCAGCTTGGAAGTCGGGCATCACCGTCGTCGCGGCGGCGGGCAACGATGGCCTGCAGGGCATGACGGCACCGGCGAACGACCCGTACGTCATCGCCGTCGGCGCCGTCGACACCGGCTCGACGCTCTCGGTGTCGGACGACCTGGTCGCCAGCTTCTCCAATGTCGGTGACGGCACGCGTAACCCCGACTTCGGAACGCTCGGCACACACATCCTGAGCTTGCGAGTGCCGGGATCAGCGATCGACCGACAGTACGCGAGCGGCTCGGCGGTCAACAGCCAGCTGATGCGCGGCAGCGGTACGTCGGAAGCGGCGGCCATCACGTCGGGTTCGGCTGCACTGCTGATCGCCCAACGACCGGGCATCACACCCGACCAGGTGAAGGCCACCATGGCCGTGCACGCGACGTGGCTGCCGAACCTCAGCGGCGGCAACCTCGGTGCCGGCGAACTCAACATGGGTTGGGTGCTGAACGCGGCTACCGAGTACCGGACGCAGTCGTGGCCGTCGGCCTCGGGTGCCCCGGCGCCGATTTCATCGGTACAGAGCGCTCACGCCAGCACGACGCCGTCCGGTGCCACTTGGACGGGTGCGACGTGGACGGCGCACAGCTGGTCGGGTGCGACGTGGACAGGTGCCACCTGGACCGGAGCCACCTGGACCGGAGCCACCTGGACCGGAGCGACCTGGACGGGCGCGACGTGGACCGGTGCCACCTGGACCGGTGCGACGTGGACGGACGCCGCCTGGACAACGAACTCGTGGGAGTGACCTGAAGTGACGGTGCCGAGCGCGCCACAAGGTAGGCGAGTGAGCGGAGCCGCGTTGCGGCTCCGCTTGTTCGTCGGCGCGCTCGTCGTCCTCGCCGTCGGCGGCCTGGCCGGTTTCTGGCAACAGACGACGACGATCGCGAAGTTCCACGTTCCGTGGCTCGTCCTCGCTGTGCTGTTCTATCTGGCAGAAACCTGCCTGGTGCACCTGCATTTTCGGCGCAGTGCGCACTCGTTCTCGATGAGCGAAGTACCGTTGGTTCTAGGGCTTTTCTTCGCCACGCCGCGCGAGTTGTTGCTCGCCCAGTTTGCCGGGTGCGCGGTTGCCCTCGCCGTCCAACGCCGGCAGGCTTTGCTGAAGGCGGCCTTCAACCTGGCCAACTTCGCCGTCACCACATCGGTTGCAATACTGCTGCTCCGCGTGGTCGTGCCGACCGGCAGTCACTTCGATGTGCGGGCGTGGCTCGGTGCTGCGGTCGCGACCATGGTCTACGCGGCACTTGGCAGCGTCAGCGTCGGATTCGCGATCTGGCTGTCGGAGCACCGCGCCGAGCCGTTGCGGCTGGCGTATGCGTTCTTGATGCTGCTCGGATCATCGCTGACGAACCTCAGCATCGGACTCGTCGCCGCAACGGTCATCGACTACCGGCCCGCCGCAGCCTGGTTGCTCACGATTCCGGCCGCGACCGTGTTCGTTGCGTATCGCGCGTACATCCGCGAGCGCGAGAAGCACGAGATTCTCGAATTCCTTTACGCGGCAACGCGAATCCTCACCCAGAACCCTGATCTCGAGCAGGCGATCGTGGCACTGCTCGAGCAGGCGAAGGGGATGTTCCGCAGCGAGCGGGCCGAGGCCGTCATCGCACCTCCTGATGGCGCTCCGCTGTTGCGGATCCGGCTCGACGTGAACGGCGAGCCGTCGGAGATGGCACCCGTGACCGAGCCGGCTGCCCTCGCGATGTGGGACCGCGTCGCCGCTCAGCCCAGCCCGATCGTGATCGGCGGCGAAACTCGTCGGTCGTTTCGGTTGGCACCCCGCAACCTGGTTGCCGATCTGTCAGCCGCCGATGGCGAATACCTTGCGGAACAGGGTTTTCACAATGCGATGCTCGCCCCGCTGCGCGGCGAGACGCGCGCCATCGGCATGCTCGTACTCGGCGACCGGCAAGGTGAGTCGGCATCCTTCCAGGCACAGGACGTTCGCCTCTTCGAGGCGCTGGCCAACCACGTCAGCGTCGCGCTGGAGAACGGCCGCCTCGAGCAGTCGCTGAGCCAGCTTCGCGAACTCGAGCAGAAGCTCACGCAGCTCGCCTTCCACGACCCGTTGACCGGATTGGCGAATCGCTCGCTGTTCGCCGAGCGGGTAATCGAAGCGTTGGCGACGGCCAAAGCCGAAGACCGCACCTGCGCCGTGCTGTTCATCGACCTCGACGACTTCAAGACGGTCAACGACACCCTCGGCCACGAGGCCGGAGACCAGCTGCTGCAGGCGGTTGCCGAACGCATCACGTCGTGCCTGCGACCGACCGACCAGCCGGCGCGCCTCGGCGGCGACGAGTTCGCGGTCATCATCCAGGACGCCTTGACCTCGCAAGCCGCCGAACGCGTCGCCGCGCGCATCACCGACGCGCTCCGGATGCCGATCTGGTTGCACGGTTGCGACGTCTACACGCGCGCGAGCATCGGCATCGCGACCAGTCAGGACGTGCACTCCGCCGACGAGATGCTACGCAACGCCGACCTTGCGATGTACATGGCGAAGGCCGATGGCAAGGGCCGTTACCGGTGGTTCCGTGCAAGCATGAGGGCGGACGTCGTCCAGCGGCACCAAATCAAGTCCGACCTCGAACGGGCCGCCGACCGGGGCGAGTTCCAGGTTCACTACCAGCCGATCGTCGACCTGCACACGGGCCGGCCGGTCGCCGCAGAGGCGTTGGTGCGCTGGCTGCATCCCGAGCGCGGGCTGATCTTCCCGGCGTCCTTCATCCCGGCCGCAGAGCGGTCAGGGCTCATCAACGAGATCGGCCGCTTCGTGCTTCAAAGCGCGTGCACGCACGTCGCCGAATGGCAGCGCATTGCCGACGGGTCGAACGCCCGACCGTTCGCCGTCACCGTCAACCTGTCCCCTGCGCAGTTCGCGCAGCCCGACCTCGTGGCACAGGTGGAAGAGGCCGTCGACGCCGCCGGCATCGACCCGGCCAGCCTGATACTCGAAATCACCGAAGGCCTGATGCTGCAAGGTTCGGAGCGAGTGGTACGCACCCTCGACCGGCTCAGCGGGTTCGGCGTGCGCATGGCGATGGACGACTTCGGCACCGGTTATGCATCCCTGAGCTCGCTGCGCGAGTTGCCGATGGACATGATCAAAATTGCCAAGACCTTCACTGACGACATCAGCGGCAACGAGGAAAAGTCTCCGTTCGTGCGGGCAATGATCGAGCTCGGCGAGGCACTCGGGCTGGTGACTTTGGCCGAAGGAATCGAGACCGGGCAGCAGGCCCGCGAACTCGAACGGCTCGGCTGCAAGCTGGGTCAGGGCTACCATTTCGCGCGGCCCGTTCCGGCGGCGGGCATC
>Ga0105240_10014483_pt1 | contig 10766 bp, 16 predicted proteins | sample KBSC54metaG_FD_80426 | JGI IMG/M metagenome (GOLD analysis project Ga0105240, IMG submission 80426) | Corn rhizosphere microbial communities from Kellogg Biological Station, Michigan, USA - KBS C5-4 metaG | ecosystem: Host-associated > Plants > Roots > Rhizosphere > Soil | place: Michigan, USA...
TTTATAACCCTTAAGGCCTACATCCCGAGTATACAATCTCTTATTTCAGCCACTCTCCGTTGTGCATGGCCCTTTCGGCCGAATTGGTGGTGGCGTTCCGCAGCACCAGATCGGCAGGCTCCCCTGGGGCGATCAGCGCCGTGCTGGGGCTGGGGGTGACCAGCTTGCCCCTTCCGGAGATCATTTCCGAGCCTTTGGGCACCGGCGTGGATGCCTGCGGGCCGACGGCCAGGAATTTGCCGTCAAGGATTACGATGACCGAGTGCTCCAGCCGGGGATGATCGTGGCCGGGGTCGAGCTGGGCGCCCACGATGACTTTCACCGGCGGAGAGGTAGAAGGTTCGCCGCAGGAAACTAGCAGAATCACTGGCAGCAGAATCAATTTGTTCATCCGAGCAGCATCTCCAGCGACAGCACGCGCAAATCGGGCACCAGGATATCGGGAGAATGAGTGGCCAGCTCGTCTGCCGATACGACACCTGTCGCCACCGCGATAGCGCGGACGCCGTTGGCGCGTGCGGCCTGAATGTCATTGGGATGATCGCCGATCAGCGCGACCGGGCTTGAGCGCCCGATCCATCCCTCACGCCGCGCATGACGGATAGCAATGCGGACCAGTCCAGCACGATCTTTGGCAAGCTCGGCGAACACCCCGAAACGCAAGTACGGTTTCAGCCCGGCGCGCTCCATCTTCTTCCAGCCGATGCACGTGAGGTTGCCGGTGACCAGGCCTGCTGGAATGCCGCGTCGCGACAGACGGTACAGCAACATGCGCGCGCCCGGACAAACGCGCCGCCGAAGATCTGGACAGGTACGCGCGTAAATGCGTTGTGCCAGCGCCACCATATCGGGCATGTAGCCCCGGATGCGCCCCGCTGAAACCCCTGCGTTTACGAGCATCTGGGTGAGGATATCCCGATCGAGCATACCCTGCACGGGGATGTATTCCGTGGTGCTCTCGACAGCGGCCACGCGGCGGACCGCGTCGACCAGAGCCTGGCGATGGTGCGGGCCTGCGCGGCGCAGAAGCGTGCCGTCGATATCGAACAATACTAATGCCTTTTGAAGCATCCCGATACTTCAATCATATCCGGCTGCTAAAATGACCTTGTCATGCAAGTTCTTCAAGCTGGCCGGCACAAACTGCTCCTACTGGAACTCGACCCCGAGTTCATCGAGAATATTGCGCGCCAGGCGGGCTTCGAGTTCAAGCTGGAAGACCAGGACCGCCGGGTCGTGCTCGATCTTACGGCGGAAGAACGGCAAACTCCACTGCTTTTGTTCGATGCGGCTGATCCGGCCAACCTGGGGTGGTTTTCGCGCTGCCAGTTTTACGTGGACGGAGTTTCCGTAACGGTCCTCCAGACTCCCATCCAGATCGCCAACCAGCACGATCGTGGCGGCCGGACGCTGCCGAACGCAATCCGCCTGCAGATCAACAAGGAGCTTCCCGTGACGTTCCGGCTGCCCAACAAGGCGGCCGTGACGGAGCAGACCATTTACGCAGTGCTCTACAATGTGCTCAACGCGCTCTTGAACACCGGAGTGGGCGTGTGCGGAGGCGGCGCTGTGAAACCACTGGCGGGACGCACAGAGCCGCAAGCGTCGAGGAACTAAAGCAGGCCGCAAATGGACGCGAATCAACGCGAATCGGGTGCTTCTCAAGAGACCGATCCTATTCGCGCCTATGCCCTCCAGAACGCGGCGCTGGCTGAGTTCAAGCCGAGACGCGGCGGAAGCCCCTGGGTGCTCCCTTTCCTGGCCTCCCTATTCGTCACGGGACTGATTCTAGCGACGGTTTATTACTTCTGGGGACGCTAACATGTCGACCTTCGGGCTGATCGAATACGAGGACGCGTCTCCCCAGGTGCGCGCAATCTATGACGACATCATGGCCACCCGCAAGACCGACTGGGTGAACAATTTCTGGAAAGCCCTGGCCCATGATCCGGCCGCCCTGGAGCGTACCTGGCAGACCGCTAAGCAGGTAATGAGCGCGGGCGCGCTGGATCCACTGACCAAGGAAATGATCTACCTCGCGGTAAGCATCAGCAACCAATGCGATTACTGCGTGGCCTCGCACATCGCCGGCGCTCGATCTAAAGGTATGACCGACGAACAGCTCAAAGAACTGATTGCGGTGGTCGGGTTCGCGAATGCGAACAACCGGATCGTGGCGGGATATCAGGTCGAGATCGACGAGCGATTCAAGCCTTGAAGTTTACGGAAGCTGTGCGGGTGCGTTCACATGCACCAGGTCGATATTGTTCTCCTGGCAGATGTATTCGATGAGTTCCGTATTGGGCTGAAGGCGCGCGCGACCGGTCGTGGTAAATGGCTTGGTATAAGCGCCCGGATCGTCGATGGTGACGTCGATGATCAGGTTCCCCAGATCGGTTCGCGTGTAACGTTCGATGGTGTGGAGCTTTTCGGTGTGCGGATGGCCCAGGTAGTCGAACCAGAACTTATCATTGAAACCCACTGAATCGACCACTAGAGTGTCCTTATCCCAGGTGCCGATGGAGTGCCCGTACCAGGTCGGATCCGGATCTTCCGGATGCTTCCCGTTCATGAAGATCTGCCGGAAGCTGTGGATGTTTCCCTCGAACAGGATGAAGTAGTGCGTCGGAGTCTGCACGATTCTCCAGGGGTACGGAGCTCCGCGCGGAACGCCTGTGGGCATACAGTTCGCCTCCGGATCGTCCTGAGACTTGCGCGTCTTCATGAGAGCTTCGGCCCAAGGCTGCATGACGAGCTGTTCGCCGGGCTTGAGTCCTTTCGAAATATCGCCCGAGTTGCTTCCGCTGCCCATCCACGCGCCCGAGAGGTCGACCGTGCCATCGGAGAGATGCGGAGTGGGACCGGCAGGAGTAGCAGGTCCGCCGCGGCCTTTGCCTTTCGGCGCAGCCTTGGAAGCCGCCGGCGCCGGGGCCTGCGCCAACAGCAAAGAAAGGGCCGCCAGACTCATGGCGATGATGTAGCAGGCAACCAAATGCTTTCTCATATCGGCTACTTCACGTCTGGTGGAGGAGCCGCCATGAAGGTCAGCTTCGTACCGTCGGATTTCTGGATAGTGGTGGCGCTGGCAGTGGTGGTGTTGTCTTTGGCGGGCGCGGCTACAACCTCCACGTGATCGCCTTCCTTCAGCGAGTGCCGGGTCCAACCGTTGCGCTGCATCATGTTGGGACTGGCAAGCTCCAGGTTCCAGTTGGCAAATTTGCCGTTCGCGTCGGTCACGTCGAGGTAAAAATGGGCGTGCGGATTGGTCCACTCGAACTTGGTAACCACGCCTTTCAACTCGACCTTCTTCGAGGAGTCATACTCCGCTGCGAAGGAATGATGTGCGAGCACCGGCCACCCCATCATCAGCAATCCGGTAGCGGCCGCAATGTACAGCGTGAGTTTCACCCCGAAACCTCCAGCAGGATATTTTTTCACATCGCGACAGGGTAAGCAAGGATGGTAGTGCCTGAATATGCGTTGACACCGAAATCGCAGGTGAACTATTCGAGACAGTACTTAATCCGTTGAGAGTGGTAGGCTAGGGTTCATTCGATTCCAAGAGTCGTTGCACGGGAACCCTCGAACTCTCTTTCAACCTGAATGTAGAAAGCGGTTCCTCTATGGTTTCCCAACGTTTCAGGGTCAATACCCCGACCCTGGCGATAGTTGAAATCCATGGGCAGAAAACCACGGTGTATGTTCAGACAGGCGACATAGTAACCGTTGTTGATGGACCGTTGGACGGCATGCGCCTTGTGGATGTGGATTGGAATGGCCGAACAGCGATGATGTTCACGACTGATCTGCGAGAGCGCGCCGACCTAATCCAGGAAACCGCTCCAGGCGGTTCCTAGGCTTCCAGTAGTTCGGCTAGATCCTAAACATGATCGGCTTCACTCGCCCCGATTGGCTTCCTACAAGCAGTGACATAGAGTTAGCCGCGGCACAACACAGGGGTCTTCTATGCGCTCGTCGCCTGACGTTGTGCTATACGAACCCAATGGCTCGCCCGCCGATGCCGACGCCGAACCACAGCGTCAACGATAGCAACGCGACCAGCCAGCCCAGCAGCATGGGACGCTTGTCCTCGTCCTTGTGGGTCACCCAGCGAAATAGGGTGAACTGGAAGATGATGGCCGGGAGCAGCACTTCCATCTTGAACTTGAACCCCTCGTTGACAAAGCACTTCATGGCTTCCGATTGGAACAGCATATAACCGGTGGCCAGCATGGTCAGCATGCCCCACGTCATGTAAGGTTCCAGGTTCCTGGCAAGCAGCGCCACCGGCTGCTTCTTCATGCCGAAGCCCATCATCCGCAGATCAATGATCACAATCGCGCCGAACATCATGGTGAGCGCCAGAATGTGAATGGTCTCGATGACTGGAAAGGCCCAGATGGTACCGGCAATCGCCTGGCCGAGCCAGCTTTTATCGTTCCACTCGAAAAAAGGTTTGAAGTGTTGCCACATGATCGGAACTTATAAGCCCTAGAAGTTATACGCAGTGGTTCTGCCCGCGATAATCACGATTCCCCAACTGATCAGCGAGATCCAGCCGGCCATTTTAGCGGCGCGCGGCGGATTCTCCGACCACTCCCACTCGCGCATGTTGCGGTACACCTTCGAGGAGTGAAAGATCAGCACATTCAACCCCGCCAGGAACAGGAAGAGCACTTTCAAGCGGAACCAGATGCTGTTGTAACATTTGACCGGCTCGGACCACAGCAGCAGCGTCCCGGTTATAATCATCATCAAAAATCCGGCCGTGATCCAGGGGATGAGCTGATGAAACACGTCCGAGGCCGATTCCTTCTTGAAGATCAGACCCATCATGCGGAGATCCGATATGGCGATGGTGCCGGCGGAGACGGCGATGCCCAACAAGTGGCCGCCTTCGAGCAACGGAAACATCAGGATGGACTCGCGGATCGAGATGCTGACCGAAGTCTCCTGTAGCCACTTAGCGATATCAAGGAGAGACATGGGAAAGAAAGGACCCTCTTTTCTCGACTAGACCGGTTTTTCAGAATACACAACCGACTTCGGCATGTCAAATTCCGACGCCCGGAAGTCGCTTATTATAGGAGTTCCCAGGCATGTCCCAAGCGAAATCGATCGGCTACAAGCATTCCGGTGTGAACATTGACGAGGCGGACCGGGCGGTTTCATCCATCCGCACCATGGCCCGGCGTACTTTTACACCCGCGGTGCTGACCGACATCGGCAGTTTCGGCGGCGGCTACCTGCTCAAGGGTTATAAGGAACCGGTGCTGGTGTCCTCAGCCGACGGCGTCGGTACCAAGCTCAAACTGGCATTCATGACCGGGCGGCACTCCACCATCGGCGAAGATCTGGTGAATCACTGCGTGAACGATATCGCAGTGCAGGGCGCTGTGCCGCTTTTCTTCCTGGATTACTTCGCGGTGGGCAAGCTGGACGCGAAAGTGGCCGCGCAGGTGGTTTCCGGCATGGCGCGCGGCTGCCAAAAAAATGGCTGCGCGCTGATCGGCGGCGAAACCGCGGAGATGCCGGGAATGTATGCGCCGGGAGAATACGACCTGGCCGGATTCATCGTCGGCGTCGTCGAGCGCAAAAAAATGCTCACCGGCAAGACCATTCGCTCGGGCGATGTACTCATCGGGTTGCCCTCCACGGGGCTGCACACCAACGGCTATTCGCTGGCGCGGAAACTGTTGTTCGAAGTGGCCGGCCACCGGGCCGATACTGCTGTGGCGGAACTGGGCGGATCGGTTGCAGAAGAGCTGCTGAAAATTCACCGAACGTATCTGAAGCCGCTTCGCGCGCTGCATTCGGCGGGTGTTTTGAAGGGCGCGGCGCACATCACCGGCGGCGGTATCACGGATAACACGCCGCGTATCTTGCCCGTGGGTCTCGGCGTGCGCATTGATGTGGGTTCTTGGCCAGTGCTCCCCGTATTCGATCTGTTGCGACAGATCGGACGTATTCCTGAACACGACTGGCGGCGGACGTTCAATCTCGGCATCGGGATGATTCTGGTGGTTTCCAAGCGCGATCTTCCGCAAGCCGTCAAGGTGCTGAAGACCCTTCGCGAACGCTGGTACCAGATCGGCGAGGTGGTGCGCGGGCGAGGCGTCGTATACAAATGACCTTACATAAATGAGCCCACAAGGCCGGCGCCTCGGGATTCTGATTTCCGGTCGAGGCTCAAACTTTCTGGCGATTGCCGACGCGATTGCCGATCATCGCCTGGACGCTGAGATCGCCGTGGTCATCTCCAACCATTCGGACGCTCCGGGAATCGCCGCGGCTCGCGAACGCGGCTTGCCAGCCGTAGTATTTCCGTCCAAGGGTCTAGACCGGGAAGCGTACGACCGGCAGTTGATCGACGAACTGCGCAAAAACCGTGCCGACATGGTCTGTCTGGCAGGCTATATGCGGATTCTGAGCGGCCATTTTATTCGCGAGTATCCGCAAAAGATCGTGAACATCCATCCCTCGCTGCTGCCGGCATTTCCCGGCCTGGATGCGCAACATCAAGCTCTCGAGCACGGCGTGAAGTTTTCCGGCTGCACGGCGCATTTTGTCGAGGAGGGCCTGGACTCCGGCCCGATCATCCGCCAGGCCACGGTTCCAGTACTGGACGGGGACACCGTGGAATCGCTTTCCGCCCGCATTTTGAAGGAAGAGCATCGGATCTATTCCGAAGCGATTGCGCTGGTGCTTTCGGGGCAATTTCGGATTGATGGCCGACGCGTGATCCCGTTCGACGGTGTTTCGCGCGGATAGAATTCGTCACTCCAAGCCGCCGGTTGCCCAAAGCAATATCGGAGGACGATCGGCGGCGCCTTCGTAAAACCTTCGCCTGCAAATTCTATCGGTTTACTGTTCTTCCTGAGAAAAGCGTATCTGGAAGGGCACTACTCCTTAGCTGCATCCATGGTTACGGTTCATTACAGGCGATGGTGTCCGCCCAAAAGCCCGCTACGGATCGAATTTCGTCCTGAGCTGCTTCACGCTATCCGTCTGGAAGACTTACGGATCTCTAGGTCCATACCGTTCCGATGGACGCCTCCGTTCAAACGGGCGCTGAATCAGTCCAGCGGCCTGCTGTTCGGCGTGCGATACCAGGATGAGGTCCGGGTACTTGCGGTTCGGGGCGACGAGAAGGATGTCGCACCCGAGGGCTTGGCGCCCTTGGGAACATTTGTGTGCCGGGCGCGCGGCGAGGTGTTTCTCACCGACGACGATCTGGCCAACTTCGAAAAACACCGGGGAGTTCTGGCGCTGGTAGTCGCCGGCGGGCAGGCAGGATTTTTTGTCCGCGAGCGGGATGGAAGCGTTCAGGCGATTCGCAGCCATGAGGAATTTCAGGTGGCCGCTGTCACGCCACAGCGTGCGCCCGTGAGAGAGGCTGCTGCGGAACTGCCGGCTCCGGCTCCGCATTGGTGGCCGGCTTGGAAGCGACTTGCGGCGTGTGCGGGCTTATTGGCAATCCCCGCCGGTGCATTCGCCGTACGGCCCCTGCTGCCCCATTTGCCGATCGCACTGGCGATGCACGAAGAGGCGGGTCAGCTGGTGATTGGGTGGAACGCGGGCACACTCATGGACGGCAGCCGGCTGGAGATTCGCGACGGCAGCGAAAGAACCGTGCTGCTGTTGCCCGCTCACACTTCCAGCGCCACCTACGGACCTAAAGGCAGCGACGTACAGGTTCGACTCACCAGCGATACCAGAGTGGGCGGTGCCCACTGGGAAGCCGCCCGATTCATACCCCGGCCTTCGCGAAGGCCGCCGCCCTCTTTTGGCGCTGTCAGAGATCGGATTACAGCTTTGAGTCGGGAGGCCCGGACGTTACGCCGCTCGCTGGTTAAGCGCCAGGCGCGCACAGGAGAACTGATGGCCAGAATGGATGAGCTAACGGCTACACCAGGACGGTAAACGCGTTTTCGGCGCGCTCGATGGGCCGGTACAGCGTGTCGCGTTCCACCGGTTCCCGTCCAGCCTCACGAATTAGCCGGGTCAGATCGCCCCGGCGAAGATTCTGGCTGGTAGTAGCACCGGCGTCGTGATAGATGCGCTCCTCCACAAGAGTTCCGTCCAAGTCGTCGGCTCCAAAGCGCTGGGCAATTTGAGCGATGCGGGGCGTCATCATCACCCAGTACGCCTTGATGTGCGGGATGTTGTCGAGCATCAGACGAGAGACGGAAATCTCGCGGATGTCGTCGAAGCCGGTGGTCTTGGGAATGTGCTCCAGCGGCGTATTGTCGGGATGAAACGCCAGCGGGATGAACGTCTGGAATCCGTGAGTTTCGTCCTGCAGCCCGCGCAGACGCAGCAGATGATCCAGACGGTCTTCCGGCGTCTCAATGTGCCCGTAGAGCATGGTGCAGTTGGAGTGCAGGCCCATCTGGTGCGCGATGCGGGCCGTGTCAATCCACTGCTGGCCGGTCAATTTGTGATCGCAGATGACGCGCCGCACGCGATCGTGAAAGATTTCCGCGCCGCCGCCAGGAAGGGAATCCATGCCGGCGTCCTTCAGCCGCTGGAGCACTTCGCGCTCGCTGATCTTGCCGCGCTGGGCGAAGTACCCAATCTCGACCATGGTGAAAGCTTTCAGATGCACTTGCGGAAAGCGCTGCTTCAAGCCGCGCAGCATCTGGCAGTACCAATCCAGGGTCAACTCCGGATGCAGGCCTCCCACGATGTGAAATTCGGTGACTGCTTCGCTATAACCTTCGCCGGCCTTGTGCCACACCTCTTCCAGCGACATGGTGTAGGCCTTGGGATCCTTGGCCCGTTTGCCGAACGCGCATAGCTTGCAACTGGCGACGCAAACGTCCGTGGGATTAATGTGGCGATTTACGTTGAAGAAGGTTTTGTTGCCGTGCAGACGCTCCCGGACTTGGTTCGCCATCCAGCCAACTCCCAGCAGATCGGGTGTGCGGTAGAGTATCAGGCCGTCGTCATAGGTGAGGCGCTGGCGTGCGTCGACTTTGGCGCGAATTGCCTCCAGACGGGAGTCTTCAAACGCAGGAGTAGTCATAGTAAACAACACTTATCTCAGGAAGATATCGCTGGCCCAGAATAGAAAGAATATCACGCTGATGTAGCCGTTCATGGTGAAGAAGGCCGCATCGATCCGCGACAGATCGTCGGCCCGCACCAGGCGATGCTCCCAGGCGAGAATCCCGGCGACTGCGGCGATCCCGGCCAGCGCCAGCGGCCCCAGCGCAAAAGATCGTTCCAGAGCGAGCAGGCACCCCAGCATCCCCAGATGCAGCACGCGGGCAAACCACAGTGCGCCGGCGATGCCGAAGCGCCGGGGGATGCTATAGAGGCCCGAGTGCACGTCAAAAGCGTAATCCTGGCAGGCGTAAATAATGTCGAATCCCGCGGTCCACAGGGTTACAGCCGCGGTCAGCCACAGGATTCGTAAATCCAGCGACCCCCGCATGGCGATCCAGGCGGCGGCTGGCGCGATTCCCAGAGAAAATCCCAGCACGACGTGCGCCAGCGAGGTGAAGCGCTTGGTATACGAATAAAACATGACGATTCCCAAGGCCAAGGGCGCCAGTCTCAGGCACAAGGGGTTCAGGAAGCCGGATGCCAGGAAAAATACCGCCGCCGAAAACGCGATGAAGCCCCATGCGAACCTTCGCGAGAGCAATCCGGCGGGAAGATGGCGCCCTTTGGTGCGGGGATTGCGGGAATCGATTTCGGCGTCCAGAACGCGGTTAAATGCCATGGCGACCGATCGTGCCGCGACCATGGCGAGCACGATCCAGGCCAGCTTGGTCCATAGGAGATCTCGGGGAAATCCGGCGTCGCGCCACGCCAGCAGAGCCCCGGTCAGCGCGAAGGGCAAAGCGAAGACGGAATGCTCGAACTTGATCATTTCGAGCGTGAGACGAACGCGCTTAAGGAATCGGGGCAATCAGCTACTATTCTAGTGTGGTTAAACGCCTCCTCGTATTCGCGGCGGTAATGCTGTTGTGCGCCTGCGGCTCAAAATCCGACCAAATTGTGAACACCACCGAGGTCACCTTTCCGAACGGCGAGAAAGTGATCGCGGAGACCATGCTTCGCGATATTGACCAGATGCGCGGCATGATGTTCCGGGATTCGTTAGCCAAAGATCACGGTATGCTGTTCGTGCATACCGCGGAAGAAAACCATCCGTATTGGATGTACCAGGTGCGGATTCCGCTGGATATTGTCTGGATGAGCCACGACCGGAGGATCGTCGAGATTTCGGCGAATACGCCACCGTGTCCATCCACGGCAGCGCACGAATGCCCTGAATTTGGAGGACACGAAAAATCCCGTTATGTTCTGGAACTGGCCGGGGGCGCAGCGGCGAGGTATGGCCTTAAAGTGGGAGAGACTCTCAGCTTTTAGATGCCGTCAATCGGCTCCCACGCGCGCTCAAATAATCCTTGATGGCGGCAGTAAGCGGCGGCATGGGTGCAATCCCCAGCGCCTCCATCTTCGCGTTACTGAGGGCCGAGTACCGGGGCCGCCGCGCTGCGGTGCGAAACTCCCGCTCGTTGGTGGGTTTGAGCGGAGGCTTCAACCCGGCCGCATCGAAGATCATCGCTGCCCAGTCAAACCACGATATAGGCGTTCCTCCCCCGGCGTGAAACGTTCCGTGCTCACCGCGCTCCACCAGATCCGCTGTACGGGCCGCCAAAGCCGGCGCATAGGTGGGCGATGCCACATGATCCTCCACCACGCGGATGGGATTGTTCTGGGCCGCCAGGCGCAGCATCAGCTCGACAAAA
>Ga0105240_10014486_pt1 | contig 10765 bp, 6 predicted proteins | sample KBSC54metaG_FD_80426 | JGI IMG/M metagenome (GOLD analysis project Ga0105240, IMG submission 80426) | Corn rhizosphere microbial communities from Kellogg Biological Station, Michigan, USA - KBS C5-4 metaG | ecosystem: Host-associated > Plants > Roots > Rhizosphere > Soil | place: Michigan, USA...
GGAAACTATACTCTTAGCTTCCTGTTGCTCCTGTTGCTTATGGCCTTGTGCCTTTGCGGCTGCGGCGGCTACGTCGCCCGTCGGATGGCGCAGGCCCCCAACACATATCCCACTTGGTTTGCCCCGCGCGCTCCCGTCATTCTCGCTTTCAACGAACATTTCTTTACCAACATGCCGGCTCAATATGCTGAAGTAGGCACGCCACCCGCCCGCCTGCACTACCGCATCGTTGAACCCATGGATTTTCATTTCAAAGTCACCGGCACCAACTGGCTCGACCACGGAAAGCAGCGCTATCAGTTCAACTTCCACGCCGACACACCTGGGCAGACCAACGCTTGGACCACCAAGCCGCGCGGAACAGTTGTGTTATTACATGGATACGCCCTCGCCGAATTCGCCATGGCCCCATGGGCCGTGCATCTCGCGCAGGAAGGCTGGCGTTGCGTGCTGGTGGATTTACGCGGCCACGGCAAATCGACCGGCAAACAAATTTACTACGGCACTCGCGAGGCCCACGACATGAGCCAGCTCTTGGACGCACTGGCCCAACGCGGTGAACTCGCTCAACCCGTCGCCGCCATCGGCGAATCTTACGGCGCTTCGCTCGCGTTACGTTGGAAAGGAATCGACCCTCGCGTGGATGCCGTCGTCGCCATCGCGCCTTACGCCGTACTCTCCAATGCCGTCCTGAACATCTGTCACGAATACGCCCACTGGATGCCGACCGCATTTCCAAAAGCTGGATTGAAACGCCTCCCGGAACTTCTAGGCGTACAACCTGACGAACTGGATCCAGCAAGTGTAATGACGTCACATCCAGTGACTGCCTTATTCGTCGCCGGCGACAAAGACGCCATCGCTTCGCCCGACGACGTCCGCCAAGTATTCTCCGTCGCCGCACCGGGCAGCGACTACCTCACCGTGCCAGCAGCCACCCACGAAACGCTGCCTTACTTCTTCGATGACTTGGCCGCTCCCGTAACAGCGTGGCTAACCGGCAATCATGTGGCCGCTGAAGTTAAATCCGCAAAATGAGTTACCAAATTCCAACCATCATCGGCAGAACATCCGTCACCCCCAAGTCGCGGAGCGACTCCGATGACGGTAGCCGTGGGCTTCAGCCCACGGACCGAGCAAACCAAAATCGCCGCGTCGCGTAGCGACGCCTGACATTCCGCACGCCGCGCGCGTATGAGCGCTGAAAAAGCCCGTCCCTTTCCGGCAAACCCTCACGGCTTCTTCGCCACAATCACCTCCAACTCCGCCACACTCGCGAACGGCCGGTCATGCTGCTCACTCAACATCACAAATTTTAAAAACTGCGCCCGCACCGACGACGAAAGCTGAATCGTCTCCTCCGCACTCGACCAGTGGAATCGTCCCTTCGCAACGGGTTTTCCCCATTCCTTCCCATCAAGGCTGGCGTACAATTCGTAATTCTTCACATGTCCGTTCTCGCTGTCGGTGCGCGCGGTGTAAACCAACCCTGAGATGTCGAGCGGTTGCCCATAATCCATCACCAGAAAATGCGGCGGTTGCGCCTCATCCTGACTCCAGCGGCTGTGCCAGAACGTATCAATATCGCCATCCATCGCATGTTCGGGATTGCCCTCTCCGTTTTCAAAACTGCTGGCCGCGATGACTTTTCCACGAATAATCTTCGCCTCCGCCGCCGGCAACGCCGGCTTCACGCGCTTTACGGGGACACCCAATCTACCGACCGCTGACAGGTCATTTTTTCCGACTCGCAGCAGCCGCAGCACATATGAAAAAGTGTCCGGCGTGGATCGCAACATATACGGCTCCAGCGGGCGTGGGCCGCAACCATTGGAGCCAACTCCCAAGGTCCGCTTCGCTACGTTAACTACCGTGCTCTTGCTGGCTGGCAGGTCCACTGAGTATTCAACGGAATTCATGACCTCATCCGAGTAGGGCAGGGCGGACATCTGCAAGTCCTCATCGTCCGCCTGCACCATCAGCGCGGGGAAGTCCTTGCCAGTCAACGCGCCCCAGCGAACATTCTCGTGGTTGCCACATTCCATCGGCTTGGCGTAAGGCGTCATCTGTTCCCGCACCGTGCCACAATACAATCCAAAATCCGAACCCCGTTTCCGGTCGGAATAATTTTCCATCGGCCCACGCCCCAGATAGGTGAACGTATCTAGCGCCTGGCTCAATTGCAGCCGGACGCCCATTCGCGCCAGCGGGATTTTGCGGCCTTGCGGTGAAACCGCGTTGTCCACGACGATCGAACCATCACCATAAACAGTGTACGTGGCAGCGTGAATGACGCTGAAACCATTCTTCCCGGCGCCTTTCACGATGACTTCCACCCGCGCCGTCGAATCGGAAACCGTCGTTCCTTTTATATCCATGACCGACCACTTCAAATCATCAACGCCGTAATTGTGCCAGTCTTTATAAGCCCACATGTCGTCGATCTGATGCGGTGCACGCCAGAGATTCAGCCGCGGCCCCCCGTTTTCAGTCAGCAGATTCTTTCCATCACGGTCGAGCCGTGAAATCGTTCCCGTCGTTTTATCAAACTTCACGAAAAAGTCTTTACCGTTCACCGCGATATCATTGCCAACTTCCCACAATCGAACCGACGGCATATTCGTCGGAGTTGCCGCAATGGCAGGAATCTGCTCAGGCAGCCTGAATTGCGCGGTAGCAACTTCATAACCAGCCTTCGCCCAGCGCTGGTCCTTGGCCAGCGTGAATGAATACCGCAGATCATACGCGGCCCCAGGTTTGCGTGTGAATTTCTCGAGGCGAATGCCAAGGGATTGTTCCGCGCCTGGCGCAAGCTCCAAAGGATCGAAGCCGCCTTTCTCAATCACCGTTCCGTCCTCGCTCAAAGTCCATCGTACATTGAACTGGTCCAGACTGATGAACGCATAGTTATTCCGCACCTTCACGATTCCCTTTGCCAAATCATCGGCCTTGATACCAATCCACTGGTACACCCGTTTCATTTCAGGATAGTGCGGCTTGGGCGAACGGTCGGAAAACACCACGCCCTTGTGGATGAAGTAATGGTCGTTCGGGAAATCACCGAACCCGCCGCCGAATGCGATGAACTGGCGCTTGGGGTCGCGCCGGTTCCAAATACCCTGGTCCTGCCACTCCCAAATCGCGCCTCCCATCAGCGACGGATACTTATCGAAGACATCGTTGTAATCTCCGATCGACCCCATCGAATTGAACATCGCGTGCGCGTACTCGCACATGTAGAACGGCTTCGTATACTTGCTGTCCGTCGCGATTTTCTCCACCTCGGCCACACCCGTGTACATGCGGCTATCCACATCCGCCGGATTTTTCCCTCCGATGCCAAACGGCTCATAGTGCGTGGGCCGGCTCGTGTCCAGCGCCTTCACTGCGTTCAGGGCCGAAACAAAGTTGCTCCCACCGCCGCACTCATTGCCCAGCGACCACATGATGACCGAGGCGTGGTTCTTGAAACTTTCGACGTTTGCAACGCTGCGATCGACGATGGCCTTCTCATACTTCGGCTCATGGTCGAGCACGCCATAGTAACCGTGGCACTCGCAATTCGCTTCGGCGTTCAGGTAGATACCCCATTCATCGCACAGCTCATACCAGCGCGGATCATCCGAATAATGGCACGTGCGCACATGATTCACGTTGCCTTGTTTGAGCACTTCGAGGTCGCGGATCATCTTCTCCTCGGGCACATAATGACCTGTATCCGGCCAGTTCTCATGACGATTCACGCCCTTTAGCTTCACTGGCACACCATTCACTGTGAAGACACGGTCCTTGATTTCAATTTTCCGGAAGCCTGTTCGTGTCGAAATCGTCTCTCCGCCTTTGCCGCCGGAAAGCGACAACACGGTGGTATAAAGATTCGGCGTCTCCGCCGTCCACTTGGCCGGATTGGTCACTTTGAAACTGACTTCGGCCGCCTTTTCTTCACCCGCATTGAGCGCTGGGACTGCGACACTGGCCTTGCCGATGACTTTCCCCTTTGCGTCGAACAACTCCACTTGTAGCTCCCGCGCCGTAGCGGCCTGCTCGGAGTAATTCCGCACCTTGGCACTCGCCAGCAATGTTGCATCCTGATACTTCGCATCTAAATCCGTCTTCACAAAAAAATCACGGATATGCACCTCCGGCGCGCTCCATAACGTGACGTTCCGGAAAATCCCGCTGAGTCGCCACATGTCCTGGTCTTCGATGTAGCTGCCTGCTGAATATGTATACACTTCCACCGCCAACAAATTCTTGCCGGGCTTCAGATACTTGGTGAGGTCAAATTCGGCCGCGTTGCGACTGTTCACGCTGTAACCCACCTTCTCTCCGTTGACCCAGATGTAGAACGCCGAGTCCACCCCATCGAACGTGATGAAAATCCGCCGACCCGCCCAATCCTTCGGCACTTCAAACTCGCGCCGGTAGCTGCCCACCGGGTCGCGCTCCACAAATGCCGTGAAATTCTTCGGCGGCTCCGTCAACACACGCGGCCAGTCCTTTTTGAACGTATAACCATTATTCCGATAATACGGCGTGCCATAACCTTCGATCTGCCAGCACGACGGCACCGTAATTTCCTTCCACTGACTCGCATCAAAATCCGTTTTGTAAAAATCCACCGGCCGCAACGACGGCTCCGTCACCCAGTTGAATTTCCACATGCCATTCAAGCTGCGAGAGAACGAGGACGCATCGCGCCGCGCCTTCAACGCCTCCTTCATCGTGGCATACGGCATCAACGTCGCATGCGCCGGCTGTTTGTTAACGCCCAAACATTCCGGATCTTCAATCTCCGACGGCAATGAAGCTGCAGCCATCGCGCGCCCGCCCATCAACACCCCGAGACAGCACGCCAATAACACAACCCACAGTTTGTACGCTCTATTTCGTTCGAAGAGTGAATTCATGATGAAAGATAAATCATAAGGATACTCCATTGGGTAGGCGAGCTCGCTCTGACCATTAGTTCTTAAAGTATTCTACCCCCCTTGCGAACAACGCAACTTTACGCCAAGACGGCAAATAGTTCTGTAGAACATCCGCCAGCGCTTTCCCTCTCCCCTCAACGGGGAGAGGGATCAAGGGTGAGGGGTGGGAGTGCACCAATAACGCTCAACTTGTCTCTCGCTGTCCTCCTAGCAGCTTATCTCCATTCGCTCAAATTCGCGCAAAACCGTTTTCCATCCGTGTCTATCCGTGGTTAAAACTGCTCCAACTCCTTCTTCGGCTTGACCAACAAAAGCAACAACACCGCCACCACCACACCCGCGGCACAAAACTGAAACACCTTTTCCAGCCCAACATTCGCATCCTTCAACGCCCCCGCCACATAAGTCATCACTCCGCCCATCACACAGCCGAGAAAATTCAAAACCCCATAGCCCGTCGCCCGATACCGCGCCGGCGTTATCTGGCAAAGAATCGGCATGTTGTTCGCATCCGCAAACCCACGCGCCAGCCCGAACACAATCAACCCCGTGATTGCCAGCGCCAGCACGCCCGTCGCAGACGACATATACAACGCCGGCCCCGCCAGACAGAACCCCAGCAGCGGCACATACAACCGTGCCCGAATATTTTTGTGACACCACCAATCCGCCCACGCGCCACCAATCAAAACGCCCGTGAGCGAAGCAATCTGTATATAAGCCGTCGCCGACATCCCCGCTGCGCCTTGCCCCAGCTTGAACTGTTCCGCCATATAAGTCGGCAGCCACCCATAAATCGCCCAGTAAGCCACCGACAACAACGCGAAGTAAGCCAGCAAGGCCCAAAACGACACCGACTGGAAAAAATAACCGAACGCCGAAGCTGGATTGATCTTTTCCCGAGGCTGCGCTGCCGCCTGTGATTCTTCAATCCTCGGCGCATCCTTCAGCGCAAAGATCAACACAATGCTGTAGACCACACCAATTGCCCCAAACAGATTGAACGCACTCTGCCACTTCAAATGTTGCGCCATTACCCCGCCAAGTCCGCCCAATGCCGCGCCCGCATACAATCCACTCATGTGCAGTCCGGTCGCCAGCGACCGCGTCGGCCCGCGATGATAATCCGATATGATTGCCAGCGCCGCTGGGATATAACACGCCTCGCTCACCCCCATCAACGCCCGCGCCACGAGCAACTGATGAAAGCTATGCGCATGCGCCGTCAGCCACGTCACCGCCGACCACACGAACACACTCCCGATAATCACCCGGCTGCGACTGACCCTATCCGCCAGGAAACCCGCGCACGGACTCAGCACCGCATACACCCAAAGAAACACCGACGTCAGCAACCCGAACTCCGCATCCGTCATAGTTATCTCAGCTTTGATGGAATCGCGCATCGACGTGATCATCAGCCGATCGAGATAGTTCAGGCACGCCACCGGCCAGAGCAAGCCAACCACCAGCCACGCACGGGTTACAAATTTTTCGCTCACGGTTTGATAAATTCGGGAATCAATTTCTGCGCCGCTGCACGCACGCGCTCTACTTCTGATGTCGGGATCGACCGGTAAGGCCACCGCATGCGCTCGCCCACATCCGCCCACCCACCCACTAACGCCATGAAACGGTCGCACGCCGCGTTGCAGTATTTCTGCTCCGTGATGAACGGCGCGATGTAATCGCCCATGAAACGCCGCAGCCGCTCTTCCACCTCCAACGCGCCCGCCAAATCCGTCTTCATCTGGTCCGTCCACCGTTGCACCGCGAGCGGATTCAGACACGCCGCATTCGAATACGCCCCATGCGCGCCGCGTTGCACCCCGCTCGCGAGCAGATGTCCCGGCACAAAAACACTCAGCCGCGAGAGATGCTGCCGCATTGACGCATACCAAGCGTCATCACCGCCCGCCGTCTTGAGCCCAATCAGCGCCGGCACGCTCGCTGCGAGTCGTCCGATTTGCTCCGGCGACCAGACACGTTTGGAATGCGGCGGATTATAAAGCACCAGCCCGATGCCACCCGCCACCCCCGCCATCCGCTCCATGAATGAAAAAGCCTCTTCCTCCGTCACCGGAAACCAATCCGGCAAAATCACCTGCACTGCCCCCGGCGCCAGCGCCACCACGCGTCGCAACCGCTCCCGCGAAATCTGTGCGCTCATATGGCTGACCCCGATTTGAAACTTCATCCCCGCTGCATCGCATTTCTCAGCGAGGCATTGCGAGATTCGGTCGAACTCATCTTCCGTCTGCGTATGAAATTCCCCCGCCGTCCCATTGGAATAAATGCCATCCACGCGCATCCCAATCAGCGCATCGATTTCCGCCGCCACGCGCCCCAAATCCAGCGAGTCATCCGCATTCCACGCCGACAACAACGTCGCCCAGTTGCCGCGAATTTCGTTTGAGGTGAGAGCCTTCACTCTGCTTGTGATAAAACGTTAATACCCGCCGAATGTCGCTGCCGCTTCATCCGCCAGCGGTTGTGTCAGGAAAGTTTCAACATCCTTGCCCCAGATGAAGCCCGAGCGGATGCCATGCCTCGCGTAAAACGCCAGTTCCGTCGGATCATAAAGGCCGGTAAGAATTTCAGCCTCCGGTTGTTGTCGGTCGATGATTTCCTGCATCGCCACAACTTCCTCGGCTTTGGAGGCGATGCCCCGCTTTTGCAGCATGCTGCCGTACGGCGCGATGACCTTGGCGCCGGCTGCCAGTGCGAGCAACATCCACGGACGCGTGGGTACGCACGTCGCCATGATGCGCAGACCTTGGTCGCTCAATTTACGGATGACTCCCAGCCCGATGCGCGTCGCCGGAACTTTGATCCGCATTCTTTCCGGATTGATCGCGAGCATTTTCTCGGCATCGGCCAGCATCGCGGATTCGCTGCCTGCCAGCAGCTGATACCACGCCACAGGCGCGATCTGGACCAGTTCGCGAAACAATTCGTGTTTGTCGCGCTTCGCTTCGGCAACGACGGCGGGGTTGGTGACGACACCGGCAAAGACCCCACTAGCCATGTAGCGGGTGACCAGTTCAACATTTGAAGACGCGAGCCAGAGTTTCATGAATTCGAAAAATCAACGGCGTTTTGCCGCCGGCTGAAACTCCCGAACCTCCGGCGACCTCACTCCCGGACGCGCCTCACCACTTGGCAACACATATCGCCCGTGCCAAAAAGTCGTCGGCAACGTCGCCCGCGGCGCCGGCACCTCACCATTCGTGCGCCACGAATCAGTTCCCGCGTCGTAAGCAAAACTGGTCTTCGGAAATCCCGGATGCTTTTCCGCCGGCTGAAAACTGATCAACGAACCGTCATCCCCACCGATGATAAAAAACTCCGACCCCGCCACCGGCGCCGGCGTCGCCGCCGCCACAGAGGGCTTCGGCAGATTGGCCACTGCCCTCCATCCCGCACCCGGCTTGTAACGCCACGCATCCAGAAGATAAACGCGCGCCACCTTCCCATTCGTTTTTTCCAAGCCAGCTCCACCCGCGACGTAGAACGCGCCGTCAAGCGCCGCAGCCACCGGCAAAATGCGAGCCTTCCCCGGACACGGTGCCAGCTCCTGCCACTTCGGATTACTCACCTTCAAATCGAGCGCGAACAACCGGCTCATCGCCGCCTGTTCGCCCGGTTGCTCCGATCCGCCAAATGCGTAAACAGTTTCCCCTACTAACGCCCCAGCCCCATTGGCCTGCGGAGCGGGCAGGGGAGGAAGGTCTTTGATGCTCAGCTTCCCATGCGCCAACATGAGTAGAAAGACCTCCGCGTGATGTTTTTCAGCATCACTCCCACCAATGCATATAACCCCAGACTTCGTCGTGACTGAGATCCCATAACCCAGCGGACGCGGCAATTTGCCAACCGCTTTCCATTCTCCCTCGGCCTTTTCCAAGGCAAACACCGTGTCATACCAAACTTTCTTTCCACCCTCCCACGGTTTCTTGTCCGGAAAATTCGCTCCACCCGCCACCATCAAGCAGCCATCAGACACGCCCGCAAACGCGCCTGCGAACCCTTCACGATCCGGAAGCGCGGGAAGTTTTGAAAATTCAGCCGCCGAGGAGAGTGCGCTGTATGCGTTCATAAGCAGAAGACAGAGGTAAATTTTTTGGATGAATCTCATTAACCGTTTACGCTCACGGCTTGCTGGCTCCACCAACCCCGTTTTCCGGCATCAACGAATCCAGCGTGAGGTTACGAAAAACAATCGTCTCATACGCATTGGTCGCACCAGCTTCGTACAACGACGCAATCTCCCCATTCGCCATCACAGCCAAAGCGGAATACGCACTCGGCCCCGCGTGCAGCACGCGCGAAACCGGCCACGTCTGGCCTTCATCAAAACTCGCGCGCAACGTCATATTCACCCGCTTCGTCGCATGCGCCGGATTGCTGAAAAGAATCACGCTCTTATTTGAACCGCCCGCCCAGCTATACCGCTCGATCGCCGCTTGGCACCGTGACTCTACCAGCGTTTCGTCCATGCGCTGATCGCGCCACGTGAGTCCGCCGTCCTCACTCACCGCCACCTGCCGGCACTTCTTCGCCGCATCGTAGCTGCGCATATTCAGCATCAACTTGCCACCCACGAGCTCCACCACTTCGCATTCATTCACCAAAGGCCTTGGCGTTGAACCGCCAAGCTTCCAACTCTTCCCGTGATCATCGGAATAAATGACGTGTGAAAAATAATTGGTCGTCACTGCTTCGATATGATCGCACGGGATAACGAGGCGCCCTTGATGCGGACCACTCTCGATTTGGATGCCATTGCCTGGACCCGTCGCATACCAGGTCCAGTTCGTCGGTTTCACGTCGGCCGTGATTTCACGCGGCGCACCCCACGTTTTGCCTTCATCTGTCGAACACAGCGTATACACACGCCGCGTATCCTTGCTCGTCCCCGCGATGATTTGTTTCTCATGGTCATCGCCCCGGTTCCACGTGGCGAACAACCAGACCGTCCCATTGCTGCGATCCACGACCGCGCATGGGTTACCGCACGTATTATCCCCATCCCCCCAAACCAATTGTTGCGCGCCCCAAGTCTTGCCATTGTCCGTGGAACGCCGGACAAACAAATCAATCTTCCCCGCATCGCCCGCGCCCTTCTTTCGCCCTTCCGCAAATGCCAGGACCGTCCCCTTCGGCGTCACCGCGAGCGCCGGAATGCGATAGGTGTGATAGCCTTCATTCCCCCTAGCAAACAGCACTTCCGCCGGATGTTCCGTCGAAGCCGCGCGACTATTCGTACACGCCGGCAATAAAAGGATTCCCGCCGTCAAACCGACAAGCCCCGTCATTGATTTCATCTTCATTTTTGTAGCAGCGGACGTGAGTCCGCTCAAATTTCCCATTCGAACATGCCTACTGCTTCTTCTCCACGCTCGAATTCCGACCCTCGTTAAACCACTCCAAATTAAACCGCGCCAGCGTGAGTTGCGCATAAGCCCAAGGACGATGATGCTTGGCCTCCGCCTCCGGCGTACCGCACTCGTAAAGACAAAGCACCGTGCCATCAGGCAACACAGCAAGGTCGCTGTACGCACTAGGCCCCGCTTGCAACAGCCTGCTCACCAGCCACGTCTTGCCACCATCCTCACTCGCCTTGATCGTCACATTCGCCCGGTCCTTGTTCTCCCGGCTAGTGATATTCGGATTGGAGAATAGCAACAGCGGCTTTTTCTTTTCACCCTCACCCAAGCCCGGATGACTCACCATTCCCGCCATGCAACGCGGCTCCAGCAAATCATCCACGAACGCCGTCTCCGTCCAACCCGTCGCGCCATCGCGGCTATAAGTCACCATGCGACGCCCAC
>Ga0105240_10014487_pt1 | contig 10765 bp, 12 predicted proteins | sample KBSC54metaG_FD_80426 | JGI IMG/M metagenome (GOLD analysis project Ga0105240, IMG submission 80426) | Corn rhizosphere microbial communities from Kellogg Biological Station, Michigan, USA - KBS C5-4 metaG | ecosystem: Host-associated > Plants > Roots > Rhizosphere > Soil | place: Michigan, USA...
GGGCGAGATGCCGAGCGACTCGATCCATTTTTCAAAACCGTCGATCCACTCCTTATGGAGGCGTTCGGCGTCCTCGGGCCGGCAAAAATATTCCATCTCCATCTGCTCAAATTCGCGCGTGCGAAATATGAAGTTACCGGGCGTGACCTCATTTCGAAAAGCCTTGCCTATTTGAGCGATGCCGAAGGGCAGCTTGCGACGTGACGTATTGAGGACGTTGGCGAAGTTGATAAAGATCCCCTGTGCTGTCTCGGGCCGCATGTAGGCAAGCGCCGTTGGGTCGTCTTCTGCCGACACCGCACCGACCGTTGTTTTGAACATCAGATTGAATTCGCGAGCATCGGTTAGACTGCATTCCGGACTGTCGCCAGGATGCACGTCCTGATGAAGGGGACATCGAACGTCCTGAAGTTTGTCGAGACGGAAACGTTCCTTGCAGGTCCGACAATCGACGAGCGGATCGTGAAACGTCTGCTCGTGCCCAGAGTATTTCCATACGAGGCGATTTTGAATTATCGACGAATCCAGCCCCTCGATATCGTCGCGCTCGTATACGAGCCATCGCCACCAGCTCTTTTTTATGTTATTGGCCAGCTCGACACCGAGCGGGCCATAGTCCCAGGATGATCCGAGACCTCCATAGATCTCCGATGCCGGAAAAACGAATCCTCGCCGTTTTGACAGTGAGACGATAGTTTCAATGTTGGGTGCAGCCATAACAAACTGTTAATTGGAACGACCAGAGTAAAATTAGCTAAATAAAAAATGTTACACCGAACGGTCGATAACAAAAAATCGATCAAGCATGATCTTGCGATCCGATCGATGCAGCGGCACACCGATCGCGAAATATCCGCAAAAATCACTTACGATGAACGTCAAGACACGGCTAGACCCGAACACAAATTCGTTAGGAGACCAAAATGGCGAACATTGATTACACCGTCCCGGGCCTGATCGTTCCTGTACGACAGCCGTCCTCGATGGCCTGCTGGGCGGCGATGTACACGATGATGTACTCGTGGAAAAATCAAGTTTCGATCGGCATCCGCGACGCGGTTGCAACGCTCGGACAGCGATATCTTGACTGCTTTGACGCGAACACCGGTTTACCAATCGAAGAAAATCGAAATCTGGCCGCCGCGGCAGGCATGTGCGCGGAACCGCTTCAGAACTTTACGTTGCAGGGCTGGTTGAGCCTGCTGCAGCGCGCCGGATTATTGTGGACGAGTTACGGCTGGCAGGTATTTGATTCAACAGGACTCGTCGAGACCCGGGCCGGGCGACACATTATCATTTTTTACGGCATCACAGGCGACGGGTCCGCGGCTGGAACAAAAATCAAATACGTCGACCCATCGGACGGCGGCTTTCACGAAATGACGTTTGAACAAACCGTTCGACAACATGAAACCGGATTTACTTTGAGGCCACTTACGGACGCCCAACTAGGCCAATTCTCGCAGGTAATGCATTATTGAACCGTCTGAAGGCGAGGCCCCACGCCTGCGAAAAAAGTGAACCTCAGACCAGCAATTGACTGGGGTACTGAGGTTCAGCTGCAACGTAGGCACTCACGTCGAGGTGGCGCTTGATCTTAGTTACTCTGCGCTTGCCTTTGCTTTCTCCTCCTGAAGAACGGCCTTTCTCGAAAGCTTGATCTTGTTGCCTTCCTTGCCGATGCATTTGACGAGGATCTGCTGGCCTTCTTTAAGCTCGTCGCGAACGTCGCGGACGCGGCGGTCCGAGATCTCCGAGATATGCAGCAGGCCATCGAGACCAGGCAGGATCTCAACAAAGGCGCCGAAGTCCACGATCCGCGAGACGGTTCCAAGATAGGTTTCGCCGATCTCAGCCTCTGCCGTGATCGCCTTGATACGAGCGATCGCCTGTTCGGCGGCAGCTCCATCGTTGGTAGCGATCATAACAGTTCCGTCATCCTGGATATCGATCTTGGCGCCGGTCTCCTCGGTTAGAGCGCGGATGACGGAACCACCTTTGCCGATCACATCGCGGATCTTGTCCGGATGTATGTGTATCGTAATGATCCGTGGTGCAAATGGCGAAATGTCTTCGCGAGGCTCCGCCAGCGCCTCGGCCATCTTCCCGAGAATATGGAGACGGCCTTTTCTTGCTTGCTCAAGCGCTTCCTGCAAGATCATCGCGTTAATGCCGCCGATCTTAATATCCATCTGCAGCGCGGTGATGCCATCGTTTGTGCCGGTCACCTTAAAGTCCATGTCGCCGTAATGATCTTCGGCTCCTGCGATATCCGATAGGATCGCATAACGATTGCCTTCCATTACGAGCCCCATCGCAACGCCCGCTACAGGCCGTTTTACAGGAACGCCGGCATCCATAAGGCTCAGGCATCCGCCACAAACGGTGGCCATCGACGACGAGCCGTTCGACTCGGTTATCTCGGAAACGATCCGAAGCGTGTATGGAAAATCCGCTTCGTCGGGCAATATCGCCTCGATCGCCCGCCGGGCCAGATTTCCGTGACCGATCTCGCGGCGCGATGAAGTACCGAATCTTCCCGTCTCGCCGACAGAGTACGGCGGAAAGTTGTAATGCAGCATAAATCGACGCTTTACCTCGCCTTTTTCGAGGTCGTCCATATATTGCTCATCCATTTTCGTTCCCAGAGTCGCACTAACAACGGCTTGTGTTTCGCCGCGCGTGAACAACGACGATCCGTGTACGCGGGGAAGCCAGCCGACCTCACAAGTGATCGGCCTGATTTCTGAGAACTTACGTCCGTCCGGACGTCGACGATTGCCGAGGATGTCTTCACGAAAGATCTTTTCCTTCATCAAGTTGAAGGCCTTGCCTGCGGCGGAGCGTTTTTCGGGTTCATCCTCGGGATAGCTTTCTACTACCTCTTTCTTGAGCGCATCGACCGCGGCATAGCTGCTCAATTTGTCCTTGCCCGTCGTATCAAGAGCCTCGCGAAGCCGCTGACCGAAATTGGATTCGATCTCGCTGACAAGCGCCTCATCAACCGTCGGGGGCTCAAAAACCCGCTTCTCGATCTCGAGGGCCTTGTAAAGTTCCTTCTGCCAAAGACAAAGACGCTTTATCTCCTTGTGAGCCAGCATCAATGCCTCGACCATGATCTTTTCGGCGACCTCAGAGGCCTCGGCCTCGACCATTACGATCGCCTCTTCGGTGCCGGCAACGACTAGATTCAGATCGGAGTCGCGTCGTTGATCGTACGTCGGATTAACGATGTATTTCCCTTCGATCAGGCCTATCCGAATGCCGGCGATCGGGTTCTGAAACGGGATATCGGATAAATAAAGCGCGCATGACGCGCCGGTTATCGCCATCACATCGGGATCATTGTCGTCGTCCGCCGAGATGACCGTTCCTACGATCTGGGTTTCATTCTTATAGCCTTCCGGAAATAATGGTCGCACCGGTCGATCGATCAAACGGCAAGTCAGCACTTCCTTTTCATTCGGTCTGCCTTCTCGCCGAAAGTAGTTTCCAGGAATGCGGCCCGCCGAATACGACGACTCGCGATACTCCACGGTCAGCGGAAAAAAATCGAGCCCTTCTCGCGGCGTTCGTCCACTCACTGCTGTTACCAGCACCATTGTGTCGCCATATCGGATCACGACTGATCCATCGGCTTGTTTTGCGACCTTCCCTGTCTCTACGACTAATTCTTTATCGCCGACCTTGATCGCTTCCCTTAAATATTTCTTCTGTGTCATGTTCTGAATTCCTTTAAAGACAAAGGCGGCCGAAGCTTACCGTGAAAGCCTCGCCGCCCTTGGTATTTCTATTACGACGTTTGGTTCTCTTTTGTCGGCGGCAGTATGCGCTGTCACGTTCAGCAGCGGCCGACAAATTCTTCGAGAGAACCCTTTTTAGATGACCCGAAGCAGCCAGTTTATTTATCGTCTCAATCCAAGTCTCTGAATAATCTCATGATATTGCTCGATATTGCGATGCCGCAGATAATCGAGCAATTTTCGTCGACGAGAGACCATTTTCAATAAGCCGCGACGCGAATTATTGTCCTTGCTGTGCACCTTGAAGTGCTCGGTCAATTCGTTGATACGCTGTGTCAGCAGCGCGATCTGTACCTGAGACGAACCTGAGTCGCCATCGTGTGTTTTGTAATCGCTAACTATTTTTTCTTTTAATTCTTTGACCGTTGCCATAAATGACTACCTGTAACCTGGTCTCTCTCCTAGCTCGCAGTAACGATGGTCAGATATCAGACCAGGAACCGCAAAAATTTTGAATAACTGGCAAATAAAATGGACAATTATTCGACCAATAATTGTCGCTTATTTATTGCGAATTATCAACTTACCCCTGAAACTCCTCCATAAACTTCGTCGAAAAATCGCCTTGTTGAAACTTCTCGTTCGCCATTATCCTTTGGTGCAGCGGAATGGTCGTCTTAATGCCCTCGATGACCATCATTTCCAAGGCTCGCTGCATGCGCGCGATCGCCAGCTCACGAGTGCGAGCGTGAACTATCAACTTTGCGATCATCGAATCGTAATACGGCGGCACCGTATAGCCCGGGTACACGGCGGTGTCGACGCGAACACCGGGACCGCCGGGAGTATTGAATGCAGTGATCTTGCCGGGGCTCGGTGTGAATTTGACCGGGTCTTCAGCGTTGATCCGGCACTCGATGGAATGGCCCATGATCTGAACGTCCGATTGCCTGTACTGGAGGTCGTCGCCGCAGGCTATTCGGATCTGGTTTCGCACGATATCGGCAAGCGTCACCATTTCAGTCACTGGATGCTCGACCTGAATCCGCGTGTTCATCTCCATGAAATAAAAGCTTCCATCTTCATCCAGGAGAAATTCGAAGGTCCCGGCGTTCGTATACCCGATCTCGTTGCAGGCATTGACCGCGACTGCTCCCATTGTGTCTCGGAGCTCAGGCGTTATGACAGGCGATGGAGCTTCTTCGAGCAGTTTCTGATGCCGACGCTGGATCGTGCACTCCCGCTCACCAAGACTGATGCAGTTGCCATGTTCGTCTGCGAGGATCTGGATCTCAATATGGCGCGGCCGCTCGATATATCTCTCAATATAAACAGACCCGTTCTTAAATGCAGCCAGGGCCTCGGCCTGAGCAGTCTCGAGTTGTCCGTGAAGTTCTTCGGCTTTTCGGACGATCCGCATTCCGCGACCGCCACCGCCGGCCGAGGCCTTAATGATGAGTGGATAGCCGATCTCGCGGGCGATACTTGATGCCTCTTCGGTCGAGTCGATCGGGTCCGGACTTCCAGGTAAGATCGGGACGCCGGCTGCCTTCATCGTCCGTCGAGCCTCAACCTTGTCACCCATCATCGCGATCACGTTGGGCTTGGGCCCAATGAACGTAATGTTGCAGTCTTCGCAAACCTTAGCGAAGGTCGCAGATTCGGCTAGAAAGCCGTATCCCGGATGAACGGCATCCGCATTTGTGATCTCGGCAGCGCTAATAATAGCTGGGATGCTCAGGTAACTCTGTGCCGACGGCGCCGGCCCGATGCAAACAGCCTCGTCCGCAAATCGAACGTGTAGAGCTTCGCGATCAGCCTCCGAATGAACGGCTACAGTCTTGATGCCCATCTCCTTGCAGGTCCAAATGATCCTGTTGGCGATCTCACCCCGGTTGGCTATTAGAATTTTGCGAATTTCTCGCGACGTCATTACAAAATTAAGCCACAGGCGACACAGAGAAGAATTTCACAATCGCGTGCTCGATACGCGAGAAATTTCTTCACCAATTCTGTGTGCTCTGTGGCTGGTAACTATGTTCTTATTCCAAACAGCGGCTGGCCAAACTCGACCGGCTGACCGTTTTCAACGTAAACCTTTACGATCTCTCCGGCGACCTCGGCCTGGATCTCGTTCATCAGCTTCATTGCTTCGACGATGCAAACGACGCTCTCGGCAGTGACCTTACTTCCCTCTTTAACGTACACCTCCTTATCCGGACCAGGCGAACGATAAAATGTGCCGACGATCGGAGAAGTGATCTTGTGAAGGCCTTCATCAGTTTCTGCTGCTTTCGGCGCCGTTTCGGTCGGAGCCGCCATGCCTGCCTGGGACTGCGGCAACGCCGCCTGGGTTTGAACTGGCTGAGCGACGGGGACGTATGCGGCCGCCTTGCTCAGCCGAACGCGAATATTCTCATTCTCAAATTCAAACTCGCTAAATCCCTGTTCGGTGACGAGCTCCATCAACTCGCGAAGCTCATCCATATCAAAGGACGATCCACTTGTTGATCCTGAAGCTCCGGATCTTTTGTCTGCTTTAGCGCCGGCAGTATTTTCAGCCATCGATTCGCTCAGAGAGCTATTACCCCTTTGCCGCCATTTCGCGCGGATTATCGACCAGCTCGATCACCGCCATTTCGGCATTATCACCCGATCGACGACCGAGTTTGATAATGCGGGTGTATCCGCCGTTTCGGTCTTGATAGCGAACACCGAGCTCGCCGAAAAGACGTTGAACTGCTTTTACCCCTGCGGTTCTCTCAACAGGATCCTTGGCCTCGCCCTTTTTTCCGCGAAAGCGACTCGCCGCGATCTTGAATGTTGAATTTCCGGAATGAAAAAATCTCGCGGCCTGTCTTCTTAAATGAACCTCGCGAAGCCGCCCGTCGTTGCCGTCCAGACCCTGCGCCTTGCGAGCCAGCGTGATCGCCTTTTCCACAAACGGACGAAGCTCCTTGGCCTTCGCAACCGTGGTTACGATGTACTCCTTCTCGGAGTTGATCAAAGAAGTCGCAAGGTTTCGCAGCAATGAGATGCGATGTTCTGTCGTGCGTCCCAGTTTACGATGTGCTTTTAAATGTCTCATAACAACAAAGTTTCAGGTTTCAAGTTTCAAGCCCCAGGTTGCTTATCGTGAACCTGAAACGTGAAACCAAAAACTCATTTTTAGTCCAGATCTCGTCCGCCGGTCCCCGGGATCGGATTGCCCTGCTCGTCAAAATCCATGCCGAAGTCAAGTCCCATTCCATGAAGAAGATCCTTGATCTCGGTCAGCGATTTCTTGCCGAAGTTCTTTGTGCCGAGCATGTCTTTCTCGCTGCGTTTAATGAGATCGCGGATACTTCGAATATCAGCATTCTTAAGACAGTTATACGAGCGTACCGACAACTCAAGCTCGTCGACCGGCTTGTCCAGCAAGTCATTACGCATGAGCGGCGGACGGGCTATATCTTCGTACTTATACTCTTCTTCCTCTTCCTCAAAATTGATAAAGATCGACATATGATCTTTTACCAATTTGGCCGCGAGTCCGATGGAGTCTTCGGGTTTTACCGAGCCGTCCGTCCAAACCTCGATCGTCAATTTATCTAACTCGGTATTCGACCCCGACCGCGTCTTGTCGACGTTGTAATTTACCTTTTTGATCGGCGTGTGGACCGAGTCGATAGGAATGTAGCCAACGGAGAGGTCCTCATCGTTATTAAATTCTGCTGAGACATATCCGCGCCCTTTCTTCAACCGCATCTCGACCTCGAGCTTCCCGCCCTGACTGATGGTTGCGAGGTGGATCCCCGTATCAAGCACCTCGACATCCGCATCACCGATGATGTCGGCGCTGGTAACCTCACCCGCACCCTTCTTACTTATCGTCAGCGTTTTAGGTCCCGTGCCATGAAGAACAAAAGGCACCTGCTTCAGATTCAGGATAACGTCCGTCGCATCCTCGACCACGCCCTTAATTGAGGAAAATTCGTGCTCGACACCAGTGATCTTAACCGCCGTGATCGCAGCGCCTTCTATTGATGACAGGAGCGCACGACGGATCGAATTACCGACGGTGGTGCCGAATCCGCGTTCGAACGGCTGTGCAAAGAATTTCCCATATCGCTCGGTTAGCGTCTCGTTGTCGACGTTAAGCCGACTCGGCATCTGGAAATCTGTCCAATTGTTGCTCTGTGCCATATTTTTAAAAAGTTTCAGGTTTCAAGTTTCACGTTTCACATCAGCAAGCAATAAACTTGAAACGTGAAACCTGTAGCTTGAAACTTACTTGCTGTAAAGCTCAACGATCAACTGTTCGTTGATATTCGGATCTATGTCCTCACGCTTTGGCGAACTTGCCACGGTCACCGCCATATCCGCTCCGGCGGCGCTGATCCAGCTCGGGCGGCCGCGGCCAACGGCCGTCGACCACGCTGCGTCCACGTGGGCGTTCTTTTGACTTTTCTCTTTAACCGTTACGATGTCGCCGACCTTTACCTGAAAGGACGGAATGTTGACCTTGCGGCCATTGACCGCGACGTGTCCGTGATTGACGAGTTGGCGTGCCTGCCGACGCGATGTTGAGAATCCCGACCGGTAGACGACGTTATCGAGACGCTTTTCAAGCATGAAAAGCAGGTTTTCACCCGTAACGCCCTTTTGTCTGAGCGCCTTTTCAAAGTAGTTGCGGAACTGCTTCTCAAGAATGAAATACGTCCGTTTTACTTTTTGCTTTTCGCGAAGCTGCTGGCCATAACCGGCAAGCATCTTTCGGCGAGCGGCGCCGTGCTGTCCCGGCGGGTTCGTGCCGCGTTTTTCGATCGCGCAAGAGGGCTTAAAACAACGATCGCCCTTTAAGAATAACTTTCCACCTTCGCGGCGACAGATCCTGCACACCGCATCTCTATATCTAGCCATTTATTATTTTTCTGCCTCCGTCAATGAACGGAAAAGTTTACAGGCCAGCGGCCCTTCGTCCTTTTGATATTGTTCTGAGTTCCGCCTTTAGCCGGCATACCAGCTAAAGCTGGAACTCAAATCGTCAAACTCTTCGCCGCTTCGGCGGCCTGCATCCGTTATGCGGTATCGGCGTCGCATCGCGGATAGACGTAACGCGGATGCCCGCCTGACTTATGGCCCGGATCGCCGACTCGCGTCCGCCGCCCGGCCCTTTTACGCGGACTTCAACCTCACGCATCCCCGCATCGGCAGCCTTTCGCGCGGCCTCGCTGGCAGCCTGCTGCGCGGCGAACGGCGTTCCTTTTCGGGAACCGCGAAAGCCCCGAGCTCCCGACGACGATTGGGCGACAAGGTTGCCGTTGGTATCGGTGATCGAGATCATCGTGTTGTTAAACGACGCAGCGATATGAACGATCCCGTACGGAATGTTCTTTTTCTCTTTCTTTTTGTAAACCTTTTTCTTTGGTGCTGCCATAAAAACAGTTGTCAATTACCAGTGGTCGGTGGTCAGTCGCTTTCTACCGCGAACTGCCAACCGCCAACTGCGAACTATTTCTTACCCGGTGCCTTCTTCTTAGCGACGGCTGCCTTCCTTGGTCCCTTTCGAGTGCGTGCATTGGTATGGGTCCGCTGACCGCGAACTGGAAGGCTGCGTCGATGACGGAGACCTCGGTAGCTGCCAATGTCCATCAAACGTTTGATATCCATCTGGACGCGCTTTCTGAGGTCGCCCTCGATCTCGCCCTGCGCGTCGATGATGGTTCGGATCTTATTCAGTTCGTCTTCGCTAAGATCACGGATCTTTGCGTCGAGATTGACTGTCGCCTCGTTCAAGATCGACGTCGCGCGCGATTTCCCGATCCCATAGATATAGGTCAGGCCTATCTGCGCTCTCTTATTCGGTGGTAAGTCAACTCCTGCTACACGAGCCATATTTCTTTCTTTGTTTAATTTGAAATATGAAATTTCAAATCTACGAACTACTATCCCTGGCGCTGCTTATGTTTCGGGTTATCACAGATGACCCGCACGACACCCTTGCGATGAATGATCTTGCATTTGTCGCAGATCTTTTTAACTGAAGGACGGACTTTCATAATTCCCTCTTACTTATAGCGATACGTGATCCGGCCTCGGCCAAGGTCGTACGGCGAAAGCTCGACCAACACTTTATCGCCCGGCAGAATGCGAATAAAATTCTTTCGCATCTTACCGGAGATATGCGCCAGCACTTCGTGCTCGTTGCCCTCGACCGCGACTTTGAACATCGCATTCGGGAGCGTCTCGAGCACAGTAGCAGTCACCTCTATCGCCTCCTCTTTGGACATACCAAAAAGCCAACTTATCGCTCAGTTGGACAAACTATTGATGTTATCCTTTTTTATCCACGTTTACAAGTCACGGCACGGCATTTGCGGCAAGACCAGCCTTTCTGGCCCGTTTTTGCTCTTTTGTAAGCGTCAGCACTTCGGGCCCACCCGGTAACACGGCAAGCGTGTGCTCAAAATGTGCGGAAGCTTTGCCGTCGAGGGTTACAACGGTCCAGCCGTCTGAAAGCGTCCGCGTTTCGCCCGTACCTAGATTCAGCATTGGCTCGATGGCGAAACAATAGCCCGCGCGGATCTTGTCACGAGTGCCGCGACGTCCATAATTAGGGATCTGCGGCGCCTCGTGCATCGCCCGCCCGATCCCGTGACCGGTGTAATCTCGAACGATGCCGTATCCATGTTCCTCGGCATGCTGCTGTATGGCCCAGCCGATATCCCCGACGCGTTTACCGAGGACACATTCTTCTATGCCCAACTCGAGGCACTCCTCTGTAACTCGAATAAGCTGCTGCAGCTCTTCAGAAATCTCGCCGACCGGAACGGTGATCGCGGTATCGCCGACGAAACCCTGGTAGGTAGCAGCCATATCAAGCGAGCAAATGTCGCCGTCTTTTAGCGGCTCCGTCTTTGAAAACCCATGGACGATCTCATCGTTTACGGAGGCGCATATCGCGTACGGAAATCCGCGATAGCCGATGAATGTTGGGATCGCGCCGGCGGCTCTGATCATTCGGTCCGCGGCATCGTTAA